>Ga0209755_10002873_pt1 | contig 22598 bp, 16 predicted proteins | sample TergutCo191P1_FD_187301 | JGI IMG/M metagenome (GOLD analysis project Ga0209755, IMG submission 187301) | Cornitermes sp. P1 segment gut microbial communities from Petit-Saut dam, French Guiana - Co191P1 (SPAdes) (version 2) | ecosystem: Host-associated > Arthropoda: Insects > Digestive system... | reverse complement strand
TGCCCTTGAAATGAAGAAAAAAATCCGCCGAATATTCCGCAAGGACGCCGAAAAAGCCGTGACCACATTAAAATCCAGGGATGCCACTATGAAGCAGTATATTACCGCCGTCCATTCCATGAAATCGGCCCTGGCCAATATAGATGAAACCGCCGCCGCCGACACCGCCGCAAGGCTGGAGGAAGCCGGCTTGGAAAAAAACACGGTATACATTGACGAATATACCCCCGGGTTCATCGCTTTGTTGGAGGAAATCATCAGCGAAATTGATGCAACACAGCATACCATCGACGACGACTCCATTATCGAGGACGTTATTTTCCTTAACGCACAACTAAAAATAATTAAAATCGCCTGCGAAATTTATGACGCACCCACCATTTACGCCGCACTGGACGTGTTAAAAACAAAGCAATGGCGTTCACAAACCGTTACAACATTGGAAAAAATGCGGGAAAGCCTGTACTCGGAAAGTGACTTTGAAAGTGTAGGTTCCCTTGCATCTGCATTATTGTAATTCGGCCCTATTTCTGTGACATTACCAGGTTGTAATAATCCCCTTTCAATGCCATCAGCTCGTCGTGGTTGCCTGATTCGGCGATATTGCCCTTGTCCACCACCATAATTTTGTCCGCGTGTTGGATGGTGGAAAGGCGGTGGGCGATAATAAAGGAAGTGCGGTTTTCCAGCAGCTTATTCAGGCCCTCTTGCAGGGCTTTTTCTGTTCGGGTGTCGATATTGCTTGTGGCTTCGTCGAGAATGAGAATGCGGGGGTCGGCCAGCAAGGCACGGGCGAAGGAAATCAACTGCCGCTGGCCTACGGAAAGGCGGCTGCCCCGCTCGTTAACCTCGGTTTTGTAGCCCTTTTCCGTTTCCATGATAAATTCGTGGGCGCAGACGGATTTGGCGGCGTTTATTACCTCTTCGTCGGTGGCATCCAGGCGGCTGTAGCGGATATTGTCCATGATGGTGCCGGAAAAAAGGAAGCTGTCCTGTAACATAATACCCATCTGGCTGCGCAGGGAAGCCAGCTTTGCCGTGCTGATGTCCACATCGTCGATAAGCACCTGCCCGCTGTTTAATTCATAGAAGCGGCTCACCAGGTTTACCACCGTGGTTTTCCCCGCGCCCGTTGGCCCCACCAAGGCAATGGTGTCACCTACATTACAGGTGAAATTCACGTTCTCCAGCACCTTCTGCCCTTCTTCGTAACCAAAGCATACATCACGGAACATTACCTTGCCCTTGATTTTGGGCATATCCACCGCACCGGGTTGGTCCTTCACCAGCACGGGTTCGTCCAGGGTTTCAAAAATCAATTCCATGTAGCTCATATTCGTAACCAAGGAATTATAAAAGTTGGCGATATTGTTAATCGGCATCCAAAACCGCCAGATATACGCAACAAAGGCAACCAACACACCCACGGTCAGCGTTTCTTGCAGAATAAAGGAAACCCCCATGATGTACAAAAATGCAACCCCAATGGCACTGATGTTCTCCACGCTGGGCCACATAAGGAACTGCACCTTAACCCCATGGTTCCAGGCTTTTTGCACGTCCCCGGTAACCCCGGCAAAAATCTCCGCGTTTTGTTTTTCCCGGGCAAAGGACTGGGTAATTTTTACCCCGGCGATGCTTTCATGGATATAAGCATTCAAATTGGATTGCTTCGCACTGAAGATTTGCCAGGCCTTGCGGTTTTTAATCCGAATAAAAAACACCGCAAGGAACAACAAGGGCATCCCCGCCATGGCTACCAAGGTCAGCCGCGCATCAATGGAAAGCATAATCACCACAATAATGCCCAAGGAAAGCAAGTCCGTAATTAAGTTCATCAGCCCGTTGGAAAGCATATCACTCAAGGAATTAATATAATTCACCACACGCACCAAAATTTTCCCGTGGGGGCGGCTGTCAAAATAGGCAAAGGGCAACCGTTGCAAATGGCTGAACACATCCAGCCGCAAATCCCGAATAATCCCCTGCCCCACCTTCGCCATGGCATCCATACGGTAGCGCATAAAATAGATATTCACAATCAACGCCAACAGCATAAACCCCGAAAGGCGTATAACCTGCCCCACATCCCGGTTGGGAATGGAGTCGTCCATTACAATCATGGTAAGGTAGGGGGAAAGCAAACCCAACGCACTGGAAATAACCGTAACCCCCATGGTAATCATAAACATACGCCCATAAGGTTTAATATAACCATGGAGCCGCTTAAAATGGGCCGCGTTAAATTTATTTTGCTCGTGCAGCACCTCGTCGGTGCGGAATGTATTACGCGCCATGGATGCCACCCCCCCGTTGCTCTTCGTATAATTTGGCGTAATAACCGTTTTTGGCCAATAATTCGTCATGGCTGCCCCGCTCGGTAATACGCCCGCCTTCCAGCACCAAAATAAAGTCCGCTTCCTTCACCGAAGAAAGACGGTGGGCAACAATAAAGGTGGTACGCTTCACGCCGCTTTTAATAACCTTCTCTGCCAGTGCCTCCTGAATCCGCTGTTCCGTTTCCATGTCCACGGCAGAGGTTACGTCGTCCAGCACCAGAATGGACGGCCCCCCGGCAATGGCACGGGCCAGGGAAATCCGCTGTTTTTGCCCGCCGGAAAGGCCCACGCCCCGTTCCCCCACCACGGTGTCATACCCTTCGGACATATTCACGATAAATGCATGGGCATCGGCAATGGCCGCCGCGTCATACACCACGTCCATAGGGGCATCCGGCACCGCAAAGGCAATATTACCCTCCACCGTGTCGGAATACAGGAAAACATCCTGCATGGCATAGGCAATATGCCTGCGCAAACCGGGCAGGTCGTATTCCTTCACATTTTTGCCGTCAATCAGCACCTCGCCCTTATGTACATCATAAAAACGGCTTAACAACGCCATCATGGAGGTTTTGCCCGACCCGGTGGCCCCCACAATGCCTACGGTTTGCCCCGCCTTCACCGAAAAATTGATGTCTTGCAACACCACTTCCCCCGGCTCGAAGGTATATTTAAAGCCTACGTTCTTAAATTCGACCTCGCCCTTAATTTTTGCGGCGGGCGTTGCATCCTCCGGGCTTTGGATAACAATTTCCTGCCGCATCATTTCAAATATTTTGTCCAAAGAAGTGGCGGCATTCTGCACATCACTGACGCTCCAAATTACCATACGCATGGGGTTGTTTATCATCCAAAGGTAGCCGCTCATGGTCACCAACTGCCACAACTCCATCGAGCCGTCAATTACCATCAACCCACCCACCAACAGCAAAATCATAGGCAGTAACGCCGCGCAGGTTTCCAGCACAGGAAAATATTTAATCCGCACCTTGGCGGTTTCCATATTACTGTTATAAAACGCTTGGTTGGCCTCGGTAAACTTCTCCGTTTCGTGGGCTTCCTTGGTGAAGGCCTTCACCACCCGGTTGCCGCCGATGTTTTCACTGCACACGGAATTTAAATTGGAAAATTGCTCCCGCACATTACGGAAGGCGGGGTGCAACTCCCGTGCCTGCTTAATTGCGCAATAAAAAACCACCGGCATCGTCACCAACAACGCCAGCGTCAACGGCAAATTAATCACACTCATCACAATGATTGCGGCAATAAAAAGCAAAATATTTTCCGGCACGGCATACACCGTAAAGGCCATAAAATGCCGCAGGGCCTCCACATCACCCGTCATGCGGGACATAATATCCCCCACCTTGTTCTTATCAAACCAGGCAAAGTTCTGGATATGCAGCTTGTGGTAAATATCCCGCCGCAACTCAAAGATAATCTTCTGGGAAGTCATTTCATAAAGCAACAGGAAAAAATAACGGGCAATACTGCGGTACAGCGTAACCCCAACCATAACGCCCAAATACCGCAACAACAGCTCCTGCTGCCCCCCCTCAATAACATTGGCCACAATCAGCCCCGCCATAATAGGGTTCACCAAACTCAATAAAATATTAATCAAATTAATCAACTGCCCGAAAATAAGCCGCCCCCGGTACCGCTTAACATAAGGCAAGCCCCAACGCAATGCACGCATATGTAGTCCCCCGCTTTCCAAGAGGGAAGTATAACATTTTAAACGATTACTGCAATACCCGCTCGGCTTTTTTATTGCTCTACTGGTTTTTAAATAAAAACATTGTTATTATTTGCCATCGGTCATACATCAACCTTTCCGCCAACATTTATTTGTGTAATGTTCTTAACAGCACGGTCAAAATCACTTACTAATTGTTCCATTTCACGCATACGGTATATTTCAAATTCTTTTTCCGCTTTTTCAACCGCCTGCTTCTTATTGATTCGTCCTTTACCTGTTAACACATCGCGTCGATTGCCCAATAAATTACGGTCAAGTTCTTCAATCCAGGTTGCCATTGTCATGGGGCGTTCTTCCAATGCTTGTAATTCAGCAAAATCAAGGAATTGCGAAACGAGTAAATTTAACACAGTCAATTCGCGCTCTGTCAAATAATTTTTGGCAATAACAACATCACTTTTTGTGGCATACATCCCTTTGAAATTTGTCATACCTACATTTATTTTGTTGTTATCTACACGTTCATATATTAGCTCTGCTGCTGTGTGCTTGTGAGCGGCATAATGCATCTTGTTTTGCACATTTGCAAAAAAGTCTCTCGTCGTTGCCGATTTGGGGTCATAATCAATGGAGGTTGCATAAATATCCGTAACCTGTTGATAAAGATTGCGTTCGCTGCTGCGAATGTCGCGGATGCGTTGTAATAATTCACGGAAATACCGCCCACCGCCGTTTTTCATTCGCTCGTCATCCATTGTAAAGCCTTTGCGGATATATTCATTTAAACGGTTGGTTGCCCATTTTCGGAATTGAGTACCGCGCAGAGACTTTACCCGGTAGCCTACAGAAATGATGACATCCAGGTTGAAATAATCAACTTTATAAGTTTTGCCATCTGCAGCAGTTGTTGCAATTTTTGCAACAACTGAACTTTGCTCAAGCTCGCCTTCTTTAAATATATTCTTAATATGACGGGAAACCGTTGATTTGTCGCGTTCAAAAAGCGCAGCCATTTGGTCGAGTGTCAGCCAAACCGTTTCTTCATCAAAGTAAACATCAACAGATATTTTTTCATCGTCGGTTTTGAATATGACAACATGGTCTTTTATTTTTTTCATATTCGTTAATCCTCCGGGTTAATATCGTTGCGGCGATATGTATATCCAATGAAATCGTACATCATTTGGTGCCTTAACCCGGCCGCTCTATAGCATATCGGGGTGGCCAAATTCTAAGACAATGTCTGAACATTTGTACATAACACCCGTATATACTCCCCCCAAGCCAAGAGGCCCACACCTGACGCCAACGCGTTCCATACAGCACTGCCCGCGCCAAACGGTAGCCCCGTCCCTGCCGGATATCCTGTTCCTGACGTTTGCCTGTGCCGATGGATTGGCACCCTCGAAGCTTACAACCCGGAGCCGCTGCTTCGGCAAGCAGAAAGACAAAACCCGCACCGTAAAGAAACACGCGCGCAACGGAGCGGACCCGTCTGTACCTTCTACTTACCGTATGCAAACGCTCCACCCCACCGCCCAAAGGTGCGAAGCTAGAATTGTACAACGCACCCGAAGCGGAACCTTAAAAACAAAAAACAAAAGAAAGACGAAAAACATGGCATCCTTTAACGCTGTGTCTGTTTCACAACGCATTGGAGGGCTTGAATGCACCAATACGGTGCTGTAAACAATCATCACCATCATACCCCGCACAAGGCCTAACAAGTTGTGCGGGGTATTTTATATCCCTGCGAGGCGTACATGTTGACATTTACAGAAAATTCTGCAAAAATATCCAATATGAACCAGCGCAATTTAAAAAGCAAGCAAAATTAATATATAGCAAATGGGTGAACGTTTTGCATACGGTACCGCTTAAAGGTTATATAGGCATGAAAATTGACCCGTCTAATGGCCTGGAGTGTTTTGACACCCCGGGTTATATGGCTACGCCAATGTTTATGCTTGCAAACCCCGGTGACCATATTATACGGCATGATGAGCATTATCACATCTCCATAGTAATGTATACACCCGAAATAAACCCCAGTTGGTTGTACACATATGTATATGCACCTGATCAAAGCTGGACAACGTACCAAAGTATAATATATTATACCAACCAAAATAATTATTATTTCACAAATACAATATATTTTCGTTTAACCATACAAAAAAATGATTTATCGCCTTTTAATACAGACGAAGACATTAATAATATCCTCTCTTTTTATGTACAAGAGCAACCAATTGCAAAAATTAAACCCTGGATTTTAAAGGAAGCAAACCGCGTTACAAAAAACATTTTATCATTGAGAAAACAGGATTGCTTGGCTTTTGCATTAATGACCGATACACATTATACAGTTAATGGAACATGGCAGGATAGTTTAGCTTCAATAAAACAAATGCATAAAGAAATTAAAATGGATGGAATCATACACTTGGGTGATATTTCTGACGGTATGGTTACAAAAGATGCAACCCGGCTTTACACACAAAAAGTTATTAGTGACCTTAATACTTGTAATGTGCCTTTGTATACAACAATCGGCAATCATGACACAAATTATTTTAGAAATAACCCGCAACCCTTTACCGAAGACGAATTATGTCAGTTGTTTGGCCATGACATACGGTACTATATTGACCTTCCCCAACTGCGTTTGGTTTTTATTGATTCATTTAACCCCAACGAAAGTTTGCGGTATGGTTATAGTGATGATTGCATTCAATGGTTGGAAAAAACATTAAATGCGTGTAATCCCGAACAAAAAGTTATTATATTTTCACATCTCCCGCCTGTTACGCGGTTGCAATTTTGGGCCAAGAAAGTTCGCGGGGAAGATGAACTGATGGATTTATTAATAAAACATAATATACTCGCATGGGTGAATGGCCATAATCATGCCGACCATTTGGATAATAAAAGCGGATTTCCCATAATTTCAATAGCCAATGGCAAATGCGAATGTTTTTTTGAGCGTAAACCCGAAGGATTTATATCACCGGGGCGTAGGTTGGGTGATGCATCACAAGAATTGTGGGATATACTTTTAATTAATACAAAAGATGAAGCAGTACACTTCATACGGTTTGGAGCCGGAAAAGACAGGGTTATTAAAGATGGGAGCGTTTCTTGGTTATGATGGAGATATGGGCACACCGGGGTGCGTCCGATTCCGCACCGGAAAATACATTGCAAGCATTTCAAGTGGCGATAAATAAAAATGCATATGGGATTGAACTGGACATTCAATTAACCAAAGACGGGGAAATTGTGGTTATCCATGATGATAAAATCGACCGCACTTGCAATGGAACGGGGTTTGTAAAGGATTATACCTTTGCACAAATAAGAACATTTAATGCAGGCCATACAGATACCTTCAACCCCATCCCCACGCTTGCCGAAGTTTTTGAAATGGTAAAACCAACACCCCTTAAAATTAATGTTGAATTTAAAACAGACACATTTTTTTATGAGGGTATTGAAGAAAAAGCACTTGTGCTTGCTGAAAAACAGGGTATAGCAGACAGAATTATATGGTCATCCTTTAACCACCATGCAATAAAGCGAATAAAGCAAATTAATCCTTCCATTAATGCCGCTTTGCTTAGCACCGGCGGGGTAATAATTACGGCTTCACAATGTATTTCCTTGGGTGCTTCATCCATGCACGCCAACATACGGCAATTAAAAGCACACCCTTATATACAAGATGATTGCAAACAAAACGATGTAAAGTTGCGTGTATGGACGGTGGACGCTACAGAGGATTTAGAATTTATTGTCAAAAAAAACATTGATGGTGTATTCACCAACAAACTTGATACAGCAGGAGCGATAATAAAATGAGGGAAATTGCTGACTTGCAAGCCGTTGAATTGGATATATTAAAAAAGTTTATACAAGTTGTAAATGCCAAAAACTTAAGATGGTTTGCCATGTTCGGCACATTATTAGGCGCTTCACGTTGTGGTGGTTTTATACCCTGGGATGATGATATTGATATTGTTATGCCAAGAGATGATTATAATGAACTGCGTAAAATGGCTAATCAATTTTCATATCCTTATTTTTTACAAACATCATCAACCGACCCGGCTGCCGCACCCCGATTTATTAGGCTTAGACGCAGTGATACAACGGTCATTACCCATTTGCCCAACGTTTATACAAAAGGGGGGAGTATGGGTGCCTATATCGACATCATCCCCATGGATATTGTGCCGGACATAAAAGCTGCAAAAAAGTTACAAGAAGTAGCACAAACAATCCATCAGCAAATGTATTATTCTGCTGCGCTGGATGAAAATGCAGGTGAAAATGTTCCCGAATTTAAAGAAGATGCCTGTATCTTAGGTGGTGGCATTGCGGGGCAATATAGTTTTTTTAGTGAACGTTATGAGAATTACTGCGCAAAACATAAATCCGGTTATTATTGTTCAATGCCTTCATTAAAAGGCAATCGTGGTCATTATGTATTTGACCGAAAATGGTTTGCACTCACCGATGAAATGGATTTTGAAGATATTAAAATTCGAGTGCCTTCCGGGTGGCGGGATGTTTTAATCACATGTTATCCGGAGGGTTTAAATGAACCACCGATTAAATACCAAAAACCCAAACACCTTGTTAATTCGATTGTTGATTTAAGTAATCCTTACACGCATTACACAAAAAAATATACTGATATGTTGTGTGATATAGATGGTAAAACTGTTTTTTTCTTTGGCGCAGGCGATAGTTTGCGCATTTGGATAGAACGGTATGGGAAAAATATTGACATAGCCTGCACATTTGATAATGATTCAAAAAAATGGGGCAGCATAGCCCATGGTGTACCCGTTAGGGACCCCAGCATACTTCCGCGTATTTTATCTGACAACGGCAGGTTAATTATAACGAGTATTTATCACAAGGAAATCGGTAACCAATTAAATAACATGGGTATTACTGATTATTATGTTTTCCTTGATGGTTTACAATACAAAGGTAATTAAAAGGATGATAGCATATGGTTTTTGCCAGCGAAACCGATAAAAATTGGAACATTGGGTATGTATCCGGCACATTTGACATGTTTCATATAGGCCATTTAAATTTAATAAGACGCGCTAAAGAACGTTGCAATCATTTAATCGTTGGTGTGCTGAGTGATGAAGTAGTTATTAAAACTAAACACATAAACCCAATAATATCCCTTGAAAACAGGATGGAAATAATAAAAGCATTAAAATATGTTGATGAAGTTGATATTACAACCCATGATTTAATCAATAAAGTAAATGCATGGAATAAATATAAATTTGATGCAATGTTCAGCGGTGATGACCATTACAAACATGGTTTAGCAATGGACGGGCGTGCAATAGAAGAATTAGGTGCTGAATTGGTATATTTCACCTACACACAAGGAATTTCAACAACATCTTTACGGAATGCTATAACAAGCAGTTAATCACCCGAGAGGATTGTATTAAATACATGAAAAAAGTTATCACATACGGCACATTCGATATGTTTCATGAGGGGCATCGCAGCTTGTTGGAACGTGCTAAGGCATTGGGTGATTATTTGATTGTGGGCATTACGACAGAGCAGTATGACATACAGCGTGGAAAGTTAAATGTTGCAGATTCATTTATGCAGCGTTTTGAAAATGTACGTAATAGTGGTTATGCTGATGAAATTATTATAGAAGAACATAATGCGCAGAAGATTGATGATATAAAAAAATATAAGATTGATATTTTAACCGTAGGTTCTGATTGGCGTGGGCATATGGATTATTTAAATGAATATTGCCAAGTTGTATATTTAGATAGAACTCGGAATATATCAAGTTCCGCTTTACGTGATACACATCGCGGTATTGTAGAAGTTGGATTTGTAGGCACAGGAAGAGTTGCATGTAGAATACTTCATGAATTTAAATTAGTAAGCGGTGTATCTGTAAAGGCCGTGTACAATCCAAAAATAAAAAGTGCGGAACAATTCGCAAATAATTATGAACTGGCCGCTGCATACGATGATTACGATATGTTTTTATCTGCAATAGATGCTGTGTATATTGCATCACCCCATGAAACACATTATGATTATATACATAAGGCTTTACTGGCCGGAAAACATGTGTTATGTGAAAAGCCCATGGTTTTAAAAACAAAACAAGCCGTTGAATTATTTAAATTGGCACACACACACAAGCTTGTTCTGATGGAAGCTATAAAAACCGCTTATGCACCCGGTTTTTTAAATCTTTTGTCTGTGGCAAAAAGCGGACGCATTGGTAAGATATATGACATAGAAGCAACCTTTACCAAATTAATTGATAATACTAAAAATGCCAGGGAATACAATACACCTTCGGGCGGCAGCTTTTCAGAACTGGCCAGTTATGTGTTATTACCCATCATTAAATTGTTAGGCATTGAGTATAAACATGTTAATTTTCATTTTTTTAAGGATAACACGCCCGTTGATATTTATGCAAAAGCACATTTTATTTATGATAATGCCATTGCAAGTGCAAAAATGGGAATAGGCGTGAAAAGTGAGGGGCAGCTTGTAATATCAGGAACAAGAGGTTATATCTTGGCAAAAGCACCTTGGTGGTTATTAAAATCCTTTGAAGTGTGTTACGAAGACCCGAGTCAAAATGAAAGCTTTTCAGCACCTTTTCCAGGAGATGGTATGCGGTATGAAATAGCAGATTTTATAAAAAATATAAATGAACCGGGTATGCGTACCTATCAAGTCACAAGGGAAGAATCCATTGCGTTGGCAGAAATAATTGAATTATTTTTACAACAACGAAATAAAGATGTATAATTCGACATGTTGGTATCCGTATCCACAAACTAATGCGTCTGTAATTTTAACTGATTATAATGTTGCCGATGTTGATTGTATGTTGAAATTATATCAAGATATCCCCTGGGATGGACGGCTTTTAATATCATTCAAAGGAAATAAACAAGAAGGAAAGGATATTATTACAAAAGCGGGTTTTGCGTCACAAAAATGGTATTATCCAATCCCCAACCACCACTCACCTGTTGAGATATATACAGATGAATATCTTCCCAATGTATATATGAACCACCGTTATATACCAGATAATATGGACGCTCATTTATACAATATAATAAAGAACGAGACATTTGTTTTACAGTTGGGTTCATATTTTGTGGAATTAATAAAATCAATAAATACGCCCCACTGCCCTGTAGAATACGCCGCAATTACAAACTACCGCAAACCGCAGCATCAATTTATTACCACTATTTTAAACAATGGAACGGTACAAAAAACCAACTTGCAACCTGAAGGTTATAAAAATTTACAAAATCTAAAAATTAACCATGATGTATTAGCATCTGTGGATGTCAATGTTTTACCTTTAGCATGGGTGGGTAAACAATTGGTTATGCCTCGTATAATACACCCAACATTATTAGAATATTGGGTAAAGATGAAAACGAATATAACCTTTAATGAAGATGAAATAATACGTCCATTTGATGCTGTTGTATTAAATATTAACAAAACGATACCGACGGGTAAATGTTATTGGGAAATGGTGCCTGCCAATTGTTTTTATGATGTGGAAAAAAGTGAATGTATATTTTTTGACCAAGAATATTGCTGGGATAATATAGATATAGAATATGCCATTGCCCGCGCAATAAGTGTGGTTATATATGACCCTATATTTGTTAATAATAAAAATAAATGGCAGTTGCTTGAAAAGTTAAAAGCCCGGTATGGTTTAATAAAAGAATGGTCTGTATACTCACAATTCATAAATAAAACAACGAATGCAATATTTAAGAACCCATAAAGGTGGAGCTTAATGTTTGAAAAAGTAAGTATGGTTATGCCTTGTTTTAATAAAGCGAACTATATTGGCGATATGCTGGATTCGGTGATTAGGCAAAACTGGGATAATATTGAATTAATCCTTGTAAACGACGGTTCTACGGATGCAACGCGGGCGGTTATAGATTCGTATGTTCCTAAAATTGAAGCACGCGGTTATTCGTTAAATATTATTGACCAAGATAATAATGGGGTATGTCATGCCGCAAGGGTTGGATTACAACAGGTAACAGGACAATATGTGTGTATTGTGGATGCGGACGATGAATTAAGCCCGGTATATGTGTCCGTGATGGCAGGATGGCTAAGCGGTAACCCCGGTATTGATTATTGTGTTTGTGATGGAATTGACTATATCGGCAGAGGTAAAAATAAGGTGTTCAAGCCGGACTGGACCCGAGGTAAACATGATGTAAACACGTATTTAATAGAACGCTATATGCTGAGTTATTTCCGCACGACACCCTGGATTTATATGTTAAGGACCACGTACCTACACACATGCAACATCATCCCAAATTACACCATAGACTCAAGAGGTTCACACGAACCCTCCTACATTATTCCCATCCTTGCTTACGGGGGAAACTTTCAATATTTCCCTCTACCTCTATATTTGTTTAATGTAAATGGAGAAAGCCATTCGCGGTCTGCTGATTATTATAGAATGGAACATTATCATAAGGAATATCATAAGCTTTGTGTACTTGCAATAGATAATCTATCCCCTCACGTTGTGACTGAACATAAAAAGGAACAATTAAAATTAATATCAAAAATTTCTTCATTGATTCGTATTTATCGGACAGCCGTAAGCACATATAGTGGTGAAGAAAACATAGTTCGGACGTTTTCCCACCTGCTGGAATATATTAATGATTCCTTCCAACTTAAAAACCCTATAACAATACAGCAAACGAAGGATGCTGAAGAAGTTTTAATAAAAATGATAAATTTAATATTATTAAACAATGCGCCTATAAAACCAAAAAAACGAATTATAGCATTTCCTGCATCCAGTGATATTGCAAAACAATACCTGCCTGTATTGGAAAAAACAAATTTAAAGCCGGACGAATTGTATGAAAATTATGATGATATAAAAAACATTGATAAAAATGATTTAATCATTTATTTAAAAAAATGGAGCATCCTGTATGAAAAAAGCGATGAATTGAAAGACTTGGAGTGTAGTATTATGCATGTTGAAGACATAGAACACTATATAAAGTCGTTGAATTATCCGCAATTACATGCAGCAAATTCTATAGATAAAAACATTCCCAAAGTAAGCATTGTTATTCCTTGTTATAATAAAGAGAACTATATCAATAACATGCTTGCCTCTATTTTTGCACAAACATGGTCGCACCTTGAATTAATTTTAGTAAATGACGGTTCAACAGATGGCACCCGTGAAATAATTGAAAAATGGTATAATAAATTCGTAAAAAATAATATTGAAGTGGTTATTATCGACCAAGAAAACCGGGGTTTGCCTGCCGCTGTACACGAAGGATTAAAGTATGTAACCGGGGAATATGTTTGTCAAGTAGACGCAGACGATGAATTGGACCTTGATTATATTAATACAATGGCAGCATTTTTGGAAAAGAATGCGGAATATGATTGGGTATTAACTGATATTTTATATGTAAACGATGACGGTACCGAAAAATATAAAAATTATCTTGGATGGTCAATGCCTGTTGAAACTGCGGTTGAAAATTTTGTGAAAGTATTTTTATTAGGCAGGTCTTTAAATACTGCACATGAATCCATGGTACGCATGGACTATATACGAAAAATAAAACTGGTGGAAAATTACTTCCATGAAATACGCAGAACCCAAGAACCGCAATGGGCCATTCCCCTTGGTGTGGGTGGTGGTAAGTTAAAATATATTAAAGAAGCCCTATATCGTTATAAACAAAACGATACGATGATGTCAATACGAAAAACGTATGATGATTATAAAAAATATGATGAACAGTACGAAGCAATCGTTTCAAAAACCATAGAAAACCTTGTTATTAATTTTAAAGAAAAGAAAAAGCTTTTTATTTATGCACAACTTGGACATTATGAGCGGATGTTTAACTTTGCGCTTCGTTATGAACAAGAAGACGAAGCAAAAAGGTGGGGAGCCAGGGCAATTGCGTTTATAAACGCAATCTTTACCCCTGCCCCCATGTTGTCATTTGAATCTATAAACGACCTAAAGGAAATATTTTCAACACTTGTTAATTATTTTGTCAGCATTAAACACAAACAGTTTACTTTTTCTGACAAAAAGCGTATTATTGCATGGGGTGCGTTAGGAAACAACGGGAAGCTGTACCTCCCTAAGTTGCAAGGAACGCCTTTGCAACCCGATGAATTGTGGGATGCAGGCGGTGATGGACAAGCCGTTAAGCTTCCAAGTATAGCTGAACTAACAAAAGACGATGTTGTTCTTATCCTACCTTCAAAGCAAGGGGTTGTAAAACAAATTCGCGAAGCATTAGCAGAAAGCAATTGTCATACAGTTCCCTTTGAAGACATCGCTAATCTCGTAAGAAAAAATCATCTGGCCCAATTTAACGAAAATAAATATACCTTAACATTGATGGCACAAAAAAAAGAATCGCAACCTAAAGTAAGCATGGTAATCCCTTGTTATAATAAAGCCGAATGGATAGCCGATATGCTGGACAGCATCCTTTGCCAACAATGGGAAAATATTGAATTAATTTTGGTAAACGATGGGTCAACCGACGGAACCCGCGAAGTAATCCAACGTTATGAACCTAAAATACGCTTGCGCGGTTATGAACTAATCATTATTGACCAAGAGAACCAAGGTGTAGCCGCTGCAACCCAAAACGGATTAATGAAGATAACCGGGGCGTATGTGTGTGTTGTTGACAGTGACGATGAATTAAACCCGGAATATGTAAGTACATTAGCGGGATATTTGTGTGAAAATCCAAGTTGCCAATGGGTAGTCAGTGACATTGAAGATTGTCGGAATGGTAATGTAAATTATGTAAGCTGGGATTATGGATGGGATGTGTCACTGATTGAAAAAGATAGGCCCATAGTTGAAAAATACCCTTACAAACTGTTGGAAAGCTTTATATTGGGAACTTGCTTAAGAAATATTTTTTCCACTATGGCACGGGTTGATTATGTAATTGAATGTAAAGTATTGGACAATTTTATTGCCGATGTACGTGTATCGCAAGAGCCACAATTCTATCTTCCGTTAGCGGTTGGTGGTGTGCCGCCTGTGCATATACGGCGGGCGCTTTATAAAAGAATGGTACGTGACGAATCTATCATGTCCGCATTACAAACCATTCAAGGAAGTATTGATTTTACACGTAAATACGATGCATTAATTAAAGATATATTAGAAAAATATATAACATTGGGTGTATATGAACAATCCTTACTTGAAATAAGCCACATCATCCATCAAGCAGGCAGTATGTCAAAATTCCCGGGCTATGATTGGAAAGGGGAAGTATGTAAATTAACAAACCAATTAAATAAAATTGAATTAACAACCACACCTATTGAAGATGAAAAAGCCGTTCTGTTAGGAATTTTAACTTTATCACGGTTAGCAAAATGGAAGATAGTGGGTTATAAATTCCCTATATTACAAAAAAAGAATATAAGAAAATTGATAGCATATGCTGCATTTGGCACTGCGGCAAAAAGCGTCAAATCATCGTTATTAACCTCTGATTTGCGACCGGATGTATATTGGGATATTGATGCACATGATGGCGACAGTGTAAACGGAATACCTGTAGTAAAACCCGATTTTAATAATCTAACACCCAACGACACCATTCTTATGCTGCTCAAGTCTGCTCCGCTTATTAAAACAGTAACAGAACAATTAAAAAATGCACAACCCAATATTACAATATGGTTTTTAAAAGATGTACAGGATTATTTAACAAGATTTCACTTAGGATTATAGGGGAGTTACGTATGAAAAAAATTAAAGTATTACAAATGCCACTTCGTAATAACCGTGGGGGAATTGCTAAATATATTCTTGACAATTGGCGTTTTATAGATAAATCCCAATTTACATTCGATTTTATTACATTTGCTGATAAGATTGATTATGAAGACGAATTATTAGCTGAAGGTTGCAAAATACACTATATTTCCAACTTGCCCGGCAAGGATGAAAAAAAATTTTATGAAGAAGTACACACGATATTAAACGAAGGTTATGATGTGATGCATTTACATACATCACGTTGGACAGGTCTACAGTTGGAAGAAATAGCAATGGCAAGGGGTGTACCCAACGTTATTGTGCATTCTCACAACACACACATTGGCGAACGCGAAGACTGGGCAGACCGATACAATGCCTTTACCCAACGGCACGAACAATTAAAAACAACGTTTACAAACAATTGGCATGATTATGCCACAAATTTGTGTGCATGTTCTCATTTAGCCGCCCGGTGGTTGTATGGGGATGCTTTGGCAGACAGTACTGTACATGTACTTAAAAATGCAATAGACACCCAAAATTTTAAATATAATGAAAAGAGAAGAGAACAATATCGTCAATCCATGGAACTAAACGGAAAGTTTGTATTGGGGCATGTGGGGCGGTTTGACCCTCAAAAAAACCATGATTTTTTAATCCGCATGTTCCATGAAGTAACAAAACAGATACCCAACGCCCACCTGTTGCTAACCGGGCAGGGTGGATTGTTTGACCGAATGAAAGTACTTGCTGATGAACTCGGTATTGCAAATAAAATTCAATTCTTAGGCATCCGTGATGATGTTGAGGCTTTGATGCAAGCCATGGATGTATTTGTTTTACCTTCTTTATATGAAGGATTCCCCATCACATTGGTGGAAGCGCAAGCCATGGGTTTGAAATGTTTGGTGAGTGATAAAATAACAACAGAAGCCAAAATAGTACCTAATACGCAATTTTTACCATTAGATGCCGAAGTTTGGTGTGCGGAACTGACCAAAATCCAAGCACAGGGTTATACTAGAAAAGATACATCGCATTTGGTAAAAGATGCAGGTTATGACATCCGAGAAAGTGTAAAAATGGTTGAAAAATTATATAGGGGTGAGTTTAAAGTAGATAAACAAGATGAAAAAATTGTTTTGTTTGGTGCTGGTGTTAGAGGCCGCCGTATGTTTGAAGAATTAGTAAATAATAAAATAACACCTGCTTATTTTGTAGACAATAAAATAAACGAGGATAAAGTTTCAATTAGTGTAACAGGGGGGGGGGCAATATTCTTTTAGTGTAATGTCGCCCGATTCACTTTTATCCGAAGATAAAAATTTATTAAAAATAATCATTACCCCTGCAGAACCGTTTTATAGTGAAATTTACAAACAATTGTTTGAATTAAACCTACACGATTGTGTTTCATCTATACCTAACCAACAAAAAGAATCATCTTTAAAAACACCAAACAAAGGTGACGAGTGGAATGTATATTATGATTATGCAGAACCGGGTGGCGAATGGGCTATAAGAACCTATATTGGCCCAATGATTAATAAATATGATATAAACACAAAATTAATACTAGACTTTCCTAGTGGACGAGGTCGAATTGCAGAAGCTTTATTTAATGCATATAAAAACAAAATTAATAAAATTATTTGTTGCGATGCAAACAATGAAGCTATAAATATAAGCAAGAAGCGGTTTGAAAATAATACTACAGTTGATTCTATTGTGAATAAAGTTAATGAATATTATTGCCACCCATTGCCATTATCGGACAAAAAATTTACTTTTATTTATTCATGGGATTCGTTGGTGCATTTTTCTTATAAATGGCTTGATTATTATATAAGTGAATTTTATCGATTATTAGAACATAATGGATATGTATTAATACACCATTCCAACCTATCTGACCCTAATGTTAAAACGGATTCCCCAAAAAATGAATATTGGGATTTAAATACGCACAAACGCTCTTTCATAAATGCTGGAGATATAGAGTTTATTTCAAAAAAGCATGGTTTTTCAGTTGTTGAACAAAAGTTTATTGATTGGGGAACTAACCCGAAATTCCCAAACCTAGATTGTATAACCTTATTAAAAAAATAATTCTTTACGACTTATATTTTAATTGGGATATATAAAACATCAAAGGAGGAAAAAATGTTGCAAAAATTACAGGGTAAAAAAGTAGTGCTATTCGGTGCAGGAAAGAATGGGAAAAAGGTGTTGGATAAGCTTGTTGAAAACGGAATAACTCCAGCGTATTTTATTGACAATAATCCAAATGTTAAGTTCGTTGAATATGAAAATAATACTGGGTGGGAGCGGCTATGTGTTAAATCATCGGATGCTCTAATGACGGAGGATAAACATAATTTAAAAATTATTATTACACCAATTGGTTCAATATATGAGGAAATAGAAGCACAGATAAGAAAAATGGGTTTTGAAATATGTATTTTTTTATACATAATAAATAATGATGTCAAGAAGATGCTATATTGCGATAGAATATATAGTAATTTAGTATTTCGCGGATGGTGTATTTCGTTTTGCTGCGAACAATCATATGGATACAAAAAGTCTCCAGAATTTCCATATCATGATTCTGGTGAAGCAACAATGAAAAATTTTTTAAAACAGCGTGAAAAAATAATAAAAGAAGAATTAAATACAGGCGAATTATGTATTGCCAAATCATGTGAAGGTTGTATAAGGTTACGAAAATCTGAAAAACCATTAGAAGTCAACAAAATAAATTTTATTAATATAGGCACGTATCCAGCACCTTGTCAATGCAAGTGCGTATATTGCTCAATATTTGGAAAAAATGGTAACAAAACTTTAAAGAGTGAAATGGAAGTTGCTAAAAAGTCAAATCTAATTAAGATAGCAAGTGAATCAATTTCATTTTTGCAACAACATAATTATATCTCGCAAGACCCATTTTTTACTATGGGTTCTGGAGAAATAACGATACATCCATATAAAAAACATATATATGATGTGGTTGGTGATTATTCTGCTTTATGGTTTTCAAATGGATTTGTATACGACCAAAGGATTGCGGATAATATTAGAAAAAACAAAAATAGTAAAATTTTCGTTTCAATTGATGCTGGAACACAAAAAACTTACCATACTATAAAAGGTGTTAATAAGTTCGATGCTGTACTTGCAAATCTTGCATCATATAAAAAAAGTGGTAATGTATTACTTAAATATATTATTTTACCTGGTGTTAATGATAGTGAAGCTGACCTAAATGGTTTTGCAAAAGTTTGTTGTAACCTAGGCATAACTAAGGTGCAACTATCTTGGGATTATCATGTAAAAGGCGGTTTGAATGATAATATTTTAAAATCAACAGCTAGTTTGGTAAAAAAACTTGAAGATGTTGCTGTCGAGCCAATTATTATTAATGAATTTGGTGAAGCAAATGTATTTAAAATAAAGAATTTTATAGAACAGATTTTTTAATATCAAAGGGGAATATATTATGTTAAATGAATTAGTTGACGCTAAAGTTGTTTTATTTGGTGCTGGAAATAATGGTAATGTCATTTTAAAAAATTTATTAAATAATGGCATCAAGCCAGCGTATTTTGTTGACAATGATCAAAGCAAAGAATATATAGAAAGTACAAATAGTATCGGGGGGGGGGGGGATAAGTGTTAAATCCCCCGATGTGTTGCTCGAAGAAGATAAAACAAATTTGAAAATTATCATCACCCCCTACACGTTGGTGCGAAAAGAAATAAAAAATTATATTAAAAAAATGGGTTTATATGAAAATGTATTCCCTTCTAAAGTTATTGGATGCCCGTATTTGTTTAACAATATTATTTTTGGTGCTGAATTGAGTTTTTGTTGTGAGGGTATGAATTTTTTCAACAACCTTGGTTATCCCCGATTACCTTACTTGGATACATCTAAAAAAACTATTATTGATTTTCTTAATAAAAAGGAAATCATACTAGATGAATTAAATGGGTTAATTGACTTAAATTTTGCTAAATCATGTATAAAATGCAAGCGTTTGTATACTAGAAACTTAACTACAAATAATTGTAATGATAAAATAACATGGATAAAAGTTGGACCGCGTCCTTCAGTGTGCCAAGCAAAATGTATTTATTGCTCTGAACATGAAAAACCGAGCAGCACACATGAAATTGCTAGTCTATCACATCATCCGAAAATGGTAGCTGAAATGATTGATTATTTACGTAGCAAAGACTATATAGACGAAAAATGTTTTATGGCTGTTTCGCCTGGTGAAATTACTATCACGCCTCATAAAGATTTAATGTTAGATGCTATATCAAAATATAAGGGTGAGTTTGCTACTAATGCTTTTCTTTTTGATATAAAAATTGCCAATTCAATGAAAAAAAACGCAAGCGTTGTTTATGTAAGCTTAGACTGTGGTACAAGAGATACTTTTAAAATTGTGAAAGGACTTGATAAATTTGATAGAGTAATTGAAAATATAAAAAAGTACAGAGAACATGGAGATTTAAGATTAAAATATATTATAATGCCCGGCATAAATGATTATGAACAAGATTTTAATGGGATAATTTCAATATTAAAAATGTTAAATCTAAATAATTTAACCATCGCATTTGAATTTGGCTTACCACTACGAGCTTCACTACGTTCAACTGCTGAATTAATTTTAAAACTCACTGAAAACGAAATGACTTTCGATTATTTTTCATATTACAATGTGTCCCAAGTAAAGGATTTTATTAAAAAATATTATACAGAAGCTACAGAAGATATGAAGAATGCTTTTATTAAAAGACACAATGAATTAAAGATGAAATATGTCAATGAATATGCGGGTAATTATGGTGAATATAAGAAATTCCTTTTTTATACTGAAATTTATGATTTAATTGGATTGTTTAAAAAGGAAACTCGATTTGCTTTGTTAGGTTTTACTAAAGATGACAAATATCTAATATGGGCATTTAAAAAGATGGGTATTCCTCTGATAGAAGCCGATGCCTCGTACAAAGAATCTTATGGTAAATTAAAGAATGTTGCTGATATATTTATCATTAGAAATAAAAGTTCATTTCACGACGTTAAATCATATATTGAGTCTGTCGGTGGAGATGGAAAAAGACTGCTGGATATTGAAACTTATTACTTTTCATTTGAACCTGCTAGTTTATTCTTAAAACAAAATATTGATGAAAAATATTTATTAAATGATAACCGAGGAGGAAATGTCATGCAAAACGAGTATAAAGACACAAAAATCGTTTTATTCGGTGCAGGAAAAAATGGAAAAAATATGTTTGAGCAATTGTTAAAAAGCGGAATAGAACCAGCATATTTTGTTGATAACAATCAATCTTTGTATGAAAAAAAACAGGGCCATATTGATATTTTAGGTAAAACAATTCCAATACATGCGCCTGAAAAATTAATGAATGAACAAAAAGAAAAATTGCAAATAATCATAACACCTGCAGAAACCATTAAAAAAGAAATAAAAGCGCAATTAATGGCTATGGGATTCTTAAATTGTATTTCTGAAATGAATGAAACGAAAAAAGAAATGTATGTATTTAAACAAAAAGATTTATCGGATACTGAAGTTGTACCGTCGCAACATATTATGCAATATAAATCTTCCGCAGAATCACATTTAAAATCTGGGATGAACGATTACAAAACAATAATGAGTATTTTAAATAATAATGGGTTTGATTTTACACAAGATGTAAAGGTTTATGATTTTGGGTGTGCAGATTGTAGAGTATTAAGGCATTTTATTTCTGATTCGACAAATACGAATTTATGGGGTTCTGACATTCAAGTTGAACAGATAAAATTTGGAATTGAAAATTTTGCAAAATTGAATTTATTTGCAAATAATATAGAACCACCTCTGCCGATTAAAGATAATTTTTTTGATTTTGTTTATGCATTATCAATATTTACACACCTTACCGATTACCATACTGCATGGATAGCGGAGTTAGGCCGAATTGTGAAACCCGAAGGATATATGTATTTGACATTTTTAGATGAAAATTTTGCTGCTCATTTTATGGAGCAAGTAAAAAATGGAAAAGTTACACATAATACAAGTGCGGGTGCCAGCCTTTTACGGATATTTGATGATGTTAAATTATTTAATCATATATATACATTCGATTTTGATTTTTTAAGTACAAATTATTATCAAGGTAATCAAGGGCAGGTTTTTATGCATAGTGATTATATAAAACGAATTACAGCCCCTTTCTTTGATATAGTTGAAGTTATACCGCGTGCTTATGGAAATATACAAACAGGTTATTTATTTAAACACAAATAACAACCTGGTATACGGAGGAAAATATTTATGTCTGATAAAAACGATTATAAATTAGTTTTATTTGGTGCTGGGTTAAACGGAAAAAGGCAAGCTGCTGATTTAATAAACAGAGGCATTGTGCCGGCTTATTTTGTTGATAATAATACCAACACAAAATCAGTTCATATTGATGCACGGGGGGGGGGGGGGCAACTTGACGTAAAGTCTTTTGAATATTTGCTTTCTGAAAAAAAAGAAAATGTAAAAATTAAGATAACGCCCCATAATCCATATTATACTGAGATATATGAACAATTAAAAAATGCTAATTTAAC
>Ga0209755_10002872_pt1 | contig 22611 bp, 22 predicted proteins | sample TergutCo191P1_FD_187301 | JGI IMG/M metagenome (GOLD analysis project Ga0209755, IMG submission 187301) | Cornitermes sp. P1 segment gut microbial communities from Petit-Saut dam, French Guiana - Co191P1 (SPAdes) (version 2) | ecosystem: Host-associated > Arthropoda: Insects > Digestive system... | reverse complement strand
TTGATCGTGAAACCGGCAACTCAAAAGGGTTCGGATTTATCGAAATGGGCAGCGATGAAGAAGCAGCCGCGGCAATCACCGGCACAAACGGCCGTGAATTTGAAGGACGTCAGTTACGTGTAAACGAGGCGATGGATAAACCGCGCCGTGAACGCGGAGGCGGCGGTAACTGGAATTAATGCCTGAGTTTTAATATTCAGGCGTTTCGGGCGGCGCATTTTCTGAAAAGGAGATGCGCCGTTTAATTTAAAAAAGATATTTCTTGGTTCCTTATCACTTGGAAAACAATTTTAATCTTTCGGGTTCCGCGGCAATGTGCATCTTTTCGAGTTCATTCATTATTTCGTTCGCGACCGCCTGCTTTTTATCTTCTTCTTGCGTTTCAGCAAGCACCTTGTCGCGGAATTCATTGCAATTCGTAACAGGGCTTACCGTTACGCGAATTATATCTTTGCTTACAGCATCATTCATCATATCAGTCTGCTGAACATGAAGTATCTCGCCGTTAATCGTGACAAAGCACATATAATCAAAAGAGCGGATATAAGAATCTATCTCTCTTACGCCTTTTTTTGTATCCGGCTCCCATGCGCGGTAACGGGTTCCCGACGGAAACACAAGAACAAGTTTCCCTTTGTATTTATGCCTGATAAGCGATTTCATCGCCGCCCTGTTAATGGCATTGGCTCGCGCGATTTCTTCTTTGTCTTTTTCAGGATCCATATCCTGAATGGAGCGGCTCGGACAAATTACAATTTTTGAATAAGCTCCGGTAAAAGCCGCGACAACCGGATTATCTTCGTTTAGTTTCATTCCTGAGATGGCGATAATCGAATCGCTGATTTCCTGTCCCCGCTTTCCCGACATCCGCGCAAACAGCGATACGATCGAAAGATCCATATTGCTGTAGTGTTCAACGAGTAAAAGGCACGCTTTTCCTGAATTCGCTTTATCCATTAGTTCTTCCAGATTTTTCATTCCGTCAAGACTGCTTCCGGGAAGAAGCAAATGGTTTACCATTTCATCAAGAATAGAAAGAACATTCGGATCGCCTTCCTGATAAACATTGTCTTCTGTAATGACAGTCGGCGCCTTGGATGTTTTTATTACTCTTCTTATCTGATCGCCGAATACGGTAGTTAAGGTGTCTGCCATAAATTAATCTCCTTGCCTGATTAACTCATACGAATTAGTTTGTACGAACAAGTTCGCATATTACTCTGCATGCGGCGCACATTTCATCCACGCTGACCCATTCAAGACGGCTGTGAAAATTCCGCCCGCCTGTAAAAATGTTCGGCGTGGGTATGCCCAGCTCCGTAAGCCTTGAACCGTCGGTTCCGCCCCGCACAGGTTTTAGGTACCACTCAACACCCGCGCTGTGCGCCGCCTTTTTAAGCCGTTCCAAAACTTCAGGTTTCTCATCAATCTTCGATTTCATATTATAATATTGCGGTTCACTTTTAACAATTACCTTCCCGCCCGGAAACTGGGCTTCTACGGTTTTTGCAAAAACATTCAATGCCGCAACTCTTCGCTCCATGCCGCCGTCATCAAAATCACGCAGAAAAATTTCGAGATAGGCTCTTTCCAAATCGCCTTCAATTTCCATCGGACAGTAGTAGCCGTAATAATTGTCGGTCGCTTCGGGGCTTTCGTTCCGAGGAAGAAGCACGGCAAACGCCGACGCCATCAGCGCCGCGTTAACAAGAACGCCCCTCGCGTGCCCGACATGAATCACTTTGCCGTAAAATTCAATATCCGCTTTAACAGCGTTAAAACACTCGCTCTCGATTTCTCCCAAAGGACCGCCGTCTACCGTGTAACAAAAAACGGATTTAATCTCGTTAAGCGGAAACTCAGGCAATCCCTTGCCCGTTTCTTCGTCGGGAGTAAAAATAATCTCGGCAGGTCCGTGCTCTATCTGCGGATTTTTTACAAGGTACTCAACTGCCGTCATTATTTCCGCAATGCCTGCCTTGTTATCCGCCCCCAAAAGCGTCGTCCCGTCGCTGTGAATAATCGCCTTCCCTTTATGCGCGGCAAGATCTGCGTCTTCTTCGGGATCAAGACAAATACCGCCCGCAAGCTCGATTTTACCTCCGTCATAGTTCTGCACAAACTGGGGCTTCACATCCTTCCCCGAGACATCGCCCGCAGTATCCAAATGCGCTAAAAATCCGATGCATGGTTCGCTTTCTCTTCCGGCACTCGCGGGCAGCCGCGCAATCACATAACAATGGTCTGTGATTTTCACATCGCTTAACCCAAGCGCCGAAAGCTCATCCCGCAGCAATTTCGCAAGCTCCCACTGCCCCGGCGTCGAAGGAGTCTCCTCCTGCCGCCGATCGCTTTCCGTATCAAAACGGACATAGTTTAAGAATCTTGGGATTATTAAGTCTTCGAAGGGTTGGTTGGTCATGCGGGTATTATAGCAGAAAAAAGATATAAAAATCACAAAACCGCTTGACATAGTATCATATTATGATATCATTATACTATGAACTCGAAGCAAAGAAAAACATTGAAAGATGTTTTCTATAACCCTATAAAAAGTTCTATTTTATGGACGGATATAGAAAGCATGTTCAAAGCGCTTGGGGCACACATAGAAGAGGGAAGCGGTTCAAGGGTTTGTATTTTATTAAATGAAATTGCCGCCGTTTTCCACAGACCACACCCACAAAAAGAGACAGACAAAGGTGCAATCAAATCTGTCAGGCATTTTCTGGAAAATGCGGGAGTAAAACATGATGAAATATAAAGGTTATACAGGTAAAGCAGAGTACGATGATGAAGCCGAAGTTTTTTACGGTGAAGTCCTGGGCTTAAGAGATGTTGTTACATTTAAAGGCACTAGCGTCAAAGAACTGCAAAAATCATTTAAAGAAAGCATCGACGACTACCTTGCTTTTTGCAAGCGCATGAACAAAGCTCCCGATGTTCCGGCTTCAGGAAAGCTTATACTGCGAATATCGCCTGAACTTCATTCTTACGCGACAATCACGGCTAAAGCCGAGGGAAAGAGTTTAAACTCATGGGTAGCGGAAGCCGTCAAAGACAAATTATACGCGAAGGCTTGAAAGGTATCTTTATATTTTATCCACACACGATAAATCTATAAGTCAAATTATTAAAGCGTTAAACAAATTGATAGAAAAGCCAAAACCGGCAGGTAAAATAGGATTAAATACGGCTTGACTTTTCTCATAGATGTTCTAAGAAGCCGAGCCGCCCGAACGGGCGGCGGAGCAGTTATTGTTTGTTAGGCGAAATAAAATCTGAATTTTTTGGAAATATTGGTGGTAAATATTGACATTAAATAGAAAATATTATAAAACGATATAAAGAAATTAATTTAGTGGGTTAAGGCTAAATATGGAATTGGAAACAAATAGATTAATCCTCAGAAATTGGAAAGAAGAAGATATAGATGATTTAATTGAAGGATTAAATAATTATAATATTTCAAAATGGCTTGCATTAGTGCCATTTCCATATACAAGTGAAGATGCTGAAAGATGGATAAAAAACTGCATGAAAAATGATATGGAAAACAATAAAAGTGGTTATGAATTTGCTATTGTATTAAAAACAAAATTTAAAATTATTGGTGGAGTATGTATTTCTGGAATAAATAAAATTCATGGAACAGCCGGTGGTGGTATATGGATAAATGAAAAATATTTTGGAAATGGATATGGAAAAGAGGCATTTTCTGAAAAAATAAGATTTTCATTTGAAGAATTGGGATTAAGAAAATTGGAAAATGGATTTTTTGAAGGAAATGAAGCCTCAAAAATAATGCAGGAAAAATTTGGATATAAAATTGAAGGTAGAAGAATTAAAAAATATAAGTGTATGGCAGATGGTGAATTAAAAGATGAAATAATAACAGGATTATTAAAAGAGGAATGGATAAAAATGTAAAAGCAGATTTTACTTCGCCTAACAAACGGTAACTGCAAAATGCCCTGTTCGGGCATTTTGGGTTCCATTCGGCTAGGTCGTTTAAAGGCTCCCACGCCTCATTCCACCACATTTTTTTGTGCCCGTAAAATGCTTCGCATTTTCCTTATCGTGCACAAAAAAACGTCAGTTACCTAGAACGTTATATGCCATTTGCAAAAAAATAATATATAATATACTTGACAAATATTTTAAAATATCATATTAATTAAAAAAATAATTTTATAAAAATTAAAAGGAGTTAAATGTGAAGGATTTATTAAGGAAATTAGGATGTGTCATTTTAATGGCACTATTAGTGTTTTTTACGGTAAGTTGTATCAATGATACATATGAAGGTTCTGGAAACAATGAGGAGCTTGGAAACAATGAGGAGCTTGGAAACAATGAGGAGCTTGGAAACAATGAGGAGCTTGGAAACAATGAGGAGCTTGGAAACAATGAGGAGCTTGGAAACAATGAGGAGCTTGGAAACAGTGAAGAGCCTGGAAACAATGAGGAGCCTGGAAACAGTGGGGAGCCTGGAAACAGTGAAGAGCCTGGAAACAGTGAAGAACCGGATGATCTACCAGTTGGTATATTTTTTACTGTTACTAATACAAATGAATGGAATAATGCATTAAGTACAATAAAAAGTGGTGGTAATGGTCCATTAAACGGTCAAAAATATTATACCATAACTGTTAATTCTGATATAATGGTTATTGGAAGTACTGATTATTCATTTGGCACAATATACAATATAACAGTTACAATAAACGGAAACGGAAAACTTTATATTATTGGGCAGGGATACCTGTTAAATATTGAAGTTGGTCAAACGCTAATTATTGACAGTGAAGATTTAATCTTAGAAGGACTTAAAAAAGGACAAAACGACTCAACTCTTGATAATAACAAGGCGTTAATTTATACTTATGGAGGAACGCTTGAATTACACAATGGTACTATCAGAGGTAATAATAACGCTGGTTCTGACGGTGGCGGTGTATATGCACTAGCAGGTAGCTTTACAATGACAGGCGGAACTATCAGTGATAATATCAGTTATCGTGGCGGCGGCGTATTTGCTTCTAATTTCATAATGACAGGCGGAACTATCACAGGTAACTCCAGTCCAAATGGAAACGGAGTGTATGCAGGTAGTTTTACTATGTCTGGAGGTAGCATCAACAATAACAACAGCAGGAGTGAACTTAGTTATGTAAACAGCCAAGGTGGGGGTGTTTATGTTGCTTCTTCGGGTTCCATGTCAGGAGGATATATCACAGATAATAGTAGCGGTATTTCTCCGTTTAATAATTCAAATGATTTTTCTGGTTTAGGTGGTGGTATATATGTAGCAGCAGGCAGCTTTACTATGACAGGCGGAACAATCAGCGATAATATTGCACGAGGTGGTGGAAGATTTGCAGCAGGCGGTTCTATCCATTACAATATAGCTGGCAGGTTACTGGCTGGTGGTGGCGGTGTATTTGTTTCTGACAGAGCCAGTTTCACGAAAACAGGCGGTGGCGTAATAGAAGATAATACTGCGAATTATGGCAGTAATGTGTGTTGGGGTACTAATGTCAATTCTGCATTGGGTACATTGGCAAAATACCGCACCAACTCATTAGGCGTGAACGATGATTTCAGTACAAATCTACTGAGCGGTTGGGATTAATAAACAGATAATATCTATTTATTTTATGTCCGAAATAATTATTTTATTGTTTAGGATTTTTTAAAAAGGCAAACGGGATATAACAAACGGTAACTGCTCACCGCCCATTCGCGGTTCGGGGTTCGAAAAACCGCAGTCGCCTTCGGCTTTGTGCGGTTTTCTCTCACCCACATTCCAGCCCACCGCAAACCTGCGGTTTGCTTTATAAGGTGGGCTGGAATGTCGCATACTTAGAACGTTAAACGCCGTATGCATGACTATAACTTACTTTCCTGAGGGTATCTGGTTTTTTGTGTAAATAGAAATTCCATTTTTCATTCCCTCTTAAAAATTCAAATTTCAGGCTGTATTTTAGGTGGGCATACTGTAAATTCTGTGTAATTAAGAGTTTGCAAAAATGAGACGTTTTCCATTTACACACTTTTCAGGATAGGCTCATTTTCTCGATAAAAATATTAAGCTATAATTATTTTTTTGATAATGTTGCAGGAGGACCTACATTATATACAAGAACAATGTTTGTTCCCGTCGCTTCTACCCATCTTCCAGTAGCAGTTTTAATACCATCTTCAGTAGCTTTTTCAACAGCTCCTCCAACAACTTTTTCAGTTGCCCTTCCAGCAATACCGCCAACCCCGGGGATCTTTGAGGCTGCGCTTCCTGCGGCTCTTCCGGCAGCTGCTCCAGCAACTTTACCAGTAACTTGAGCAGTAGCTTCCAAAATTACTTCCCAAGTATGAGTTTGTTTAAGTATCAGATCGCCACTGTTATTACTGATATTGTTCTCAGATTCAATAATACCAGCGAGGTAATTGACTCCATCTACTTTTGCAAGCCATTTATTACCACCGAATTCAAATTTTAGAAGTTTGCCATTTATTAGAATTGCAGGCAAAGTATTTAATGTATTCTGCGTAGATGTTGCAAGATCAAGTTCCTGTGCATGTAATAAATTTGGAAATAGTACCAACGCAAAAAACACAATAATACTAACAACTTTAAAATTACCCTTTTTCATCATACCTCCTAATATAATATGCAATGATATCGAGGATTCATTTTCATATTATGCGTAATAGCTCGCCAGCATATTCAAACAGCTCATACGAACCGTTGTTTCTTTATTAATGAGTTTTTCATTTATTTCCTCCAGAAAATGAAACATACTCGTCTGCATTATTACAATAAAATTATCCAGAGCGATTAAAAACTAAAATAATACAATCTTTTAGCATGGTATTTAGCATATTATATCTATTAACACAGTGTCAAGAAGTATTTTATAGGCTAAAAACAGATAAACACTCAAATACTGTCTATTTGAAAAGTCAAAGGTTTTTAGAGGGAGATTTTAAAGTTTTGACTATACAGGAACTTCTTATTGCCAATTTGAAGGCATATCGAAAATTGCATAGTATTTCTCAAACAAAACTGGCTGACCTATGCGATTCTTCAACTGGATATATTGGTGAAATTGAATCTGGCAAACGATTTCCTTCAGTAAACATGATTGAACGGATAGCAAAAGCCCTTGATATAGAATCATGGTATTTATTCAAAAATGAACCAATAAATCTTCTGGATTCAATATCTCCAAAAAAACTAGCACCAACCCAAAAAAATGAAATAATTAAAATAGTATGTTCTACTCTTACTAAAATCTTAGATAATTACTAAATATAGATACAGTCACGTTTCTTAACTATTATTATATGTTATTGTTTTTTGCTATATCATTTTGCATATGGCATATAACATATTATTTGACAAACAAGTATATACTTGTTAGAATACTGCGACGGGGAAACTATGGATCGTTCTGAATCTCATTTAATAGTTGAATCTCATTATAAACAATATTATGATAATGAAGAATGTATGATATTCCACGAAAAAGAATCAACGTATTTTCATTTGGATGTTTATTGGATAAAACCATGTAAAAACCAGGAATATAATATTTTATTTACAAACGGCATCAGCAGTTTGTCTTTTGAAACGTCCGATAAATGTTTTCCAAAAAATATTGAGATTTGCATGTTATTGCCGCCGGATTGGATTTCTGATGATAATTGGGCGCCGCCTGAAAAAAACTGGCCTGTAACGCTGCTGGGTAAAATTGGACGTTATCCTTTTCAAAATAATACATGGCTTGGATTTGGTCATACAATAGAAACAGGCGGGAGGTTACCGGGAACAAATTTTGAAGGAATAATGTTGTTAAAATCAACTACATTATCAAAAGAATTTTTAAGTATAAAAACCAATGAAAATGGTATAGAAATTTTTACGGTATTTCCTTTGTACAAAGAAGAATTAGATTTTGCTGTAAATAATAGTTCATTAAAATTGTTAGAATTATTGGATAACGAGAATATAAACGATATAATAAAAATAGATAGAATAAATGTATGCGGAAAACATGGGAACTAAAACTATATTGGAGATTATATAATGATAAATTCAACGGTTAAAAACGAAAAAAAGATCAATGCGACAATTTACTCTTTTGATGCAAACAATGAACATTTTACCGCTAATTATATTTACGGCAAAAAACCAAGATTTGAATTATTTCATAATGGTTCATTAATCGGCTCATCCGAGCAATTGAAAACCAGATCTGAATTCACTATAAACACAGAATATGAAGCTTTGAATATTACGGTTTGGCTGGAACAAAATAATTTTGCGGCTTATATCGGCAAATTAAACGGCATTGGAATTGAGGTTAATAAAAATCCGGTTCAGAATACATTGGCAGACCCTGAAGTCTATGTAAAATACGGACGCTCCGGTTTATTTATCCTGTTGTTTATATTAACTGTTAAAAGTATTTTTAATTATTATCAAATCTACAAGGCATACGAATCGCACCTTGTATCAATCATTTCTGATTCTGTTTATGTTATACCTTTAATATTGGTCGCATTAATGGCAATTTTCTATAAACGCTGGACAATGTTTGCCCTGATTGCCGGAATCGCAATATCGATATTGGAATTTACCGATTATGCAATCGCATTACCCGGCAGTCTTCCCAATACAAATATTATAATGGTGATATTATGGATATTTTTCAGAGTCAGTGTGATATTAATTTTATTTAACGCTTTAAAATGGAAAAGAAAATCAAAGAATATGAATTAATATTGCGTTTTATTGATACGATTTGATATATATTAACCCTTGAGGAACTTTCAGTATTTATGTAGAATGATCTCATGCAGAATCTTTCAAAAGATCAAGTACTTAAAATAATGTCTCGATACGGCAACGATCCTCAGCAGCTTATTGCCATTTTGCTGGATATACAGGAAGCGTCGGGGAATAACTGCGTGGAGAGGCAGTGGGCGGAGCTTGCCTCTGACATTTTGAAGGTTCCGCTCTCCAAGATTCATGATGTTCTTACTTTTTATGCCATGTTCAGCGAAGATCCGCGCGGTGAATATGTTATCGAAATCTGCCGCAGTACGCCTTGTTTTTTTAACCGCATGACAAGCCGCGAAAATGAAAACGACAGCAAACCGGGCACAGAACAGGTTGTTCAGTGGTTTGAGGATGCGGCTGGTATCAAAATCGGAGAGACAACTGCGGACGGAAAGGTTTCGCTTTTTTATACAAATTGTGTCGGCGTGTGCGATATTGGACCTGTCGCGAAAATCGGCGATGAGGTGTACGGCAATCTTACAGCGGAAAAAGTGAAAACGCTTGTTAAATGCTGCCGCGATGGAAATAAACAGGAGTTAAACTCTTTATGTCAAAATTAGTAAAACTTCTGACCGAAGGTGTTGACTGCGCCGATCCTCTTTCCATCGCCGAATACGAAAAAATCGGCGGTTTTTCCGCGCTTAAAAAAGCGGCTTCTTCAAGCCCCGAACAAATTATTGCAGAGATTAAAAAAGCAAAACTTCTTGGGCGCGGAGGAGCGGCGTATCCGGCAGGCAGCAAATGGGAACATTTGTTGCACATAACGGAAACGCCCAAATATATTGTCTGCAATGCCGATGAAGGCGAGCCGGGAACTTTTAAAGACAGGCTGATTATGGATAAATTGCCTTTAAAATTATTAGAAGGCATTTTGATTTCCGGCGTTGTTTTTAACGCAAAAGCGGCTTACATTTATGTTCGCGGCGAATATCGAAAATTGCAGAAAAAACTAATCGCGGCAATCGAAAATATCCGCGCTGCGGGTTTAATGCAAATTGCCGGCAAAGATTTTAATATTCATGTAATCTCAGGCGCGGGCGCGTATGTCTGCGGCGAAAATTCCGCTCTTCTTAATTCAACGGAAGGAAAGGTGGGCAGACCTCGTATTAAGCCGCCTCATCTTGCAGAGGTCGGGCTCTTTTTGCACCCGACTCTTGTAAACAATGTTGAAACTTTTGCCAACATTCCGCTCATCGTCAACATGGGCGGAGAGGCGTACCTGCAGGCAGGGCATCCCGATTCCGGCGGAAGCAAACTAATCTGCCTTTCCGGTCATTGCAGAAACAGGGGCGTTTTTGAAATACCGCTCGGCAAACTTACGTTACGCGAAATTATTTACGATCCTGAACTTGGCGGCGGCATTGCAAGTAACAGAAGGTTAAAACTGGTTCATCTCGGCGGCATGAGCGGCACAATCGCCTGTTATAATCAACTCGATACAGTTTACAGTTATACTGATTTGAGAAAAGCCGGATTGTCTGTTGGGTCGGGCGCGCTTGTTGTGTTGGATGAAAGCGTTTCGATTATCGAATATGTAAAAGGCGTTACCGAATTTTTCATACATGAATCATGCGGTAAATGTATTCCCTGCCGCGAAGGAAACCGCCAGATTTTAAAAATTCTGGAAGAGCTTTCGGATATTGCAGAAAATCAAAGAGATCTGTTAAAAATATTCGCGCCCGGAAAGAAAAATGTCCTTCACCGCCTTAACCGCACCATGGCGGACGCTTCTTTCTGCGGACTTGGACAGACAGCTTCCGCAGCGTTGAACAGCGCGGCGCTGCATTTTTCATCGGAATTTGAAGGAGTAATAGATGAGTCATCAAGAGGGGAATTGCTCGTCAGAGACGAAGACAATTAAAACCGTCAATCTTACAATTGACGGAATACCTGTATCGGTACCTGAAGGGACAAAAATTTTAGACGCCGCGAAAAAAGCAAATGTAGATATTCCCGTTCTCTGTGATCATCCCGATTTGTGCAAACGCGCCCTGTGCCGAATCTGCGTAGTTGAAGCTGACGGCAGGGGCAAACTGATCGCCGCCTGCGCGAATGACGTGTGGGAAGGCGTAAAAATTGTTACGCGAAATAAAAGAATCGCGAAAATCCGCAGAACAATCATCGAATTGATCCTTGCGAAACATCCGCAGGACTGCCTTTCCTGCGTCCGAAACAGAAATTGCGAACTGCAAGAACTCGCCTTAGGATACGGCATTTTTAAGACTCCGTTCAAAAACGAACCTGTGTACTGGCCGGTAACAACAGAATGCGATACACTGGATCACGACATGAGCAAGTGCGTAAAGTGCTGCCGTTGTGTCGATGCGTGTCAGGAAAAACAAACAATCAGAGCGGTTAATACCAGTTACCGCAGCCATAAATTCAGAATCACTACGCCGTATAAGCAGGCTATGGAAGAAACTCCCTGCGTTTTCTGCGGACAATGCGCAAGGGTTTGCCCTGTAGGCGCTATTTATGAACACGATCAAACTGCGGAAGTACAGGCTGCTTTTACCGCAGGAAAAAAAACAATCGCGCAGGTTTTACCATCTCTCGCATCCGCGCTTGATAAAGAATTTTCGCTTCCCGAAGGAACTGTTACAACAGGCAAGATGATCGCCGCGATAAAATTGCTTGGCTTTGACAAGGTTTATGACGCAGCCAATACTGTAAACGCTGTCAACATCGACATTAGCCGCGAAGTACAGGCGAAAACAGGGAAGCAAAATAAACCAACCATTAGCGGATGCTCGGAAGGTGTGTCTCGTTTTATTAATAATTTTTATCCTGATTTGGCAGACTGCATGACAACGGCAAAAAGTCCGCGCAAGACTTTCGCTTCAATTATAAAAGGAAGTTACGCGAAAGAAGCAGGTACGGAATCTTCAAATGTAATATCAGTTTCTTTTGTGCCATGTATCGCGCAGAAATACACAACACAAAAAGACGCATCAGACTTTGCGTTTACTTCAAAAGAACTTGCAAAAATGATCAGACTTGCAGGCGTAGAAATCGAAAACCTCGCGGAAGCGCAATTTGATACCATTGATATTAGTTGTAATGCCACTAACAGTTTGCCGAAAAAACTAACGGTTCACGGATTTGCACAAGCGCGGGAAGTAATGGAAAAAATTATTAAAGGCGAATGTGACGCGGATTGGGTGGAAGTTTTAAGCTGCCCGAAAGACTGCGCTTGCTCCGGCGGCTGTCAGGCGGACTAGTCCACCTTTCTGCACTGGTTACATCCAAGCACATGTACATGATTTTTCTCGAACTTACGTTCAAACATCCGCGCAACTAAAAAATCGTCAACATTCATTTTGGCAGCGCAAACAGGGCACTTTCGCGGTATTTTTTTTTCCTTGTCGGTACAGCTAAAACAACCTTTAATGTACATAAGCCGGTCGGAACTGCCTTCGGAGGACGGAAAGGCAATCGTTTTAACCAAATCCCCTTTAAACATTATCATCGAACAAACAGGGCAAACCTGCGGATCGCCGGGTTGTCCCTTAAATTTTTTCTTTTTACTCCACGGCATGAAAGGATACAAGGGCGACAGCGGTCCGAAAAATAAATAATAAGCGAGCCAACAAAGAAGAAGTCCGCAAATAATTAGCAGTAAATAAAATATGAAATCTCCCATGAATACGAGTATAACAGGTATAAGTGGTGTCAGTCACCCACACCCCACACCACTTATAGCGTGGTTTAATATTTTACCCACACCATATATGGTGTGGGTGACTGACACCTTTTTTACACCATTAGCCCGCCATTCACCTTTTTTCCTTTTTTTACAACATGAGTGACTGTCACCATTTTTTTTGTTATATTTAATTATGGCAACCCTTTTTATTATCGCTACGCCAATCGGGAACTTGGGTGACATTAGTTTTCGCGCGGTCGAAACGCTGAAAAACGCCGATCTTGTGGCTTGCGAAGATACCCGCCGCACCTTGAAGCTGCTTTCTCATCTTGGGATTCGGGTTAAAATGCTTTCGTGCAGGTCGCAGAATGAGGAATTTGCGGCGGAAAAGGTCATTGCGGCGTTGGATCAGGGGCAAACTGTGGCTTACGCGAGCGATGCGGGCACTCCGGCGCTCAGCGATCCGGGAGCGGTTTTAGCGGCGATGGCGGCGCAGGCGGGACATAAGGTGATTCCCATCCCGGGACCATCGGCTTTTGCGGCGCTTCTCAGCGTAGCGGGCGGAAGGGACAAAACCGTCGTTTTTGAAGGGTTTTTGTCGCCAAAACCGGGGCGCAGAAAAAGCCGGCTTCGCGAACTCATGGCGATGGAGGCGGCGTGCGTGATTTACGAATCGCCGTTCAGAATTCTCAAGCTGATGGGCGACATTGCCGAAATTGACAGTGAGCGGTATGTTTGTCTTGGACGGGAAATGACCAAGATTCATGAGGAATTTTTGCGGGGGCCGGCAGCTGAGATTCTGGCAAAATTGGGCGAGAAAAAGGAACAAATCGGCGAATTTTCCATGTATATAGCTGGCATTTAATTAAAATAGTTGGTAAACTTATAGTATACAGTTGCCGATAATAGGGTATAGGTAGGGTAAGAGTATGACAGTAAACAGGATAGGTCATGTAGAGCCCATTCCAACCAGCAAGAAAACTGGTCGGAGTGAACAAGTGGGGGGGAACGACAGGACTGATACAATTAACCTTTCATCCGACGCGATGAAGAAGGCGGAAATGTATCAGATCGTAGAACTTATTAAATCCTCACCGGAGATTGACGAGGCCCGGATTGCTGAACTCAGGCAGAAAATTGATGATCCTTCGTATATAAACGAAAAAGTCATCAAAGCGACAGCGGACAATATTGTCAACGCATGGTTTGCGTAGGATTTTAATAAGTATCAATTGAGCGTTTGATCACTGGGTCGAAGCCCGGAGGGTCAAACGCTTTTTTTTTCGGAGCATAAATATGGATATTTCTTTTAAGTTTGATCCTGAAGTATTGATTGGAGAAAATACTTTAAGCATGGCGGGAACCATCGCCAGCCGTTACGGAAAGCGAATAATGATCGCTGCCGACAGCAGACTGGATCAGCAGCTTATAGGCAGATTAAAAGAAGTGTTGGAAGATTCCGCGTTAAGCGCAATTGTTTTTGCCGGATTGGACGACGGTTCATCCGTTGATATGGCGGAAAAAATTGTTGATCTGTCTAACGCCTCCCACTGTGATTTGATAATCGGTTTCGGCGGCGAAAAAACCCAGATTATCGCCCGTATGGCGGCAATTATAGCGCCGTCGAAAACTTCTGTGTTTGATCTTCTGGAAGGAAAGAATATCCCGGATAAATTTCTTCCGTTTTTGGCGATTCCAACGGAGGGCTTAAATGTTTTTTCCGCAACGGATTTTTTCCTTGCCGCGGATCCCCGGAACAAATTAATAAAATCAATACCATCGCCTAAAGGTCTTTACGCGTCAATTATTTTAGACAGCAGCTTGTTTAAAATTCTTTCAGAGAATAATGCTGCGGCGTTTGCGTTTGTAATGGAAGGTTTCTTTTCGGCAGTAGAGGCGTATTGCTCATCAAAAGCCAGTTTTATCTCCGATGCCGTATTGGAAAGAGCGTTGAACTTTTACGCAAGATTGTTAAAAAACGGCTCAGGCGGCATGAACGCGGAGACTTTCGCGCAGGCAGGTTTTTTAACCGCTCTTGGATCGGCTGCGAGCTGCCCCGGCGTGGGAACGGCATTGGCGGCGGCGATTAATGCGCGCTGTTCCATTCCAAAACCGCTGTGTTCAACAGCTCTTTTTCCGGCGCTTGCGGAACGTCTTGCCGCGGCGCGTCCTGAAAAAATGGCGCGTGTCGCTTCATATCTTGGAAACGCAAAAGCCGCCTCAACAGCGGAAGCTGCGGCGTCCGCGGCGGAAGGCATTCAACGCATCATGACATCTCTCAGTTTAAAAACAAACCTTAGCGAGTACAACATTCCCCTGGACAGACTGACAGCGGCAGCGGAAGCAGCCCGCGGTCTTGATTTAACCGCGAATTCGCCCTGGACAGTCTCGGAAGAAGAGGTTTTTACGATTTTAAAGCAGATTTTACAAAACGCTGCAATTTGACGTAGAAAATAAACTGAATTATATTTAAAGAAGCAGCTTAAATAAGGAGAAAAAGATGAAAAGCAGAAGGCATTTTACTTCATTGCTGTTTATTTTTTTGGCAGCTATTGCAATATTCTCAATCATCATTATCTCCTGTCCGCCGCTCGAAGAAGAACCCTTCGACAGCACAATGAAAATTACAGGACATTTAACTCAGGGAAAATGGGATGACATTCTTTATGATATTTATATGAGAGCTTTACCAACTGTTCTGGACTTGAGCGAATGTACCGCTCCCGAACCAGGCGGAGATGTAATGAAGCTCACATTTGAAGATGGAACCGACTACGATCCCGACTCAGAAAAAGCAAAGAATATTTATAACAAGTACATTCAGTTTAATCCGTCAATGGGGAGCAGGTTAGGCAAAGAATTAATAACAGCGATAATCATTCCCGATGCCGCGACAATGATAAGTAACGCGTCCGCGAATATTAAACTGGATACTCTCGAAGAAGCGGTAGATGAAATAAATGGATATGCTTTCAGGCACTTTACAAGCCTTAAATCTGTTACGGGAAAAAATATCAGGCTTATCGGCACACTCGCGTTTTATAACTGCGCCTCTTTAGAAGAAGTAAATTTTCCAAATGCAAATATTGTAATGCAATACGCTTTTTATAACTCAGGCATTAAAAAATTTGAATCAGAAAAATTGACACATATCATGCCAAGTACTTTTGAAAATTGCAAATCACTCGAAAAAGTGGAATTTCATAATGCCCGGCGTATATCACAAAGAGCTTTTAAAGGCTGCGCGAACCTAAAAGAAGTGAATTTCTCTAATGTATTGCTTGTAGAAGGAGAAGCATTTAGTAATTGTACTGCTTTAAAAACAGCCAGATTTCTTACAAACCCTCTTCGTTCTACAAGCAGCATTCATCCTTTAAATCCGTGGATTACTGATAAAAGTAAGCCGCCGCCTCACACAGAAGACTCCGTTGCTTTTCATAATAATGTTTTTAGAGGATGCACCTCGCTTGAAACACTTGATGTTCGTAACTCATGGAATGTTTACTTTGGCGCCGGAGCTTTGTCAGACATAGGATCAAGCCTCGATCTATATTTATTTGATGATGAAGGTGTAGGTGAAAAATTGAAAGGAAGAAGTTACGGTCACCCGCAGGTGGAATTGCTTCTTGGAAAAAGACCAGAGAGTATGTCAGCGAATCTGACAGAAGATGAAAAGAAAGAAGAAAAAGATTTAGACATAGGTAAATTAACTCTTAAAGAATTAAAAATAATTGCTCCTGCCGTAGAAATAATGCCAATACAGGTTTCCAGGATAATGTTTGCAGATGACCCTTCCCGTAACCCTACCGTAAATGGCTATTCTAGTATAAGAAATTATATTAACTCTTCATACAATGATAATAAATCGTACGTAGAGAATGAACCAAATGTAAGAGATAAATATTTTAATGAACCTGTAAATATAAATGTAAAAGTAACTGTTAATGGAAGGCCTACAAAAGATGACATAGAAGCAGGTAAAAGTATTGAGCATAAATAGGAGTAAATAATGAAAATAGCGCTCCTTTCTTTTTGCTTACTCTTATTTTCCTTTGCAATTTTAAGTTGTGACGAGGCTGAAAATCCGCCTGTTATAGACGATCCGACAGCTCCGTCAGATCCATCAGATGAAACGGATATTGATAACGATGATAATCTTTTTGATTTTATTGTTAAATATATTGATTCACAGGAAGAGGAGCCGGTATCTTTAAATTTAGAGATTGATCTGGGTCTTATGCCTGACGCTCAAAGCAACTGGCGTTTAATACTCAAAGCAATTGAAACTGCGCAAAAATTTGTTATTCTTGATTTATCAGAATGCACAATGGATATGCATAGTCTAAAGAATTTTGACCCCTATGTAGAAATAAAATCAGGCGAAGATAAAATAATAAGCCTTACTCTTCCTGCCATTGCCGCTGATATTAGCGGACATTTTGAAAAAGATAAAATAACCTTTAATCATTTTAGTAATCTGGAATATATAAAAGGAGAAAAAATAGAACACATCGGAGCGGGCGCTTTTTATGATTGTGCCAAATTAAAAAAAGCCGAATTTCCCATTGTAAAAGACATAATGCAAAGTGCCTTTCGCGGCTGTAAAAATCTTTTAGAAGCAGATTTTCCTTTTTTAGTGGTATTGGATAAAAACGTCTTCAGCGGCTGCGTTGCTTTAGAAACTGTGAATTTTCCAGAATTGGAATCTATTTTAGACGACACCTTTAATAATTGCGCCTCATTAAAAACAGCGACTATTTTAAAAGCAGCATATATCGGACAGAGGGCTTTTAACAATTGTACAAGCCTTATCGAAGCGGATTTTCCGTTAGTTGAAACGCTGGGAAATGATGCGTTCGGAAATTGCGCCAGTCTAATCGAAGTAGAATTTCCGTTGGTTGTAACAGTTAATCCCAGAACATTTATGGGTTGTGAAAATTTGGTTACTGTCAGCTTTTCTTTAGCTGAAAAAATTGGCAATGAAGCGTTTAAAAATTGCATAAATTTAGAAACAGCGGCATTTCTCGGCAATCCAGAAAAAAAAACCTTCCCTCCGAATCATCCGCTGGATCCTTGGAGACAAGAAAAAGGATTGTTCACAGAAGATAGCTTTGTAATTTACGATTATGCTTTTTACGGCTGTAAATCACTTGAAGTATTGGATATACGCAACGCATGGAATATTTATTTTGCAGGCGGTTGTCTGGCAGACATTGGTACTCATCTTGATATGTATCTATTTGATGATGATGGTACAATTAGTTATGGTCACCCGCCTATAGATTTTTTCCTGGGTGGAGGAAATGATAAAGGACCGCTTACTTTAATATCAATGAAAATATATATACCTAAATCAGGATCGATGGTTCAATACCATCATCCTTTCCCGCTTGAAGGTGGTTATCATGGTATAGCCGTTTGGGTTAATGGTATATTAGGTGTTACTGTAAACGTCGAAAAATTACCGTAATGTCGTGTGCTGGTTTATCAATACCCGTCCGACATGGAGCGGTTGACATCGCGCTGATAGAGTTCCTGATAAACAAAACTGCGGTTTTTAAGTTTGTCTTTTACAGCTTTTGTAAACGGCATATGACGCCAGAAAGTGCCCCGGACATCTTTATCAAGTTTTTGTATACCCTCGGCTTCTTTAGTCATCCATAAAATATAATCGCGGATAAAATATTCTTTAATGTCGCCTTTTAATCTGTTGGACTGGAACCACTGGTAGTAGTGTCCCGTTAATCCTTCTTCCATCCAATAAAACGACGCTTTTTCTTTTGCTACCTGCCAGCGAAGATCCGCGACAGCGGTAAGTACCGCAAGGTACAGATTTCTTGGGTACATCGGAACAATTATTCTTCCGCGGCTTGTCGCGCGGTTGTAACGATCAAACGGTTCCCAGCAAAAACCCATGTCGCCGTAGGTGGGAATCAGCACCACATAGGGGACTATGCGGTTTAACCTGTTTTTATAAATGCGGCAATATGCTTCGGCGTCAATGCTTTCAATTTTAGCGAGCATGGTAATAATATTTTCGCGGGTAGCTACTTCGTTTGGAACGCTGTGAAAATATTCGGATGTAAGCACAGGAAAGTGATTCCCCTGCCGCCCGACGGTCATCTTCGCCATCTGACGGATGGTTCCCCATTCTGTGTCAATCGCTCCAATATCGACGGCGACAGCGCCGCCTTCGGCTTCAAGCTTGTCTCTTAAATGTTCAACATCAGCCTGTGCGTTGATAAAATCTCTTATGCTGATTGACAGCTCGTGATCGTTTTTCATCATTAGTTTCAGCAGATTTTGAATTTCAGCAATCGAAGCTTTTTGTCCTTCATTTAAGCAATCGCTTACTTCCTGATATTCATTCAGAGGAGTCCGTTCAAAAACTGACGCCATTCTGTCGCGTAATATTTTTTCGATTTCTTCGCGTTCTTTTTCCCTTGTTTTTAACAATACTCTGGAACCGTCGAATTTGCCCTGCGCTTTTTCCATTAACGCCTGCACTTTTGATTGAGTGTTGCTTTTTGATATTCTGACTTCATCAGTGCTGGAAGGACGAATCTTGCTTATGCCGACTCCGTTCAGCCATTCATCAAGATAGTAAATAGGCTGATCCAGCGTGTTATCGTCAACTATTTTACTGAAAAATTCTCTTGTATCTGGATTTAAAAAACTGGGGTGTAAAAGCCCGAAACGCAGTAAATATTTTTTAGGAGGCGGAAGCCTTCCCGTTGATTTACGCGCAATACTGAAAAGGAATTCCCAGAACGGCGAAATAAACTGCATTCTGAATACGCTTCGATCTTTTGGATCTTTCGATGTTAAATATTTCTGTAAAATTGTATGAACTCTTTGCGCGATTTCGCCTTCGTTCGAAAGAGCGGCTTTATAATAATTCGGATCGCTGAAAAATGAATGACCTTTATCTTCAAGACGCTTTGTTACCAGCGGAAACTCAGACGCGGACATATCGACATCTCCGCCCGAAGCGCTTGAGATATCCGCAAAGTCGTCTTTATTTTTTGCGCCGAAGATATCGCTAAAATCAGGAAGCGGGCTGTTATCAGAGCCTGCGGTTCCCAGCAACGCGGCAAGTTCGGGATCCATGTCCCCGTTATAAGCGTTTGCAGCCATAGGTGTATATTAATTCTTTTATTAACAGTTGTCAATGTTTGCAAACTGTAGTATTTTTATTAAAACCTAGGAGGAAATCAATGAAATTGAAATTTTTACCCCTACTTTTAGTTTTAGGCGTACTTATACTTTCCTGCCAGAAAAAAGAAGCCGCGCAAATCAATTCGGAAAATACCGAAGTATCAGAATCAAACGCAGCGGCAAGCGTTTTCACTCAAGGTTATGCTTTAAGAGTAAATACAGGATTTTACACCACATTCGGAGAAGACACCGGAGATGAAACGACCAGAACCAAGTGGGCTGCATCATTGGCTTTGGGAGAAAAAATATCCGTGGGAGAAATCAGAAGATTAACCTTTGATAATAATTCAGTCGTTCAGGATTGGGTTGCCGTTTGGCTTGATAACGGAACTAAAGGCTGGGCTACCACGGCGCAAGTTGCCAAGGACTGCCGGCTTGCCGTTGTAAAAGACGAAAAAGCGAATCTATATTCAAAACCAAGAACCATTGATGTCTCCAGCGTTGTTTTATCGCGGGGCTCTGTAGTAGCGTATTTCCCCGAAACAGAAAGCGACGGTTTTGTGGAAGTCAGAGGCTGGGACATTGTCCGCGAACAATATGTCGCCGCAAATAACGCGTACGTTCGTCTTTCTGCGCTTTCCAGAAACAGCGCTGATATTGATTCTGTAATCCTGTATCAAACAGCTCTGTCTGTTACCGCGGCAAATCAATCTGAACGCAGAGATGTGCTTCTTAAATCTGCTGTGGAACTCTACCCGGATTCAATTTTCTTTCAGGAGATATACAAAGCCGCATATCCGAATTCTACTTTCCAGGGCAGTATTGATCCGATTGCACACAATGAAGAAGACGAAGGTAACGACGACTAAAAATTAAATAAGCGCGTCTAAGTCGATTTCACCGGCAGTGCATGGAACGCCGGCGCCCCAGTTTTCAAGCACTTCGGGGTGCAGTTCGCCGAATACCCCAACCTGCTTTCCGTTGTACATTATCGCGGCAGCGCGTCCGGGGATAAATCTGGAATCGGTTGATTCCTCGACATCGTACTCGCGTGAGATATAGTAAAACAAAGTTTGAAGTTCCGCGGCTGCCGTATTAAAGTTGGCGTCTGTTCCCGCGTGAAGAAAACCGGCGAACTGGCGCGTTTTACTGCGGTAATTTTCTGAATCGTCCAGCCACGCAATTTTTCCCACTTCAAAAATTTTATGCGGATAGACCGAACCGGAAATTGATTCGCTTACCATGAGCGAGGCGAGTATCGAGTCGCGCACATATTCATAATTTTCCGTCATTGGATTAAAAATGCGGATGATTTTCGCGCCGTCCCCGCGCATATTTTCTACAAGGTCTTTGCGCGAACCGAGGTAGTTGTAAATCATCTCCTGATAACCCATGCCGACTAAAAGTTCTTTTACCTGTCTGCTGAAAAGGGTAATCGGCAGAAGCCTTCCAACGGTGGAATCCGCAGGACGCTGAGGTTTAAACGATCCAAGTGATCTGCCAATCATTACATCTTCGGCGACATCCGCCGCGTGGAGAAAATCGTTGCGGTATTCGGGAGGGTACGCGCGCACGCCGTCTGTTTCTCCTTCCTGCCCGCGTTCTGCTGCTTTTACTTTTTCCGCTTTTACGCCCATACGCGCGAGAGCCGCGACACATTCATCGGCGTTTAATTTGTCGCCCAAAAATCTTTCGATTCTGGAAAGCGAACAAAAAACCGGCTCCTGAAAATAATAAGGGGTAACAACATTTCTGCCGAAAGGCGTATCAAATTTATATTCAATCTCCACAGGTTCGATGTTGAAACCATTGTCCGCAAGATCGCAGGCAACAATCGATGCCGCAAGAGTGATTAACGGAAGGTCTGTTCCTGTAATTTCAACAAACACTTCGTCATCGCCGACCTGCACCGCGCCCAAATCGTTGGAATTGATAATCGGTGGATATGAGAGAATGTTCCCCTCTGAATCCGTCAGCAGCGGATGAATTTTTTCGTGTTCCTGAATGAACGCAAACTCTTTGCCTTTGGGATGAAATTTTAATATTTCTCTTAATGTCACCGGTTTTTGGGACAGACCATGTTCTGTTCCCATAGTGTCCCACTGGAGAGGCACAAACGAAACGGCGTCAGGATCGGCGCCCTTATAAATAATCGGCCATTTAATCAGCGGCTTTTTTTGGCTGTCGGAAATACGGTAAATACCCATTGACATGCTCCGCCGCTTGCGCCCGAAGTTCCACGCCAATTTTTCCTGAGTTTGAATTATATCGCGAAGCATGGGATCCGTTATCGCCTTACCTCTGGCAACAAAACCCGTAAGATACGGTCTTACCTGCTTTACGCTTTCCTCGACAATAACTTTATGCGACGCCTTTTTAATATCGCCGGGTCTGGAAAAAAACGGATATTCCGGTCTCTTGCTGTCATTGTAAATTCGCAATTGACGGGCGCAGCCGGCAGTCCCCCAAAGGTCGGGTCGGTTTGTATCGTTCAGCTCGATTTTAAGAGTTCTTTCCGCTTCGGGAAGATTCTGGTCGCTGTCTTCATCCAGTTCAGCTTTTGCGCAGACAAGAGCTTCCTCAAATTCATCTTTTGTTTTCCACCGGCTCTTCCCATTGGGACAGCCCGCGAGAGTGTAAAAAACCTGTTCATTTACTTCGATTTTCGGCATAGGAGTATTTTAGCATTTTTTTTAAAAAATAAAAAGGTGTCAGTCAACTACGATGCTGGCATCGTACGATGCAAGTATCGTACGTTATATATGGTGTGTAAAAACTTTTATACCACGCTACCAGTAGCGTAGGTGACTGACACCGTTATCTATTGACAAGAATTTTATAATTGTTATAGTGATTATCACAATGAACGGCGATTTAAGTTATATAAATCATAATTCTCAAAATACTGCGCAAAATTTATACAATAATACTGAAGAAAGTGCAAATTTTATATTATCCCCCC
>Ga0209755_10002871_pt1 | contig 22621 bp, 20 predicted proteins | sample TergutCo191P1_FD_187301 | JGI IMG/M metagenome (GOLD analysis project Ga0209755, IMG submission 187301) | Cornitermes sp. P1 segment gut microbial communities from Petit-Saut dam, French Guiana - Co191P1 (SPAdes) (version 2) | ecosystem: Host-associated > Arthropoda: Insects > Digestive system... | reverse complement strand
GAAAACTAGGTATTATGACCCTAAAACAGGTCGCTTTATTTCAAGTGATCATACATCATTCTTGAGAGAAGACATTGTTAATGGGTTAAACCTTTATGCTTATTGTGGAAATAATCCAGTCATGAATTATGATCCTGATGGTCACAGGTTTTGGAATGTCATGGCAAATATTGGTAAAGTAATTGCGGGTTCTGCACTTGCGGTAGCAACCGCCCCTGTGGCTGTATTAGGGGGGTTATTACCAGGTTCCGGTATTGTCTCACAAGCAGCAACATCGGTTGGCTTTTATGGTGGTTTCCTAGTAGCATCAGCATTTAGTCAAAATGTTAGAAGAGATATGGAAGCAATCGGTTGGAATCCGTTTAACCGAAATGAAAGGACAGTTCTTGATTCAAATAGTGTGTCGTTTTATAGGGGAGTACCAGTATTAAGATATGGTGATCAAGAAGTTAGAAATGGATTTTCGTTCGGAGTAATTGGGCTTGGACGTGGAGTATTGGCTTCTGATATGGTTAGACATGAGTGGGGCCATAACGTCCAAATGTGGATATTAGGGGTATCAGCATATGGTAGAAGAATTGGAATTCCATCGTTGATTAGTGCAATAGATTCAAGTAGCCATCGAAACATGCCATGGGAAAGAACAGCAAATACATTTGGTGGCACGCAAAATTCAACTTCATTTCCAAGGCCAAATGGTTGGTCTTGGTTCTGGTTAGTTATGTCATTTTTTACATAAGGAATAAGAAATATGAAAAATATATTTATTAAAATAAACATTCTTTTAACATCACTAATCTTCATTTTAACTTTACAAGCCTGTATTTACATTGATGTAGATAACTTTGATTATGAATGGTTTGAAACAACTGTTAGAATTGAACTTGTTTATGGTGAACCACCAGGTTTACAAGAAGTATTGGTGTCAATAACAGAGGAATCAGAAATTGAATTGTTTTTACAACAGTTATCAAATGTTGAGTTTAACAGACCACTACTAGTAATGGATTTTGAATGGGTTGGTTTTCACATTATCTTACATTTTATTGATGGGACTGGTTTCGCTGTTGGATTTGATTACTCAATGGTTCTAGATATAAAGGGTAATGTTACAAGAACATTTATTGCTTCTGCTTGTGTGGGTTTGTTTGATTTGTGGAGAAACTTTTATGATGTTGATAGTGATGATCGCTGGCTGTGGACATGGCAATAAAAATATGAAAAACACATTAATTAAAATAAACATTTTTATAACATCATTAATCTTGATTTTAACTTTACAAGCCTGTATTTACATTGATGTAGATAATTTTGATTATGAATGGTTTGAAACAACTGTTAGAATTGAACTTGTTTATGGTGAACCACCAGATTTACAAGAATTATTGGTGTCAATAACAGAGGAATTAGAAATTGAGTTGTTTTTACAGCAGTTATCAAATGTTAATTTTAGAAGGCCAGTACTAATAATGGATTATGAAGTGGTTGGTTTTCACATTATCTTACTTTTTATTGATGGAACTAGTCGTGCTATTGGATCAATGGTTTCAATAGATTTAGATATAAACGGTAATCAGGCAAGAAGATTTCTGGCTTCGGGAGGATGGGGCTGGATTGATTTGTGGAGAAACTTTTATGATGTTGATAATGATGATCGTTGGTTGAGGTAATAAAATGATACAACAAACACTTAACAATAGCCCAACATCCCCATTTATCGTTAAAGATATATTAAAGAAATATGATGAAAAATATAATGCTATTGACACACCAATTGAACCAATGATAAAAACAACAACTATTATTAGATACTCCTATAACGGACAAGGGCAAACCCAAATCACATATAGATATTGTAATCATAAAGTCTTAGATCAATATAATGAAGAGATAAACGATAGTAATCATATCGGTCACTTAAATCCATTTAGATATCATGGATATCAATATGATCGTGAAACAGATCTTTATTATTTGAAAACTAGGTATTATGACCCTAAAACAGGTCGCTTTATTTCAAGTGATCATACATCATTCTTGAGAGAAGACATTGTTAATGGGTTAAACCTTTATGCTTATTGTGGAAATAATCCAGTCATGAATGTTGATCCAGAAGGGACTTTCTTTTTCACAGGATTAATGATAGCACTGGCAGCTGCAAAAGCGGTAGTTATTGGTGTAAGGACTGGTTTAGTTGGTGGCTCAGTTTATCAAAGATATAATGTGGGTGATACCATATGGGATTTTGGAATAATTGGTATAGAGCAAGGAGCCTATGTGACACAAAGAGTAGGTGGTTCAAATAGGCGTCCAATAATGTTTAATGTAACAAACGCTTCTAACCCTTGGCGTTTTTGGGAATGGAGAGTAGGGGTGGATATTAATATTGGAAATGGTGGGTTTGGATTTGATATTGGTGCTGGCAGTGGTAATATAAACATTAATACTGGTAATACTGACGTATCAATAGGCGGAGATTTTTTGAGAGCAGGTGTTACGGTATCGAGAAACAGATATTTAGGAAATAGTAACTATGCTTCATCATATGAAAAGTGGTTTACACGACCTTGGTTGGTTGCACTAACCGTAGTGACACTCGGAAAAGCAAAGAAGTTTTTTATTCCAGGAGCACCAAGTAGTATGAGGCCGCGCTTTCCAAGATTGCCAATCATACGTTAAATGAGGTATATTATGAAAAAAGAAAATGAATTAACTGATTTTAGTAAAATAACTAACTATATAATTGGAGTTGCGGTCGTTTTATACATAATGTTTGGTATTGTTGTATTTATTGGTTTTGGAATTGAATCACCATCAATAGTAGACTATATTATGTTTGATGATATTAATGATTTTACTGTGATTTTTGATAATAATGATATTGAAACAAGTAATATTGTTGATAATAATCTCCAAAATCTTGAATATATTGATAAAATTGCAGTGTCATTCCAATTTAACGGTAGAAATTTCCAACTGTTTGCATATGTTTTCATATGCGAGCAAACAGTGCAGCAGTATATAAATAATGTATTTGGTAGTGATATTTCAAGATTTGGTAGTTTTTATGCAAGACAAACTATTGATTTTGTTAGACCAAGTAGATTTTTATTAGCAGAAAATAATAAATTATGGCTATTAAAGGGACCAAACATATGGCCTCAATACTATATGGTAAGACTTATATTAAGAGAACTAGAAATAATATCTCAATCTTGATTATTATACTAGACAGCAGAAAGGAATAATCACTTTATGGAACAGGCAATGTCGAACAATAGCCCAACATATCCCCCTATCATTAAAGATATATTAAAGAAATATGATGAAAAATATAATGCTATTGACACACCAATTGAACCAATGATAAAAACAATAACTATTATCAAATACTATTATAACGAACAAGGGCAAACCCAAATCACATATAGATATTGTAATCATAAAGTTTTAGATCAATATAATGAAGAAATAAACGATAGTAATCATATCGGTCACTTAAATCCATTTAGATATCATGGGTATCAATATGATCGTGAAACAGATCTTTATTATTTGAAAACTAGGTATTATGACCCTAAAACAGGTCGCTTTATTTCAAGTGATCATACATCATTCTTGCGAGAAGACATTGTTAATGGGTTAAACCTTTATGCTTATTGTGGGAATAATCCAGTCATGAATGTTGATCCTGATGGAACTTTCTTTTTCACGGGAACTTTTATAGCTATGCTTGTGGTAGGAGCAGTAGTTGGAGCAGCTGTTGGGGCGACAGCAAGTATCGTTACACAAGGGATTAGTAATGGTTGGGATAACATTAGTTGGGCACAAGTTGGTTGGGCGGCAGGTATGGGAGCCATTGGCGGTGCATTGATGATGACAGGATTAGGTAAAGGATGGATGGCAACTTCAATGATGGCCTTAGGCGCTATTAATAGTGCGGGTAGTCAACTAATTTCAAGTGCCTGGGATTTTAGCTCACTTGATGTGGCAAGTGTATTAACTTCTGCAGCTATTGGTGGTCTGGTCGGGTTTGCTGGTGGCGGTGGAATATTGAGCAAACCCGCGGTTAAGACTACCAAAAAAGCATTGGCAATTCAAAAACAAAAAACTAAAAGAGTGATGGATAACTTAAGTTTAAGAAAAAAACCAGGAACGGCCAAAGCTCAAACAAATCGCTGGTTAGCTAAAAGGACTTTACAATTTAATCAATCATTAAAAAATGAATTTGGGCCTACTTTACTGAGAAAACTTGGGGCCTCTGCATTAGGATATAGGCTTCATAGTATAAGAAGGGGATTAGGATGGTGAGATAATGTTCAATATACTTTTTATAAATGATAGGGTCCCTGCAACGATGCTAAGTGTGATAGTTGTATTGACAATTGCAGTTATTGTTTTCATTGGGAATATGGCACTATGTGTTACAAAACATATTCAATGTCGTCGTTCAAAAGTACCATCTTTTAGAGATAATTTAACTAGTTATGTTTCTGTTTTCGTGTCAACTGTAGGCGTATTGTTAGTAGTTATGGTTTTGTATACAGCATATGTGGAAAATGAAACAGCCACTTGGTTAATGTTTGTTTTATTCTTGATTTTTGCCATTGTTACAACCTTTATGAGTATAGGGTGTAATTTGTTCAAAATTATGTTTTTTGAAAATGAGCTTCATTGGCGAAGGTATTGGGGACGATTGCGGAAATATAACTATAAAGATATTACAAGATGCTGGTTGGGCACTAGGCGTGGCTATATGTTTGTTATATTTGAATTTAACGACAAGAAAAAGACGAAATTACTTTATTCAATTAGACTAGAAGAGGCTCTCAAAGAGAGGAAAATAAAGATAAAAGAATGAAAAACAAAAGAAAGGAAAGTATAAAAAAATGAAAAGAATTAAATTAGGTAGATTAGAACAAACCAAGATATTTACGGGAAGTATGACAGGTGAAAATGTTTTAGCATCATTAAATACTAATGTCAATTCTCGCAATAGACAAGAAACACTATTATCGTTTCTAAATAATTCCCAACAAGGGACAGTAAGTGGTTCTAATCAACGTGGAGGAACAATTGCTAACTTGTTAAATGAAGCAGGTCAAGCGGATAGAAGAGAAGTATCACGAAGATTATTATCAAGTGGTTTGTCATCACAACCCAATGATGTTTCAATAGGTGGTACTAATGCTCAACAATTATTTAAGTTAGTACTTAACGCATTACATGCAAGAAGTGTTGCAGAAGATAATCAATTACCAATTCCAGCTAACGCAACCACTGATTTCTTAGGGTGGCTTAGAATATTTTTGATGAATTCTTTGGCAGGATTAAGAAGAAGTGATAACAATGCGATTAATAGCCTCAGTGTGGGTAATCTTTCAAACCAAGTTTTAAGAATGATGTTTAATGAAATATTAACCTTTTCAAATGATGCTAAAATTGGAACTAACATCTCACAACAAAGAGCCGATAGAATGAGCGTTATACTGAATATGTTGGAAAATGATGCTAGTTTCATTACCAATAGTAATGGGTCACATCGGGAATTTAGGGGTCGCAAAATAATGGATTGGCTATCACCAGAAGGTAGTGGTGGTCAGGACCCGAGAGGATTATTTAATACAGGATCAGGTCATCCACAAATTGAAGATTTGCTTGATTGGTTAATGTCAATACTTAATAATAATTCTTATTTAGGCCAATCACACAATAGATTAATTAGAGCTGATAGAATTGGTTATCATCGGGACACAAATGGTTCAAACGCTATAAGCGGAGTTTCAGTCGTGGAACCTTTGTTTGCTGAACAAATAAGTGAGGCAAAATGGGAAAAAGATTTGACAGAATATTATAAAAAGTTTTGGAATAATGACGGTGATATAACACATTTATCAGAAGTTGAAGTCATATGGGGTTCTAACACAAGAAAAATAATGGGGTCTAAAAAATTATCACTATTTAAAAAAGCGTTTCAAATGATGTCAGGATTGCCAAGTATTATTATGAATGAAAGCGATGATGAAGTTAGAATTAATATAGTCCCGACCAGTTTACCTTCAAGTGATCCAAAAAACTTAATATATATTCCAGGTATTGTTCAGATAGAAACAAGCGAGGAAAACCCACTAGATTTTGTAGTATTAATTATGAAATGGACACCAATAACAGAAATCTTTTAGGAAAAACAAAACATTAAGGAGTAACTTATTGACTGCTATCGAGTTTATGTTTTGTAGTCCGTTCCCTGGTAATATTAAGCATCTAAACAAAATAAAAAGGCCTTACAAGCCTTTTTTACATTTATATCTTTAATTTATGATTCATATAAGAAGTTGGCTGCTCTTAATTCAATTAAAGCGTTATCTAAATCTTTTTTATCTTTAACTTTTAAGGTATGAATGTGAATACCATTGGTTAATTTAGATAAAAGATTAGGTTTAAGAGCCAAAAAATCAATGATATCTTGTTGAGTTTTAATATTTAACTCACCAGTTAAAACCCCATAAGTATGATGATCAATCTTAACATCTAACACTTCAATATGGTGTTTAACTAAAATTGATAGTTCTTCAAATGTTTCACTTTCTGTATGTTGACAAACAATGGTATAAATATTTTCATTTCTTACTAATAAATATCCTTTAGGCAGTGCCTCAATTTTATAACCACTGGCTCTAAGTAGGGAAATGTCACCAACAATTACTTGACGTGAAACGCCAAACTCTTTGGCTAATTTAGAAGCAGATATAGGCATAACCGCTTCATTCAATTTTTGTATAATTTTATCACGACGACTATTATTAATCATTTGATCCTCCTTAATTAAACGTTAAATCTAATTCATTGATTGCTTTCGGGTTAACGTGAACAAAACAATGAATCGCAGCAAACTCTTTTTCAATATGATGATGTACAGCCTCAGCAATGTGGTGTGATTGTTCTAAGCTAAGAGTATTAAGGACCCCAATTTCCACTTCAACATAAAGTTTATCCATATGCTTGCGCACTTTTAATTCATCAACTGTTTCCACACCACTCATATTTCTAATTTCATAACGAATAGCATTAACCACCGCTTTGCTAGGAGCCTCATCCACTAAATAAGAGATTGCTTCACGTAGCATCTTAAAACTTGATACTAAGATAATAATACCGATCATAAACATTGCGATAAACTCTAAGTAATAAACCCCATTTCTAGCAAAGATAATCCCCATTAACGCAAACCCCGTCGCCACAATATCAAATAAATGATTATATGCATCAGCCTTTAATGAAGGTAGTTGATATTTCTTTGCACTAATTCTAACAACAATAAACATTAAAACTTTAATAGTGATTGCTACAATACTAACAATTAAAGTGATTGATAAAGGAGCACTAACAGTTGTTTCGGTGGTGAAATATTGAATAAAGTCAGCTAACCCGAAGTAAGCAATCCCGCCCCCAATGCCAATTAAAATTACTGTAATAATTAAATAAGCAACCCCTTCAAACTTTTGATGGCCATAAGGGTGATCCTTATCAGGCTTTTTAGCCGATATCTTTAAGGTTAGTAATAACATTATACTCACGAAGACATCTAATAAGGAGTTAATCCCATCAGAAAAAAGTGCACTTGAATGGCCTAAAAGTCCAGTAGTGATTTTTAAGGTGGCTAATAATATATTAGCCAGTAGTATAATGATTAAAATTAGTTTAAGATTTTTATTCATAATTTAATCCTCTATAATATTATAAAACAAACTCCCCTATTATAGGGTATAATATTTAATAGATTAGTAAAAAGGTGACAAAATGTTAAAAACTTTATTTCAATCGCTAAATCAGCCACAAACAGTCTTAGTCGTTGATAATAATCTTAAACCAATAATAATTAAAGAAAAATCTAGCCTTCAACAAGAGTCTAAAAAACTTTTTGATTTTTTAGTGTGGACAATTGATGAACTACAACAATTATTACTACCAACTATTGATCATAATCTTTACTTACAAGCGTTAGAAAATAATGAAAATCTGGCTATTACTAAACAGTTAGTTAAATATAGTATTTTTGACCTAAATAATCAAGTAGATGAGTTTAATAATTTTAAGTTAAAGTATCAAAAATATTTTAAGATTGATAAAATTAATATTGATTATGTTAAAGACTTTAATTTAGTTTTTTTAAGTGAGCCTTTATCTTTAAGTCAAGTCTTAAAAACATTTGAAATTAATTATCAAGTTTATCAAATATCACCAAAGAATGAATTAAATACTTATTATGAGTTTTCTTTAATGAAAGATGAAATTAGTCATGTTTTTTTAAGTATTTCAAAATTATTAGATGAAGGAGTTTCTATCAACAATATTTATTTAAGTGGTGTCAGTGAAACTAACTTACAAATTATTAGTGATATGGCTAGTGAATATCAATTACCTATTAACTTACCATCATCAATTAGTTATTATGATTATCCTTATACTAAAACACTACTTAAACAAGATATGTCAGAAATTATTAAAACCATTAGTCAAGAAAGTGATTGTGCCATAAAGCAAATGATTAATAATAAAATCATTAGTATTCTTAATCAGTATGATTATGAACAAAAAATGTCAGCCATGAAGATCTTGTTAAAAGAATTATTACTTACTCCAAGTCCAGTTAAGGTTTTGAAAAATGCGATTAACATAGTTTCTTTAAGTCAATGTCAGGTGTTAAAGGAGAGTTTTGTTTTTGTGGTTAATGCTAATTTTAGTTATTTACCAACGATTCAAAAAGATAATGAATATATTACTGACTTTGTTAAAACATCAATTAATTATCCGACTAGTAAAGATTTTAATAAACTTGCTAATGAAGAAGTTTTAACAATCTTAAAAAATAATTCTAATATTTATTATATTTCACGCTCACAAGCAGATACATACAACGAGTATGAAGCTGCTGATTGTTTGTTAACATACAATAAACAAACAATTAATAATGTAAAGGCAGAAGGTTATGCTAAAAGTCTTTATCGCTATCAAATGTCACTACCTACTCAAACAGGCAGCAAAAAAACGTTACTAACCACTTTTAGTAATCAATTTAATATGACCCTAGAAGAAAAAAGTAAGTTAATTAATTACCTTAATGGATTAAATATTAAGTTATCACCCACTGATTTAGTTAAATATATTAAATCACCTTTTATTTATTACTTAAACAAAGTAGTGAAGGTTAATTATTTTAATACTAGTGTGCCAGCAATTATCGGTGAGTTTTTCCATGAATTAACTGAGGTTATTTTTAGGATCTTTTATGAAGAAAAAACAGATAAAACAATAAGATCTTCAACCTTTACCCAAGAACTTGAAAGTATGAAAAATGATTTTTTAATTGAAAATGAAGATACAGCAGTTGAAGATATTTTTATCAACTTTATGCAAGAATATTTTTCATTAAGTCGCTTCCAAAGCTGTGATGACAAAATGAATAAAGTTATTAAAAAAGCTCAGTTTTTCATTAAGAAAAATCAAGAAGCGATTATCAGGTCACTTACTATTTTAATCAATTTAGAAGAAGAGGAAAGTTCAAATTTAATTGAATTTGAAAAAGAGTTAAGTAATGAATTAGTTACTGGACGACTTGATTTAATGCGCAGCCAAACTTTTACTGATAACGATGGTAGTTTAAGAAAACAGTATAATGTGATTGACTTTAAGTCATCTGATCGCACAGCGTTTAATTTAGAAACCTTAACCGAAATTTTTGAAAGCCTTAAAAATAATTTGCCCCTTAATCCAAAGAACTTAGAATTACTTCAAGTAATTACTTATCTTTATTTAATAGATGACGCTACTAAGGTTACTGGTGGTTTTTTCACATTCATTAATAAAGGGGCTAGTAAAATTAACGCAATTAGCAATGTTGAACTTAGTCAGTTTTATACTAAACAAACGCCAAAATCAACGCGTATTTTAACAAAAGATGATTTTGGTTTAATGCTTGCTGAAATGAATGATTTAATCTTAAAGATTTGGCAACAAATTAAAAAGGGTAATTTTAATAACCAAGTATTGACCTCATCAGATTGGCGTGAAAATTTATCATTAACTGATTTTAGTCAATATCACGCTTTAAGTTTATTAACAATTTATAACTCGCAAATTGAAGAAGTTGAAGAAATGGAAGAAGCAGAATATGGCCACAATTAACCAAATTTTACAAGAATATGCTAAAACTAACCCGAAGCAAGCCCAAATCATTTTAGATCAAAGTAAGGAATTGATTGTTCCTGCTGGGGCTGGCACAGGTAAGACGCAAACCTTAGTTAATAAAATTATTCAATTACTTAATAATGGTCCTTCACTAGATTCATTACTGGTTTTAACTTTCACGAAAAAGGCGGCCTTAGAAATGAAAGTAAGAATTAAAAAAAGTATGCGTAGTCGTCCTAATTTAAGTCATTTAGCCGCTAATGTTGATGTAGCGGCCATTGAAACGTTTGATGCGTTTGCGTATAACTTTGTTAAACAAAATGCCTTTTTATTGGGGAAATCACCTGAGATGCAACTGCTGGACGCAACCATCTTTGAAACGATTAAATATCAAATGCTTGATGAAGTAGTTAGTGATTTACAAAATAATGCTAGTGGGGAAATGATTAAGTATTTATATGAAATGACTGGTCGTAATAGTGATCAGGATTTACTAAATGAATTATTAAAGGTTTATAATTCACTAAGTAATTCTTGTGGGGTTGAACAATTTGTTAAAAACCCACAATACTATGAGTTAGTTAAACTAGATACTTCTAAAATAATGTCATCACTTAATAAAATTAATCCTTCCTTTTTACTGAATGAAAAAAACTTAACTAAGGTGGAAGATATTATCCAAAAAATTGCCAATCTTTATGCTGATGTGCCATATTTAACTGCCAATTACCGCTTTGATTGGAAAGGCAGTGAGATTGATGACACTGATAAAGGAAAGATTAAAGAGTTATTAAAACCTTATACAGAGTTACTACAAAAAGGTGTAACCCTATCTGACTTTTTAGAACACCAGAACTTAATTAATAATTATATTGATTTAACTTCTCATATATTATTAAGTTTTGATCAAAAACTAAATCAATATAAAGAAGCACTACAAAAGTATGAGTTTAGTGATATTGCTGGGTTTTTAATTCGTTTATTAAAAGAAAACCCTAGCCTTTTAAGTGCGGTTAAAAAGCGTTATTTACACGTTTTTATTGATGAATATCAAGATACTTCCGATATTCAAAATGAGTTTATTAATTTAATCACGCAAGACAATGATCAAGTTAAAGTATTATATGTGGGTGATATTAAACAAAGTATTTATAAGTTTAGAAATGCTGTGCCACAAAACTTTATTGATAAACGAAAAAAAGTGGGTGTTAAAAATATCATTTTAGATGCTAATTATCGTTCGGCTAAACCAGTGATTGATTTTATTAATACGGTATTTAGTAAGATTTTAGTTACTGAAAAAGAACATGATATTGTTTATTATCCTGATGAAGTGATGGTTTGTGGTAACACTGAATATGATAGTGATGAAAATGCTGGGGTATATTTACTTAAACATGCAGCAAGCAGGCATAACTTAACCGAAGAAGCTCACGCAATTGCCCATCAAATAAAGCAGTTATATGATGGTAAAATTATTAAAGATTATAGTCAATGTGCTATCTTAATGCGTAACAAGGGGGCATTTGATATTTATCGTCACGTTTTTAAGTATTATCAAATACCACTACAAATTCAAAGTGATATTGATCTTAAAGATATTTACTTTTTCAAATTAATGGCTAATGTCTTAAAGCTAGCCCAAATTATTGAAGAAGATGAAATGGCATTAAAGCGATTTTGTTATTTCTCGTTATTAAGAAGTGAATTATACCAAGAAGGTGATTATCAAATTTTTGAAAGTTTAATTGATCCTGCAACTACTAAAATGGTGCTTAATATTAAACCTGAAATTAAAGAAAAAATCCTTAAATTAAATAGTTTGATTAAGCAAGGCACTAACTTAGAAATTATTCAAAACTTAATGAATCTTTTTGATGTTAAGCAAAAAATAAGAAGTAGTTTTGATATTGAGACGAAAGAATTAGTCATTGATTATTTATATGATTTAGCTAAACTTTGTAGTGACTTAAATATAGTGGGATCTCAATTTATTGAATATATATTTGAGGTGGCTTATAATGATACTAAGATCCAAACAAAAGTCTTAGAAAATGTTTCACAAAATGCAGTGATTATGACTAATATGCACCAATCAAAAGGTTTAGAATATGATGTGTTATTTTTAGCAGGTTTAGAAAAAGGAATTGCTAAAATCTTAACGCGCAAAGTTGATTATGATAAAAACTTAGGACTGCATTTCTTCACTGATTTGGCCAGTGTTAATATAAGACTTGCCTTAGTACATAAAATGTATCACATGACTAATAAAGAAGAAGTATTGAAAGAAAGACTTAAAGAAGAATTAAGATTACTTTATGTAGCCCTAACAAGAGCTAAGCGATTATTGTTTATGGTGACTTCTAATCACCGTGATGAAAGCAAAGAGTGTTTTGCAGAAACCCTATATCAGGCAGCTGATATTGAAGACTTAGTTAATCAGTCGCTTATCTTAAAAGATTTAGTGAGTGTTGAAAACATTTTTGAATTGATTCGTGAAGGACACTTATATTATGATAGTGCTATTGATCAAATACCTGAGGTTAAACGTGAGTTTACAGAAGTTGAAAACACGCACCTTACGGCAACTATTGCCCCTAAGGACTTACTAGATTCTAAGGTCAAAGAAATGATGAAAAAAGGAACTGATTTGCATACAGTCTTTGAACAAACCAATTTCAAAAAAGAAACTGATAATCGCTATGTAAAGCAATTTTTGAATAATTCATTTGATCAGCTACAACCAATTAATGCCTTAAATATTTATAAAGAGCTTTCATTTAATTACGAACAAGTAAATGGAATAATGGATTTAGTGATTGAATATGCAGAAGAAATTCATATTATTGACTATAAAACGTATCATATTGATTCATTAAAGTATATTGATCAATTAAATACGTATCGCCAATACTTACAAACAGTATATCCCCAAAAAGAAATTAAATGTTTTTTATATAGTATCATTCAAAATAAGAGTCAAAAAGTATGATCAAATATTTTAAGAAATTTAATCGCTTTGAAATTATATTTTTAACAACTGCGATAATCGCTCCCATTATCCTCGCAATTATCTTTAATGCCACTATTTTAGAAACCTTAGCGGGCATTACAATGTTAATTTGTGCACTATTATTTGCCAAGGCGAGACCAGAAGGATATATTTTAGCTTTTATTAGTGTTATTTTGTATATGATAGTAGCCTACCAGGTTAGTGTTTATGGTGAAATCATCATTGGTTTATTGTTAATAATTCCTCTTAATATTTATGGATTAATTGCGTGGTATAAAAATAAAAACCAAGCCCATGTTAATTTAGTTAAAACCCCTATTAAAGAAATCATATTATTGATTATTAGTCAATTAATCATGGTAGTAGGTTATTACTTTTTATTAAAAACATTAAATACGCAGTTTTTAATTATTTCTAGTATTTCTATTATGGGTAGTTTTATCGCTACTTATCTTGTGGCTCGCCGCTCACAATACGGCATGCTTGCTTACTTAGTAAATGATATTATCTTAATCATTTTATGGACAATGGTCGTTATTGATGGTAATTTAGGAGCATTAATTTTAGTTTTAACGCCAATATTATTGTTGTTTAATGATATTTATGGCACTTTTAATTGGGCCAAATTAATGAAAAAACAGGGAGTAAAAAATATGCAAATTAAAATACAAGACCACACTTTAAGTTACTTTGTTGAAGAAAAGCAATTAGCTTTTATTGAGTTTATCACAATTGATTCAAACGTGATTGATGTTAAAAAGGTATTTGTTGATGAAAGTCTAAGAGGTCAGGGAATTGCTGGTAAGTTGATGTTGGCATTATATGAATATTGTCAAAAAAATCAGTTAAAAGTTATCGCCACCTGCCCCTATGCTAATGGTTGGTTTATGAAAAATGAAAGTTATCAAGATATTTTGATTAACACTAATCAACAAAGTTGTCAAATATAGCTTTAATAAAGGATTTAACGATGAAAAGATATCAATTAAAACTAAAAGGTCAATGGCATAAAATAACATATGAAGAAGCTTACAATGGCCATATTGGCATGCTGTTTTTTAAGTATCTACAAGATAAGGAAGATGATTTAATTTTTTATGGTATTTTAAGTCATGATCACCATCAAGGATTTTCATACTATATTGGGACTGAAAGTCTTGAATATGATCTAGCAATAGATGAAAATTGTTTATTATATACCCAAGTTGATAATTTACAAGCTTTTTATGATGACTTAATTAAAAAACAAGTTGTAGGTAAAGCGTTATTTGCTAGTGATCATCAGTATTGTCAATTACCAGTTAAAATTGAAAAATATCATTTAAGCCAGGATAGTGTTAATTTAGTGGCAGTTTTAATTGCCCAAGAAAGTCAGGATTAAAAATGAAAAGGATTGTTGTTGTCGGTGGTGGGCCGGCGGGGATGATGGCTGCGATTGCGGCTAAAATGCATCATCAAGCAGAAGTGATTATTTTAGAAAAGAATAATACATTAGGCAATAAATTACTATTAACTGGTGGTGGTCGCTGTAATATTACTGCCAATGTATCAAACAGTGAGGTACTAAATAATATATTAAGTAACCCTAAGTTTTTACATAGTAGTCTTAATGCTTTTGGCCCACAAGAAATTATGAAATATTTTGATTCTATTGGGTTAAAATTAATGACACAAAAAGATCATAAAGTCTTTCCCGTATCAAATAAGGCAATAGACGTTGTTAAAGCTTTGATTAATCAACTTAATATTTTAGGGGTTAAGATTATTTTTAAGGCCGATGTTAAAGATATTGATTACCACAAGCAAGTCATTTATTATAATGCTGATAACAAACTAACATATGATCAAGTAATTATTACCACAGGTGGTATTACTTATCCAATAACAGGCTCTGCTGGTGCAGGTTTTCAATTGGCACAAAATGCAGGACATACGATTAATGATTTAAGCTTATCCGCTGTCCCCTTGGTTTCTAATGATTTAGTAATTCAAAGTAAGGCTTTACAAGGTCTAGCAGTAAATGATGTTACTATTAGCATAAAATATCAGAAAAAAGTTATCCAAGTTGAGGGTGATATTTTATTTACACACTTTGGTGTATCAGGACCAGCCATCTTAAAGATTAGTTATTTTGTGGCTAAACTTTTACAAACTGAAAAAACAGTTTCTATTAGTATTAACTTTTTACCCCATATTAAACTTTTAGAAAAAACACACTTAAAAGAGTTACCACAAAGATTAGTGAGTTATTTTCAAAAAGAAGGTTTAACCTTAAAAGATTATCAAGATTTTGTTATTACAGTCTATGCCACCAGAGGGATTAACCAAGCCTTTGTCACTGCTGGTGGGGTATGTACTAGTGAAATTAACCCCAAAACTATGCAATCTAAGAAGGTGAAGGGCTTATCTTTTGCAGGTGAAGTGATTGATGTGTGTGGTCATACTGGGGGGTATAATTTAACGCTTTGTTTCGCCACAGGTTATAGTGCGGGCAAGTATGCCTTAGAAGATTAGTTGCCTAGGTTAAAATCAAGTAAGTAAAATTATGAATATTTTTTTCTTTTTTTCTTGACATATTATTAAATTTATTTTAAAATATCTTGTAGTTTATAATCTCTTAACATTTTGTTTATATTTACTAAACTCACAACCTTAAAAATTCATAATATGTTTACACAAGGTAAACCGGAAGAAAGGGAACAAAAATGGCAACTTTAATTGAATTAATTGATGTGACAAAAGAGTATAATGGTCAAGTAGTTTTACGTGGAATTGACTTAACGATTGAAGAAAACGAATTCGTTACTTTTTTAGGCCCATCAGGCTGTGGCAAGACTACCACATTAAGAATTATTGGTGGATTTTTAGATCCATCAGCAGGTGAAGTTTTATTTGAAGGAAAAGATATTTTACAATTACCAGCCCACCGTCGTCCAACTAATACTGTATTTCAACGATATGCGTTATTTCCGCATTTAGATGTTTATGAGAATATCGCCTTTGGATTAAGGGTTAAAGGTAATAACTATGAACTTAAACAACAAATCAATGAAACTAAAAAACAAGCTAAAATTGAACTTTCTATTCTGAAAAAAGAACAAAAAGAAACAATTAGTGCGATTAAAGAAAATTTAAGAAAAGAAATAAGTAAAGACGTTAGTCTTAAAAAAGAATTAACAACGCAAGCTAATGAAGCTATTAAAGAGGCTAAAAGACCTTATATTGATAAAAAAGAAGATGTAAAGTTAAATCTTGCTTTAATAAAGTCAAACTTCATTACGCGTGAGCAATATAAAATTAATATTGATCAAAAGGTCACTAAATATATTAATATGGTGGGACTTGATGGATTATCTGATCGTAAGATTAATAAGTTATCAGGTGGTCAGCAACAAAGAGTAGCAATCGCCAGAGCTTTAATTAATCAACCAAAAGTATTACTTTTAGATGAACCATTAGCAGCCTTAGACTTAAAACTGCGTCAAGAGATGCAATATGAATTAAAAGAAATTCAACGTAATGCAGGTATTACTTTTATTTATGTAACACATGACCAAGAAGAAGCATTAACGATGTCAGATAAGATTGTTGTTATGAACAATGGTGAAATCCAACAAATTGGCACTCCAACTGAAATTTATAATGATCCAATTAATAAGTTTGTAGCATCTTTTATCGGAGAATCTAATATTATTCCTGGTGTGATGATCGATGATTATTTAGTAGAGTTTGACGGTAGTCAGTTTGCATGTGTTGATCGTGGTTTTGGCCGCAATGAAACGATAGATGTTGTTTTTAGGCCAGAAGATTTAGATATCGTTAAACGTGGTAAAGGTAAAATTCAAGGTATCGTAGACTCTATTATCTTTAAGGGAGTACATTATGAGATTGATGTTAAAACCCCACACCGCACCTATACTGTTCACACAACCGATTTAGTTGAATTAAATAGTGAAGTTGATTTAGATTTTAACCCAGAAGATGTCCATGTGATGGAGGTTTGGTAATGAATGCTAAAATGCCTTTACAACGAAAATCTTCTAAAAGAAAGTTTAATCTTGATTTTAATGTTTCACTAGGAATTCCGTTTTATGTATTAGCGATTATTTTAATAAGTTTTCCGATATTATTAATGTTATTATATTCGTTTAATAGTGATCGTTCAAGTGTATTTCAAATTCGTTTTACATTAGATAATTATGTGCGATTCTTTGCCCCAGGTTTCTTAATGGTTTTATTAAGGTCATTATGGATTGCGGCAGTATCCACATTAATTACATTATTAATTGCCTATCCTTTGGCAATGATTATTGTTAAAAGTAGTAGAATGATGAAAATTATTTTATTATCATTAGTGACAGCACCGATGTGGTTAAATGCCTTTTTAAGGGCTAATGCGATCCGTCAAGTTTTATTAATGATTAATCGTGATTTAGTTGGTACGCATTTTGCTATTATATTAGGCACAGTTTATTTATTCTTGCCATTTATGGTGTTGCCAATCTTTACTATTTTACAAAAAATGGATAAAAGTTTAATTGAAGGAGCAGCTGACTTAGGTGCTAATAGCGCAATGACTTTCTTGAAAGTCACCTTACCATTATCAATGTCAGGTGTCATTTCAGGAATTATGATGGTGTTTTTACCAGCCGCTACCTCAATTGTGATTCCTCACGTTTTAAGTGGTGGTAATCCTAATTTATTTATGATTGGTCAAATGATTGAAATAATTATTAATGAAGGTGCTGATATTGGCTTTGGTTCAGCGATTGCGATTATTATCGGGATTGTCTTAATGCTGTTTATTTGGCTAATTAGAAAAACTGATCGTTATGGAGGTGGCTTAGATGAAAAAGATGCCTAAGGCCTTAACGATTCCTTATATTTGTATTGTATTATTATTTATTATGATACCAATTGCCTCAGTGATTGTATTTTCATTTAATGTATCAGAAAATGTCACAGTTTGGGGCGGATTTTCCTTTAACTGGTATCAAAGATTATTTACAGATCGTGTTATCTTTGAAGTAATTTTAGATACAATCATGATTGCGGTAATCTCAACGGTTATTTCAACCATTATTGGTACATTAGCTGCTATTTCATTAACCAAGGTGAGAAGAAGTATTAGAGAAACTTTCTTATCAATTAATAATATTCCGGTGATTACACCAGAGATTATTACTGCGATTGCGTTGTTTGTTTTCTTTGGGGCGTTTGCTATCACGCGTGGAATGGCAACCTTATTACTGGCTCATATTGCCTTTTCAACCCCTTATGTTATTATTGCGGTCTATCCGAAAGTGGCTAGACTTGATCCTAATTTAATTGATGCTTCTTATGATTTAGGAGCAACCCCTTTCCAAACATTGTATAAAGTAATATTGCCCCAACTAAAAGGTTCAATTTTAGCGGGAGCAGCGATTGCTTTCACGATGTCATTTGATGATTTTATCATCTCTCTGTTTGCCTCTGGTGGGCAAGTTCAAAACATTTCCATCTGGATAGCCTCACTAAGAAGAGGAATCCCACCAGTGATGAACGCACTTTCCACAATTATTGTCCTGGCTATTGGAGTCAAGGTAATGATAGATTATATTAAAGGTAGAAAAACTACCACAAAGGAGGAAGAATAATTGAAAAAATTATTTATTGCTGTGGCGGCACTATTTGGTGTCTTAGCCCTACAAGGATGTTCAAGAGCGGATTTAACAGTATTTTTACCCAATGAATTTTGGAATCCAGACGTAATTGAACAATTCAACCGTGAAAACAACGTTAGAGTTGTTATGCAACCGTTTGACTCTAATGAAAGAATGTTAGAGTTAGTTCAAGGTGGATCACACTTTGACATTATTGTGCCATCTGACTATGCTATTGAAGAATTAGCAGCAGGCGGGTTTATTAAGGCTCTTGATTGGTCAAGAATCACAACCCCTATGAGTGGTCAATGGGCAAATCAACTAGAAGCTTATATTGAAACATTTAGAACTCAAACAAATCCTTATACAAATACTACATTTGATATTTTACAATATGGTGCACCATATTCTTGGGGAACAGTGGGAATTATTTATAACAACACTAATCCTGATGTTGTAAGACGTGTGCATGAAGAAGGTTTTGGTGTCTTTAATTCAAATTTAAGAACAGTTATTTATAACTCTTCAAGATGTTCAATGATGGCGGCATTACTGGCTACACATCCAGGGCAACATTTATATACTGCTTCACAACAACAAATCATTGATGCTGGAAATTGGCTTAATGAAGCGTTAAGACAGCCTAATACACAAAGAATTTCTGATGAGATTTTTGAAGAAGCAGCTGATATTACACCAAATTTTGATGCGATTATCGCTTATTCTGGTTGTGCATCAATTATTATTAGATGGAATCCTAACTATTCATTCTTTAATCCAGATTACACAAACGTATGGATTGATGCTTTCACGATTATGGATGATGAAAGAACTGATGTTGATTTAGCATATAAATTCATTTCATTTATGTTAACTTATCAAGCAGCCTTAGATTTCCATGCTGATGATTTCTTATTATACACAGGTATGAGAGAAGATGTAGTACAAACTATGGTTACTCGTTTTAGAAATAATGAAGATAATACATTATATGATCGTATTATTAAATCATTCTTACCGCAAACTAATAACCCACAATTTTTCAGATTTGATAACAATCGTCGTGATTGGATCGCTACTGCTTGGGTAGCGGCAATTGCAGGATAATTAAAAACAAGGACTTTCAAAGCACTTATGTGATCTTTGAGGTCCTTTTTATTTTATAAAAATAAACAGCAACAGGCAAAGAAAGATAAAAAACACTTCTTTTTGCAAGTATTAATATATAATATAATTAAAGTAAAAATTTTACAAACAAATAACTCATATAAAAACAGGAGATAAAATGAGAAATCAAAAGGAACTAGAAAGAAAAGAATTACATAGAACAATTTGGAATATAGCAAATGAACTAAGAGGCTCAATTGATGGGTGGGACTTTAAACAATATGTATTAGGACTATTGTTTTATAGGTTTATCTCTGAAAATTTGACAAACTATATAAATGCAAATGAGCGGAAAGCGGGTTATAAAACATTTGATTATGCAAAGTTAGATGACCAATCTGCGCTAGAAGATAAGGGAAATATTGTTAAAGAAAAAGGCTTCTTTATTTTACCCAGTGAATTATTTTCTAATGTTGCTAGCAGAGCCACAAGTAATGAAGATTTAAACATCACATTAGAAAATGTTTTTAAGGATATTGAAGGATCTGCAACTGGAACTAATTCGGAAGCTAATTTTAAAGGGTTGTTTGATGATTTAGATGTAAACAGTCGTAAATTAGGTGGAACAGTTGAAGAAAGAAATGAGCGCTTAGCTAAATTATTAAAAGCAATTTCTGCTCTTGATTTTGGAAACTATAACGAAGGTACTATTGATTTATTTGGCGATGCATACGAGTACTTAATGACAATGTATGCGGCAAATGCTGGAAAATCAGGCGGTGAATTCTTTACCCCACAAGAGGTAAGTGAACTTTTAGCAAAGATTGCAATTATTGATTTTACAACGGAAGATAAGAAAAATAAGGAAACTGTCAACAAAGTTTATGACCCAGCATGTGGTTCTGGCTCATTGTTATTACAGTTCGCTAAAGTCCTTGGTAAGAATAAAATACAAGATGGGTTCTTTGGCCAAGAAATAAACTTAACAACCTATAACTTAGCAAGAATTAATATGTTCTTACACGATATTCCTTTTGATAAGTTTAGCTTTGCTTATGGAGATACTCTAAAAGATCCAAAGCATAAACTGGATAGACCATTTGACGCAATTGTTTCGAATCCTCCGTATTCAATTAAATGGGATGGTAAAAGCAATCCCTTATATGCCAATGATGATAGATTTTCGCCAGCAGGAGTTTTGGCTCCTGAAGGTAAGGCTGACCTTGCATTTATAATGCACATTTTATACCATTTATCAAATTCTGGAACCGCAGCTATTGTAGAGTTTCCAGGAGTTTTATATCGTGGCAGTACAGAGCAAAAAATTAGGCAATATTTGATTGATCATAACTTTATTGATTCGGTTATTCAACTACCATCAGATTTATTCTTTGGAAGTACAATATCAACTGTTATATTAGTGCTACGTAAAAATAAAACTGATAACAACGTATTATTCATTGATGCAAGTAATGAATTTACTAGGCACGAGATCAAAAATAAACTTTCAGATAATAATATTAGTGTAGTTTTAGAAACAGTTAAAAACAGAACAAGTAAAGATCATTTTTCTCGTTTTGTTAGTCACGAAGAGATTAAGAATAACAAGTATAATCTATCACCTTCAACATACATTGAAGGTGCCGATACAAGAGAAAAAGTTGATATACAAATTCTAAATGGAGAAATCAAAGATATAGTTCAAAAACAGATGAAACTAAGAGCTTCTTTGGATAAAATTATTGCTCAGATTGAAGGTGATGGTGTTGAGTAACAAAATTCAAGAACTATTATCGGCGTTAAATGCCGTAGGTGTAGAATATAAGAAGTTGAGTGAGTGTTGTGACAGAATTTTTGCAGGTGGCACCCCTAGCACAGCACGCAATGATTTTTATGATGGAGATGTTCCGTGGATAAGGTCTGGCGAGATAGCCTTCAATTCTATTTACCAGGCACAAAGAAATATTACATTGTTAGGTTTAAATTCATCATCAGCAAGAATAATTAAGAAGCAAAGTGTTTTGTTGGCTATGACAGGAGCTACTGTAGCAAGGTCAGCTGTCAATGAAATTGAACTTTCAGCGAATCAATCAGTTGCTGCTTTAGAGCCTAATCCAAAGGTACTTAACTACAAATTTCTTTATCAAGTTTTAGCAAATAGATATGAAGAAATCAGGTCAATGGGACAAGGAGTTTTAACAAGTTTGAATTTATCAATGATTAAATCAATAATTATACCAATTCCACCTCTAGCGGTGCAAGAGGAAATTGTTAAGATACTTGACAATTTCGCCGAATTAACAGCGGAGCTTACAGCGGAGCTTGCAGCGCGCAAAAAGCAGTACGAATATTATCGCAATCAACTCCTAACTTTCACCAAGTCTGAGGAAGATGGCTCAGAGAGAGAGAGAGAGAGAGAGAGAGAGAGAGAGAGGTCCGTTGGCTGAAACTGAGGGAATTACTAAAATATGAACAACCAACTAAGTATATTGTAAAAGAGACCAAGTATGATGATTCGTATAATACACCAGTTCTAACAGCTGGAAAATCATTCATCCTCGGTTATACAAATGAAAATACTGGTATCTATCTTGGAACAAAAAAACCTGTAATAATATTTGATGACTTCACGACATCATTTCACTGGGTCGATATGGATTTCAAAGTTAAG
>Ga0209755_10002870_pt1 | contig 22624 bp, 12 predicted proteins | sample TergutCo191P1_FD_187301 | JGI IMG/M metagenome (GOLD analysis project Ga0209755, IMG submission 187301) | Cornitermes sp. P1 segment gut microbial communities from Petit-Saut dam, French Guiana - Co191P1 (SPAdes) (version 2) | ecosystem: Host-associated > Arthropoda: Insects > Digestive system... | reverse complement strand
TAAGGCTGCCTACGGTAAGCTTCTTTTCATTTTTTATATTTGAGCGGCGAAGTAAAGCGCCAATGCGAAGAATTAATTCTTCCATATCAAATGGCTTTACAATGAAATCATCAATACCGATATTAAACCCTTTTTGCTTTGCGGAAATATCATCTCTTGCGGACATAAATAGTATTGGAATGTCTTTATTTTGTTCTCTTACAAGAGAAGCCAGTTTGAAACCATCAATTTCGGGCATCATTATATCTGATATGATAAGATCAATTTTTATATCAATCATTCTGTCAAAGGCTTCGCTGGCATTGATACAGCCTACAGAACGGTAGCCGTGCGCATCAAGGCTGGAACAAACTATTTTGTTGAGTTTAAGATCGTCTTCAACGACCATGATTGTGATCAACGGCTTCCTCCACGACTATAAAATTAGTCTTATGCTATATTTTAGCTATTATACAATATTAAAAAGTTGTTAAGAAGTTGTTAAATCGGGGTATTCTTATCATGTTAATGATGAAAAATCATTAATTTTTAAGTTCATTTTGATGATTTTAATACTTTTTTAATAGAGTTATAGAATATTGCCATTCTGCGTAACAGCATCAGATTTATACTTTTTTGCTTCTTCCGGGTGCATGTCCCTTACAAATTTATTTAATACTGTATTTATTTGATTTATATCGATTGGTTTAGGTATAAAATCGTCAAAACTGTTATTCTCGAACATTTTGTCATTTCCTACCAAAGCGTTTGCTGTCAGAGCTACAATAAATCCTGTGTAGCCGAGTTCACGCAGTTTTTGGGTAGTTTCTATGCCGTCCATTTTCGGCATCATGTGATCCATGAATATTACATCATACTTTTTTCCGTTTATTATTTTCTCAATCGCCGCAATGCCTGAGTCTGCCATTTCTACTTCAAGCTTATATGATAAAAGTATTTCACAGGCTACATAAAGGTTTATCTCTACATCGTCAACAACCAATACCCTGCCGTAAGGCATCATCTCTTTTGTAATTTCCTGCTTATTTTGTTTTTTATTTGTAAATGTAAAATTGCTCAACCGCCGCGCCAGTTCTTCTCCGATTGGCGAGTTATCAGCTGATTGCTGTTTTATCGTAACGGTAAATGTACTGCCTTTTCCAAATTCACTTTCTACGCTGATGTCTCCTTCCATCATTTCTGCAATTCTTTTTATAATATTTAATCCAAGCCCTGTTCCTTCTATTGACCGGTTTGCCGCCATATTAAAACGCGCGTATTCATCAAATATTTTTTTTCTGTCTTCATCTTTCATCCCCTGTCCTGTATCGCTTACGGAAAAAACAAGCATAATATTTTCGTTAATTATTACGTGTTTTACAGAGAGGTGTATCTGTCCTTTTTCTGTGTATTTAATTGCGTTAGAGAGAAGGTTATTAAGAATTTGTTTAATCCTTATTTCATCGCCGTAAAGCTTCGTCGGCAGATTTTCATCAACGCTTAATTTAAATTCAATAGGCTTTGATCCTATTCGTACAATGTTAAGCTGAATCGCGTCGTTAATTAAACTGGGCACATCATATTCAAATGGATTTAATTCCATTTTTCCGGTTTCTATCTTTGTCAAATCCAGAATATCATTGATTATCCCAAGAAGGTTAATGCCGGAACTATGTATTTTTTCATAAGCTGCCATATGTCTGTCAGTCAGGTTTTCATTCTGCATTTCAATTTGAGTGATCCCCAGTATTGCGTTTAACGGCGTGCGAATTTCATGGGACATTGTCGCAAGGAAATTACTCTTGGATTGGTTTGCGGCTTCTGTCTTTATATTTGCGTCAATCAATTGCATATTTTGTTCCACAATGGCGTTTTCCGATCGGGCAATGAATATATTTAACACAATTAAAATAAAAAGAATTAAAAGAAGCATACTGAAAAATAATATATTCATGGATTGATTAAGCGCAAACAAACTGTGCTGCGGATAGCTGATCACCGCATACCATTCCATCTCCGGGATGGAACTTACAAGATACATTTTTTTGTTTTTGGTAAAAATTACACTTTCACCGTCAGAGAGCATATAGGATATTCTGCTAATCTGTTCGCTTTCATCTGTGAAATATTCGTTTAGGTGTACTTTGTTATTTACAAGCTCAAAATTCTCTGCGGATGTGATTTCATGATATTTATTAAATGTATATGCGGTAATATTAATTTCAAACTCCCTGTAGGCGTTGGCAATGAAATTTGAAAAATTTGTAAGGTCAATGGCTGTTCCAAGCATACCCAGAGGTTTCCTGTTTTCTTCATCAAATACTGGAGCGTTAACCCAAAGGTAGATCTGCTGCACATTGGGATTATAATTAATATTAAAGTTGTATTGTACCGTATTGTAAAGAGTCAAGTTATACCAGTAAGATTGCGGATCATCAGGATATACAACATAAGGTTCATTGCCGGTGGAATAAAAAATCTTGTCAATATCATTAATCCAGAAAATTACTCCCTGTTTAAAATGCCGCTCGTATAAATCTATTGTTTTTCTTGCCAATAGTTCCAAACTTTGATCGGAAGGGTTTTTGAAATAATCCCGGATAAAAGGAGAATCCGCCAGGTTAAGCACCAGCGACAATTCACTGTTTACTGCTGTAGCTAAACGGAGCCGTATTGTTTCTGACGCAAAGATGAGCTGTTGTTCAATGTACGAACGGTTTGTTTGACGCGCGGAAAATGTAAATACTGTAATGGCTGTCAAAGAAATAGCAAGAAAAAAGATACAGGAAAACAAAAGAAATGTTTTCTTTACAGGATATCTTGATATTTTATCAGAGATAATTTTCATGTTTTTCGCGCCTTGCCACAGAAACCGGATTATATTTAATAATATACTATGCAATCGGTTTTGTAAAATTTTCAAAAAAATATTAAAAGATACAACTATAAAAAAATAATATTACCGCCTATTGACATTACTTGTTTATCTGTGTAAATTTATGTAAACATATAATATTAATATGTTTACTAAGTATTTAAGGAGAGAATTATGTCAAATTTTAAATTTGAAACAATTCAAGTACACGCAGGACAGGAAAACCCTGATCCGGCAACTGACGCGAGAGCGGTGCCTATCTACCAGACTACTTCCTATGTATTTCCAAGTTCCAAATCGGCGGCAGACCGTTTTGCTCTTACTGAGGTTGGAAACATTTACACAAGAATCATGAATCCGACATGGGATGTATTCGAGAAGCGAATTGCCGCTCTTGAAAAAGGAGTTGCCGCACTTGCGCTTTCATCAGGAGCCGCAGCGACAACTTACGCGATTCAGAACATAACAAAAGCCGGGGATCATATCGTATCTGACAATCAGATTTACGGCGGCACTTACAATCTTTTCGCAAATACTTTCAAAGATATGGGGATTGAAACTACATTTATTGACGGAAGCGACCCTGCCAATTTTGAAAAAGCGATAAAACCAAATACAAAAGCGTTATTCTTTGAAACGCTTGGTAATCCGAATTCATCGATAATAGATATTGAAGCAGTTGCCGCAATCGCTCATAAGAATGGTATTCCGCTTATTGTTGATAATACATTCGCTACCCCTTACCTTTTAAGACCTATTGAATACGGAGCGGACATTGTTATTCATTCAGCGACTAAATTTATCGGCGGGCACGGCACGACATTAGGCGGCGTGATTGTAGACGGCGGAAAATTTAACTGGGCTCAAAATGATAAATTTCCCGGTTTATCAAAGCCTAATCCAAGTTATCACGGCGCGGTTTTTACAGATGTTGTGGGGAATCTTGCATATATAATAAAAGCGCGCGTAACGCTGTTACGTGACACCGGTTCCGCTTTATCGCCTTTTAACGCTTTTATGCTTTTGCAGGGAATTGAAACTTTATCGCTTCGCGTGGAACGTCATGTTTATAACGCGCTAAAGGTAATTGATTTCCTTAAAAATCATCCGCAAGTGGCAAAAGTAAATCATCCTGTCTCGGCGGAACACCGCGACAATAAGCTTTACAAGCGATATTTCCCGAATAACGCAGGCTCAATCTTTACATTCGAGATAAAGGGTGACGCGGCAAAGGCTAAAAAATTTACAGAGGAGTTAAAACTTTTCTCGCTTCTTGCAAATGTAGCAGATGTAAAATCACTTGTCATTCACCCAGCCAGTACCACACACTCACAAATGAGCGAACAAGAACTGCTTGAAGGCGGAATAAAGCCAAATACAATTCGTCTATCTATTGGAACTGAACATATTGACGATATTCTCGCGGATCTGAAACAAGGATTTGAAGCTGTAAAATAATCAATTGCTGTGACGCAAAAGTATACTTTTAAGCATCTTTTGCGGAACAACTGTATATATGGTGTTTAACAGGTGTTTTAATTTTTGAAAATTTGCTGGGATAAATTTTAAATTATAATAATTTGTTCCAGATAAGTGTTACCTATGTGTCGAGACACACCTTAGGTATTTCGCATAACGTATTAAGTATGCGAGCCGCCGAACAGGCGGCGTAGCAGTTATTGTTTGTTATATGCCGTAAAATCTGGTTTTTTTACTATCTTCCTCTCGCTCTCCATTGAGTTCTTGTTAATTCAGGAACATTAGAACGTCTAGTAAAAGAAAATGTTGAACCTTCTTTCCTAGTAAATGTAAGTTGATCACCAACTATTGTATATTTTAATTCAAAATCCCAATACTCATTATCAGTAACTCCATCCATTAAAGGAAATTCAGTCCTATGTAAATCCCTTGGACCATCAGGTAAATTATCATACCAATTGACAACGTCAAATATTATATTTGTTGTCTGGAATTTAATAACTCCATCTCTAGGCAGATATACACCTCTTGGACACCTGCCAACAGTGCTAGGATTTCTTACACTTAAGCTTCCTAAATATACGTCACCTGATGTTTCCCAGGCACTGTGGGAGTTACTTAAAATTAGCAACACTTCACTAGTATGACCATTCAGAACCCATATTCCATTAAGCTCAGGATCGAAATCGCTCGGACCATATGGTCGTGATAATGTAAGGCATCCAATAACCATAAATCCAGTAAAAAACATCATTAGCACAATTCCAAACCATTTTTTTCTTGAAAACATTTGTTTCCTCCATTGTTGTATTTTAATATTTCACATTGACAAGACAGCCTGCCTGTGCAAAGAAATATAAAAACTAAAAAGTTTAACTCTTAAACTCCAAGAATTTTGCTGTATGCTTCCAGCGCATTGTCTCCAAAGTCACCTGACAATACCTTTTTGGTAAGTATTTTACCTAACTGTACGCCTTCCTGATCGAAACTATTAAGGTTCCAAACAAAACCCTGGAACATTACTTTGTTTTCATAGTGGGCAAGAAGGCTTCCCAATAAGGCAGGAGTCAGTTTCTTACCGTAAATTAAACTGGAAGGGCGTCCGCCGGGGAACTCTTTGTTTTTATCTTCGCTGTCCTGACCTTTGGCGAAAGCGACAATTTGCGCCGCAAGGTTTGCCGCTAGTTTTGTCTGGCTTACAGAGCCGTCTACACTTACATCATCGCCTCTTTGGCTTTCTGTAAAACCGATAAACTGCAGCGGTATAACGCCTGTGCTCTGGTGTAGGAGCTGATAAAACGAATGCTGTCCGTTTGTTCCGGGCTCTCCGAAAATTACAGGGCCTGTTTCGTAATCTACTTTTTCTCCGTTTCGGTTTACACGCTTGCCGTTTGATTCCATATCCATCTGCTGAAGATGTGCGGGGAAACGGCAGAGCGCCTGACTGTAAGGAAGAACCGCTGTGTACGGATAATTTAAAAAATTGCGTTCCCACACACCGATTAACGCGTCAAGAAGGGATGCGTTCTTTAAAATATCTTCGTTAAGCGCAAGTTTATCCGCTTCCGCGGCGCCTGCAAGGAAGTCTTTAAAAACCTCAGGGCCAAACGCCAATGACAGAACGCACCCTCCGACTGCCGAAGATGACGAATAACGACCGCCGACATAGTCGTCTATATAGAATGAATCAAGATATGCGCTGTTACGCGCTAATGGGCTTGTCTCGCTTGTTACGGCGATCATGTGCTTGCTTGGATCTAACCCTGCTTTTTTCAATTTGTCTTTTACAAAAAGTTCATTTGCAAGCGTTTCCTGGGTTGTGCCGCTCTTTGAAACAAGGATAAAGAGACACTGCTCCAGATTGCAGGACGCGATTACAGCGGAAGCGTCATCGGGGTCAACGTTGGAAATAAATTTCGCATCCATATATTTCTTCCCTTCCGTTGCAGCCCAGTTTTCAAGAGCCAGATACATCGCGCGCGGTCCCAAATCGGAGCCGCCGATTCCTATTTGAACCGCGGTCTTAAACGGCTTGCCTGTCGCTCCCTTGAATTTACCGTTATGAACAGCGGCTGCAAAATCACAAAGGCGCAAAAGCTCGTTGCGGTAAAAATCGCCTATATTTTTTCCTTCTTCTATAACAGGATTGCATTGCTCTGCGCGAAGGAGCTGGTGAAGCACCTTGCGTTTTTCGCCTGTGTTCATCATCTCGCCGTTAAGGAGCGCTTTATATTTGGCTATAAGCTGCTGCTCATTCGCAAGTTCCTGCAGTAATACTACGCATTCTTCATTTATGGCCTTTGCCGCCCACGAGTATGTAAGGCCTGCCGACATGGGAACAACACATTCCCCTACCCTTTTAGCGTCAAGTTTTCTTCTAAAATTAAAATTAGTATTTTTTGCGTATTCCGCAAGTTTTTTAAAAACCGCCGTTTTATCAAAATTCATATAATTCATAAATAACTCCTTTTTATTCTCAAAACCCAGTATAGCCCATATTCGGCATTCACGCAATTATCAATATGTATACTCAACTTAATAATTCCAGGTGTTTACCTATATGTTTTACAATCGCGCTTCGGTAATCATCTTCATATTTATTCCATAACGCGTATAAGCGATCTTTGTAAACATCCAAAATAAAACCATAAGTAATATGTATAAGCTGGCGGAGATCGCTGCTTGTATCGAATAATCCCGGCAGATCATCATCTTTAATTTTCTGTATGTCAGGAATTTTAGAAACATCTGCCGTTACATGATAATATTTTTTAGCTTCATTAAAAACTGTAAGGGCATGCTCGTGCACCTCTCTGTAAAGTTCTGGATCTTTTGCGGCAATAACACGCATTGCTTCAAGCCAGTTTGTTCCTGATGTCTTTAAATGGAAATTTCCGCGGCAGGCTTTTGCGATAATCGGGAATACGCTGAATTTGTCGGAACCTGAATGAATGCTTAATTTGTATCCAAGGCTCCTTGTAATCGCGGCATGCACATTAATTTCTTTTTCAAATTGGGCTATATCGCCCGAAAAATCGATTCCTTTTTGAAACTCTCCGCAAAAACGCGGCGCGATCGTGGCGAAAACAACATCACTATCCAATAGTTCGCGCGCAACAAAATAATGCTGGAGCGGAGTTGTAGTTGATTCTGTTTCATCAATAGAGATTTCCAGATCCGCGTTGTATTTTCCCGGCGCGAAAAAATCACGATAAATTTGCGCCGCGAAGGAAATCACACCCGAGTATACGGCAATACACACGGCAAGTTCTTCTTTTGTAAAAACAAGCGGGATGCCTTCGATATCAAATTCTACATTTAAATATTTATCAATATATTTTTGAGGGATTTCCGCAACCGGACTTGCGCCGTTTTTTATATGATCGGAACAATCCAGGGTAATCATTGTAAAACCAAGCGAAAGAGCGGCCTGAACATCCTCTGCTGTTTTTAAATGATCCCCATCCGCGCCATATCCTTTTTTATAACCTTCACGGAAAACCGCAAATGTCGCGGCGTCCAGAACATCATCGTAAGTGCGTTTTGTAAGATTTAATTCGCGCATTGACTGCTGCGCCAAGACGGGAAAGATATCCCCGTTTTTTATAAGTTCGATATGACCCGGCGCAGCTAATCCAAGCCTATCGCCGAAACCGAAACTTTTAAATTTTTGCAAACCTTTAACAGGAACTGTCCATGGAAAATGCTTACGCAGAACAACAGCGTTCTCGTGCGTAAGTTCAGCGCGGAACTTACCGTCGCCTGAATCTTCAGCATTAAAACCGCATTTATCCTGCCCCATTATGATTATAATAGTTTTATCACCGTCTTTTGCCATACAAAGAGCTGTCTTGCCGATTGTGTTTGATGATTTATCAAATATTTTTAAGTTAAAATTCCGCATTCTTCTTTTTATCATTCCTTGCCTATTTTTACAATAGGATATAACCTGTTAAATATGAGTAAAATAAAAATCTGTTATATAGGCGGCGGCTCGCGTAACTGGGCATGGGTTCTGATGCAGGACTTAGCGTTTGAAAAAGACATCGGAGGAACCATTGAATTATATGATTTAAAACATGAAGACGCTGTAACGAACGAGATAATAGGCAATAATCTAATGTCACGTTTCAATAAAGGAAGATGGAAATTTCACGCGAACCCTTCGCTTGCTGACGCGTTAAGCGGAAGTGATTTTGTAATTATATCAATTTTACCGGGTGATTTTGAGGAAATGACTGTTGATGTCCATACGCCTGAAAAATACGGCATTTATCAATCTGTCGGCGATACAACAGGCGCAGGAGGAAATATCCGCGCTCTCAGAGCGATACCGCATTTCAGGCAGATTGCCCGCGAAATTAAAAAATATTCTCCTGACGCGTGGGTAATTAATTACACTAATCCGATGAGTATTTGCACACGCGCTTTATACAAAGAGTTTTCGGATATAAAAGCTTTTGGCTGCTGTCATGAAGTTTTTCACACTCAAAAACTTCTTGTTTCTGTACTTGAAGAAGCGGAACTTTCACAGCCTGGAATTATTAAACGCAGCGATATAAAAGTAAATGTGATTGGCATAAATCATTTTACATGGATAGATGAAGCCGGGTGGAATGATATTGATATTCTTCCCTATTATAAAAAATACGCGGATAAATACGCCGGCACAGGTTCCAAAAAACAAACTGTTAATTCAGACGCAGACGAAGATGAAATTGAACGTAATAAATATTTCAATTCCCGCGACCGAGTTAAAATTGATCTTTTCAGGCGTTATGGATTAATCGCCGCGGCAGGTGACAGGCATCTTGCGGAATTTTGCCCTCCTTCATGGTACCTGTCATCTCCTGAAATGGCTGAGAGCTGGGGGTTTGCTTTAACTCCTGTTTCATGGCGCATCAAAGACCGCGAAAAATTAAAACAAAAAGCAATCGCTTACCGCGGCGGTTCTCTTGAAATGACACCCATTGAATCCGGCGAGGAAGGTATAAAAATTATTAAAGCGTTATTAGGTTTCGGCGATCTGACAACAAATGTAAACCTGCCGAACAAAGGGCAATTAATTGATCTTCCTTTGGAATCTATTGTTGAAACGAACGCGTGTTTCAGCCTGAACAATATTGAGCCTGTCTGTACTAAAAATATTCCTGTTGATATATTGGCGTTATTAAATCATCATGTTTTAAGCCAGGAAGGTATAATTGAAGCGGTATTTGAAAATGATATGGAAAAAGCATTTCGTGTTTTTTCGCATGATTATGCAGTACAGAGATTGCCGCTTTATGACGCGCGGACTTTGTTTAATGAAATGTGCAGTTTAACAGGAATACAGGGTTTATGGAGCAACACGAATTATATGGAATTATTAAGGCGCCTTGATGATTGACAGAAAAAAAGTTTTAGAAAGACATAATCCTAATTATAAAAAAGAAAATAAATACTCTCCTTTATCCATCGGCAACGGCACATTTTGTTTTACCGCTGATTATACCGGTTTACAAAGTTTTTATGATGAATACGCAAAACCAGATGACGCGTTCCCGCTTTGTACAATGGCGCAATGGGGGTGGCATTCGTATCCTTATCCGAAAGACGATGAAGCTCTTTTGCGGCTAACACCTTTCGGCACAAACGGAAGAAATGTTTTTTACGCGTCAGATGACTCAGGACAGGAAGATAGATTTAAAAGGGTCAGGGTTAATTCGCACAAATTCCATCTTGGCATAATCGCGTTTGAATATTCTGATAATGCGCTTTCAAATAAAAACTGCAAGCCTGTAGTACAAACTCTTTCTTTATGGAAAGGACAGTTATTTTCTGAATTTACAATAAATGACGAGAATGTATTAACTGAAACATTTGTTCATCCTCATCTGGATTGTTTGTATGTGCGTGTCTCTTCTGCACTGCTGAAAGACAGGAAACTGGGAATTAAAATTTGTTTTCCTTATGGAAGCCATAAAAAAACAGGAGCGGATTTTGCTGCGATTGAGCTGCACAGCACAAAGATTTTTTCCGGTAATATTTCACACGGAGATCACAGCGGCGCAGAGAAAAAGAAACGGGAACAGGTTTGTGTTGATAGAAATATTGATGATACATGTTATAAAGTTTTTATCAGCGGGTATGGGTTTAAAACACGTATAGATGAAAAACAACATGAGATAAAATTAGCTGCACATGAAGACCGTATTGAATTTTGCGTCAGATTTGAGCCGGAGAGTATTCCCGTGCTGTCCGTCATCGGAATTGAAAATTTAAAAAAACAAACAGAACATACTGATTCTTATGATGAAGCCGCGGTTAAATGCAAAGAATTTTGGAAAAGTTATTGGTCTTACGGCGGTTTTATGGATTTTTCTGATTCTGCAGACTCGCGTGCAATGGAACTGGAACGAAGGATTGTTCTTTCCCGGTATTTGATCGCGATTCAAAGCAGAGGAAATATTCCGCCGGCTGAAACAGGATTAACATGCAATAGCTGGTACGGAAAATATCATCTTGAAATGCTTTATTGGCATCACGCGTATCTGGCGCTTTGGGGAAGAACCGAAGACTTAAAAAAATCGCTGGATTTTTTTAAAAAGATACTGCCAGCCGCAAAAGAGATTGCTTCCTCACAGGGGTATCAGGGCGCGCGCTGGCCCAAAATGTGCGATCCTTCGGCGAAAAATACGCCCTCCTCTATCGCTGTTTTATTAATCTGGCAGCAGCCGCATCCAATCATGTTAGCACATTTAATCCACCGTGTTGAAAAGAACGATCAGTTTCTGCGTGAATACCGCGAAATAGTAATAGAAACCGCCGAGTTTATTAAAAGTTTTATTCATTGGGATACAAAACGTTATGTGCTAACAGCGCCTTTTATTCCGGCGCAGGAACGCCACGATCCTAAAAATGTTTTAAACGCCGCCTTTGAACTTGAATATTTTCGTTTTGCGCTTGAAAAAGCGGATGAATGGCTTGAAATGCTTGGAGAGCAAAAGCGTTACGGTGAAATAACAGAAAATTTAAGCCTTCCGGCGGTTAAAGACGGCGTGTACATCGCTCATGAAAATTGCCCCGCCACTTTTACGGAACTTCCTTTCTATACAGACCATCCATCCATGCTGATGATGTACGGTGTGCTAAACAGCAAAAAAGTTGATCCTAAAATAATGTCAGCAACTCTGGATAAAGTGTTGTCGATCTGGGATAAAAAAACATTTTACGGCTGGGACTTTTCAATGATGGCTATGACCGCCTGCCGCCTTGGAAGATACAAAGAAGCGGTAGATTTTCTTTTAATGGACAGCCCGAAAAACACATGGCTTGAGAACGGCCATAACAGACAGGAAGGCGACGATGCACTGCCCCTGTACCTGCCCGGTAACGGCGGTTTACTGCTTGCAGCGGCCATGCTTGGCGCAGGTTATGGCGGCAAGACAGGTTCCTCGTTTCCGGCAGGATTTAATGTAAAAACCGAGGGGATTTTTCAATATATTTAGAAGACAACTATTCATAAAGTAATATAATCCGTTATAATCTTATATATAATCTTGATTAAATGGATTTTAATAAAATGAACTTCGCGTTAAAAGGAAAAATATCTCCTGTAAAGTCGGGCGTTTTTGCGGCGCTTGCCCTGCTGGCTGTAGTTATAATTATCTCTATAATAAAAAAAGATAATTCATCAGGTGATGAATTCCTTGCGCCTGTGATTACAATCAAACCTATTAACGGAACCCTTGAAAAAACGCTTAGAATCACAAGCCAGGTTGAAACAGGCAGCCTTATAACTGTAGTTCCCCGCGTAGCAGGCACTCTTGTCTCGCTTGGCGTTAAAGCAGGCGATGTTGTAAAAAAAGATCAGATCGTCGCACAGGTTGATTCCGCACCTTATGAACTAACCCATCTTCAGGCGCAGTCTTCGTATCAGACGGCGCGCAGCACTTATGAAAGAATCAGGCAGGTTTATCAGACTCAGGGAGTTTCGCGCCAGAATTATGAGGAAGCCAGAATGACATTCGAGGTAGCGCGTGCGCAGTATGAACTTGCTCAGATAAATCTTGATTATACAAAGATACGCGCTCCTATGGATGCTGCCGTATTAATGCGCCACGGCACGGAAGGAAGCCTTGTCGCCGCGGGAACGCCGATTGTTACGCTTGGTGATCTTGACAACCTCATGATTAAAGCCGCGATTCCCGAAATCCATTACAGATTTTTTACAGAGAATTGGAAAACAATGCCGGTGCGTCTTTTTGCGCCTGCTCTTGGAGATTATTCATTCCAGCTTGAGCCTTTAAGCCTTGCACCGTATGTGTCGCCTGAAAACCGCAGTTTTCTTGTTGAATATGAAATTCCAAACGCATCCGTTCATGGGCTTCGTCCGGGGATGTTTGCAAATGTGGTATTTACGCTGGATAAGAAAGAAGACGTATATTATCTGCCGTTTAGGGTAATGGCGTCCGGAAACAGATTATGGTATGTTACGGAAGATCATAAAGCGCACTATATGGAAATAACCGCCGATTTTTATAATAACGATTATTTTCAAATTCCATCCGAGTTACGCGACATTGAATTTATACTTGAAGGACAGCATTTTATCATGAGCGGGCAAAGGCTTAATATCCTGGACACACGGTAATGAAAATATCCGATTTTGCTATAAAGCATCCAAAAGTAATTATAATGTTTCTTGTTATCCTGTTTGTTTTTGGATTAATGTCGGCTTTTAATTTAAGGCGAAGCCTTATAGCGGATATGGCGATGCCGACATTGGTTGTTATTACAACATGGCCCGGAGTCGGTCCTGCCGACATTGAAAAGGAAATTACAGATCCGCTGGAAGACAGTTTAGGCACTCTTTCGGGTCTTAACAGGATTTCTTCCACTTCCAGAAACTCTGTTTCTGTAATTGAACTTCAATTAGGTTATGACGAAAAAGCAGAAGACAGGCTTTATGAAATAAGAGAAAAAATCAACAGCGCGATGGGTAACCTGCCTGACGATCTTCCCGCTCCTCCGCGCATTCTCCAGTACAGCACATCGGAACTCCCGATTATGACAATCATTGTAAGCGGCGAAGGCAGCAGAGGTGAACTTTCCGCTCTTTGCAATGATGAAATAATTCCCGCGTTGTCGCGCGTGTCGGGAGTGGCGAATGTGCAGATAAACGGCGGTTCAAATGAAATTGTGGAAATAGCCGTCGATCTTAACCGCCTTAACGCGCTTAAGATATCGCTTTTGGACATTGCGCAAATTCTTCCGGCTGCCAATTTCTCTCTTCCCGGAGGAGACGGTATTTATCAGGGGTATAACCTTAACATCCGTACAGACGGAAGATTCACCTCCATCCAGGATTTTGAAAATCAGGTGCTCGCATTCAAGGATGGGCATTTTATCCGCCTTAAAGATGTCGCAAATGTCGCAATCACTGAAGACCGCAGAAGCAATTATGTAATTTCAGGCGGAGAAGATTCTATCGCTCTGTCTGTAAATAAATCTCAGAACGGCGACAGCATCGCGATAAGCCGCGATATCCGTTCCATTTTAACGGCAATGGAAAAAGAATATTCAGGAGGATTATCTTTTAATTTTATTAAAGATGACGCCGTAAATATTTCCATGTCTGTAGACTCGGTTGTGCGTTCCGCCATTTTCGGCGCTATTCTTGCGGTTATTATTCTTTTTATCTTTTTGCATAACACAAGCACTACATTGATGATAAGTTTTTCCATTCCTTTATCCATTCTTTTTACAATGCTTGGCTTATGGGTAAAAGGCTCAAGCCTTGATCTTGTAACACTTGGAGGAATGACCACCGCAATAGGTATGATCATTGACGCTTCGATTGTTGTTCTTGAAATGATACAGCGCCATTTTAATAAAGGAAAACTGAACGCGCACGAAGCGGCGTCTTTAGGCGTAAAAGAAACAGGGCAGGCGCTTATCGCTTCCATGACCACGACAATGGCGGCGTTTTTCCCGGTGCTGTTCCTGACAGGCCTTGCGGGGATTATTTTAAAAGATGTCGCGTGGACAATTATTTTCGCAATCTTTTTCTCCATCCTTGCTGCTATTATTGTAATTCCATTTCTGTGCGGCTTATTCCTGAAACATGAAAAAGAAAAGGGTTTTGGGAAATTGATAGCTGTCCATGTCGAAAAGTTTATGGATAATGTAAACGAAAAATATAAAAAACTCCTTTTAGGCGCCATTAAAAATAAATTTTCGTTTTTAGCCGGCATTCTTCTGCTTTTTGTATTAAGCCTTTTTTCGATTCGCCTGCTTGGGTTTGAATTTCTTGCGCAGACAGACATGAACGAAATTATAGTAACCGTAGAAACTCCCGGCGGTTATACCCTGGAGATGACGAGAGAAAAAGTATTAGCTCTTGAAAAAACGGTGGAAAGAATAATTAAAAATGAAATTGATACCTCATACTTTATAGTCGGGCAAGCCGGCGCTTTCGACATGGGTAACGAACCCAACCGCGCCTACGGAACGATAAAACTCAAAAGGATAAAAGAAAGAAAGCGCCACATTGTAGAAATCGTGAACGAACTTAACGAAGAACTTAAAAAAACTATCCCGGATATACAGGCAAGCTTTAAAAACGGCGGTTTATCAAACCTTATGTCGCTGGCAACAGGCGGCGAAGGGCTTGTTATCAATGTGTACGGCACCAATCTTGATACAGTTGTAACAGCGGCGCATCAGATAAGGCAATACATGGAAATGGATCCAAATGTCGCAAACACCGACTTTAATATAAGGTTTAACCAGCGCGAAATGAATACAAGCATTCAGCATCAGTATCTTGGAATGCTTGGGCTTTCTTCATACGAAGCGGCTTTGGCAAGCCGTATTATTTTTAACGGCATAACCCTTGGAACCTTCTACGGAGAAAATAAAAATTATCCCATAGAACTCAGAACAAATCTTGGCAAGGGTAATATTCCAAATGATGTTTTATACTCTCTTGGGCTCAACACAAAAACCGGCAATCAAGTATCTTACGCCAATTTCGCGCAATTAGACATAGGAGAAACAATTTCGCAGATTAACCACAGAAATAAAGCCCGCTCCATTACGATAAGCGCAAATTTGAAAGATCCGAATGTACGCGAAAGTACACGCAGGCTGGAAAACCTGCTTAACACTCAGGGAATTGTCCCTGGCGCAAACTGGGAACTGGGAGGTTCTGCCGCTGAAATGCTCTCGTCTTTCCGTTCATTGATAATCGTTCTTGTGCTTGCGATATTTTTAATTTATTCGGTTATGGTTATACAGTTTGAGCGTTTTACGCAGCCGCTTCTGGTTATGTCTTCCATTCCTTTTACTTTAATTGGAATAACAGGAGGTCTTCTGCTATTTCGATCTTCGTTAAACCTCGTTTCCATCATGGGTATTATCACCCTTGCAGGGCTTGTTGTGAATAACGCCATTATAATGATAAGTTATATGAATCTTTTAAGAGATAAATACCGCCTTCCTCTTGAAGAAGCTGTTTTAACAGGCGCTGTCTCACGCTTAAGGCCGATATTAATGACAACTATTACCACCCTCTTTGGTATCATTCCTTTATCTTTGGCTACAGGCGAAGGTTCTGAAATATACGCGCCATTGGGGCAAAGTATTTTCGGCGGACTTTTCAGTTCCACCTTTATAACATTATTTTTTATCCCTGTTGTTTATCTGATGCTGGAAAAACGAGCCGAAAAGAAAAAAGTGTCCTCCGCCCTGAATGAAACAAATCAAGCCGAGTTAAATCAGGATGAAAATAAATTCGAATAAATGCTCGAAAACTTTCTGTGCATCATTAACAGTCTTTCTTTAAATAAATCAAAGTTATGTATGCAGTATTCCAAATTTCCTTCATGACACGCCATTTCCATATCGCGCGCTTTCTCAGACAACTGGGAAATTCCAAGCACTGCCAGCATTGTTTTCATTCCATGTATGGAAATCAGGAAATTTTTATCGTCTCTGTTTTCAAGATATTTTACCAAACTTTCACATTCACTTTCTATTTTATTATAAAATAAATCAAGCGAAGCGCAGTACATATCCTTGTTGCCTGAAACATATTTTAAGGCGGTTTGTGTGTTTATCCAGTCCATCTTGTTAAGAGCATCAACTATTTTTCTGCTTCTATCCGATATTCCTGTTTCTTCGTTATTATATTCTTCCGTTTTACTAATTTTATCAGGCGAAATCCATTCTTTTAGAGTGTTATCCATTTCCATCATATTTACAGGTTTGGAAATAAAACCGTTAAAACCGCTGGCTAAAAATTTATCTTTCATGCCGTGAACCGCGTTTGCTGTAAGCGCTATAATCGGAAGCCTGCCGTATTCAGGGCCAAGTTCCCTTATTATCCTTACAGCTTCAATGCCGTCCATGCCGGGCATCATGTGATCCATGAAAACAATGTCGTATAACGCGCCGTTTTTATTGGATTTTTTTATTTTTTCAATCGCTTCGGCTCCGCTTAACGCGGTATTAACCTGTAAACCGTAATGAAACAAAACTCCTTTAGTAACATAAAGATTTAAATCAACATCGTCAACAACCAGCACTTTTACGCCGGGCATTTTTACATAATTAATTTTTGTCTTTTTATCCAGCATTTCATAACTGCTGCGAAACTGTCTCAGCCTTTCTACAGCTTCTTTTCCCAAAACATCGTCATTAACAATACCCTGCGGCAGGCGGACTGTAAAAAGAGAACCCTTTCCATGTTCACTCTCCGCGATAATTTCGCCTTTCATCATGTGTATCAGGTTTTGCGTAATGCCCATTCCCAAACCTGCGCCGACAGTCATCCTGTTTGTTTCCAAATTAAAACGCGCGTACTCGTCAAACAGTTTGCTTAACTGTTCGCCTGTCATCCCCTGCCCTGTGTCGCGGACGCGTAAAATAAGAGTAATGCCCTCCGCCGATTTTTCGCAATTAACAGAAAGCTCAACTTCGCCCGCGGCGGTATATTTAAAAGCGTTGGATAAAAGATTATTCAAAATCTGTTTAATGCGAATCTCGTCGCCAATAAGCGACGCAGGGACATTTTCATCAACATTTACAAAAAACTCAACGCCGTTATTTTCGTATTTAACCATATTTAAAAAAACGGCGTCGAATAGCATACCGGAAACCTGATATTGCATTTCTGTTAATTCAAGTTTGCCGGCTTCGATTTTAGAAATATCAAGAATATCATTGATAATATTTAATAGAAGATCGCCGGAATTATATATTTTTGTAAACGCCTCTTTTATTTCAGGCTGAAGATCGCTTTTCTGAAGATTAATTTCAGAAATTCCCAAAACGGCGTTTAAGGGTGTGCGTATTTCATGGCTCATCCTGGCAAGGAAAGACGATTTTGCTTTGTTTGCCGTTTGAGAATCAACAACCGCAGTTTCCAGTTTCTTTTTAAGCTCGATTAACTCTCTCATTTGATTGATAATCTGCATCTGATTGCGGACTTTCAGCCTTACAATTTTTAAATTGAATGGTTTGTGTATATAATCGGCGGCATCAAGTATCAGCCCCTTTGCCTCGTCTTCGGCGTCTTCAAGCATTGAAATAATAATTACAGGAATATTTTTTGTAGTTTCAGTTTTCTTTAAAACGGCAAGAACATCAAACCCGTTCATATCGGGCATAATAATATCCAGCAAAATAAGATCGGGAGAAACACTGGCTGCCATTTCAATAGCCTGCCGGCCGCTGGTCGCATTATAAATAATATAATCAGATTTTAATATCTCTGACAGAACGTTCAAATTGAAATCATCATCATCAACAATTAAAATACTGTTTTTAATAGTATCTTCCATACTCTATTGCTTATTATAGTATAAATTTAATAAAAAAACAAGGTTTTAATGAAAAACTAAAGCTTAATATTTAAATCGCATTATACACTCTGATTCATAATATTTTTAAATAAATAAAAAAGCCTGTTAAAAAACAGGCCTTTTTATCATGTTTATTTTTACATTAAGCAACTTTAAACCGCGAAACCTCCTTAAGCAGGGTGTCAATGCCCTCACGGTTTTTAATCGAAATCTCGTTTACACGATGCACCGCGATGTTGATCTGATCCGCGCCTGATGCCATTTCATTCATGCCGCTGGTAATTTCCTGTGTTGCCTTTTCAAGATTGCCGCTCTCCTGAATTACCTCTTTCGCGCCGCCAAGCATTTCATTGGAACCGGATTTAACCTGTTTTGTTATAACATTTACCTTTCCAATACCATCCAGAATCTGTTTGCTGCCCTCCCCCTGTTCTTCCATTGCGTTGCGGATACTTTCTTCCTGCTGTGCTACAATATCGATACTAGTGCTGATGGCATCAAACTTGTTCAGTACATTTCCTGTTGATGAAGAAATATTGTCAATAGAATCTTTTATTCTCTTTAACACCACTCCGATTGTTTTGGACTGTTCGCTTGACGATTCTGCGAGTTTTCTAATCTCGTCCGCGACAACGGCAAAACCTTTACCCGCATCCCCTGCGTGCGCAGCTTCAATGGCGGCGTTCATTGAAAGCAGGTTTGTCTGGCTTGCGATGTTCGCCATCACAGAATTGATCTCCAAAAGCCCTTCCGATTCGCGGGAAATCTCTTTTATATCCGACGCTACCGTCTGCAGACCGCCTCTCCCAATTTCCGATGCGTCCTTGAGCTGTTTTACATTTGAGCTGTTCTTAACAAGAGTCCCTGTAACCGACTGAGTATTTGCTACCATCTGTTCAATAGCCGAGGAAGCCTGGGAGACGCAAATATTCTGATCTTCGATGTGTCCGTTCAGCCTGTTAATATTTACTGTAACCTGCTCCATTGTCGCGTTTGTCTGGCTTACGCTTGCGCTCTGATTAATTACCCTTCCCTTAATACTCTGGATATTAGCGGTTATCTGGTTAACAGCGGCGGCAGTTTGATTCATATTGCTTGCGAGATCTGTGCCGATACCGGCTAACACCTGCGCCTCATCTTTTATTTTAACAACAAGGTTTCGTATCTTCGCCAATGTTTGATTAAAATAACGGGAAAGTTCTGTAATTTCATCCTTGCCCTTCTCCGGAATTATACGGGTTAAATCACCTTCCCCCTGAGCAATATCTTTCAGAGTTTCTGCGACATTCACAATGGGCTTCATGGTAAGATTTAAAACAAAATATACTATCATGGCTACCACAACAATAATAATAATCGCAAGGATTACGGTAAAACTTGTTATATCGCGCACTTCCGATAAAATATATGCGTCTGTTGTCGCAACCATTACAGACCATGACGTATCCGAATTTCCAAGCATAAAAGGCGCTATAAATATTTCCAAAGTTACATCCAATACAGATGAATATGATGAACAGTTATATGCCTTGCCTTGTGCGACCGCGCTAACCGCCGCCTGCATATATTCGCCGTAAACAGTGTCAACTTCTTTCATATTTTTTCCAATACGATCGGGATACGCGTGAGCCAAAATAGTTCCGTCATTGGAGTAGATCGCCATTGCGGCAATTACATCGTTTGCTTTAATTGTTTCAGTGACAGTCGGCTGCATCATCTCGACATCCATTAGCATACCTACAGCTCCTACTACATTGTTAGTCGCGGAACTAACAATGGGAGTTACCATTCTAACCATTAACGTATTTTTTCCCTGAATATTTCTGAAAAACGGAGCCGGCACAGACTGTTTTCTTGAATCGGAACTTGTCAACCAAACCATTGTCGAATCCAAAAAGGGGCATACTGTAGCTTCTATCGGGCCGTTTTCCCTTGAAAAAGCGATCGCGTATTGCCCTGTAGCATCGGAACCGGTTCTCCCTGTCATTTGCTCATCCAAACCGTCAACGGCATTGGGCAGCCAGACTGTATAAATTTGCTGAATATTAGGCTGCGCGGCCAGTGTACCCTGCAGCATACGGTCAAAGGTATCGCGCCTTTCATTTACCGGTATCTTTGAATAATCCGCCATAACATCTGCCAAAGTGCTGATCATTCTTAAGTGAGCATCCCGCCTGCCCTTCCAGTATTCAGCCTGTTCACCAGACAGAAATTTCATAACCTGCCTGTTCAGATCGACGCTGATACCGGATGCCCGGCTTAATAAAAGCATTGACACCCCTGCTACCACCATTGTCAGTATGGCAATCACCATAATGCTCAGTTTAAACTTCAATTTCATATATTTCCTCCAAAAATTTGCGGTTTATTACCGCATGGACTTATACTCAATGTTAAATTTAAGAAAATAATCCAATTGAAGGCAAGAAAATTCGCAATGAATTTTGAGTGTAATAACACCGCAAAAATTAAAAATTACAGGGGTTTTATGCTTTTTTTAATTCGCAGGTAAAGATAAATTTGGAACCTTTATCCAGTTCTGACTCAATCCAAATAGAGCCGCCCATTTTTCCGATGATATGTTTTGACAGCGCAAGTCCAAGACCGATCCCGCCGTGTTTTCTGGTATTGCCGCCGTCTGCCTGTTCAAAAATATTAAAAAGTTTATTTTGATGTTCTTTGGAAATTCCAATTCCGTTATCACAGACTTCGATTTGAAGCGTAATTATTTCATTTTCATCTTTAAGAACAAAAGCTTCAAAAGATATTTCACCGTTATCGGGAGTAAATTTAACCGCGTTAGCCAATAAAGTTGTAATTACCTGTTTCAGGCGTTTTTCATCGCCTTCTAGGGATGACGGAATTGAAGGATCAATTTTAAATTTTAAAGTCTGAAATTTTTCAGACGCGTTATATCCTACTGACTGCGATATAGCTTCGATCATCGCGTAAAAATTAAAGTTATAACTTGCGATTTTAAATATTCCGTATTCCATGCCTGATATATCAAGCGTGTCATCTATCAGACGCATCATCTGAGCGCAAGCAATGTCAATTTTACCTAGATTGTCTTTTATATTATCAGGGGCGCCGCGTATTTTAATAATCTGCATCATTCCCATAATGGCATTCATCGGCGTTCTCATCTCGTGGCTCATTCGCGCAAGAAATTCACTTTTCGCGCGGCTTAAATATTCAACTTCTTCCTTTGCGGCAAGCGTGCGCGTATGATTTATAATTTTTAAATGTGTCTGCACCCTCAATTTTACAATTTCAGGATGAAACGGCTTGTAAATATAGTCCACAGCTCCTAGAGCCAACCCCTTCTTTTCGGAGTCGGTATCATTAAGCCCTGTGATAAAAATAACGGGGATTTTCTTTGTTTCTTCTATTTTTTTTAATTCGGCAATCGCATTATATCCGTCTATATCCGGCATAAGAACGTCCAAAAGTATAATATCAGGATGGAACTCTTTTGCAACTTCAATGGCCTGCTGTCCGTTCTTTGCGGCATAAACCGTATATTCACTGTTAAGTATCTGAGTCAGGGCGACAAGGTTTGTCTTTTCATCGTCCACAATAAGAATAGAGTTTTTTACACCGGTATCTGCCGTTGCTTCTATCATCATTCCAGTTTAATACACTTTTTCGGATAAAACTACAGTGGATTGGAACATTTTTATCTGTTTTAATTGCCATATACTGGCTTGACAATTTTCATGAAATTTGCTAGTTTTGGGATAGTATCCCCTGTAGCTCAGCTGGCAGAGCAAGTGGCTGTTAACCACTGGGTCCGTGGTCCGAATCCGCGCGGGGGAGTCTTAGCCGTCCTTTTGGGCGGCTTTTTTTATGATTTTCCTGTCTAAGCAACTGGTTTACATTATAATGATGATTGTCACCTTTTTAATTGAAATACCTCTTCGCATAGACGGGAAAGCCTGCCTGCGGGCAAAACATTTGAAGGAAGGCGCGCCGCGCGGACTAAAGTCCTCGCGCCTACTTCATCTCATTGACCTTAAATGGGCGCCACGCCTTGCTAATTTTTTTCAACAACACCGCTGCGCGGTGCAACTTTGGCGCGCTTCCGAGCCCTAAAACATCTAAAATGAAGTTTAATTGTCGATTTTACAAGAAATGTCTTCGCATTTTAGATGTTTTACTTTTATTACCTCAAAGGTGGTTGTTGTTGCTTTACAGGTCTCTCCAGCGGTGAATTTCAAAAAATTGTTTTCCCCGCAGGCAGGCTTTCCCGTCTAAGCAACTGGTTTACATTATAATGGTGACTGTCACCTTTTTTACATACCTACCTCTCTGTACAAGCAGGGCAGGGGGCGTCCGCGCGTGAGCAAAACAATTTTCTGGAGCTCCCCGCCGTAGAGACTTGTTAATAAACACCAACCCCCTTAGAGGTTAACAAAGTAAAGCGTTTAAAATGCGCGTT
>Ga0209755_10002869_pt1 | contig 22626 bp, 26 predicted proteins | sample TergutCo191P1_FD_187301 | JGI IMG/M metagenome (GOLD analysis project Ga0209755, IMG submission 187301) | Cornitermes sp. P1 segment gut microbial communities from Petit-Saut dam, French Guiana - Co191P1 (SPAdes) (version 2) | ecosystem: Host-associated > Arthropoda: Insects > Digestive system... | reverse complement strand
CAGAGACTTAAAAATTTAAAGGAATTGTACACATCATGAAAACAAGAAAACTCACCTTCTTACACATCGGTATTTATCTTATTGTCTTTTTTACATTTTGGTCTGTGCGTGAACTGATTTTGAGACAGGAACTCTTTAATTTTTTTACCCCGATGGGATCTGAACTCATCGGTGAAACCATCAAATTGCTGACGTGGACACTGCCGGCTGTGTTTCTTATTCATTATTTTCGCAATGACATGACCATCGGGCTTAAAGAAATGTTTACAAACAAGTTAAATTGGTCACGTGACGGCATCTTCGTTATGGTGTTCTTTATTCTGTTCATTGCGCGTTTTATTTATGCGCGAATTGTTTACGGATCATTTGGGTTAAATCCAAACATGGAACCCATTCGGTTAATTGGTGCGGTCTTGTTTGTCGGCATCACGGAAGAACTTGTCTTCCGCGGATTTTTGCTCAATGCATTTATGAAAAAAATGGATGTAAAATTTGCCGTTGCACTGGATGCAATATTATTTACACTCATCCATTATCCAATTTGGATTTATATGGGATTTGGTGCGCTTGACATCGCACGGTCAAGCTTTAGCGTATTGATTATTAGTGCAGGGCTTGCATACTCATTTATTAAAACAAGAAACATTTTGGTCCCCATTGCACTGCATATGGCATGGAATTTAAGTATTCGTTTGTTTATACGGTAAGACAAAAGAAGGACAAATTCTCAATTTAGAGAGGTTTAAAAATGAACAATAACAATTATATCGCAAACAATAAACTCGCATGGGAAGATGGTTTTGATGTCCGGTGACAACAAGCTCAAAACTTTTACCAGTTTTTCATACACGATGTCCGATATTATCAATGGATTATCTGCCAATGGTTTAAAAACAGTACGCTTGTGTGAATACGATTATGCCGTTTCCGGCAGCACCGATGTTTATGACGGCAAAGGCTTTCCCTTGTCTTTTATCTTGATTGCAAAAAAGTAATATATACAATACTTGTGTGATTAAAAATGGAGGAGGCATTTTGAACATCGACAAGTGCGGTATTTTAGACGACAATATTTTATTATATGAACGATGACCGATTCACACAAATGTCATCGTTTTTTTGATGTTTTATTGTATAATTATCAAGAACTTATTATTCCCTTCTTGCAGATAAGTATTTTAACAACCGAACAGCATAAGCACCGGATGTGTTATTTTCCGGCATCAGAACGCACATCCTAAAACATTATGGCTTTTTAAATAGCACACGCGATTATATTTTAATTGTACTATTCTATTTTTTATATGATGCAGGAGGCACTCAATATGGATTTATCAAAATCAATCGACTTTTTATCAGAACATGCCGGACCTGTGATTCAGTACCGCTTGCGCAAAGAGATTTTAAATGTCATCACCGCAAAAGAAGAAGCTTTATGGCTGGAACAAATTTACCAATTGCCGTATTTCAAACTCGTTGCGTCATATGCAAAACCAAATGGTTTCATCGGAGAGGGCATTCACGGTTTTACCAATTGGCGCGGGATAAAATTCCACGAAACACCCTTTCAAGACGGCGAAAGTGCGGCAAAATTATTGGCATATTATGCCGTACCCAAAACACATCCACTCGTTACCGGACTCATCTCGGCATACCGCAATGATGCTGTGCTTGAAGCAGAATATCAAAAACGTCCCCCGGCAGAATACCGAAATTTTCAGCATCGGCATCTGGGCATCCATCAAGGCGGCGGACTCGACACCTTGTTGTACACCTTACAAGCGATGTTGGGTTATGGTGACGATGGTTTTATGAATCGTTTTCAAAATATTTCATTGGATGCCTTTGCAAGCATGTTGAATGTTTCCAACATAGAAACCATCACCGCAGACGGCTTTAAGAAAAAAGGCAATTATTCTTATCATTATGTAACACCGGACACATACCTCCCCTGTTGCTATCATTTGGCAACATTGGCATACACGCAGCAGTGGCGCACACCGGAGTCCATCAAGATTTTGGCACAAGCCATCAATCATATCAACCACGATTTGGTCAACGACACGGAAGGCATTTTAATCAAAGGCGGCAGCGGGTACATCGGTCCGTTTGGATTGTTGGTACGGCCCATGAGCGCATTTTCTGTGGATATATTTAACATCACCATGCAGCGCAGACTCCTGACAGAGATGGCGATGACCGGCATGGGAATGCAGGCGGAGATTTTAAAAGCATCGGCTGAAAAGATTCAAGACGCGTTGCAACATGACGGCATCCTAAGGTTAAACTTTGAATCCCCCGCACAACAAAAAGCGTTCACCGCCGGCAAATATAAAGCCGTTGGCGGTTATGGTGAGGTATTTTTAGAACCGGATTACACAAAACCCACCGCACTGGATTGCGACTTGACCTTTTGGGCGGTACAGTTTTTGCATTATTATTTTATGGATCATTAAGAAAGTGTGAAACATTTGCGAAGCAAATTTTCAGACAAGGAGCGCGCAACCTGCGCTCCGGCAACCGATTTGTTCCGCCGCCATTGGCAGCATGGATTAATTTATGGATATACTGTTTCTTCAAAGTATCGTTTTATAAAAAATCTGATTGCTTGTACAAAAACATAAGGAGGCATCACCGTATGAAAATCGTATTCATTTTTGGCAACACAGCGGTTGGGAAAATGACCGTCGGGCAAGCACTGATGAAAATCACAGACTTGAGCCTGTACCACAACCACATGCTGCTTGAACCGATTTTGCAAATTTTCGGTGATATGGACGGCAACCGCAACGACCATAAAAGAACCATTTTGTCGCGCCTGCGAACGGTTATATTCGAAGAATTTGCAACATCCGAACAATATGGACTCATCATTACCGGCATGGTGAGTATGGGCAATCCCAACTGGGAGGATGCACTGGCACCAATTTATGAAATTTTTAAACCTTGCAACGCAACATTTTATTTTATTGAGTTGGTTGCGTCACAATCCGTTCGATTAGAGCGCAACGGCACCGAAAATAGATTAGAACACAAAATTTCCAAGCGCGATATTGATGCATCCAATCAACGTCTCATCAATGATGATGCATGGTATCGTTATAGTGAGGTCGGTGACATTGAAATGGACAATTATATCCGCATTGACAACACAGATTTATCGCCGGAGGTTGTCGCGGGGATGATAAAGGATAAATTTTCGTTGTAATACCGTACAAATCTTATATTAAGGAGATGAACTTTCTTGAATTACATCCATGATATAAAAAATTATATGCCAAGAGACGAACAAGAAGCTCAAGACAAGAAAGTGATCTTACATTGCACTGAATTATTTCCACACAATATTTTGCTTAGAGATAATGAAATTGCGCATATTACCAGTTCGAGTTTTATACTCAATAAATCGTTGGACAAAACGTTGATGATCCATCACAACATTAGAAATTCATGGGCATGGGCGGGTGGACACGCGGATGGAGATTCCGATTTACTCGCCGTTGCTGTTCGTGAAGCATTTGAAGAAACGGGTGTCAAAGTAACCCCCATTTCTACAAACATCGCGTCTCTTGATATTTTATCGGTATTCCGGCATTTTAAAAATGGCGCATATGTTAACAGCCATCTTCATTTATCCATCGCCTATTTATTTATTGCAAACGAGGATGAAAAAACAATCGTAAAGCCCGATGAAAACAGTCAGGTGGCATGGTTCCCCATTGAAAAAATTAATGACGAACGGTTCACAGATAGGGATGTGTATCTTTATAATAAACTGATAAAGCGAGCAAAGGAATGGTTCGGCAAATAATGACGCATGAACATATTATGCAATACGCATTGGCAAAAAACGGCGCGTACTTAGATTATCCTTTTGGTGAAGATGTACCGATTGCAAAAGTAAAATCACCATCGCAAAAGCAGGGAAAAATTTTTACGCAAGTTTTTTATTTACACGGCGACCCAAAAATGACGTTGAATTGCACACCGGAAATGGCAGATTTTTATCGGCAGGCATATCCCGGCTCTGTCGTGCGCGGCTGGCATTGTCCACCCATGCAGCAACCGTTTTTTAACACAGTAAGTTTAGATGGCAGCGTGCCGGATGATGAAATTTATGCGATGATTGATCATGCGTATGCCACAGTGGTTGCAAAATTGCCGAAGTATGTGCAAAAAGAATTGTTTCAATAAGTTTTCATTAAATAATATATAATCAATTTATAAACGAGGAGCGCATCATGTTTGAAAATAAAATTGCCGTCATCACCGGTGGTGCAAAAGGCATCGGAAAATGCATTGCAGATATGTTTACCACAGCGGGTGCTCATGTCTGCATCATCGACTGTCTCACAAACCCCTATTTTGTGGGGGATGTTTCAGATGAGCAAGTGCTTAATAACTTTGCCAACAAAGTTATTAAAGAGTATGGCCGTGTAGATTATCTCATCAACAATGCACTGCCCATCACGCGCGGTATTTTACACGGTACTTATGATGAATTTAATCATGCGCTAAAAGTTGGCGTGACTGCACCCTTTTATTTAACCAAACTTTTCATGGATCATTTTTCCGAAGGCGCATCCATCATCAACATCTCCTCTTCACGCGACCGCATGAGCCAACCGCAGACCGAGAGTTATGCCGCCGCCAAAGGCGGTATTTCCGCACTCACCCATGCTTTGGCGATCAGCCTTGCCGGAAAGGTGCGCGTCAATGCCATTTCGCCGGGATGGATTGACACTAAAAATTCTGATCTTGATCTCGCTGATAAACACCAACATCCCGTCCACCGTGTCGGCACACCGGAGGACATCGCAAACATGGTTTTATTCCTATGTTCTGAAAAAGCGAGTTTCATCACTGGTGAAAACATCTGCATCGACGGCGGAATGACCAAACAAATGATTTATTCCGGCGAACATGGATGGACATACAATGCCGGATAAAATACAGCAAGGCGATAGGGAGAAAACATGCTGGGATTGAATATAATATGGGTGTTTAACGCACAACATGACAAAGTACTTATGTGCAAGCGGCACAAGCCACCTTACTTGGGTTTATTTAACCTTGTAGGCGGCAAAATTGAACCGAATGAATCCGGACTTGATGCGGCATACCGTGAACTTGAAGAAGAAACGGGCATTAAAAATATCACACTCACCCATGTGATGGATTTTACCTACCCTTTAAAAAATCCTTGCAGAGTCGAAGTATATGCGGGTACATTAAAGGAGCATTTCACCGTATGCGGCGATGAAAAAGAACTGGTATGGATGGATGTCTGCGAGAATTTTTTTGACAAAAACAAATTTGCAGGTGAAGGAAACATCGGACATATTTACGAAATTGTGAAACAGAACATAAGGGAGCTACTGTGAAAACCAAATCCGATTTAACAAAGCTTTTTAAATCATTTCAAACGAATATAAAAAACAAGTCTGCCTTTGACGTTGCTAAAGCAGACTTATTTGCCTTACGGGAAGCGATTTTAGAAATCTTTACGTATTTTTTCCACACCTGTACCGCCGATGATTTTTCTGCCATGCCGCTCAAAACAGACAAAACCATTGCCTATTATATTTTTCACATGATGCGCATTGAAGACATTGTTTCCAACATACTCATTGCAGAACAGCCACAGATTTTTACGGCACAGGATTTTATGCAGGAACTAAACAGCCCGATTACCACCACAGGAAATGAATTGACCCGTGATGCACTTCAACCATTTAGCCGTCAATTAAACCTTGAGCAACTTCACACATACGCGACGTGCGTTATGCGAAACACGCGTAGCATATTAAACAATATGACCTTTGAAGCTTCTAAAACAAAAATATCTTCCGAACGCAAACACGCTGTGCTGGCTGCGCATGTTGTTTCAACGGATGAAAATGCCTTTTGGCTGGTGGATTATTGGTGCAAAAAAACATATGGTGGTCTGATGCTTATGCCATTTTCGCGCCATTTAATGATGCACACCGAAGGGTGCTTGCGCATTATGAAACAATTACAAAAATAATTTTAAAAGGATGACACTTATGCCAAACTATGACTTAAAATGTAAATCATGCAATACAGAACACAAATTATGGGCAACCATCGCACAAAAATCAAACCATGAAATAAAATGCCCAAGCTGTGGTTCATATGCGATGGAAACACTTTTCAAATCCGCTCCGGCGCATGTAAAAAATGTTGCGCCGGCGGGATGTCCTTCTGCTTCACGTTGTGGTGGTTGTGCACATTAATTTTTTACCGCCAAGGCGAGGGTGTGATTCTGTGAAAATTATTTTCGGTTAATAGCCTTGACGCACGACGCATCTCCAGTGTGATGCGGTATGATGGATTATGACCAACATCTTGAAAAGAAAATTCACGTGCAAGATCTGCACGCAACTGTGTATTGTCGGTATGGCGAAACACCGTCATCGCCGGCGCAACACCGGCGGCACCGGCACGTCTGACAATTTCAACATCAAAATCCTGTAAGGTTCCTGCGATATAACGGTTTGCATTATACCGTACCACCATCGCATCCGGGTTTGCAAGACTCATGCCGGTAATCATGATGGCACCCACAATCAGTGCAAAACGCATGATCGAAAAATGCCATTTTTGCATCGCAATGATTGCCGCAAACACGAACAAAAGAAAGACCATAAACAGACAAGGCAACAACCGGCGCATCGTAAGTCCAAACGTTGAAATATACAATGCCATTTTGCTGAATGCCGTTGCGATAAGCAGCAAGGTAATCACCGCCAAAACAATATTAAAAATTTTTAACACAGGTGCTTGAATCCGAGGAGACTTGCTCAAAATATTACTGATCAGCAATAAAACAAGATTGATGGACGCAATCCATACCAGTTCAAAAAAGCCCTGTCTGGCAAACTCTGCATAACTCAGCCAGCCGTCCGGCGTACTTCCTGTAAATGCAGAAAAGAAATATGGAATTTGACTTAAAACAAACACAAGATATACGACACAAACGGCACCCAAGACGATGTAAATCGTGGTTGGCGATGCAAAGCGCAGTGCTCTGACATTTTTTTGCGCATCCTCAATATTAATGATATCCAGTCCTTTTTTGTGCGCTGCACCGGACACCAACCCGTAAAGGTATGCGGCGACCGGAATGGTGATGATCATGTAAATTATTTGATCAAATGAATTAAACCGCAAATGCTCGCGGAAAAAACCCGTAATCATACCAAATCCTCCGGCATCAGCTGTTTCTAAAAGCGGAACCACGATTATCAATAAGATGATCGCGATAACAATACCCACCAATACAGGGAATGACTTTCGCGCATGATCTTTTTTTATAAGCACCGACAAGCTGACATATTGATTTATAAAATTGCGAAACGGTAAAATCAGCATTGCGTTAATACCGTCGAGTAGCAAATAATTACTGCTCATTTTTAAAATCGTAGTGTTTGTCGCAACAAGCACAAAATAAATGGCAGCACAAAAAAGAAATAAGCCTCGAATGAATGAAAAACCGACATTGTTCCACAAGGCAAATGAAAATCCTGTGAGCAATGTGACGCTCATCCAAAAGTATGTAGCCGCTTGATGGACAAATACAGATTTTTTTATAAGATATGCGCTAACCCCGAGGATGTATAATACAGTAAATACCGTGACACCCCATCCTCGTCCCGACAGCAAGAACCAACGTACACAAAGATAACCCAGGATGAATGAAACCAGTGCAAACATCAAATCTGTCATGGTCGGCTTGAATAAATTTTCCTTTGGCATTGCTTTAATTTCGATTGCTTCAATGCAATCCTTTGCATGATTCATATTTACGGCATCCATATTTTATGCCTCTCCTTCTTCATCAATAAATTCGAGCAAATCGCCCGGCTGACATTTTAATGCTTTACATATGGCTTCGAGAGTAGAAAATCGCATGGCCTTTGCCTTGCCTGTCTTTAAAATCGACAAATTTGCTTGGGTCAACCCAATGATGGACGCAAGGTCACCGGACGATATTTTATTTTTAGCCATCATGACATCTAAATTTACGATAATCGGCATATGCACCTCCTATTCAATATTAAAGGACGGACTTACTCATTATTTGTATTCATACTACGAACGAACAGTATATTTATATGAATCAGGGTCAGATGGTGTAATCAGCTTCCACTTGTAAAGCCACCGCAGCGGCAAAAACATTTTTCAGCACACGCATGACCAGTCCCATAAAACCGGCGGAAATACCAATGGCAAACCATGGGAAATAATAAAATCCTGAAGCCATGGCAATGATGCCGCCAATAAAGAAGCACCATGCCATAATGCGCAGCGCAGTAACATTGTCTTGAACGAACACATCTCCGTTCATAATACGTTTTAGCAGCAAATGCATTTGTACAAGAATAATCACCGCCGGAATACTTCCCAAATAAATGGTAAGCAGAAAAATACCGATATGAACCGCATTCGCACTCAGCGACAAAGATTGTAACCGCGCCACCAATTGCGGCGAAATGAACCACACACCGATGAGCAGTACCATGAACATCAACACCGCAATATTGCTGAGCATTAATGACTTATTGTTGTTCCACATGAAACACCTCCAAGAAGTTTGTGCTGTAAGCATAACATGTAATTTATTGCATTGCAACATATATTTATTGTTTTTCAATATATTTTTACTGTATTGCTGTTCATTCACGCAATAAACGCGGCAGAAAATAATCAAAAGATGAAAACAAAAAAAGGAATGCTTGCTGTTTTCATGAACAAGCACTCCCTTTTATTGTTTTAATAAAATATTGATGTGTCGATTTGATCCAGCATGCCTTTTTTTGACGCTTCTTGTGCCAGCAGTGCCAACGGTTCAAGGCTGTTAATCCAAATATATTCTGATTTGATGAGGTCTCGGCGATACATGGTGCTCGTTTCACCCATAAACGCACCTGATGTGATGTTGGATGCAATAACTTCTGCAATGTCATTATATTTTTCTTCCCCGGTGAGCTGATAAAGGTTAATGAACGCAAACAGACTGTATGCGCATGTCGATGTTGTTTTTAAATTTAACACATCTTCATGGATGTCTCCAAAACCTAAGCCAACACCAATATGCGCAGCGGTTTGCCATAAAATACTTTTCTCCGATGCCGAATCCGTTATCTTTTCTTGCATTGCAGCCGCCTTGGCAAATACCAAGAAAAACAAGCCGTCGGCTTTATATTGCATAAACTTATTCCCTACTTTTCCGTAGTATCCATCACGTCTAAGTTCAAATCCGGTGAGGTCTGTCCCATTGGCCATAAGCGGCTTAAACATATTGGTTTCAGGAATATAAGCATATTGTGCAAAAGATTCCAACCCGCTTAGTGTATTTTTTAAAAGCACTTTTCCGGCATGTGTTTTCGGCAGTGTACGCGCTTCATGCAAAAACACCAACGCCGCCGATCCGTAAATCGTTCGGGTTTTCGATTCTAAAAGCACATTGCCCTCTAATGCTGTTTCACCAAGTTCCGGTCCCAGTTGACGTTTTGCACGGTCGCCAAAGAATGATTCTGTGTCTGCAAAATTATCTGTAAAACGTGTGGCGCGCGGTTGATTAAACTGATATACACCCAGTCCTGTTTTCGGATCACGGGATTTAACATACATATGATCCAAACGCTCTACCCATAAAAGTGCTTTTTCATTGCCGGTTTTTTTATAATATTCACAGGCTGAAAAAATTAAATCGCTGCCCGTATTAATAAACGAAAGTCCCTTCACTTCGACAAATGGTTCCGGGTCTGCGAAATGATTGTCCCATAACTGATCAACCGCTTGATTATAATCGCCATGCCGAGAGGTTTCTAAGGTTTCCCAGTTATACACATGCGTTTCCCAAAACGCTTCAATATATTGTATCGTTGCATCCGCATCAATCTTCATCAGCGATTTATACGCAGGATAATCATTTTTTAATTCGTGATTCCATTCGCCAACATGCGTTAGTGATTTCAAATCCACCAAACGATGCCCACCCCAATAAAACAATCCATTGGGACTTTTAAAATGTTCATTGTAATATTTAAAGTTTGCGTCAAATACTTGTTGATAACGCTCATCCCCCGTGAGCAGCGACAATGCACTAAGTACACGCATAAAATTCATTTGCCGAGCCATGTTAGAATGCACGATGTCCGGACATTCCAAATACCGGCCATACGCATAACGATAATGTGTCTTATTCTCTTTATGATATGCGTCTGCCAACAATGGAGATGGCGGATTATGATACGTATCCGTAGCATATTTTAAAACATCATCTGCAAATGTCTTTACATAATTTAGATTGGTCATATTGCCTCCCTTTAAATAGTTTAATGAACATCGTTTATTATGTTTACTGATTATAACGCATCATCAATTTTTTCAAACCATACTATATCTATATCCACCGATACACCGATACACCGATTGGATTGTACGAATATTTTAGCTTATTAAAGTCTATACGCATGAACACATAGTATTGTATAATTTTAATAATCATTAATCAATATGGGCATGATGAAAACAAATGACCTTGTTAAAATAAAGTCTCTTTTAAACCTTGTGTATAAAATGTTCGTTACCCCATTCATATAAAAGGAGCCAGTCATGACATTACCAAGATTTCCTGATGTGTTATTGCCGAACATCCCGAAACAAGATTTTTGTATTACCGCTTATGGTGCCGTGCCAGACGGAAAAACATACAACACCCATGCCATCAATACCGCCATTGCGGAGGCGGCAAATTCCGGCGGGGGGCGCATCGTCATTCCGGCAGGATTGTGGCGCACCGGTGCCATCAACATAAAATCAAACATTGAGCTGCATCTTAAAAAAGGCGCGTTGCTTCAATTTGATTATGACCATCCGGAAGACTATCCGCTCATCCTCACCAACTGGGAAGGCATGGCGCGCATCCGCGCAACATCGCCCATTAATGCGAAAGATGCAGAAAGCATCGCCATCACCGGCGACGGCATCATTGATGGGTATGGCGAATGGTGGCGGCCACGCAAGCGCATGAAGTTCACTGAAGGCGAATGGCGCAACATTGTTGACAGCGGCGGAATTGTAAAAGACGACCGGTTGTGGTACCCCTCACAAGCATCTTTGGACGGTGAAACCGCCAATCTGGATTTATCCACACCCGATGTGCTCAAACAAGCGCAAGCATTTTACCGGCATTACCGCCCCTGTCTTGTGAGTTTTGTAAACTGCAAACGCATTCTTTTGGAAGGGGTCACTTTTCAAAATTCACCCGTATGGAACATCCATCTTTTATTTTGTGAACATATTACCGTGCGCAATATGACCATTCGCAACCCATGGAATTCACAAAACGGAGACGGTCTTGATTTAGAATCTGTAAAATATGCTTTGGTTGAAAATGTACAGTTTGATGTGGGTGATGATGCCATTTGTTTAAAAGCCGGCAAAAACGCTGAAGGCCGCAGCATCCGAATTCCGACTGAATTTGTAACCATCCGCGACTGCGTGGTGTATCACGGACACGGTGGTTTTGTGGTGGGCAGCGAAATGTCACGCGGGGTGCGCAATGTTCATGTCAGCAACTGCACCTTTATCGGTACCGACACCGGCATCCGATTTAAAACAGCCATTGGGCGCGGCGGTGTTGTGGAAGACATTCTTATGGAAAACATCAACATGATCAATATTAAAACGCAAGCGATTATTTTTACAATGGGTTATTCTATTCATAATGTCTTAACACTCGAAGAAGCAAATGAAGATGACATCCCCATTCTGAGAAACATGACGGTGAAAAATGTTATTTGTGTGGGTGCCGATGTTGGCATTCAAATCGATGGACTGGAACAAAGCAACATTCATGGATTAACATTTGACAATGTGCATGTCACATCAAAAAATGGTGTGCGCATTACACATGCCAAAGACATTACATTTATTAACAGCAATTCAACACAAAATGATGTCACTGTTAATTTAGAAAATATATAAAAGTATCCCCCATCCATAAGGAGTTATGATTCATGACTAAGTATAAAAATCCCATTTTGTATTGCGATTATGCCGATCCGGACATTTGCCGTGCCGGAACCGATTATTTTATGGTGGCGTCAAGTTTTTGCAATGCACCGGCACTTCCCATCCTCCATTCAAAAGATTTGGTACACTGGAAGGTCGTCAGCTATGTACTCGAAAAACTTCCATTTGATATTTATAATACACCGCAGCATGGAAAGGGTGTATGGGCACCCGCCATCCGTTATCATGATGGATTGTTTTGGGTCATGTACCCCATGCCGGATGAAGGGATTTTTGTGTGTACCACAAAAGATCCTTTCGGAACATGGAGCGAACCTGTCACCGTGCGTGCCGGTTCAGGCTGGATTGATCCGTGCCCATTTTGGGATGATGACGGCAAAGCATATATGGTGTCCGCGTTTGCAAAAAGCCGTATCGGTTTTAAAAGTATCTTAAACATGGCAGAGATGAAACCCGATTGCAGTGGATTGATTGACGATGGCAAACATATCTTTGACGGACACAACACACAACCCACCATTGAAGGCCCGAAGCTTTATAAACGCAATGGATATTATTACATCCTTGCACCCGCTGGCGGCGTGAAGCATGGTTGGCAAACCGCATTACGTTCAAAAAACATTTACGGCCCTTATGAAGAAAAAATTGTGATGATGCAAGGTGGTGCGGACATCAATGGCCCGCATCAAGGCGGCTTGGTAGACACCCCGTCGGGGCAGTGGTGGTTTGTTCATTTTCAAGATGCCGGAGCGGCAGGGCGCATTGTGCACCTCCAACCCGTTTCGTGGGTGGACGACTGGCCAATCATCGGTGATGATTCCGGCGGCGAAGGTTGCGGGTCACCTGTACGCACGTACATTATGCCGGATGTAGGCTGTACATTTTCGCCGATAAGCCCTGACGTCTCCGATGAATTTGAACATGATGAGTTGGGACTGCAATGGCAGTGGAATGCAAACCCCGCACCGCAGCAATACAACATCACCAACAGTGCCATTACTTTAAATGCCATGCCTTACAACGGCGCATTGTGTGATGCACCGCATCTGCTCTTACAAAAATACATGGCACCGTCTTTCGAGGCTGTTGCAAAAATTGACATCACAAATCTTTCCGCCGGTTCTTCTGCCGGACTGGTCGTACTCGGCAGAACCTACGGTGCGTTGGCACTACACAAAAACAGCAAGGGCATCGATTTTGTACACACCATAGGACAAGTCGAAAAGGATTTTACCGAAACGATTGCCGCGCAGGCGAACATCACCGGCGACATTTATTTAAAACTCAGCGTACAACCCTGCATGACCACGACGTTTTCATACAGCATCGACAACCAACATTTTATTCCGCTGGGTGAAACATTTATATCCACCACCGGTTTTTGGGTCGGTTCAAAATTTGGGTTTTATTGCACCGGAGATCGTGGAAGCATCGCTATTGATTGGGTGCGTGTGGATTATGAAAGAGAACAGGTATAATACAGCGATATGGAAACATGCATTTTGAATCCATCATTACAGTACCCTAAAAATTATGTTAGAATAGCTTTACTGACTGAATAGCAAAGAACAAAGTGCGTACGTACCACAACAATGTGGTACGTGCGTAAGACATAAATTATCGAAAGCGGTGAAATGTTTTGCATAGTGACAACAATGCACCGAGTTGGACTGAAAATGATTCGGATTCATTTGTGGAAAGTGGCAATGTATTTGTACCTGATAGAGCGCGGCAGTATCAGAGGATTTGCAACCTTCTTCCAAAACCAACTTCTACATTTAATGTGTTGGATATTTGTTGCGGAGAGGGTTTGTTAAGTTATGAAATTGCAAAAAAATCACCTTTTTATGAAATGCATTGTTACGACGGCTCTCCCTTAATGTTGGAAAATGCAAAAAAGCATTTGAGCAGATTGCCAAACAAGGCTCATTTTGAAATGTTTGATTTGAATGATTTCGAGCAAAGTAAATTTCCAAAGAGTTTCCAAGCCGTCGTTTCCTCTCTTGCAATTCACCATTTGGAGGATAAAAGAAAACAAGAACTATTCAAATATATAAACGATCTTTTACCGCATAATGGCTTATTTGTGGTCGTTGACGTTATTTTACCATCGTGTCTAGAGGCAGTAAAAATAGCAGCAGAGGATTGGGACATAGCGGCTTATAAACAATCGATTGACGTGACTGGTTCATTTGATGCTTATAAAATTTTTCAAGATGACAAATGGAACATATACCATTATTGGGACGATAAGGAGTACATGGCTTATGATAAACCGGCTTCTCTTTACAATCAATTGAAGTGGTTGGATAACGCAGGTTTCTCTAAGATAGATGTGTTATGGTTATATGCAGGTCATGCAATATATTACGGAATAAAATAGATGAGGTAGGCTATGTTGCAAGTTCGACTGGCGCAATTATCGGATGCACCGGAACTTAAAAAATTGAATGATTTATTCAATGGAGAAGACAGTAATACTGTTGAAGCAATAAAAAAATCTCTTGGTGAAAACAGTCAAGAAATTGTTTGTGTTGTTTGTGAAAATAATGGAAAGACAGAAAAAGTCACCGGGTTCTGCTGTGGACAAATAATCAATTCTATGTGTTATTCTATCTCATATGGGGATATTACCGAGTTTTTTGTTACGGATAAATATCAACAACAGGGAGTAGGAAAACAACTTGTGGCGTTCATTGAAATTGAATTTAGTAAACGTGGCGTAAATCATCTGCATCATTACACCGGAAAGAATAACACGGCAATGCAAGAATTATATCATTCAATGGGATATTTAGATTCAACGAAAAATTCATATAAATCCTCGTCTATGATTATTTTAGAAAAGGATACAGACATCAACCCTAATAAATTTTAGTGACATTATGTACAGCATCACAAATTACATCCTATGTTCTAAATGAAGTAGCACATATACCATTTTAGTGTGATGCATGAAAATAAAATTTTCAACACCATATGATCATATCGGAGGCTCATTTCATGAACAAACCCTATTCAATTTGGGCGGCAGATTCCGCCATGTTTCGCCGAGAAGAATACACCAACAAATGGTCATATGACTTTGGGGTTCTGCTCAAAGGCATTGAAGCCGTGTATCTAAAAACAGGCGATGAAACATATCTTGCCTATATTATGCGCACGATGGATGGTTTCATCCAAAAAGACGGCAGCATTCCGCTGTACCAAAATGTCAACAACATCGACCACATCAACTTGGGAAAGAATATATTATTTTTATACGAACATTTTCAAAATATTTATGAAGATGCGGCGGATAAAAATACTACCGCAGCACAAGATGCAACCGCACGCAGTGTGCGTTATAAAAAAGCCGCGACATTGCTGCGCGAACAATTAAAGCATCACCCGCGCACATCGGATGGTGTTTTTTGGCACAAACAAATTTATCCCTATCAAATTTGGCTCGACGGCATTTACATGGCATCACCATTTTATGCACAATATCTACGCGACATTGAACACCATCAAGATTATTCCGATGTCGTGAAACAAGTCTTACTCAGCTTTAAACATTTATACAATCCGGAAACAGGCTTAATGCATCATGCCATTGATGAATCGCGCGAAAGTTTTTGGTGTGATAAAGTAAGCGGACATTCAGCAAATTATTGGGCGCGTTCCATTGGTTGGTATGCGATGGCATGTGTGGATTTGTTGGATTTTTTGCCAAAAGATCACGCCGACCGTGCACAAATTATTCATGTTTTAAAAACCGTCATTGACGGCATGCTGCCATACCGTGACACAGTATCGAATGTCTGGTATCAAGTCGTCAACATGCAGCAAACCAAAGGCAATTATAAAGAAGCATCCGGCTCATCCATGATGGTGTATGCAATGGCAAAGGGTGTCGTGATGGGTTATTTGTCACGAAAAAAATACGAACCCATCATCGAAGCTTGTTATCAAGGCCTTCTTGATGAATTCGTCACCATCACCGCACGCGACTTGCTTAATGTCAATAAAATATGCCAAAGCGCGGGGCTTGGCCCTGAAAAAGACCGCAACCGTGACGGCTCCTTCGCCTACTACATCAGCGAACCCATCATTTGCAATGCTCCATTTGGAATCGGTTCGTTTATTTTGGCGTCGGTTTATGTTGAAATGCTATACAGTGTTCAATGAAACACAAGTTATATAAGGCATTTTCTCAACTCCGAGTTTTTTTGTATTACTAAATGTTATTGCATATAATTGCTCTTCATTAACAATCATTGGGCTATAATTAATCAGTCTATTTTTTAATTTTACAATGCCAATTTGTTTGTCAGAAAAAGGATCAATTAATTGTAAATGTCCATATTCATCTGCCATTAAAATACGATCTTCATACCAACAATAATGGACAGTACCTTTTGTAGAAACATCTCGTTTTATTATTCCTGTTTCTATATCAATACAATATAATGCACCACCTTTTCCGGCAGTGCCAAAGATGGCACATCCATCCTTTTGCTCTATCATTGTATATGGATATCCTTTTAATGCATGTTTCCAAAGAATTTCATTCGTTTCTTGATGTATACAGACAGCCGTGCGTTCTTTAGGAAAATGTATCATTCTATTATTAAAAACGAATTTTTGATTATTGGGATAAATGTATTCCGGTTTTGGTAGATCCATTTTAAAATGCTTTTCATGAACGATTGGATTATTGCTTATGTTAAGACACCGTTTTCCTGCATACAAAAACAAATCATCGGCTTCAATTTGATATGTCCATTTATTACGAAAATCAGAAGGAAGTCCAATATTTTCACCAAAATCATAGGTCTTGATCATGTATTCGCTACTATTATTAAACACACATACTTTGACATGGCTTGATGTATCTCGCATATGATAGCAGTGATATATTTTTTCTTTAAATATCGCAAAATTCATTTCATGGTCGGGATACCACGCACCAGATTTACTTGTTTCCAATTTAATTTCCCATAAAATTTTCATATTTACAAATACCTCAATTTGCCGGATTATTTTTGCACTTCAAAGCCTTTCAGCACATGATGTACCGTGTACCGCTCCGCTTCTTCTGCGGTAAGCCTTTTGCTCCACGATACACGTCCGCGCATCTCGCCACCCGGTCCGGTACTGCCGTACTCTTCATAACGCACTGTTTTTTCTGCATCCGGTTTGTTCCAGTTGTGCCAGCCTTCCGGTTTGATGTGTGCACCCATACTGCAATTGATAAACGCTGTATGTGCATCATTGCGCCATGGTCTGCCAAGATACACAGAGTTTGGCGGACAATCGCTCGTGAGTGTACATTCATTAAATACAAAGCCAAAGGCTTGATCACCGGCGGTATTCGCTGCTGTGATATAACCGCAAGGATCAGATTCTCGATATTTTGAAAAAATTTCACAGCGATAAAAATACACGGATGCACCGCCAAAGATGAAGTCCACATCACCCTCAATATAACAATCTTCAAAATAAATGCGGTACGCTTCCGGTGGATGTGTTAGTCTTTGTGCATCGTCTGCGATGCTGCCATCAATACGTGTCGGCGGTTTTGGTGCGGTGAACACCGTATCTTGAAAACTAAGAAACCGACACTGATAAAATTTTTGTTTATCACCATTGGTGTATAACGCCAAGGCTTGCCCTGCTACGCTGCCGGAACCGGAGGCGTTTTCAAAGGTGATGTTGTATGCCGAAAAGTTGCACCCTGACACATAAAAACTCGCAGAATTAAATGTACCGTATTCATCCCCATTTGAAAATTTTTTCTTTGCACAGTCATCAAAAGTAAGCGCCACTTGTCCTTCACCTTGCAATGTAACATTGGGTTTTTCAACCGAAATCTTTTCTTTATACACACCCTCTTTGATGATGATGGTGCCGCCGCCGGTTGACAACGCATTCAGCGCATCATTCACCATCCTATAATCTCCGGTACCTTCTTTTGAAACAATCAATGTCATCTTGTTAATTCCTCTTTTCATTAATGCATGTATTTTTATTCATATTTATTAAATGCGCTTGCTACATTGTTGTGATAAAATGACTTTACTGGCCGAATAACCAAAACAAAATGCGCATTTATGTACCAACGCAAGCGTAGTATGTGCGTAAAATTTATTATTTGACAGAGGAGAACGATATGGATTATCCGATTGACATGCGTAAACCTTGGTATCACGGTTCTAATGTTGAGTTTAAAATCTTGCGAGAGGGTGAAACAATAACCCAGTGGAAAGAACTCGCTGAAGCGTTCGCAACAAAGCCGACTATGCTTGGATATAACGAAATTTTTTCGCCGATTTCACACAATGGAACTGAAAAAGGTCTGCTGTATCTTATAGATGAGCCGTTAGAGATGGACGTTGACATATATCAACACCCACGAACAACAATGGATAAAGGGGTAGAATTTCTTACTAAACGCCCCTTGAAATTAAAACGTGTAATATAAGTATTGGCAACGTTACTTACAACATCACATCACACATCTTGGGTTTTCATTGTATCACAAACTGAATTTAATAAAAACCGATGTGCCAATCACTTAAATTTACACAAACTACTGCATCAAATAAATATTTTGTATATACTGTGACTTATAACTATTTTAAAGGAGCGCCATGTCCACAACGGATAAATTAAAACAAACTGCCGGTAAAAATGCGCAACATGAGATTGAGCGCGATTTGAATGTTTTATTGTTGCAAAATTTTGATGACGCCGTTCTGCTTAAAAGTGTAAACATGAACATTGCAATGGCATATCGTTTTGACTTTATCAATGAAGCACAAGCAAAACATTATTACGCACAGTTGCCGGAACATGTGGTGCCGCTCATTCAGTACCGCATTATAAAATCACCGACCGTCAATAATCCACTTGCCACAGATGCAGCATTTCATAATGACGACACAAAAAAAGAATTGCATACAACGACGGATCCAACACAAGAAGACCCATTATCACAAAATCCCTTGATGGATGTACATCATTTGCCGTCCTCTCATAATAAAAACAATCCCTCGTATGAACCCGCACCGCAAAATTTATACCGTTTCATTGAACAGCGCATCATACTCAATAACCACTCCAATACTTTCAGCACCTATCCATCTAAAGGCATGCCTTTTCAGCGCGGCATTCATCAGTCAAGCTATGTTGTGTTCGATGTGGAAACCACCGGTCTGGATCCAAAAAAGCATAAACTTTTAGAAGTCGGTGCGCTCAAAGTCATAAATCATCACGTTGTTGATGCGTTTCAATCCTTAATTAAAACGGATGAAATAATCCCTTATCACATCACCAAGATTAATGGCATCACCAATGCCATGACCCATGCGGAAGGGATTGCGCTGTACAAAGTCATCGGAAATTTTATTCATTTTATTGATGGCTTTCCGCTGGTCGGACAAAATATTGCTTTTGATGTCGGTTTTATAAATGCTGCCATGCAATCGCTCGGCTTGCCGCACATTCAAAATTTTACACTGGATACCGCACGCATCGCGCGCAGCAAAATAACAGGACTCAAAAGTTATTCACTTAAAGGCTTGTCGGTTTATTTTAATACACCCAACCTTCAAAAAAACGATGCGCTCTTTAATGCACATCGAAGCATTGGCGATTGTGTGACCACCCATCAAGTGTTTGAAGCCTTACAATCATTATAATGATTTTATTTATATCAAAAAACAGCGCGGATAAAATCACCATAGATTTTATCCGCGCTGTTTATTATTTAAGACGATTCACCTTTTGGGTTGCATCAAAGACGGTATTCAGATATACATGTTGCACCAATTCATAATCGAACGTCCAGCCCGGCTCTACCAGTTCAAAATTGCCGTCGATGGTTTGATAATGATAGAACACAATATCATCAACACTTACTTTGTTTTTTTGTCTCAGTGCGATGTAATTCACCCCTTCAATCGTAAAGAAGTGCAAAATTTTGTAACAAGGTCTTGATTTGGATGATGTGATAATTAAGCAATCATTAATACGTTTTGTTGGAAAAACGCGTTCTGATAAAAATGTCTGCTTTGAATTGACGGCAAATTGCACCACATTTGATTGTGCATCGCTGATGAATTTTTGCGTAAAATAAACCGTGTCACCGATGACATTTTGTACGGTGCCCATGATAGAGTCTTTTAAATCAACCAATCTGCTGCCGATGCTTGGACCGTGATAATATGATTGATGGTTGCGTAATTGTACTTGCATGAAAAAACCCTCCTATATCTGTGGTGCCAAAGAAATGCGAAATTTATTTCGATATATTCATTATAACGACACTATGTTCTCATGTCAAACATAATTTCGCTATTTTTATAAAAAATTTTTACCCCAAACATAATATCCCTAAATTTTTAATTAGAACGCGCACAACCATGTCTTGAAAATCGTAAAAATAATAAAAATCACCGGTATTATTTATGCCGATGATTCATTTTATGCTATACTTTTCATTAAAAAGTTCTTATTTCGGAGGTTCTTATGATTGTACCGGCACTTCATTTTTGCGGCGATTGCAAAGACGCCATCACACTTTACGAAAAGGCATTTAACACAAAGGCGCATATTGTCATTACCAACAGTCAATTTTCGCCGGATGAATGCGGCGATGATCAAATCGCTCACGCGGAAATGATCCTTTGTGGACAACGGGTTCTTTTAAATGACCGCTTTGGCAACAAAGACAAATCGCCGGACATGCCGGTGCGCCTCATCGTGATGTTTGAAACCGCCGATGAACTCTTAAACTGTTTTGAATATTTTAAAGACGGCAGCATCATCGTTGATCCTTTTGAAGCCGTATCATACAGCAAATTATTCGGCAATTTTATCGACCCCTTCGGCATTGGCTGGGGTTTTATGGTGGAATCGACATAAGAGAAAAGTGAAACAATTATCTTATTCCGTACCATCACGCAAAATATCCAAATATGCCGTATATGAAAACGTTCTGTTTCGTTTCGTATTGGCAGTTTGACTTAAAATATTCAGTTTTATAAAATATTTCACAGCACCGGATACTGCATTATATGTTATATTCAATATTCCGGCAGTTTTTCCGATGTCAATAATGGGATTTTTCTTTAAATATTCAAATAAAGCAATCCGAATTGCTCCGGAACGACCTTTGATCTCAATTTTTGACGCATCTGTTTCGTGAAGTTTCGTAATCAATTTAATAATATCTGTTGCATTCGCTGCGGCATCACCAATGGCAGTAATAAAAAATTGCACCCACTGCTCGTAATCACCATTTTGACGCACGGACATCAAGCGATCATAGTATTCCACGCGATTGCGTTTTAAAAAATACGAAATATATAAAACTGGTGTCGAAATCAATCCCATATGCATCAAATACAGCACGACCAACAATCGACCAATGCGCCCATTACCATCTAAAAACGGATGAATGGTTTCAAATTGATAATGAATCAGCGATGCTTTAATCAGCGGATCTTCTTTAGACATTGCTTCATGCATGTACAATTCTAACTGTGACATAGCGTCTACCATCACATCCGGCGCAGGTGGAATATACCGCGCATTTTTTAATGTGCTACCAATGCCGCCAATCCAATTTTGTGACGTTCGGAATGCACCCGGTGTTTTTTCTTGCCCGCGTGCTTGATCCATTAGCACCGCATGAATTTCTCTAATAAGCCGATTGCATAATGGCAATGTCTCCAGCCGGTTGATGGCAAAATGTGTTGCTTTAATATAATTCATCACTTCATCAACATTTTGATTTGCATTTTCTTCAATCAACGGATCTAAAATATCTTCTAAGGTGGCTTGTGTGCCTTCAATTTGTGACGACATTAATGCTTCTTTTCGGACATATAATGAGATAAATAAATCTTTGTTGGGAATAAAATCCGAAAGACTTTCCAAAAAAGAGAGATTTTTATGAGCATTTATTATTGTTGTCTGTAAAGACATATTTATTTCCAGTGCCGGTACAGGTGGCAATGGAGAGGGATTAAACGATTGGTACATCAATATCCCTGTTAAGTTATTTTGTATAAATCCTTGTCTGCTCATACACACCCTACTTTAAATGAAATAATAATTATATTATACCTCTCTTATTTCATTTAAACAATATTAAATGAAATAAGAGAGGTCTTTTATGCTATGTTATTTCATTTACATGCATTTATATGAAATAAAAATCTATTTATTAAAGTCTTCTTTCATTTTTAATTTCATTATTTTTAAACGGTTAAAACGCTGATGTCAAACATGGCTTTTCCCATCAGTTTGCAAAATTCTTATTTTCATCAATTTTTTCCAGCATTAAATTCCCAATTATTGAGAATACAGTTGAATCCTACAAAGTATTCTACTAAGGGTGGAAATAACGCTCATACTGTTCGATTCAATTTTTCTGTTTTTCCTTTTGAAACAAGGTAAATGCTACCGAAGAATTGACGTTTGTCATTACGAACCAATATAGCACTATCATCACACATAGCGTAAATGTCTATCATGTCTGAAAATGGAAGAATGTCATTATCTAACAAT
>Ga0209755_10002868_pt1 | contig 22631 bp, 21 predicted proteins | sample TergutCo191P1_FD_187301 | JGI IMG/M metagenome (GOLD analysis project Ga0209755, IMG submission 187301) | Cornitermes sp. P1 segment gut microbial communities from Petit-Saut dam, French Guiana - Co191P1 (SPAdes) (version 2) | ecosystem: Host-associated > Arthropoda: Insects > Digestive system... | reverse complement strand
CGATAGGGTTGTTCAAGGGACGGTTCGTCCGGCTTGTGGTGGAGGAGGACGATCGTGTCAAGGAGGCGATGTTCAAGCGCCTGATTGCGGATATGGAACGGTACATTGTGCCGGTGCGTGAACTGAAAAGCTCGCCGCGCAAGTGGAGGTATTTCAACAAATACAAGTGCAATCAAAAACCTTCGTTCTGAGGCTTAAGTTGATGATGTTGTGTCTGACACCATATGCAGCGGGTTGGAATGGGGGCTGCGAACATGATTTTTGGAATGGGATCGCTACTGAGCGGGCATCCTTCTGGCTTGATAGTAAGCGGAGGCCACGGAATTGGCTTACTGGCTTTATTCGTGCTGAGGGGTTTAATACCCCGCTGCTTGCGGCGGTTAAAAAGGTATTAAACCCCGAATGCAATTCCACAGGAGGGAGCGCGAGGGTGTCAACTCGGTGACGCTGGTTGTCGAGATCGGCGGCAGAACCTACAGCAACCTGAGTTCGACGGGGCAGGGGTGAGGTAGCACGCTCCACCAACGGGCATGTATTGCCTGGGAGTACCGTATCTGCGTAAAACCGCTAATTTTGCCTGCTTCCAATAGTTCACCTCAAACATGGGCATTCGTGTTATAAGTCAAGACCAGGATGAGATGTAAAGCCAAGGGTGTAAAGCAGCAAATAATTTGCCCAATCTTTATGCTTGGTCATTATTCCACCCGTGGATAAGTCTGTCAACCCATTGGCTGTTTTTTATTCCGTGCCCCGATCAAACCACTGGCATTTAACCGAAGTCTAACCAAAAGTAGGCCATGCCCCACTTTTCAGACCCTTCCAAAAACATATATCATGTGGGGATACCGAATGAAAGGAGTTCCGCCATGCGATTGAACGATAGCACTCCGCCTTTGTCCCCTGTCAAGGCCGCCATACTATTTGCCTTGGCCCTAGCGGGTCTTATGTTTTTTGCATCCTGCACCCGGCGGGAGGCCGTGCAGATTGGGCCGGCAAGCGAAATGCGCTTTGGCTTCATCTCCGAGCCGGCTACTCTGGATCCCCTAAGCCCAACCAATTCCGCCGACGGCAGAAGCATACTGTTCAACGTCTTCGAGGGGCTGGTAAAGCCCGACACCGAAGGCAGGCACAGGCCTGCCGTCGCCGAATCGTTCACTGTCGAAGAAATGGGCCGTGTGTACAATTTCAGGCTTCGGGAAAACGTGCTTTTCCATGACGGTTCCCCGCTTACCACGGCGGACGTAATCTTCACGCTGGAGACCGCTATCTCTGCCGGTATCGTCGGCATGGCTGCCATCGAAAGCGTTGAGGTTATGGGCGAACGTGACATACGGATTAGCCTGCGGCATCCCGATCCGGACTTTCTTCCATATCTTACCGTCGGCATAGTTAGGGCCAATAGCACGGATCGGGCTAGGCTTGCCGTTGGCACGGGGCCTTTCTTTATCGAAAGCTACACCGTCCAGCAGTCGCTGGTTCTAAGGCGCTTCGAGTATTACTGGGATGAAGGCTTGCCCCACCTGGAAAAAGTCACCATCGTGTTCCTGGCGGATCTTAACGCCATGTTTCTTGCGCTTCAAGGCGGAAGCATAGACGGGGCGTTTTTTACAGGGGGCATTGCCCATCAGCTGGATCCCACCCGTTTCGACATAGTGCCGATTTATTCCGCCATGGTTCAGCGGCTTGTCCTGAACAACGCCATGCCGCCTCTTGACGACATCCGTGTGCGTCGTGCGCTTAATTACGGGATCGACAGGCAGGGGATCATCGACATGGCGTTTTTCGGACATGGCAGGCGTGTAGGCGGCCCCGTGATTCCGGGGCTTACGGTGTACTACGAACCATCGCTTGTCGAAGCCTACCCGTATGATCCGGAAAGGGCGCTTGCGCTGCTTGCCGAGGCTGGCTTTGGCGAGGGGGGGGAAAGGGGGAGGCTCTCGTTGGACATTACGGTTTCCTCGAACTTCACCCAGCACGTTGACACCGCACAGATAATCGTCGCACAGCTTGCCAGGATTGGGGTTGACGCAAGCATTCAGCTTGTCGATTGGGCGACCTGGCTTGCCGAAGTCAACCGGGGGCGCAACTATATGGCAACGGTTATCTCGGTGGATGGCAGAACCGTTTCGCCAAGGAGTTTCCTTGCGCGGTACCGTTCGGACCATGGCTCCAACTTTATCAATTTTGCCAGCGCCGATTTTGACAGGGTTTTTGACATGGCTATCTCCGAGGCGGACGAGGGCAGGCGTATCGAGCTGTACAGGGAAGCCCAGCGGATACTTTCCGACAATGCTTCCAGCGTGTACATCCAGGACATTCTTGGCTTCAAGGCATTTCGTGGGGGGGCTTTCGGGGGCGTGCTTGGCTACCCCATTGCCGTCACCGATTTTGCGGCGATTTACGCCCGATAGGATCGGGCGCCGACTGCCGGCGGTTTAGGGAAAGCCCTTGTACTTTGCCTTGCGGAGAATTGGCGCGGCACTGATCACCCTCTTTCTTGTGTCGGTGTTCAGCTTTCTTGCCTTTAGCGTGATCCGCGGCGACCCGGTAACCTTTGCCCTGGGGCTCGATGCCACGGAGGAACAGATCGAGGCCCTGCAGCGGGAGTTGGGGCTTGACCGCAGCCTTCCCATTCGCTACCTTAGTTGGCTTGGCGGTTTCCTGTCCGGCGATTTAGGGCACTCGATGCGCTTCCAGGGCGAGGCGATTTCTTCCCTTATATCTCAACGCCTGCCCGTTAGTTTTTTCCTTGCCCTGCTTTCCCTTTGCCTTAGCTTGATCATCGCGGTGCCTGCGTCGCTTTTTTCGGTGCGCCGGGAAAACGGCATCGCCGACAAAACCGCCGATGTATGTACAGCCGTTGGTATTAGCATTCCCAACTTTTTTCTGGGGGTGCTGTTCATCTGGGTTTTCGGAATTGGCCTGCGCTTATTCAACGTGGGCGTGTACGTCGATTACCGTGTCGATTTTTTGGGCTTTATCCGTAGCCTGTTCTTCCCTGCGCTGGCGATTGCCGTACCCAATGCGGCAATGCTTGCAAAGTTTTTGCGTTCATCGCTTTTCAAGGAACAGCGCAACGACTATTTCCGAACCGCACGAAGCAAGGGGGCCACTTTCCCCTTTGCCCTGCGCCGCCATGCGTTTAGGAACGCCCTTATCCCATCGGTTACGATGATGGGCATGATTGTGGCGGAAACCTTTTCCGGCTCCATCATCATCGAGCAGGTTTTCGCAGTGCCTGGGCTTGGACGGCTTTTGATTGCGGCGATTACCTCCCGTGACTATCCGGTGATACAGACCCTTGTTGTGTTAATAGCGTTTGTTGTTATTGTCGCCAACACGATGGTGGACATAGCCATCCAGGTCATCGACCCTAGGATAAAATTGGAAAAGGCACGACAAAAAAGAGCCCTGCTGTGACGAATGCCTGAAATGGCTTCGCTGTTTTGCCAATGTCGTTTGTTGCATAAACCTCGCAAAAGCCGGTATACTTCCAAAAAATAGGTTGAGCACTTGGAAGGAATGGCATGGAACAAATGAAAAGAACGATTGACTGCGGCTCCCTGCGAAAGGGCGATGCAGGGCGTAAGGTGATTTTGAACGGATGGGTTCACAGGAAGCGCAACCACGGTGGGATTTTTTTCGTAAACCTGCGCGACCGCTACGGCGTAACCCAGGTAACGGTTGACACGACGGACGGTGCCGCCGCCCTGGCGGATGTTTGCGGCGAGCTTCGCAACGAATACTGCATTGCGGTAGAGGGGACGGTACGCCAACGCCCAGACGACATGGTAAACCCCGCGATGGCAACGGGCGAGATTGAGCTGCTTGCGTCCAAAATCCTAATCCTAAACCGATGCGAGGTGTTGCCTTTCCAGGTTGACGAGGAATCCAACGCAGGGGAGGATTTGCGCCTTCGGTACCGCTACCTTGACCTGCGTTCGGGGGCGATGCAGGAACGCATTCGCCTGCGGAACGATGTTACTTTTGCCATACGCGAATGGATGATTGGCAAAGGTTTCTATGAAATCGAAACCCCCACGTTCATCCGCTCCACGCCGGAAGGGGCCAGGGACTTCCTTGTACCTTCGCGCCTGTATCCTGGGAAATTCTACGCGCTGCCACAATCGCCGCAGATCTACAAGCAGCTTTTGATGGTTAGCGGTTTTGACAAATATTTCCAGATCGCCAGATGCTACCGGGACGAGGACGCAAGGGGCGACCGCCAGCCGGAGTTCACCCAGCTTGACATTGAGATGTCCTTCGTGAACAGGGATGATATCCTTGAGCTTATCGAGGGGTTGTATAGCTATGTTTTCAAAAAAACGATAGGCGTTGATCTGCCGGCAACCTTCCGCCGGTTGAGTTACGAAGAAGCGATGGAGGTTTACGGCACGGACAAACCCGACCTGCGCTTCGACATGCCCCTGCATGATTTTGCCCCTTACGTCGAGGCCAGCGGTTTCCAGGCGTTCAAGGACGCGCTTGCCATCGGCGAGGGGGAGCGGCAGAAGGCGGCGGCAAAAGGCGTTACTATTCAGGGCGGTGGTGTAAAGGCCTTGGTGGCAAAAGGCAAGGCGGATTATTCGCGCAAGCAAATCGAGGAGCTGGAAGCCCACGCAAAGATTTACAAGGCGCGGGGCATGGCCTGGATGAAGGTTGTTGAACACCACGACAAAGATGACTTGCTAGGCACTCCTGGTGTGATTGCTCTGGAAGGCGGCGTGTCGAAATTCTTTGCAGACAGCGCCAAAGAAATTATTGCGGGGCTTGGCGCGGCTGCGGGCGATCTTATTCTCGTAGTAGCGGACTCCAGGCGACAGATTGCCAACACCGCCCTTGGTGCCGTGCGGTCGAAGCTTGGCAAGGATCTTGGCTTTTGCGATCCCAAGCGTTTTGAGTTTGTCTGGATCGTCGATTTCCCAATGTTCGAATTCAACGAGGAGGAAAACCGCTGGGAGGCGGCGCACCACCTGTTTTCCTGGCCGCAGGAAAAATACCATGCGACCCTGGAAAGCGATCCTGGGGCGGTAAGGGGTGATCTGTACGACCTTGTCCTGAACGGCTACGAGCTTGCTTCCGGTTCCATTCGTGTTCATGATCCTGAACTGCAAAAGCGTATTTTTGCCGTCGTGGGTTTTGATCCCGTCGAGGCGGAAAAACGCTTCGGTTTTTTGACAGGGGCGTTCAAGTATGGGGCCCCCCCCCACGGGGGTATTGCCCCTGGGCTGGACAGGCTGGTCATGCTTATGTCTGGGCAGACCTCGATAAAAGAGGTTATCGCCTTTCCGAAAAATTCATTTGCGGTAAGCCCCATGGACGACTGCCCCGGCGAGGTTGACCAAAAACAGCTTGACGATCTGTGCCTAACGATACGGCAGCAGCCTAAGAAGGAGGGCGGGGACGGCAAAGGCTAGGCCGTGCGAGCTTACCTGGAGCTTCTGTGGGCATTTTTTGTTGTCGGCGCGACGAGCTTCGGCGGCGGTTATGCGGTGGTGCCGATACTCGACCGTGAACTGGTCAAAAAGCGCGGCTGGATTTCCATGGACGAAGTTCTGGACTTTTACACCATCGCCCAGATCACCCCGGGGATTATTCTTGTCAACATTGCAACTTTTGTCGGCTGCAAGCGCAAGGGGTTTTTTGGCGGTACCCTTGCCACCATCGGCCTGATTCTGCCAGGTGTCTGCCTCATGCTGCTTATCTCGATGTTCTTTAGGCACTTTGCCGAAAACCGCATCGTCCAACACGCTTTGACGGGCATACGCCTTGCGGTATGTGCCCTCATGCTTGATGTGGCGGGAAAGCTTTTCAAAGGGTTTTTTAGGGATTACAAGGCGGTAATCATTAGCATTGTAGCCTTTGCGCTTTCGACGGTGTTCAGCCTTTCGCCAGTGTTCATTGTGCTTGGTGCCGGGATTGCAGGCTTTCTGCTTTACTCGCCGAGACCTGCGGCTCCTGGAGATGCGCCCCCAAAGGGAGACCCGCCGTGAACCTGCTACTCCTTTACCTGGAGTTTTTTCACATAGGGTTGTTCGCCGTGGGCGGCGGTTTTGCCACTTTGCCCTTCCTGTTTCTAATCGCCAACGACCGTTCTGTATTTGTGCGGCAGACTGGATGGCTAAGCACGGAAAACTTGGGCAATTTCATCGCAATAGCCCAGTGTGTCCCAGGGGCTATCGGCGTGAACATTGCCGCCCAAACCGGTTTTCTGTACGCTGGCGTGGCTGGGGGCATTATCGCGCCGCTTGGGCTGGTAAGCCCTGCCATCGTCGTCATTGCCTTTATTTTCAAGGCAATGCAGTCGCTAAGGGACAACAAAATCGCCGCAGCGGTGTTTTCGGGTCTTCGCCCTGCCGCCGCAGGCTTGCTTTCCGCCGCAGGCTTTGGCGTGTGGATGCTCGCCCTACACAATCCCTACGGCACCCTGTGGTTCGAAGTGCTTAGATGGCGGGAGGGGCTTGTAGCCATTGCCCTTTTTCTGCTGCTCGTAAAGTTCGGCGGGCACCCAGTAATCTATATCGCGCTGGGTGCCCTTGCAGGGGTTTTGCTTGGGCTGTAAGGGGCTGTTCAAAATCCTATATCTCGCTCATACCCTCTTTCGGGCTGATTCTAGTATGTTATGTGTTGGTTCCATGCATTTGTCGTGCAATTGTTGGTCATGAGCATTGACAGTTCCGTGCTTATTTCGATATTATCTAGCAGCTTGCTGGGAATATAACAAAATGTGGAGGTCTCCATGAATATTTTGCTTCCCGTTGGCAAAAAGCGTAAGGCTATTTTGGCCGCTCTTTGCTTCTTTGGCGTATTATGCGCAGTGCCGGCTTCCCTGGCCGCCCAAGGCGCGGCGGTGGAAATAGAGGCCCTGCTTGCCTCCAGAGCGCTTAGCTATGCACAGGCCTCCCGCTTCGTGCTGGAGGCGGCCGATGCGGCGGCGTTTGACGACCCCATCGAAGCGTTCCACTTTGCAAGGGAGCGGAACTGGCTGCCCAGGAACGCCGAACCCAATGCACTGGCCAGGCTTGACAGCATTTCCCTGCTTTTGATGCAGTCCTTCGGTTTGAGTGGCGGCATTTTGTTCACCCTTACAGGATCCGCGCATTTTGCCTACCGCGAAATGGAACACATGGGTTTTATCCACGGCAGGGTCAGCCCCAGGCAAACGGTTTCCGGGGATACCCTGCTTTATCTGACGGGCAGGGTCCTTGCCCACCTGGAGGAATAAAAAATGAGCACTTTGACAAGACAAGGCCGTCTTCTAACGATTATCTTTCTTCTTCTTGCCTTCCTCCTGCCCGCCACGCTGGCTGCCTATGACTTTGGCTTGATCTTGAATCAGACCCTTGGCTACGGCAACAGTTCGGGCGACGCGGATGTTGACTACGAGGCCGCCATTGTCCCCCGCTTTTCCGCCCTGCTCGGCGATTCCGGCGAATTGCATATTTCGGCAAGCGTCAAAGTCGCTTATGAAAACAATGGCTGGAATTTTGTTCCGGAACTGCTCCGCAGCGAATTTTTATGGAACTTTGGCCATTCGGATTTAAGTCTTGGGCGCATGATGTTCGCCGATCCCATGAACATTGCCGCATTGGGCCTTTTTGACGGTGCCAGGTTTTCCCACCACACCGCGGTGGGGACATTCGGCGCGGGCCTTTGGTTCACTGGCTTTCTGTACAAAAACAGGGCGAACATCTCCATGACAGGCGACGATGCCGAGGCGCTTCAGGCAGAACTGGACTGGAACCATTTTGCCGACACCTACTTTGCCTCGCGCCGTTTGGTGGCGGCAATGTACTGGGACCACCCGTCCTTTGCGGAACTGATGCGGCTTAACGTCGCCCTTGTCGCCCAGGTGGATCTTAACGAGGGGGATCGCCCTTACCATTACCATAGCCAGTACCTTATTGCCAAAGCCACTTTGCCGATTCAAGGGTTCATCTTCGAGCTTGGCGGCGCAGTCGAAGTTGCGCAGACTGTAAGCGGCAATGGCAATGATTTCAACATCGGCCTTGCCGGGGACATTGCCCTGCGCTGGATGCCGCCAGCAGCTTTTCACAACATGCTTTCGCTTACAGGCCGGTTTACCAGCGGCCAGGCGGAAAGCGGCCCAATGTCCACCTTTACGCCGATTACCGCCCTAACCTACGGGGATGTCCTGGCCGCGAAGCTCCCCGGGCTTTCGGTGATTGGCCTGAACTACACAGCCAGGCTTCACCACACCTTTTCCACCAGCCTGAACGTTTCGCATTTCGTGCGCAGCGACCTGGGCACCTTTACAGCTTGGCCGCTGGACGGCGAGGCAAACGACAACTTTTTCCTGGGAACCGAGATTTTCGCGCGGTTCATCTGGAGCCCTGTTTCGGACATGAGCTTTAACCTGGGTGCCGGCGCGTTCCTGCCCGCCCTGGGCAATGTCGCACCCAATGCCAATCCGCGCTGGCGCGTCAAGCTGGCCCTTACTTTGGCCTTGTATTGAGTTAGGGAGGACACTATGAAGAAGGCATTTTTTGCAGCGTTTTTGATGGGCTGTGCCCTATATACTTTTGCCCAAAACGGGGTCATACGGGAGTTAAGCGGCGAAGTCGAGCTAAGGCAGGCTGGCAGTGCCGAGTTCGCCCCTGCCCTCGTCGGAAGCGAGATTGCGCAGGATACCGTCGTGTCCACGGGTTTTAGGAGCAGCGCCATAATCGAGGTGGGGAGCACCACGATTTCCGTGCGCCCCCTAACCCGCCTTTCGCTAAGCGAGATAAGGACCGCCGCGGGCGTGGAAAGCACCAGCCTTAACCTGCAGGCTGGGCGGCTAAGGGTGGACGTAAGACCCCCCGCCGGAACAAGGGCGGGCTTTTCCTTGGAAACCCCCAGCGCGACCGCTTCCGTGCGCGGAACCAGTTTTGAGGTTGACGCGCGCCGCGTTAGGGTAATCGAGGGTGCCGTTAGCTTTAGGGGTCTAAGCGGCGCAGCGGTAATGGTACAGGCAGGCGGCGAAAGCCTTGTAGGTGCAGGGGGCCGAACCGCGGATCCCGTGCAGGGCATTTTCCAGGCCCTTTCCCCGCCCATGCCCGTTGGAGCAGGTGCATCGGGCGAAGTTGTGGGCGTAACCATACCAGCGGCTTCCACCGGGAACGTTTATATCATCATAACCTACTAATTCAACGAAGGGAGGAGACATGAAAAAGACATACGCCCTTTTCGCGGCACTCTGCATACTGAGCCTTAGCGCCTGCTTTAGCCCCTGGACCAGCGGCGAAGGAACCATAACCATATCTTTTGGCACGGCTGACCAAGCCGGCAGAATTGCGGTAGATGATGAAGAAATTGCCGCAATAACCCACTATGTGATCCTAACCGGCCCCGCTGGAGTGCTTGTGGAGCATCATTTTGCCGGTCGCGGCCCGGCGACTATTGCCGTAACTCCCGGCGTTTGGGGTCTCAGCGTTCGCGCCATGGGCCCCAGGCCAGATGCCTATGGCGATACATTTCCAGAGCAAATCCTGCGGGCGCTTGGGTTTGATGAAGTTGAGGTAAGGCTCGGGGCGAATACACGCGCGGAAGTCAGGATGATCAGCGCGGTCGAGGTTGCCAATCACGAGCAGCTTTCCATCGCAATCGGCCTGGCCAGAACCGATGGCGAAAAGATTATCCTTATAACAGACGACATCAAGGTGTCTGGCACCTACCTTATCGGGGCTGCGGGAAAGAACATCACCCTTGCCTCTGATACGGACCTAACAATCGCCAGGGCTGCGGGAAATACCGGGGTCATGTTCGATGTAAGCGCCGACAGTACCCTTACACTTGGCAGGCCAGGCATGGGGGGCAGCATTACCATCGACGGCGGCGGGCCAGATATAAGTGCCGACGGGCCAATCATAAGGCTAAGCGGCGGCGCAAACCTGTTAATGAACCAGGGCCTTAGCCTGACCGGGAACCAGCGTGGAAGGGAGCCTGGTTCCAATGGCGGCGCTGTGGAAGTAGGCGGGGGTGGAACCTTCGCCATGAACGGCGGTGAAATTTCGAACAACTCTGCCGGACGTGGCGGCGGGGTTCATGTTGCTAATAAGGGCATTTTTACCATGAGCGGCGGTGTAATTCATGGCGCAGATCGTCCAGGCACTCAAAACTCGGCAACATTCGGGGGCGCGGCCCTCTTTGTGGCAATAGGCGGAACAGCCAGGTACGGCGGGGCTTTTGCGGCGAGGTATGGCAGCGGCAATATTCCCACAACCAGCAATACCCTGCCGCATGTAATCACTGACGATACGAGAACCTTTACCATCGAATTTGCGCATTTCCACGAAGTGGGGCCCATACTAGGCTCAACCATTGTCGTGGGCGAGACGGCGGTATTTTCCCTGGAAGACCCCGGACAGTATGATTCGGGCAGTATCGCTTGGTTCATGGACGGAAGCCGAATCACGGGGGCGGCAGTTAGCGGAATCAATGGGGGAACCCTTACCGTGGATCCAAGCCTGCACGGCAACCAGGTAATGACGCATTTTGTGACGGTGGAGCTTAGCAAGGGCGGCAGGTGGTACAGCCAGCTTGTCGCCTTGGAGGTGCTGCCTGGCGATGAAGTCCCGCCGCCGCCACCACCAGACCCTGATCCTGATCCAGACCTTGAAATTGTCTTTGACCTGGCAGGGTGGCTTGCGGATCAGGAGCTTGGATCTATAGATGAAGGAGCAGGTGGGTTTGCGGGTACGCCCTTTTCGGGAGCTGGAGCAAGCTTTGCGGTGGTTCAGCACGAGGGGCGCATGGCACTCGAATTTTCTACGGGTATTATTTTATGGTCGGGCCTCCGTATAGAAAATTCCTTCGTTGATTTTCAGGCTGGCGACACGATAAGGATAGCGGGTCTAGCTATGAACACGGTTCAACCTCATTTTTCAATGAACGTCGGTATCGGTGTTTGGGCTCCACTCGGGGGATGGAGCCCCGTCTTTGCGGCTGGGAACGTATTTGACGAAACCCTCACCGTAGGCCCGGCAGATGTGATCGCTATTAGTGAGAATACTATGTTCGGTAACCCGCCCCATCTCCAGCTTAGGACAAATCGCATAGCTTCGGTGATGATAATCACCGAACTTATAATATCGCGTGATAGCCTCATAGACTGGCCTCCACCCCCGCCTGAGCCTGATGGCACGGAAGGGCTTGTGTCTGCCCGAAGGGGTGAAGGCTACGAAGTTACCGGTTTTACAGGCAGGGCAAGCGATGTGGCTGCTATCGTAACCCAAGCTGGCGGCACTGGCATTTCCGATGCGCGGAATGGGTTTCATGTTATGGTTTACGATATAAACAAGGAGGATAGGGAATGAAAAACATCAACAGGCTATACGCTTCGCGCGCTTTTTGGGCCATGCTCGCCGCCTGCATTCTGCTGCTTCTGCCTGGCTGCCAAAACATGCTGCAGTCGCAGGATCCCCCAGGAGCCGAAGTGGGAACCGTTTTGCTTACTTTTGACAGACCAGGTGCCGAACGGACGGTTCTGCCGGAAATTGTGCCAGATCGTTTTGCCAGGTTTGATATAAGCTTCGCTCCCAATGCCGATTGCGCTGCGGGCAACTCGTACTTTTCTAAACAAGGCTGGTTGCCAGACGATTCAATCGACCTTTCCGCGGGAACCTGGGATCTTACCCTAAGCGGATTCATGCACTGCACGACAAATGCCAGGTACCTCGAAGCCGCCCAGGGCAGGCTTTCCGGTTTCGCCGTAGTCGCCGGGGAAACCCTTACCCACAACGTAGTGCTTTATCCGATTGCCGAAGGCGGCCAGGGTACCTTTAGCTGGAACCTGGGCTTTCCGGCAAGCATCGTTTCCGCCAGGATGGAAATCCTTACCATGCCGGGCGGCCTACCCAGCGACTACGGCCCCTTTTACTTCCACGGCGGCCCTGGTGGGGACTCCACCGTGGGTCTTGAAAGCCACATTGCAATGGCGGCGGGCCAGTACCGTGTGCTCTTTACTATGACCCTGTACAAGGACCAGGGGGGAATGGAGACGGCGACGCTGGCTACGATCCTGCGCGTCTATATGAACATGGAAAGCCGTTTTGAACAGGCCTTTAGCTACCGGCATTTTCCCTTCTCGCTGAACCGCATCCTTGCCAGCTGGGACGGCGCGTCCTGGGACTTTGCCCGCGAGGGAATCGCCGCGACGCATTTTTCCCAGCTGGGAATCTGCGGCATCGATGACGACAAGCTTGACTCGGTGGAGTACTGGTTCAACCGGCTAATCCCCCCTGGCCCGGTTCCATCAAACCTGGAAGGCTTGGAGTCCCTGGTGGATGCTTCGCTTGTCGGCATGGCTGGGGCTTACATCGGTGCCGCCCCACATGCGAACCGGCTCGCTGCGCAGGCGGCGATTTTAGCCCAGCTTGCGAACACAGATCCCGACAAGGTGGGATTTAGCTGGAGGCCCAATGGCACTGCGGTAAGCGTGAACATCGCTGCTTACACGGTGGAAATTGTCTTTGCCGCCGCTATAGGGGCCCCAAGAGAAAGGGGCACCGTTTTTGTGACGATAGGTGAACAAAACTTGGCAAGGACGATTATGCCGGACATCGGGCTGAACGATTTTGTAAGATTCGATCTTGAATTCCTATCCGTGTGCGGTCTTGGCCATGAAACCCAGCGTATAACTTGGACGAACCCTTCTGGCTCTGTTGAGCTGTATGCAGGGACTTGGGATCTGCGTGTAAGCGCGTACCTGGATAGCGGTGGGGAGGATCCTGCGGCGGCGGGCAGTCTTGATGGTATCCAGGTACTTGCTGGGGAATCAAGCCCCGCCCTTGTATTCCTTTTCCCTGCGGACTGGGGCCAAGGAACCTTCAGTTGGGACATAAGCTTTCCTGCAAATATCGTTTCTGCAAGACTGGATATCTGGGAGATTGAGGGCGATAACGATGCCCCAGTATATTTTCGGCATTTTTCAAACGCCGAAAACGCAAGGTACTGGGAATCCAGCATTGGCCTTGATGCGGGTTCCTACCGCATTACGTTTAGTCTGACCAACAACTTGGGCTATGAGGCAAGGGTATCCAGTGCCTTGCATATCTTTGGGAACATGGTAAGCCATTTTGAGTTTAGCATTACGCCGGAATTGCCTTTAGGGAACCTCATTACCTTTAGGGGCATTACCCAACCTGCCTGGATCAACACGCCCATACCAGAAGGCCTATTTGAAGCTGTGGGCCCGCTTTATGGTACTAATGGACCCGACGCAAAATGGGTTATCGATGAGAATGTCAGGCACCTTACTCTACAACAAAGTGGCAGAACCGAAAACTGGCACGGGATATATATTATTCCAGCAGGTGCAGATGGCTTGAACCTTTTAGCAGATGACGTACTTACCATTAGGGGGCGCGTTGAGCGCCTAACTGCAGGTGGTTGGTCACGAATGGAACTCTACCCTACCCCCGCCATGACAAGTGAGCTTCCATCGTCTGTAGGCAAGCATCCATTTGAATTGATCTGGATAGTTGGTGAAGTGCCGTCTGGCAACATTAGAGTGCAGGTCAATGGTGGCGCTGATCCTACATTTTCACCTACCCTAATCATCGACAGTATTACGCTTGAGCGGTTTGCTGATTGGGAGCCTGTGTTCGAGTTGGAGAGGGTTGCGCCAGTAGCAGCAGGTCCGTTTGTACCCATAGGCCCGCTTGGTTCTGACGGAGGAGAGGTAAGCTGGGTTGCCAGGGATGGAGGTATGTCAATACGCCAAGCCAACAGAACCGCGAATTGGGAAGGGATCGATATCAATATAGGTGCAGCCCCCCCTGGGTTAAACCTCCAAGCAGGAGACATGATAACCATTATGGGACGTGTTTATGCCGAAAATGTGTATTTTGGTGGCTGGCGCAGGATGGAAATCAATATTGGCGGAGGGAACCATCAGGCCGTGCATAATATTAATGCAACGGGCATGACAAATTTTATTTTGGAATGGATTGTTGCTCCCGTGGGCAATGCAATACCTTCGGGTATCAGGATAGGGGCTAATGGCGGTGGAACTGCGCCGGCAGGTCTAAGCACTTTCTACATCGACAGCATTGTGATTCAGCGGCCCACATTAGCAACACCTTAACCCTTCAATGCGGCACCAGCCCGGCACCTAAGTTTTTAGCTGCCAGGCTGGCTCGCAAAGGCAATTGATTGACTGATGTTATCGGCTTAATTGCCGATAACATCAGGTTTAGGCATAAGGATGGCGCAGATAATGTAGGCGAGTATGCCGCTGCCGCCAAGAAGCGTAAACAGCAACAAGATAATGCGTGTTATGATCGGATCTATGTCGAAATACTCGGCTATGCCGCCGCATACGCCAAAAAGGATTTTGCTCGTACTGGACTTGTACAGCCTTCTTGCCATTGTATTTCCCCCTTGGAACAAAGTTCCGCCTGGCTTAATAGCCGTCGGACATGGCGCGGTTCGTATCGCGTTGGCACAGCTCCTGGTACACGTAACTGCGGTTGCGTAGTTTGTCCTTGACCTCCTGGGCAAAGGGCATGTGCCGCCAGAAGATTCCACGGACATTCTTGTCGAGCTTCTGTATGCCGTCGGCTTCCTTGGTCATCCAGAGGATGTAGTCCTCGATAAAGTAACCCTTAATGTCCCCCTTTAGCTTTTGCGACAGGTACCACTGGTAGTAATGCCCGGTAAGACCCTCTTCCATCCAGTAGTAGGATGCCTTTTCCTTCGCAACCTGCCAACGGAGATCCGCCACGGCGCTAAGAACCGCCACGTAAAGGTTCTTGGGGTACATGGGAATAAAAATCCGCCCGCGGCTGGTGGCCCTGTTGCGTTTGTCGAAAGGTTCCCAGCATATACCTGTATCGCCATAGGATGGAATAAGCACCACGTATGGAACGATACGGTTTGGCCTGTTTTTGTAAACCCGGAAAAACACCTCCGGGTCTATGCTTTCGATACGGGCAAACATACTGATTACATTTTCGCGGAAGGCGACGTCGTTGGGGCCGCAGTGGAAGTACTCGGCGGCGAGAATGGGGTAGTGGTTCCCCTGCCTGCCGACGGTCATTTTTGCCGTCTGCCTTATCGTGTCAAATTCGGTATCCACCGCCTGAAGGTCGAGAACGTCTTCTTCCTCGCCACTGTCGGCCTTGTCCCGCAGGGCTCGCAGATCCGCATCCGCCTGGTGGTAATCCTTGAGCAGAACATTAAGTTCGCGATCGTATTTCAGGAGATCCTTGATTGCTTCCTGAATTTCGGAAAAAGCACGTCTCTGGCTGTCGCTATAGCTCGCAGACACGCCTTTAATGCCCAAAGGAACATGCTCCAATACCACATCCCAGTATTTTTGCATGGAATTCTCCAGATCGCGGCGCTGCTGATCCTTGGCCTGCAGCAACGCTCTTGAACCTTCCAGCTTGCCGTTGGCCCTTTCCATAAGCTGCTGCAGCTTCATCCTGGTGTTGTTCCGTGCGATCTTCACCTCGTCAGTGGTCGAGGGGCTTATCACCCCGGTTCCTACCGACTTTAGCCATTCATCGACATAGTGGATTGGCTGGTTAAGTTCGTTATCCGTTACCAGCTTGGCAAAGAAGTTTTTGGCTTCGAGCTTTATGAAGTTGGGATGCAGAATATTGTAGCGGAGCAGGAATTTCTTTGGCGGGGGCAGTTTCCCGGGAGCCTTTCTTGCCACGCTACGCAGGAATTCCCAATAGGCGCTTATAAGCTGGGGCCGAAATACGCTGCGATCCTTGGGATCCGTAACGGTCAGGTATTTTTGCAGAAGGCTGCGCACCCTGTTGGAAATATCCCCTTCATCCGAAACAGCTATTTTGTAATACTCCGCCGGATCGGCGAAAAACTTATGGGGGATGGATTCGAATCGCTTGGTTACTTCGGGAAAGGTTTTCTCGCGAAGATCGACCGTGGCATTTTCCACGCTTGGGGAATCGTCCTCCTCGGGGTTCAACACGAAATCGTCTTTATATGAGTTAGCGTCCTTATCCGTATCTTCACTAAAACGGGCTTCCCATTCATCAAGAACATCGTTTTGTGCCATTTTACATCCTTCTTTTTGAGTAGTGCAACGATGATTTCGGACTCATGGCCCGATCTAAACCGACGGTCACCCTAGTCTATAATGGCTATGAAAAAATGTCAACTTATGCTTAAGATATGGCATGACCATACAGGAACACTTTGGGGCCGCACGGAAAATAGTTTTCAAATTCGGGTCAAACACTCTTGCCGAGGACAGCGGCAGGATGAACACCGCCTTTTTGAGGGAATTTGCCGAGCAGGCGGCGGTTTTGTTAATAGAAGAAAGGAAGCAGATTGCCATAGTTTCGTCCGGGGCGCAGGTGGCGGGGCTTTCCACACTGGGCAAATGGGTTCGCAAAAGGGACATGCATTACCGCCAGGCCTTGTGCGCCGTGGGCCAGGTGCAGCTTATGGAGGCCTGGCGCATGGCCTTTGAGCCGCACGGTTACCACATAGCCCAAATTTTGCTTACCAGGGAGGATTTTAACGACCAGATTAGAACACTCAACATGCGGAACACCCTTTTTACCCTAGTGGACGAAGGGATTATCCCGATAATTAACGAAAACGACACGGTTTCGGTGGAGGAGATTAAGATCGGCGACAACGACACGCTGGCGGCGAGGTCGGCGATTCTTTGGAACGCGGATCTTCTTGTGCTTTTCAGCGACATAGACGGCCTGCACGGCAAAAACCCCAAGGAATTCCCCGATTCGGAACTAGTCGAGGAGGTTTTTGACATCGAGGCGGTGCGCAAGGATCTAAGCATCGGCGCCGTAAGCAGCTTCGGCACGGGCGGAATTGCGACCAAGCTCGAGGCGGCGCAGATGGCCCTTTCCTACGGGATACCCACGATACTTGCCCACGGCGGCAGGCCACGCTGCCTGGAGGCCCTTGCCGCAGGCAGGCAGAAGGGGACGGTTTTCGCGGTTTAGGCATGGATCCTACGGTAATACCGCGATGATAATTCCCAGGACTTGCTGCTGGTCAGATCTGTCCGCTACGCCTTTTCGCGCCCAAACCACTTCCCATGACATGTATGCGAACCTGAACTGGGTTACCGATACCGCCCAAGGCAGGTGCCAGATACCCCGCGCGGAGGGGGTTAGAAACCAGTGTCTGACACCTCAGTCGGAAATTCTGTCTTTTTCGGCAAGGCTGTAGATGTATTCCCTTGGAGACATCTCTCTCTTTGCCGCCTTTTCCCTTATAGTGTCCCATTCCTCGTCGTGAAATTGAAGGATGCGGTTTTTGCGTTTTTTTTCCACTTTGGGGCGGCCGGCTCCTTCGCGTCTACCGCCCCAGTTGTTTTCGGTCACGCAAGCCCCTGCTCTTTTTTTATCGATCTCCAGCTCTTGAAAGAGGACGGATCCCTCTCGTATTCCCGCAGCCCCTCCTCAATCATGGCGATTTCTTCCTCGTTTGCGGGTTCGATTGTGAAAGGCAGGTCAAGGGACGAGTCTTCGGCCAGATACGCCAGGAAATTTCGTACGACTCCAAAGCTACGTTCCGGTATGTCGTCGATGTAGCCTTTCAGTTCCTGCCTTGCGGCGCTTGCCGTCATGCTCATTTTTTCATCTCCTTCTTGTTGTATGCCTGCCCTCTTGGAACAATGTTTGTAGATTTGAATATATGGTAAAATCAATATCCTGTCAAAAGGTGATTTTTAACATGCCTCGCGCCATCTAGGGCGTGTTCCCACAATCCAAAATTGCCCGAAAAAATGTAATATAAATTGCACGGGGGTATAACAATGGCGATGCTTTCTATCAGAATTGACGATAATTTACGCAAAGGCGCGGAACAGGCTTTTAATGCCATGGGTCTATCGCTGGCGGACGGCGTTCGGTCGTATTGGACACCCCGCGCCTCCACCCGAGGTGCCAGACACCAAGCGCGGAAAGCCTTAAAACCAGGTGTCTGGCACCCGCGCGTTGACTTGTGCTTTTCAGCGACATAGACGGGCTGCACGGCAAAAACCCCAAGGAATTCCCCGATTCGGAACTAGTCGAGGAGGTTTCTGACATCGAGGCGGTGCGCAAGGATGTAAGCATCGGCGCCGTAAGCAGCTTCGGCACGGGCGGAATTGCGACCAAGCTCGAGGCGGCGCAGATGGCCCTTTCCTACGGGATACCCACGATACTTGCCCACGGCGGCAGGCCACGCTGCCTGGAGGCCCTTGCCGCAGGCAGGCAGAAGGGGACGGTTTTCGCGGTTTAGGCATGGATCCTACTGGGTATTTATATTCTTTGCCCTCCCTTACCCGAAGCTTGGGTGCCGAAGGGCTTGGGTTTGCGTTGCCTGGCCTTTGTTGGGCTGGGCAACGCAAATCCAAGCCTACTGAAGCCCTCGCAGGCGTTCCTGCGGCATCTGCTGTAGCCGTTGATACTCGAACGCCCTTCTTACCGAGGGTAGGTGAGTGTCTTTGGGCTGGTCCGCCAGCCTCTCGGTGCGCGCCAGGTCTTCGGGAATTGTCAGGTTAACGCATATGGTGACAGACACCGCGACCCAAGCCTAGTGTCTGACACCCCAGGTTGCAAAAGAGCTTCATAGGGGCTTATGCAAGCGGGCGGTTTTTGATAAGATTTTACCTTATGAGCAAAAGGCTTTTGGTAGTTTCCGACACTCATGGCTCCGTTATAGCGCTGACATCGGTTCTAAGCTGGGCAAAGGATGTCACACCCGATGCCGCTGTTTTTCTGGGCGATGGTATTGGCGATTTGGAAAGGGCAACAATCCATGCGGGGTTTTCATGCCCTTGGCAAATGGTGCGGGGAAACAATGACTTCGGCTTCCCGCACCTGGAGACCCTTATTTTTGGTTTTGGCGGACACAGTTTCTTTCTATGCCACGGTCACCGCTACAACCTATACAGCGGAATGGACACGCTTGCTACCGCTGCCCGCAACAACGGAGCCGATGCCGCACTCTTTGGCCACACTCATGTCCCTTTTTTTGATGATTCGAACGGAGTTTTGCTTGTCAATCCTGGCAGTGTCGGAAGCCCCCGTAGCCATGCGGGTGCGACATTCGCCCTCATCGAATGCGTCCCAGGGGAGCCGCTAAAACCAGAATTCTGGGGAATTGACTCGGCGGGAAATATTTCGGCTGTTACTGTTGGCAACTCGTTATGAACCTAGACACTCAAATCAAGGCAAAAACAGGCTATATTCAGCCTTGCGACCGCTTTTCCTGGCTTCAAGATACCCCGCATCAACAAGCCGTTCCAGCAACCTGTACATCATCGGTGCAATCGCATTTTGATGACCCAACGGGTCGTTTTTTTCACGATACCCAACCGTTTTCGATTCGGATACTAGGGTAAACACCTTTTTTTTCGCGAAAAAAACGCGATTTCAAGGTGTTAACACCCTGTTTCGTGGTGATTTTCGACGTTTGCGAATAATCGAAGGCGAGGGAAAACCGCCGTTCGCGGCCGCCGCGGTTCCTCGCGGCCGCTTGAAATGGATCCTGGTTTTGGGTTACACTTTTCCTATGACAATCGAGCGGACTGTGGAAGTGCCGGCCAGCCGGCTGGTTACGTTTGAAGTCCCAAAACAGATACCGACGGGAGCCACCGCCCGCGTCGCGCTTGTGTGGTCTGCCGCGAAGATGCCCGACGATGATGCCATGCGCCTGTTTCAAGAATTTACCGGCAGCATAGATCGCAATTTTGACGGTGAAAAAGAAAAAGACGGGTACTTCAATGAAAAATACGGCTATCTTGGTTGATACGAACATCGTCTTGGACTGGATATTAAAAAGACAGGATTTTCGTCGCCAATTTACAGCCGCCGCACCTCCTCTCGGGTTGAAAGCCTGGTCTTGTGGTGGTTTTCGATGTTTGCGAATAATCGAAGGGGAGGGAAAGTCGGCGTTTGCGGCCGCCGCGACAGTCGCCCGAACCCGTTGAAAAGTCATTTCGACACGATACATTGCCAATTTCCCATTTTCACGCTATATTTACTCAATGGGCATTACGCAAACTGTGGAAATCCTCGCCAGCCGCGGCTGATATTTAGGCGTTTCCAGCGAAGTGCCGAATTACGGGGGGCGGCATGAAATCAGGCGACGTAATCTACAGTGACAATGACACCGGCGAAATAGTCAGGGACGGAAGAGTATTCAGGCCGGTTTATAAACACCTGCTGGACAACATGCCGAGGGATCTGGTTCAGGAGATGGCCAGGCGGCGCTTGGCGGAACTTGATGCCGCTTTAAAATCTAGGGAACCGGGGAATCAGAAAGAAAGCAAGTCTTGACCGGCCGTTACAGCCGCGCCTGACACTCCCGTCGGCGAAAGACGCCAGCCGCATCCTACAGCCGCCGCACCTCCTCGCGGGTTGAAAGACCGGTCTTGAAATAGATTCTGCTTACGTGGTTTTCCACGGTCTTCTTTTCTATGAACATCGCGGCGGCGATTTGCGCGTTCGTCTTGTCGGCCTTTATCAGCCCGATCACCCTCATTTCCTGGTTCGTGAACTTGGCGTAAAGATCCGCGCTTTCTTTTAGCTTGACGTTAAGCCTCTCGGAAACGTAAGTCCCCCCGCCCAGCACCGTCTCAATCGCCTTCAGCAGTTCCCCCTTGCCGCCGGCCTTCGACAGGTAACCGGCCGCGCCGGAATCCAGGGCGAGCCGCACCTTGAACGAATCGTCAAGGGCCGAACATACCAGCACCGGCGGCATGGTGGTTTTCATGTCCCCGCAATGTTTTTTCAGCATGGGAAGAAAATCAAGGCCGCTCTGTTCGCCAAGGACCAGATCCAGAACGACAAGGGACGGCATGGTTTTGCGGACGCAATCCATCGCCTGCGCCAGCGTTTCGGCCCGTCCGCAGACCCTGAAAAACCCGGTGGATTCCAGCTCCGAGGCTATGCCGGCATTCAGCATGGGATGGTCGTCAATCAAAAGGATTTCCATCGTCCGTCTCCTTCGCCTGTAGCGGTGATATTCCCACTGGAAGGGGTATTTTCATCCGTATCAACGTGCCGCATGTCCTGAAGCACCGTGTCGTGCAGTTCGCGGCTGATCCTTGCGCGTTCGGCATCTTGTGCGAGCATATAGGTGTGCGAGAAAACCTTTCCCTCGGCCTCCCCTTCCAGCGCGCGGTTCAGCGACCGGCGCAGAAGGACTTTGGGGAAATTACACACGAAATGGCAAAGGCAATACGGCGACAGCCTGGCAAGATACGCTTGCGGATCGGGGAACAGGAAATCGACGGCGAACGTGGGTATGGCGAAAGGCATATCGAAAGACCCGGACGCATAAAGGAAATAAGGCTGATTGGCTTTGACAATGCCAGAGACTTCGTCGCTTACATTGCCGAAAGCTACGACGCAATCTATGAAGGGAAACAAGGCGCGCTGATTATTCACAGGAAAGGAAACCTGCATTCGTCGATCATTTCCAAGCTGGAGCCTTCGGAGAATGGCGATTTTTGGGACGTGAAAACCGCCTATCTTACCAGAAAGGATGGGACAAAAAACAAAAAGCCGCTATGGGAGCGAACCCAGAGCGGCTGACTTCTGAATTGGTAAGGGCGCAGTCCAAACAACGCAAAGCGTCCCCTAAGCGCTAATTCTCGGGCAGTTCAGATACCCCAAGTATAGCCCCGCCCTTTGTGCTTTGTCAAGCGACCGCGTTGCCTCGTAGGCGCCACGGTGGGGTGATCGTGGGCGGGTGAAGGGGCGCGGCTAGGGGACTATCGAGTAAAAAGGTGTCAGTCATCATGCGCAGAAGGCTTAAAATTTTGTGCCTGTCACCTTTGCGCCTCCTGATAGCCCATAGCCCCTTTTGTTTTCCTCACGATTTCCAACATACTTTTGACGTGGTTGCCTTGGTCGGCCGGTATCCATAATTTGAACCTGTTATGCACGCGGCCAGTGTCCGTTACGCAACAGTCATTGTAACCGAGCCTGCGGATGTCGTTCACCCTGTCGTTGAACCATTGCGGATCCCGCGTTCGACCCTGATCGAAACCCACCCAATGGACTTGCCAAATCCTGTCGCCGTCTTTGGCGTCCTGTCTTTGCCTGAAGGCGATTGTAAACCCCAATTCGTCGTTGCCGCGAGTGCTGGAGCAAATGCAGTCCCAGTTTTTCTTCCTGTAATCCAGCATTTCAAAGCCCGCGTCTTCGAAGGCTTTTTTTACCTCTTCGAATTTCGGGTAATAATCAGGCGGATAATAATCTGCCCGGTTCATGTCTCTCTCCTTTGGTGGTAAAACGCCGTTCGCCTTCGAAAACCCCACCCAGACGGGGGAAGGCATTTCGATAGGGGAGCGGCGGCCGGTGGTATCGCGCCGACCGCTCCCGGCATTAAAAAGGTGCCGATCACCCTGCGGAACAGGGTTGAAAATCGATGACAGGCACAACATCATCAACTTAAGGGAAAGGTAGCCTGAAAGGCCCCAATTCCGACATAATGGGAAAGGGGGGCCAATGAGCATATCGAAAGTCTGTCAACGAATCAAGGAACTGTTCGACGAAATCCGCGGGAAGGAGATAAAAAGCGCCGCGCGGAACAAGGACGACCACACCAGCTGGACGCGCGAGCGAAGCATGCCGCTGCATGATATACTGACCTGCACGCTGGGCAAGAAGGGCCTGAGTGGGGTG
>Ga0209755_10002867_pt1 | contig 22635 bp, 14 predicted proteins | sample TergutCo191P1_FD_187301 | JGI IMG/M metagenome (GOLD analysis project Ga0209755, IMG submission 187301) | Cornitermes sp. P1 segment gut microbial communities from Petit-Saut dam, French Guiana - Co191P1 (SPAdes) (version 2) | ecosystem: Host-associated > Arthropoda: Insects > Digestive system... | reverse complement strand
AAGTTTGCCTATCTTCGCACCCTTGGCTGTCAGCAAAATGCGGCGGACAGCGAGCAACTTGCTGGCATTGTGGCGGAAATGGGCTATAATATCACGGACAAGCCGGAGGCGGCAGATTTTGCCCTGCTGAACACCTGCGCCGTGCGTGAACACGCCGAACTGAAAGCCCTTTCTATCGCAGGAAATTTCAAGGCACTAAAAGAGCAAAAGTCTTCGCTTGTTGTTGGCGTTTTCGGTTGTATGATGGTGCAACAGCACCGTGCAGATGACATTAAAAACAGCCATCCGTATATAGATTTCACCTTTGGCACCGGAATGCTTCATCGCCTGCCAGAGCTTTTGTATAACAGGCTTTCCGGCGGCAAACGGCAGTTTATCACCGGCTTTGGAGAGGACGACGCTGATTGGGAGCTGCCCATACTCCGCGAAAGCTCCCGCCAAGCCAGCGTGACCATTATGTCCGGGTGCGACAATTTTTGTGCCTACTGTATCGTCCCTTATGTGCGGGGGCGGGAGCGTAGCCGTGATGCGGACAGCGTTATTGCAGAGGTGTGCCGCCTTGTAGAACAGGGGTATCGTGAGATTACTCTGCTTGGGCAAAATGTGAACTCCTACCGCAATCCTAACAGGAACGCCGAAATACAGAATTTCACCCAGCTTTTCCGCGCGGTATGTGAGGTCGAGGGGGATTTTGTGGTGCGATTTATGACCAGCAACCCAAAGGATGCGACCACCGATTTGATTGACGCTATCGCGGAATCTCCTCGTGCGGCACGGCAGTTGCACCTGCCCTTGCAGGCGGGGAGCAATGCCACCCTTGTGGCAATGAACCGCAAATACACCCGCGAGAGCTTTCTTGAGCTGGTGGAATATGCCCGCCGCTGCATTCCCGAAATATCCCTTACCACCGATATTATCGTTGGCTTCCCGGGGGAAAGGGAGGCAGACTTTGAGGACACCTTGGATATGCTTCGTCGTGCAGAGTTTGACAGTATGTACTCTTTCATTTATTCCAAGCGGAAAGGCACTCCTGCGGCAGAAATGGAGGGGCAGGTCAGCCGTGAGGTGAAGAAAGACCGCTTTGCCCGCTTGCTTGCTGTCGGACGAGAGATTTCACAGCGAAAAAATGCGGAATACAAGGGTAAAACCATTCGTGTACTTGCGGAAAGCTACGACAAGGACAAGCTGGCAGGGCGAGCAGAAAACGGACGTGTGATACACTTTCCCGGCGAGCCGTCACTCATAGGCGAGTGGGTGAATGTGAAGATAAAGCGGACAGGGGTGCATTCGCTGACGGGGGAAGTTGCCCGCTCTGTGGAGCAGGCGTAGGGGGTAAAGGGCATTTTACCACGAAATGCACGAAAATGCACGAAAACAGATGAACGTTTCTGTAATTCCCCTTCCGCAGGCGGAAGGGGTGGCAGGGGCTGGTATTTGCCCCTGACGGGGTAGGTGTGAAACGTGCGAAACGCACCGTACAAACTGGCGAACACAGTTCGCCCCTACGCAGACAACGAAATCCGCATTGTGTCCGTAGGGGCGGGGCTTGCCCCCGCCCGCAATATACACGCTGAACCACCCCGCCTAACGGCACCCCTCCACGGGAGGGGAATAAGGTCAAGGGCAAACAACAAAAACCACACCCAAATTTTTCAACACTATAAAAAGGAGTCCCACATGAACCCAACCCTAACAAACCTAATCTCCGCTCTTGCGGAGGAGCTTGGGCAAAGCGAGGCACTGAAACGCTACGCATTTGCCAAAGAAAGCTACGAAACCGATGAGGTGCTGTCTGCTCATATGGCGGCGCTGACCGCTCAACGTGCCGCTCTTGCGGCGGAGTACGCCGCCGACCCACGTGACGAGGACAAAATCACCGCAATCAGCACCCGCATTAACGAGCTGTACGCTCTTATCACTGACAGCGAGGCTTACACCGCTTTTGAAACTGCCAGCAGCGAGAAGGACAGCTTTATGCAGTCGGTGTACGATGCCATTGCCGCTATGGTTGGCGGGGGTGGTGGCTGTGGAAGCGGATGCGGTAGCTGTGGTGGCTGTGGCGGGCATTAAATAATTCTTATAAACATTATTTTGGGGTGCCCTCTAAGGGCGTATCACACTCTATTTGACAAAAATAAAATCTTGTGATATACTATCCTTGGACTGGAACAGTCCAAGGATAGTGCCATGTACATATAGTCGGTAGGCGGGATTTGGCGTTTCCCCTCCCTCGTTCGGTTTAGATAACGACGAAAGGAGGTACAAAATCATGGAATATTTGATTGCACTAATAATTATCCTTGTGTTAATTATCAAAGACAATGACAATGATGGAAATAAAAAATAACCGCACCCTTGCAAAGTAACGGTTATTTTTAACTTTAACTAACTGGGGAAACGCCGCCTATCGAGTGGCACTTTTCCTCTTTCTGTAGATATTGTACCATATGTTTTTTAGTTTGTCAAGTCAAAATTAAAAATTTTATCTATCCCTATTTGAGGGTCGTCCCTACGGGTGCTGTGCGTGCCCTTCGTTTCACACCTACCCCGTCTTGCGACAAGGGCGGGCGCAGGTTGGGCGGGCGGGCATGGAAACCCGCCCCTACAAATGCGACTTTCGTCCTTTTTCGTGCATTTCGTGGTAAAATGCCCTTGCCTTTTTAATTAAATAATTTGCGTAAGCAAATTTTCCTTAATTTTTCATTTTTCATTCTTAATTCTTAATTCTCAATCCCCCGAGGTTTCCCATGCCCCTATCCCCCATGATGCAACAGTATCACGATATAAAAACCAAGCACCCGGACGCAATTCTCTTCTTTCGTCTGGGGGATTTTTACGAGATGTTTTTTGAGGATGCCATCACCGCCTCTCGTGAGCTTGAATTGACCCTGACCGGGCGGGATTGCGGGGAAGCGGAGCGCGCGCCAATGTGTGGTGTGCCGCACCATAGTGCGGACGGCTATATCGCTCGCCTTGTTGCAAAGGGCTATCGTGTCGCATTGTGCGAACAAATGGAAGCCCCCACTCCCGGGGCGGGGATTGTTCGCCGTGATGTGGTGCGGATTATCACCCGCGGCACGGTGACAGACCCGACACAGTTAGACGAGGAGCGAAACAACTATATCTGCTCGATTTATCGTGGCGAAGATGGCATAGGCATCGCCTTTGCGGATGTTTCTGTGGGCATTATGTACGCCACCCAGTGGGCAGGGAAAGCGGAGGAGCTTGAACAGGCTGTCCTTTCGCAAGTGGGGGCGTATTCCCCCAGCGAAGTTATCACCAACGCAAACCTTGGTGCGCTTGGGAAAACCATAGAGGAGCGGCTTTCTCTTGCCATAAATCCACCCACACCCGGGTATTACAAAGCCACCGCAGTCGATGCACTTCTTGCTTTGTTGCCCCATGTGGCAGAACGCCGTCCGCGAGGGGCGAACGAGTCCGCATATCGTGCCGCCGCCGCCCTTCTTGGGTACATGGAAGAGCATTTGCGGGTGGCGCAGGTGAATTTGAAAGACCTTGTGTTCTACAGCGGCAGTAACTGCCTTGAAATGGACGCCGCCAGTCGCCGAAGCCTTGAGCTAACCGAAAATATCCGTGACGGCGGCAAGCGGGGCAGCTTGCTGTGGGTGCTTGACCACACACAAACTGCCGCAGGAGCAAGACTGTTACGAAAATGCGTTGGTATGCCCCTTTTGGACAAAGGGGAGATAACCCGCAGACAGGATGCGGTGGCGGAGCTTTTCGGGGATTTCATGCTCCGTGAAGAGCTTGCCCAGGGGCTTGATGGAGTGCTGGATTTGGAGCGACTGCTTACCCGTTTGGTTTACGGCAACGGGAACGGACGGGATTTGCTTGCAGTTGCCGCTACTCTTGGTGCTGTGCCCAAGATTGTGCGACTGTTAGGAAGCGTGTCTTCCCCCGCCCTTGCGGATATTCGAGGAGTTGACCCTTGTGCGGATATTTGCGAGCATCTTGGGCGTGCAATAAACGAAAATCCCCCAGCCACTGTGCGGGAGGGGGGCATTATTGCCGCGGGATATAACAGCGATGTTGACCGCCTGCGTTCCATTGTGACCGGGGCGAAAACCATCCTTGATGAATTAGAGGCCAGCGAGCGAGAGGCAACAGGCATCAAGAACCTGAAAATCGGCTATAACCGTGTGTTTGGCTACTATCTCGAAGTGAGCAAAAGTAACACTGCGGCTGTGCCACAGCATTACATACGCAAGCAAACCCTTACTAACGGCGAGCGATACATCACCGCCGAACTGAAAGAACTTGAGGACACCATCCTAAAGGCAGGGGACAAACTCAGCGCCCTTGAACATGAACTGTTCGTGGAGTTGTGTGCCATTGTCACCGAAGCAAAATCTCGTATCAGCGACTGCGCCGAAGCACTGGCACAGTTAGACTTTTACTATTCCCTTGCCACGGCGGCGGCAAAGCATAACTACATTCGCCCGGAGCTGACCGAGGGGGATGAAATTCGCATTACCGAGGGGCGACACCCGGTTGTGGAGCGGTTTGTGCGGGATAGCTATTTCGTGCCAAACGACACCCGCCTTGACACCGCAGATAACCGTTTTATGCTTATCACAGGGCCAAACATGGCAGGGAAATCCACGTATATGCGGCAGACTGCTCTTATCTGCGTTATGGCGCAAATCGGCTCATTTGTACCTGCGCAAACTGCAAAGCTGTCAATTGTTGACCGAGTTTTCACTCGCATTGGGGCAAGCGATGACCTGTCCAGCGGGCAGTCTACATTTATGCTTGAGATGAGCGAAGTGGCGTATATTCTTGCAAACGCCACCCAAAACAGCCTTATTATTTACGATGAAATCGGGCGTGGCACGTCCACTTATGACGGCATGAGCATTGCCCGCGCGGTGGCAGAGCATACCGCCGGGGTCATTGGAGCGAAGACTATGTTCGCCACCCACTACCACGAACTTACCACCCTTGAGGGAACAGTCGAGGGAGTGCGAAACTATCACATTTCCGCACGGAAAAAGGGGGATACTGTTGTCTTTTTGCGGAAAATCGTCCAGGGTGGAGCGGACGAAAGCTATGGTATCGAGGTGGCAGGGCTTGCCGGCGTGCCAAACAGCGTTATTCGCCGCGCAAAAGAGGTACTGTCCGACCTTGAGCAAGCCGCACCTGCTCCCGTTGCAAAGCCGCGGAAATCTGCTCCGCCTGCCACCCCATGGGAGCAAGAAGTGGTACAGCGTATTCGTGCAATAGACGTGAACACCCTTACGCCCATCGAGGCTATGAATTTGCTGTATCAGATGAAAAAAGGCGAAGAGGTATGAAGAAGAATGAAGAATTAAGAATTAAAAATGAAAAATGAAGAATTAAGGAAAATTTGCTTACGCAAATTATTTATTGAAAAGGTCAATGACAAAACACTGCACCTGTAGGGGTCGCACCCCTGGGCGACCCGCACGAACGATACAGGCAAAACCCCGTAGGGGAGGGGTTTGAGCTTTGCCCGCCCGTTCGGTAAAGACCGCCCCCACGTCCTGCACCCGTCATCCCGCAAAATTTGCGGTTTTGGCAAATTTATGCGGGACCCCCTCGCCTAACGCATTTGCTTTGAGGTATAGTCGCACCCCTGGGCGACCCGCACGAACGGAACAGAAAAAAATTGCGGGCGAACACAGTTCGCCCCTACAACAATGTACAACGTATACCGTTCGCCCCCCATCAACCCCACCATCCAAGGTACACACATGAAAATCAAACTACTATCAACTGAATTATCCAACCTTATCGCCGCCGGCGAAGTGGTGGAGCGTCCTGCCAGCGTGGTCAAAGAACTGCTTGAAAACTCCATTGACGCCATGGCAACCGAAATTACCGTGGAAATCAAGAATGGCGGGGTTTCTCTTATTCGCGTGGCGGACAATGGGGAGGGCATGGCACGTGGAGACGCAGAGCTATGTCTGCTTCGTCACGCCACCAGCAAAATCAAGGTGGCAAGCGACCTTGACGGCATTGGCACACTCGGCTTTCGCGGAGAGGCACTTGCGGCCATTTCCGCCGTGGGGAGGATGCGGATTCTCACCAAACGAAAGCGGGATGGGGTGGGCACGCTGGTTTCCTTTGACCCCAGTGGCAGAGAAAACAGCGGCACCAACGTGGGGGACACAGGCTGCCGTGACGGCACAACTGTGATTGTGGAGGAGCTTTTCGCCAACGTTCCCGCCCGCCGAAAATTCCTGCGGAAGAACACAACCGAAGCCGCCGCGGTGTACGACATTGTGGACAAACTCGCCCTTTCTCACCCTGAAATCGCCGTCACTCTTATCAGCGATGGTGTCACCCGCTACCAAACTGCGGGAGATGCCAAGCTGAAAAACGCTATTTACGCAGTGCTTGGGCGGGAGTTTTCCCGCAAACTGGTGGAGGTGCAAAATCTGACGGGAAATATTGAAGTCATGGGCTATATCGGCCGCCCTGACAACGTAAAAAGCAACCGTAGCGGGCAGATTTTCTTTATAAATGGGCGATTTATCAAAAGTCGCACCGCCTCTGCCGCCTTGGAGCAAGCATTTTCAAGCTATCTGTCGGTGGATCGCTTTCCCACTTGCGTGCTGAATGTGTGTATTCACCCCGCCTTCGTGGACGTGAACGTTCACCCCACCAAAGTTGAAGTGAAATTCTCCAACGAGCGGGACGTGTTTGATGCAATATATTGTGCTGTAAGCAACGCCCTGTCAGGGAACACCGCTGTGCCCTCCCTGATTTTGCAAAAAGGGGATGTGTCTGACAAGGTTGTGGACGCTTACAACGTGCTACTTCCTGCCCACGAGCAGGTTGACACCCCCATGCCACCTGTTCAGCTGAAAATCACGACACAGCCCCACGAGGATTCTGCATTCTTGTTCCAAGATGAATTTTCCGAATCCATTTTGGCGAAAGTCATGGAGAGGGCGGATAGCGACACTTCTCCACCCTCGCTCGATTTGCCTGCCGTGGAAGTGGAAGAGGAACAACTACAGCTTGTTACACCAACGCCACCCACAACCGCAAAGCCTGTAGGGGCGACCCTTGCCGTCGACCGCCCTGACACCCCAAATACTCCTGCCACGCAGACAGAAGAAGCAAGCGAAACAGCAGAACCCCCACCAGAAGCCTTCAAAATCCACGGAGTGGCGTTCGACACGTATATCATCATCGAGCAGGGGCAAAAGCTGATGATGATTGACAAACACGCCGCCCACGAGCGGATAATCTTCGAGGAAATGAAGCAAAATATGCAACGCTCCGCAGGGCGGCACACCCAACTCCTTGGACTGCCAATACAGCTTGCCCTGTCACAGCAGGAGTGCGCCCTATTAGAGGAATACGCCGAGGAGGTTCGTGCCTGCGGCTTTACTGTGGAAACCGAAAACGGCGAAGGACTTCTGCTGGAAATCCCCGGAGGGTTGGAAATCCCGGCGGCAGAAGAATTATTCCGCGAGCTACTTTCCCGCCTTACAGAAGGTAGCGGTGGCGATATTGTGCGAAACGAGGCGTTTGAGAAAGCCCTGTACCACACCGCCTGCCGTGCCGCCATGAAAGCAGGACGGCGGGACAAGCGCGAGGATATGGAGTACATCGTCCGCAAGCTACTGTCTGTGCCAAATATACGATATTGCCCCCACGGCCGCCCGGTGATTATGGAACTGACCCGCGGCAGGTTGGACAGCAATTTTAAGCGGATATGACCACCCTATATAGAGTGTGTTGAATAACGAGATTGAAACATGATTGACCACAAAGCGGGATTGTTCAACACGCTCTATATAGCCCCTTTCACGTCGCCGTACATATACAGCGACCCAAGGGCAAAGATTGGCGCACCATTCTTTTGGTGTGCCATTTTTGCTTGTGTCATAGCATCTGCCACATTAGAGCAAACAACCGCCCTCACCCCATGACCAGCGAATTCATCTGCTAAAATTTGCGGGTTCATGGCACGAGGGTTGGGTGGTGCAACGCAAAATGCTTGCTGTGTCACTCCGGACGCCAGTTCTATCATCTGTGCATACTCTTTTTCTCCCATTACCCCAAAGATTAGGTTCACGCCGCCCTCTCCGAAGTAATGGCGAATGCTTGCCACCGTGCTTTCCACCCCTTGTACGTTGTGTCCCCCATCAAAATATACAGGAGGAGCGACAGAAAGTCGCTCGAATCGCCCTTTCCATTGGACATTAGCCAGTCCATCTCGCACCGCCTGCTCCGAGATGACAAAATCAGTACAGTTACGAAAAATCTCCACCGCTTCAAGCACATTCGCCGCATTGTGGGGCTGATAGAAAGAGAGCAGGGGAATCCGCAAGCCTTTCATATCGCCGAAATCAAAAGTTGTGCCGTCAAGGGCATACTCCACATTGCTCATTTTGCTGTGGTCGGTAAGGTAAAATGGCGAGCCAAGCTCTTCTGCGCGCCCTCGTATCACCGGCAAAGCCGCAGGAGGGCGTCCGCCGAAGAGTATAGGGCGACCAGGCTTGATAATCCCGGCTTTTTCTGCGGCGATTTTTTCGATTGTGTCGCCTAAAAACTCCATATGGTCAAAGGAAATCCCGGTTATCATGCACATGGCAGGGCAGGGGACAATGTTGGTAGAATCAAGTCGTCCACCCATACCGGTTTCAAGGATGACAACCTCGCAACCACGTCGACGAAAGCACTCGAACCCAATGGCGGTGACGAACTCGAATTCGGTGGGAAAGTCCGCCATTGCCTCGGCGTAAGGTTTGATATATTCAACTATTTCTGCAAGTTCCTCTTCGGAAATCATTTCGCCGTTTACGCAAAAACGCTCACGAAAATCCTCTACATATGGGGAAGTGAACAGTCCGGTAGAGTACCCTGCGTGACGCAAAATGCTTTCCAGCATAGCACAAAACGAGCCTTTGCCGTTTGTGCCGGCAATGTGAATCACAGTCAGCTCTCGTTCCGGGTTGCCAAGGCGTGCCATTAGGTCGGTTATTCGCTCAAGCCCCGGGCGACTGCCTGTCCACGCAATTGAATGAATGTATGATACTGCTTCGGTGTATGTCATGTGTGTTCTCCGTGTTTTTGTAGTCATACGAGTATATCATATTTTCAGGATAGTGTCAATGGAGAAAAACACAGAACAAGGTGCCCAATCCTGATAAATATTGACAAACCTTGACAAATGTGGTACAATAGAAGTGGGCATTGGGTGGACGCTACTTCCGAAAGGAGGTGCGTATGGGTTACATATCAGTTTTTCTACAAGCTCTACAACTGATTTCCTCCATTGTATTATCGGTGATTTCTAATCGTAAAGATAGTGACGATAAAGAATAACCGCCCCGCATAAAGCGAGACGGCTCTTTCTCAAACTCTATTGAAAAAGAAGTTGGGAGTAGCCTGCCGCTGGAACGGCACACCACCCTTTGCCTGTCAATTATATCATATGCACTTCCATTTGTCAATACCTAAAATAAAAAAACCACCCATGGAGGAATATATGTCAGAAAAAACAGAGAACACAGAACAAACCGAATCTACCGAATCTACCGAATCTACCGAAGCCACCGAAACCGCCGAAACCACTGAAACCAAAGACAAAAAGACGACCCAGTCCCTCGCCAGCACAATCAAAGTCAGCCGTTATGTCCTTGGGTTGGTGAAACGACAGCCGGGAGGTAAGTTGTTTCTGTTTGTTCGTGTGATTATGGCGATAAAGGATGCACTTTTCCCCCTTGTCACCACTATCTTCCCCGGATTGATTATCAACGAGCTAATCGGGGAAGCACGGACGGAGGTTCTTGCGGTGCTTGTTGGGGTGCTTGTAGGCACGCCACTTGTAGGGCAGGTGTTCAACTTCTTCGCCCACCGCTACAAGCAGCGGAAGTGGAATGAAATTCAAGTTAATATCCAATGTAAGTTCCGTTTCCATAACGTCAGCATGGACTATGAAAACATTGAACGACCTACATACAATACTATGATTGACCGCATTGAAGATACTTTTTGGCGACTTGATAACTATGTAAGCCAGATGTTGCGAATAGTGACTGCGATTTTAGGAATGGTTGCAGTTGCATCAATCATTGCGGTTCTTAATCCGCTTATAATTGTGCTTATTTCCGTAATGATATTAGTAAACGCCTTGTTCACAAATCGTGCAAATAAGAAAAGTTATGAGCTTGGGAAAGAATCAAGTAAAGAAGATAATCGTGGATGGGCATATCGTGAAATGCTAACTTGGAGAGGATACGCAAAAGATTTACGTCTTTATAACATAGAAAACCTTTTGATTGAGTCGTATACAGGGCAAATTAAAAAGGTCAACAAGCTACGGGATAAAAATTATGTTATAAACAATGTTCCGCATAATATCTCTGCAATCACAAATATGCTTCAACAGGGAGCAATTTACGCATATTTGATTTACAGTGTGGTTGCTGGTAACATTGAAATCGGAACGATGACCATCTTCCTTGCCGCAACTGCACAATTCTTCAGTTCGTTTTCCTCCCTTAGTCAAAACTATCTCTACTTAGCAGGAAACAATATGCAAATTGGCGAAATGATTGAGTTCTTCGCCCTACCACGAAAACAAATGGAAACAGGGAACAAAACCCCCACTTTCGACCGCAATTCTACCATTGAATTTCGGGGTGTCAGCTTTAAGTACCCGGGGAGCGAAACCTATGCCCTGAAAAACATGAACATCACCTTTCGCGGAGATGAAAAGCTGTGTATCGTTGGTGCAAACGGCTCCGGCAAGTCCACTTTCGTGGCGCTCTTGACCCGCCTGTACTGGCCCACCGAAGGGGAAATCCTGCTGAACGGGGTGAATATTTACGAGTACGATTACAAGCAGTATCAACGGCTTTTCGCCCCTGTGTTCCAGGATACATACTCCTTTTACTTCAACCTTGGGAAAAATGTCACCCTTGCAAGCGAATTCGACCAAGCCAAGTTGGACGATGTGAGCGCCAAGTCTGGACTGAAAATCTTGGTGGACAAGCTACCAAAGGGATACGACACCAACATCCACAAGTGGCTCGACGAAGAGGGTATTGAACCCTCTGGCGGGGAAGCGCAAAAGCTGTACATGGCACGTGCGGTGTACCACGGTGCGCCTGTGTTCCTGCTTGACGAGCCAACTGCCGCCCTTGACCCTGTCGCAGAGTACGAGATTTACACCAAGTTCAACGAAATGATAGCCGACCGCGGGGCGATACTTATCACCCACCGCCTGTCTGCGGTGCAGTTAGCCGACAAAGTGGCAGTCTTTGAGGCTGGTGCTGTGGTGGAGTACGGTACACATAAGGAGCTGTACAAAGCAGGGGGGACGTATACCGAAATGTATGACAAGCAAGCGGAGTTTTATAAGGGGTGATGGAGAATTAAGAATGAAGAATGAAGAATGAAGAATGAAGAATTAAGGTAAATTTGCTTCGCAAATTATTTCATTGAAAAGAGCAAGGGCGATTTACCACGAACAAAAAGGGATGCATTGGCATCCCTTTTTTACTGGTCGAAACTATCTGCAAGTACCGCAGGGGTTGCCTGTAATACCTGTGCCGCCGCCGATTTGACCAAGGCTTGGCGGACTGAATTCCCCGATTGGGAAAGCCATTTTCTCGAACACGCTGCACGGAGCCTCATCGCCTGTAACAACGCACTCTTTTTCAGGAATGCTGTAGTCGGTGGCTTGGATGATGAACTGACCTGACCGCTCAACACGGATAACCGAGAAGAACCCAAGGGTAACATACAAGCCCTTGGTGGTGTTTTCGCCTTGGGCACGAAGTGCGCCGTCAAACATAGCTCCAACGCTTGGTGGCAACTCATCAATGCTGCAGCATGGGCTGCAAGCGCAGTGGCAGTGACCATGGCAGTGGCACTTTTCTTTGATTTTCGCAGAAAGTGCAACCGGATCAACGGCTTCAACTACAACCGTAGGCGAGTTCCAGCCTTCTTCAGCTCTGCCGGGCAGACCGCAGAAGCCGTTGCGGGCGTTGTTCTTGAACACACGAACGCCGCCTTCGCTACCGAAAAGTACAACTTTCTTTTCAGTTACAGCGATGCCGCAGAACTCTTCAGGTTGACCGATAACCACACAGGCTTCGCACTTCACAAGGGTGAACATACGAACGGTGATTTGGTAGAAACCGCGGTTGAACTGGATGGGGTCAGCGATTATGTTGCACCCCACGATTTTTGTTTCCTTGATGCGAACGCTTGTTGCTGTTTCAACTATTTCTTGACCTGTTTCGCTCAAGAGTAGCTGTACATCTTCAAAGCAATCCTTGTCGCGACAGCTATCCATGATGCGGTTTGCATCAATGCAAACATTTTCACGGCGCGCCTGACTTTGAAATGAACTTCTTTCACTCATTATTGCTTTTTCCTCCTATTTTGATTGATTAGACTGATTTATACTCGAATAACTCCAAAACTACGCCATCTTTGCTGTTTGCCCTCAGCGGGCTTTGGCTTACAAAAAACAGCCTATCAAATCTTGGCGTATTTTTGAAGTCACTCGAGTATATCTGTCTTCCATATCATATTATGCGGTTTGAAGAGTTTTGATAGTGGAAAAGCAAGATTTTCTTTGTTGCATTTTGTGTCGAAATGTGGTATACTATATCTATGAAACCTAACACTCAATCTCTCTGCACTGCCGCCCGTGAGGCGACAAACTACGCATACGTCCCCTATTCAGGCTTTCATGTGGGGGCTGCTTTGCTGTGTGATGATGACACGATTTTCATCGGATGCAACGTGGAAAATGCGTCCTACTCGGTCACTTGTTGTGCCGAGCGGGTTGCCATATACAAGGCAGTCAGCGCGGGCAAGCGTGACTTTGTTGCCATTGCAATCGCCGCCCGCAAAGGGGAGCAGTGGCTGGCGTTCACCCCATGTGGTGTGTGTCGCCAAACTCTCGCTGAATTTTGCGGTGCGGACACGCATATATATGTGTGTAGGGCTGATGGCGTGGATGAGTACACCCTTGGGGAGCTGTTGCCCAGTGGCTTTGGAGTGTGATTTTTTGTAACTAATTGGCGAATAGAGGTATTAACAAACAAGATGCAACTATACATTAAAGACATTATCGCAAAAAAGCGTGACGGATACCTCCTTTCTGATGAGGAAATTCGCCATTTTGTGAACGGCTATGCCGGTGATAGCATTACCGACTACCAAGCGGCGGCGCTGTGCATGGCGATATACCTGCGCGGCATGACCCAGAGCGAAACTGTCGCTCTGACCCAGGCTATTGCTGACTCTGGGCGGCAGATTGACCTTACCGAGTTCGGCACACTTACCGCCGACAAGCACAGCACAGGCGGCGTTGGAGACAAGACAACCCTTGTCGCCAGCCCAATTGCGGCGGCGTGCGGGGTGTATGTGGCAAAGCTGGCTGGGCGAGGGCTTGGGCATACCGGCGGCACAATCGACAAACTGTCCGCCATACCCGGCTATCGCGCCGAGCTGAGCGGGGAAGAGTTCCGCCGTCTTGTGCGGGACAATGGTATTGCGGTGGTGGCACAAAGTGCCGACATTGCCCCTGCTGACCGCAAGCTGTACGCCCTTCGTGATGTGACTGGTACTGTTGAGTCACAGCCCCTGATTATCTCCAGCGTAATGAGCAAGAAAATCGCCGCAGGAGCGGCTTGTATCGTATTGGACGTGAAGTTTGGTAGCGGTGCGTTCATCAAAAGCCGTGAGGCAGCACAAGAAATGGCAGATGCTATGGTCGCCATCGGGCGTGCCTGCGGGCGGCGTATGTCCGCTGTGGTGAACAGCATGGACCAGCCGCTTGGCAATGCTGTGGGCAATGCACTTGAAGTTCGTGAGGCTGTGGATGTGCTGAAAAATGCCTGCACTACTCCCTGCCTGCGGGAGCAAAGTCTGACCCTTGCGGCACATATGATTTCCATGGCACTTGACATTTCCATTGACGATGCCCTAACTCGTGGTTCTGCTGCTCTCACCTCCGGGGCGGCACTTGAGAAGTTTCGCCTGTGGATTAGCTCTCAGGGAGGAGATGTGGGCTTTATCCGAAACAACGACCTGCCACTTTCCCCTCTTAGCCATGACATAGTCGCCGACAAATGCGGCGAAATTGTGGCAATGGACACCCAAAAAATCGGGGAAGCCGCCTGCCATCTTGGAGCAGGGCGAAAAGTGATGACCGACACAATCGACCCGGGAGCAGGGATATATTTTCACCGCAAACCTGGCAAAGTAACCACCGGCGACAAAGTTGCCACCCTATATTCATCTTATGCAAGTAAATTAGAGCAGGCTGTGGAAATGCTAAATTCAAGCCTGATATTTGGAGAATAATCATGAGCGAAATAAAACAAGAACTTGCTGCCCCTTGGCGTGGGCAGTATGGCAAAATCCCTGCCACCCTAACCTATCCGGAAGCCACCATGTACGAGCTAATGGTGAAAAGCAAAGAAGCCACACCGGATGCGATTGCCTTGGAATTTATGGGCAAAAACACAACCTATCGTGAGTTTGTTCACCAAGTGGAGCAGACGGCAAACGCCTTTCTTGCCATGGGAGTGAAAGAAAACGACCGTGTAACAATTTCCATGCCAAACACCCCCCAAGCAATAGCGGCGTTTTATGCCCTGAATCGCATTGGGGCAATAGCTAACATGATTCATCCGCTGTCTGCACCGGGGGAGATATTGTTTGCCATGAACCTTGCGAAAAGCTCGGTCATCCTTACATTGGACAAATTCGTGCCCAATGTTACCGAGATTATCGCACAGCTTGACCGCCCTGCAAAGGTCATTGTGGCTCGCATTTCTGATGCACTTCCGCAACCGAAAAAAATCCTGTTTGCTATGCTGAAAGAGCGAAAGCAAACCCCGGTTCCCAAGTCGCCACAGTATATCATGTGGAACGACTTTATTGCTCGTGGTGCAAGCCACCCTGCCACCCCGCCCTCGAAAAAAGACTATCGTGAAGAGGCGGTCATACTTTACAGCGGCGGAACAACGGGAACAAACAAAGGTATTCGCCTTTCAAGCGCGAACTTTAACGCTACAGCATTCCAAACTGTGGCGGCAAGCGGATACCATGTTTACAAATTCAAGCTCCTTGCTGTAATGCCGATTTTCCATGGTTTTGGACTGGGGGTTAGCATACACACAGCCCTGATTAACTCTTGCACCGCTATTCTTATGCCGCAATTTAATCTAAAGACATATGCAACCAACTTGCGAGATAAAAAGCCTGATATTATTGCAGGTGTACCAACCCTGTATCAAGCTCTGTTAAAGGCTGAAGACCTGAAAAATGCCGACCTATCCTTTCTCAAGGGAATGTTTTCGGGTGGGGACACATTATCAATCGAGCTAAAGCGTAAAGTGGACGCCTTTCTGCGGGAGCGTGGGGCGAAAATTCAAGTGCGAGAGGGCTATGGCTCTACCGAAACCGTGACCGCTACCTGTCTCACCCCTCCTGACCAGTATCGAGAGGGAAGCATTGGTATTCCATACCCTGATATGTATTTCAAAGTGGTGAAGCCCGGCACAACTGACGAGCTGCCATTAGGTGAGGACGGGGAGATTTGCGTTACCGGTCCAAGCCTTATGCTTGGCTATTTGGACAATCCGGAGGAAACAGCAGACGCAATCAAAGTCCATGCCGACGGTCACAGCTGGCTACACTCCGGCGACCTTGGTAAAATTGACGAGGACGGCTTTATCTACTTCCTGCAACGAATTAAGCGAATGATTGTTGCTTCTGGGTATAATATTTATCCCTCGCAAATCGAGAATATTATCGAGCAATGCCCGAAAGTAATGCAAAGTTGCGTAATCGGCGTGCCGGATGAATACAGAATGCGTAAAATCAAGGCTTTTGTGGCTCTTCGCCCGGAATTTAAGGGGCAAGAGGAGGCGGCGAAAACGGAAATCATGGCATTATGCACCAAAAATATTGCCAAGTACGCAATGCCCGCCGAAATCGAGTTCCGCGACGAGCTACCCAAGACCCTTGTGGGCAAGGTCGCCTATCGTGTCCTTGAAGAGGAAGAGGCTGTGAAGCGTGGGGAAGTTCCGCCGTCTGCACAAGATGAATAAAAACTACCCCGAGGTATGTACATACCTCGGGGTTTTGTCTGAAGAAAAAGGTCAAGGTCGTGGGTTATGCACCCACACTGCACAAGTTTTTTGTAAAAAACTTGACTAAAAACTTTTTGACATAAAAGCATGAAATGCTTTTGTACCAAAGTTTTTGGGGTTCTTAGCCCCTTTTTTCAAAAAGGGGCTAAGTGGGGTTTGGGGCAACGCCCCAAGGTGTTCTAAAGTTTTTCTTCACTCTCACCCCGAGGAATATGCATACCTCGGGGTCTTTTACTTTGTGTCGACACGCTCTAAAGCAATGCGGCGAAAAGTGCTTTAATATCAGCAACGCTGGTGTCTTTTGGGTTGCCCGGACGGCAAGCGTCAGCGAAAGCAGATTCCGCAAGGAAGTCTAAGTCCTCTGCCTTGGCAATGCCTTTAAGGTCAGATGGAATGCCAATTTCTGCGGCTAACTTTGAAACAGCGGCAACAGCAGCACAGCGAGCCTCTTCAATGGGCATTTTCCATGCCTCGTGATTGCCCATCAGCCCGGCAATTTTGCGGTACTTCTCTCCTGTGGCGTCTGCGTTGTACTCCATAACAGACGGAAGTAAAATCGCATTGGCAATGCCATGAGGAGTGTCATACAGCGCACCAAGTCCATGAGCCATACTGTGAACAATCCCAAGCCCCACCTGTGAAAAGCCCATGCCTGCAATGTACTGCGCAAGCGCCATTTTGCCCATTGCCTCTTTGTCGCCTTCTACAGCCTTTTTTAGATTAGCTGCGATAAGTTTGATGGCTTGCAGGTGGAACATATCGGTCATTTCCCATGCGCCGCGGGTGATATAACCCTCGATAGCGTGTGTCAGCGCGTCCATGCCGGTTGCGGCAATCAGGCTGGCTGGCATAGACATCATCAGGTCAGGGTCAACAATGGCAACAGTGGGAATATCGTGAGGGTCAACGCAAACAAACTTACGCTTTTTCTCCACGTCGGTGATAACATAGTTAATTGTCACCTCGGCGGCTGTTCCTGCGGTTGTCGGCACAGCAATTGTGAACACAGCGTGGTTTTTCGTGGGCGCAACACCCTCAAGACTGCGAACGTCCGCATACTCCGGGTTAGTGATGATGATACCAATGGCTTTCGCCGCGTCGATAGGCGAACCGCCGCCAACTGCGACAATACAGTCAGCGCCGCAGGCTTTGAACGCCGCAACCCCTGATTGCACGTTCTCAATGGTGGGATTCGGCTTGATGTCCGAGAAAATCTCGTAAGCAAAGCCGGCGGCATCAAGTACATCGGTAGCTTTTTTCGCCACTCCGTATTTGATTAAATCCGGGTCAGTGCAGAGAAGAGCTTTTTTGTAGCCTCGTGAGCTAAGCTCGGTCGCTAAGGCAGAAATACTGCCGGAGCCGTGGTGTGAAACGGGATTAAGAATAATACGCATTTGTCGTTCTCCTAGTTTTTGGTTTTGAGAATGGCTATGTATACCATCTCATTTACACACATTATAACACATTTCGGCGGAAATATCTATAGCTTATTTGTAAATTTGTTTACGATTTATTTGTTTTTAGTTATTGACATTTATGTTTTAGTATGGTACAATAATGCAAGCAAAAAAGAGCATATCGAGTTTATAATGCGACTTGGAAGTCTTTTCAATACTGCCTCTGAGAGTATACAATAAAAACATTTCCCTTTTTAATGAGTGACATTATATAATAATGAAGAAAACACCAACCTCGCTCCGCGAACTTAATTCCAACAAGACCAACATATTACAAAACCGCTATTGGTGTCAAAAATACTGCAATTGGCGAAAAACTATTGCAATAAAAAAATGAATGTGGTATAATAATATCGCTATGATAAATAGCAAAGGTGATTCATGTCTGATAACAACGAAAACAAGAAAATCGGCTTTTCTGAATTAGCAAAGTTATATGGAATATCGTCAGTTGAAGAGCAAGCGGCTAAAGAAGGCGAGCAAACTTTGGAAGAGAAGTCAGAAGAGAAGAAGGAAGAAACGACAGAGCCTGAACAATTAAACGATAGCAAAGATGAAAGCGTGCAGCAGGAAACATCTCCTGCCGAAATCGGCGAGATTGCAATCACCACCGAGGGGATTAGCGAAACCGATACACCAGACCAAGCCACAGAGAACGATGCTGACCCTCCGCCAAAAAAGAAAAAACCTCCTTCCGTATGGAAAGAGCTTGGCGTGCTACTTATCAAAATCATACTTGTTCTGTTGGCTATTGCCGTGTTTTTCACTTTTTTTTACGGAGTGCACCGTGTAGAAGATAACGCCATGAACCCAATGGTGCGTGAAGGTGACTTGGTTATATTTGACCGAAGAAACAGGAATTTTCGCAACGGTGATTTAGTCGCATTTGAAATTGACGGAGTGCGCCAAATTCGCAGAGTGGTTGCCCAACCCGGCGACACAGTGACTATTGGTACTCGTGGATTGATTGTAAACGGCAGTTTAATACAAGAACATGACATTTTCTTTGACACCACAGAATTTGAGGGTGGAATAGAGTTCCCGTACACAGTTAGACCCGGACACATATTTGTTCTTGGGGATTCAAGAAGTGACGGCAGAGTATCTGTTACCGACAGCAGGATATATGGGGGCGTTTATATAGAAACTGCCTTAGGAAATGTAATGACAATTATCCGGCGAAGAAAGTTTTAATTTGTTGCCGTGGCAACATAAATGTTTGGGTTTATGTGGTATAAATAATTTGCAGGTTTTGAGGAGTCGGCGCTGGGTTTTGCGAAATTCATTTAGATTTTACAAGCACTTGCTTTTTATTTTAGGTCTTGTATGTTATACTATTGATATAAAGCGACACGGTCGCATTATATAAAAAAACAAACGAGAGACAAAGATTCTCTCAAAAAAAGGAGGAACATTTTAATGTTCAAAAACAAAAACAAAGTGCTATCTCTTGTTCTTGCGGTTGTAATGTTACTATCTATGTTTGCTGTAGTATCATTCGCTGGCGACGCCAACGACACTCCGCTGACACCTGGCACACCAGATGCACCTGCCCAAGCGGGTGTTACCAAGCGTCTTGTGACGCCAGTAGGAACTCTGATTCCTCAAGATGGATTCACATTCACTTTCTACGTAGAGCAAATCGGATATAATACATATCTGTGCGAGTGCGTTGAATATGATTGTGAGTATGATTGTGAGCATGTTTGTGACACTGCGTGTGACTACGGTGCTGACTGCCAATATGTTTGCGACCACGAGTGTCCAGTACAACCACCTTGCGTACTTCCAGTAACTGCTCCGACTATTGGCCCAGTTGAAGTCACAGTGTTTCCACACCAAGGCGTTACTGTTGGTGGCGTAACAACATTTACTGTTGGTTCTGGCGACTTCCTTGAAGGCATCGTGTGGGAAGCTACAGGTAACTTCTTGTTCCGTGTAACTGAAAGCCAAACACCTCCACAGTTCAACCCACCTCAAGCTGACGTTGTTGAAGACTGGGTAATGTCTCAAGCTGTTTACTACCTATGGGTTTATGTACGCAGTGCTCAAGTAGCTCACGTTTGTGATGCAGAGTGCGATGATCCATGTGACTACGAAGACACTTACACAACAGTTCTTTATGCTCGTTATGCTTACGCTTATCGCATAGTTGGCGATGATGGCCCACACATTTGTGATGACACTTGTGAAGATCCCTGTGATGTTGTTGAGCCTGCTCCAGAAAAAGTTGATGTAACTCCTGGTGACCCAGAAGATAACCTCGCAAGTGGAATGGTTTTCCAAAACATCTACACAAGAACTACACACCAAGATGAAAACGACAATGACAATGACAATGACAATGACAACGACAACGACAACGACAACGACAACGACAATGACAATGACAATGACAATGACAATGACAATGACAATGACAATGACAACGACAATGAGCTAAACGACCGCGCTGAAGGTCCGTTAGTTGTTTCTAAAACTGTTGTTGGTGACTTGTCTGCCGCTGCTGCTGACAGATTCGAGTTCACAATCTGGATGTCACTAAACACAATGTTCTTGCCACAAAGTCATGCTGGTTATTTCATTGGCTACATTTTCTGTGTAGACGGCATTCTTCAAGAGCGCATTACAGTTGCTAACAGCTTTGGTGCTACTTACAATGATGCCCCAACCACTCTAACTACAACATTCGAGCTTGGTTGCGGATGGCACATTGCGTTCCAAAATGCTCCTGTAGGTACAACATACAATGTTGTGGAAACTGCTCCAACTGCTGGAGATGACCTACAATTCTCAACTGAAATTGTAATCACTACTGAAACAGGCACAGATAGAGTTACTGGTAGAGAAACAGGCGACCGCCTTGTTCTTGACCACCGTTTTGTAGCAAGCGAAGATTATCCTTACGAGTATGAACTTGAAGTAGTTCTAACTGAAGCTCAGTTTGAAAATACTCTAACTGAAGACCCACCAACAGGTCTAACACTTGAAAACGCTGGCGTTATTGGTCTGATTGTTCTTGCAATCGGTTCTCTTGCTGCCTTCGTTGTAGTAAAAGCTAAAAAAGCTCAAAACTAAAAGTCGATACGTATAACCATCGACTGTTGTAATCAACAGTCGATGGTTATCGACATACCTCTTACCTAACTGTAACAATATGACAAAAACATCAAAAGCAGGAAAAAGAATAGTGCGTTTTGGGCATGGCATAATTGATACTTTGGTATTAATTGCTATCATGCTCGTGCTTTCTATTGGCACCTATGCCATTTGGGACAATTATCAAGTTCTTGGCGGCGCTGACGCGACAAACTACGCCATATACAGACCCACTTTTGGTGAAGAGGGAGGGAGCGAATCCTTTGAGGAATTGCGTGCAATAAACCCGAATGTTTTTGCCTGGCTTACTGTTTTTGGCACCGGGATTGATTATCCGGTGGTTCAGGGACGAAACAATATGGAATATGTAACAAGGACAGTACACCGCACATTTGCAATGTCTGGAAGTATTTTCCTTGATAGTGACAGCTGTAGAAGCTTCACCCACTCATCCAGCATTTTTTACGGACACCACATGGAAAGAGATGCCATGTTTGGTGCAATTGGTAATTTTACAAACAGAGAATTTTTTGATGCTCGAAGATATGGAATACTTTATTTCGATGGACAACAACGCGGATTAGAGTTCTTTGCGTTTGTGCATACTCATGCCGCCGACAGACGCGTATTCACTACGAATATTATTGGACGAGATGCCCAACAGGCGTATCTTGATTTGCTTTTAGATATGGCAATGCACGTTAGATATGATGTGCCGGTTACTGTGGACGACCGAATTGTGCTATTGTCAACCTGTTCTACCCGCTCCACAAATGGTCGTGACTTGCTAATTGGCAGGATAACATACGAAGTAATGGACGACCCCTTTTACATTGAAGCTACACAAAGAGAATTTGCATTTCCACTAATCATGAGCGGATTGCCCAACCTTTGGGAACAAGCTCCTGTTTGGATGAGGGTAGGAATAATCGCACTTGCAAACCTACTTGTGATAATAACTCTTTTATTTATATATAGAAAGCTCGCAAAAAAGAGTGCCGAACGAGCCGACACACAAAATTCGCCCCAAAATTAAGGAGAAGTAATATGCAAGTCATCAGAATAAAAAGGGATTACCTGAAACTGTTGGCGGTTGTCCTTGTTGCAGTATGTCTGTTTGGTATAACAGGCACAATGACGTCCCATGCGGCATTAACAGTTGATGTATCGCTGTTTGTGCGACAAAATGTGGAGTCAAACATAGGAAATGTGGCAACTCGCGAATTTACATACCGAGTAACTCCCGCAGACCCCGCCTATCCTATGCCGGCGGGAACTGTTGCAGGAGAATACACATTCACCTTAACAGGGAACACCGCGGTAAACACCACCCCAATCACATTTACCCAAGCACACATTGGCGGCACATTTATATATAACGTGTCCACAGTAGTGACAAATCGTGATGGCGTTACTTACGATACTCAGGTGTTTGAAGTGGAAATCCGCGTGCGTACTATTGATGGGCAACCGGGCATAATTATGCTTGTTCGTTGCGCAGAAGATAACGAAGAAAAGCCGGAAGAAATGCAGTTTAACCACACATATCTTGTGGAAACCGTAACTCTTTCAGGCACAAAAACATGGGATCACGGCACAAATGCTGTGGCTAATCGTCCCACAAGTGCGACTGTTCATTTGTATGAAAACGGCGTTCGTGTGGAAACATTTGTAGTCAACGCCGCCAATAACTGGACATGGTCAACAACCCGCCCGGCATACGATGCCTATGGCAACCGCTTGACATTCACAATTGTGGTGGAAAACATTGCGAACTACACCACCGCAGTAAGCGGATTGAACGCCCACAGCGTGTTTATAGAAACCCCGGTTGTACCGCCAACAGGCGAAGACAACTCAATCTTAATCGGCTCTGTCATCGCCGGTATCAGCTTGATTGGTATTTTCTTGGTAGCATTCAAGCGCAGAAACAACGAAGCGGAGGAAGTGTA
>Ga0209755_10002866_pt1 | contig 22636 bp, 20 predicted proteins | sample TergutCo191P1_FD_187301 | JGI IMG/M metagenome (GOLD analysis project Ga0209755, IMG submission 187301) | Cornitermes sp. P1 segment gut microbial communities from Petit-Saut dam, French Guiana - Co191P1 (SPAdes) (version 2) | ecosystem: Host-associated > Arthropoda: Insects > Digestive system... | reverse complement strand
ATATATAGGTGATGAAAAAAAGTAATTTTCATCAACAGGAGTAAAAAATGTATAAAAAAAGAGATTTCATTACCGGTGCCTTTTATCATGTTACTTCCCGAACCAATGATAAAGTCAAGGTTTTTGAATCTACACTGGGAAAAAAGCTTATGCTCATTACCCTTCAGGATGCGAAAGATAAGTTTAAATTTAAACTCACAAATTTTTGTGTCATGCCGACTCATATTCATCTGCTGATAAAACCAGAAAATGATATAAATTTAAGCAGCATAATGCATTGGTTAAAATTGCAAACAGCAAAAAGATGGAATTTTATTCATGGTTCTACCGATCATTTATGGGGGCGCAGATATTTTGCAAGATATATTAAGGATTATTCTGAATATGAATATGTGACGAATTACATCGATAATAATCCCGTAAAGGCAGAATTAGCCAATACACCTGAAGAATGGAAAGCAGGCGGCGCTTATTACAGGCTTCATGGACTAAGCCTTGTAGATAGAGATAGGTAGCAGCTACCTTTTCCGTCGGTAGCAGCTATCTTTTTCGCTGGTAGCAGCTATCTTTTGCTTCGGTAGCAGCTACCTTTTTTTCCGCTTGTAAAAATACGTTAAACCTGCTACCTTTACCAAATGAGATATTTAGTGCCCAACGATTACATGGCTGATCCTGCCGCGCATGTTTTTAACGGAAAGATTTATATTTATCCTTCGCATGACTGGGAAAGCGGTGTCGGCGAAAACGACAACGGCGATCATTTTAACATGAAAGATTATCATGTCTTTTCTATAGGAGGCGATGTTGAATCAGGCGAAGTAAAAGATCACGGAGTAGTTCTTGATGTAAAAGATATTCCGTGGGCAGGCCGCCAGTTATGGGACAGCGACGCGGCGTATAAAAACGGAAAATATTACATTTACTTTTCGCTTAAAGATAAAAATGATATTTTCCGCCTTGGGGTCGCGGTTTCCGATAAACCGCAGGGGCCCTTTGTTGCGCAGCCTGATCCGATTCGCGGCAGTTACAGCATCGACCCTTGCGTATTTGAAGACGAAGGCAGGCACTACATTTATTTCGGCGGACTTTGGGGCGGTCAGCTTCAGCGCTATAAAGACAACAAAGCTCTTGAAAGCGGCGGCACATTTCCCGCGGAAAGCCAGAGCGCAATCTGCGCCAGGGTCGCAAAACTAAGCGATGATATGCTGCAGTTCGCAGAAGAGCCGCGCACGGTGGTTATCTTAGATAAAAACGGCGAGCCGGTTACAGCGGGCGATACGCAAAGGCGCTTTTTTGAAGCTTCGTGGATGCACAAGTACAAAGGAAAATATTATTTTTCATACTCAACAGGCGACACCCATCTTTTGTGTTACGCGACAGGCGATAACCCATACGGACCTTTTACTTATCAGGGGGTGATCCTAACGCCTGTTGTCGGATGGACAACTCATCATTGCATCACAGAATATAATGGCAAATGGTATCTTTTCCATCATGACAGCGCGCCGTCAGGCGGGAAAACATGGCTTAGAAGCCTTAAAGTGACAGAATTAAATTATAATGAAGACGGTACAATTCAGACAATTAAAGGTCAGGCCGGATAAAAACACGCGGCAAGACAGGAGGATGAAATTTGGACAAGGACAAAGCGGGAAGAAATTTAAAAGAGATAGTTGATAAATTACATAATGATACTGATATAAAAGAACTTGATGAATATAGTAAGTTATATAAAAAAGAAATCTCTCTTTTTAAAAGGTCGTGGACAGCCGCGTGGCTTTTCATGTATTACGACAAAAGAGAAAACCCAAAGATAAGCAGTCAGGAGAATTTATCAAATAAAAAAAACGCTTACTCAAAAGATGTTGCCGCTGTTTCCAAGCCGGTTTATTCAAAATCAAAACCGGCAAATGAAAAACAAGCTGTCGAGATTAATTTAAGCGAAGATGAATCAAAGCGGCTTTTTATCAGCATCGGTAAAAACCGCAGGCTCTTCCCAAGGGAAGTAATTACATTGATCATGACAAGAACAAAAACCGCAAGAGAAGACATCGGCATGATCAGGATTCTAGATAATTATTCATTTGTTCAGGTAAGGGACACAAAGGCTGATGAAATCATCGAAAAACTTTCAGGCTGCAAATTCCACGGAAGGACGCTTGCCGTTAATTACGCAAAACCTAAATCAACAGAAAACGACGACGGCAGTTAAAAAGAAATAATCCGAAACAAAAATAATATTAATATAATAAAAACAATATTAATGCAGATGCTTAAAACAAGGATAAACCCCGCGGCCGCTTCAAGCAGATATGCGCGTATCGCATAACGCTTTGCTTCTGTTTTACCGGATTTTTCCAGCAAGCAAAACGACGCAAGATCGCTTGTTACACGCAATTTCTGCGCATTCCAGCCAAGGCGGCGGTAAAATGCCGTAAACAGGAATCCCGGCGGCAAGACAGGAAACACGGGGATAAAAACCGCGATAAAAGCGGTGATTACTGTCAGGCGGTATGCCGGCCGTTCCAGAAAGTAAGCCGCTATGTAAATCAGGATAAGTGCGCCGATTGCGATGAAAACCGGAGTAAAACCATTCCAGTAATCGTTGCGCGTTCTTGCGGCGCGGATAATTGTGTTTGTTAGTTCAGTATCAGGCTGATTGTAAAAAATTATTATAAGAGGCTCTTTTTTTAATGAACAAAAACATAATCTGTTGTTCCTGCTTTTTATCCTGCCGCCGATAAAAACTTTCGCGCCTTCCTTTAAAGTAGAAAAATGATCCCATCGGATCAATTCCGCAGTAAAAATATTTTTATCATTTTCCGGCGTTTCCTCCGCGGTCAAAAGATAACATTTTGTTTTTTCAAGCAAAACCGGAATTGTAAGATCAGTTCCTTTTACCCAAAGCGTATGGCCGTCTGTAATCGAATCGATTTTTCCTGTAAAATGACACAGGGTGTTTTCAAAATCTGATTTTCGGTACTGCTTGTAATCAAGAAGAGGGCAGTTCTGAAGGCTGTAAAAACGGTTTCTGAATTTTCTCCATTTGTACCGGTTGTAAAAACCGCCTGCGATTGGAAGAATGCCGTAAAAAAAAATCACAACTAAAAAAATGACTAGAAAATCAATCGATCTCGTGCTAATATCCCTCCATGTCCGAAAAGAACATAGTTCAATTAATTGTGGGCCCTATAGCGGCTAACTGCTGGATTTATCCGTTTGGCCGCAGCGCCGCCGTTATCGATCCCGGCGCTGACGCAAGTCTTATTATATCAACATTGGAAAAATTAAATCTTACGCCTGTCTATATATTACTGTCACACGGTCATTTTGACCATATCGGCGCTGTGCCTGCGCTTGTTAAAGCATTTCCGGAAATCCTAATCGCTATTCACAGCCAAGATTCGCACTATCTTGGCGAGCAGACTTATGAAACACAATGTCAAAGCATGAAAGCGGCAATCGGCAGCTCTACCTTAATTGACGAATCATGGAAGGAAATGCCCGCGGCAGGTCGTCTTCTTGAGGACGGCGATAAAATCGCCTGCGGGGAAAGCGAATTGACAGTGCTGCACATTCCCGGCCATACGCAGGGAAGCGCCGCTTTTTACGACGAAAAAACCGGCGTTATTTTTACAGGTGACACTCTTTTTCACCGTGGCTACGGCCGCACAGATCTTCCAGGCGGCGATGAAGATCAAATCTTTGAAAGTCTAGATCGCCTTTTCACACTTGAGCCCGGTATTATCGTTTATCCCGGTCATGGAAGAAAAACCACGATAGGACAGGAAGCAAAAAGGTGACAGTCACCTTTTTTTATTTGACTTATTGCAGGATCGGGTTTATTCTTTAAAAAATAGACTATAATTAAGGAGTTTTAAATGAAAGTAGCGATTAATGGTTTTGGGCGCATCGGACGCCTGGTTTTTCAGTCACTGGTTGGCCAGAAACTGCTTGGCAAGGACAAAATTGACGTTGTGGCGGTTGCCGACCTTGATACCAATGCCAAATATTTTGCCTATCAGCTTAAATATGACTCGACTCAGGGTCAGATGAAAGACGATATTAAGACAAAGAAATCAGCTAATGCGGAACAAGATGATATTCTTGTTGTTAACGGACATGAAATTCAATGCGTTAAAGCCCAAAGAGAGCCAAAAGACCTTCCCTGGGCCAAGCTTGGTGTGGAATATGTTCTGGAATGTACAGGTCTTTTTGTTGACGACAGGGCTTTCCAGCACCTTGAAGCAGGAGCAAAAAAAGTTATTATTTCCGCACCTGCCAAAGGTAAAGAAAAAAAGATTCCAACGTTTGTAATGGGCGTAAATCACGATAAATACAACGCGGCTCAGGATCATGTTATTTCCAACGCGAGCTGCACAACCAACTGTCTTGCGCCTGTCGTACACGTTCTTCTCAAAGAAGGTTTCGGCATCGAAACCGGTCTTATGACCACAATCCATTCTTATACAGCAACGCAGAAAACAGTTGACGGCCCATCCAACAAAGACTGGAGAGGCGGACGCGCTGCGGCTATCAATATTATTCCTTCGACAACAGGCGCCGCGAAAGCTGTAGGCGAAGTTCTCCCTGTAACCAAAGGAAAACTCACAGGAATGAGCTTCCGCGTTCCTACGCCGACAGGCTCTGTTGTTGATCTTGTTTTCCGCACGGAAAAAGACACCTCAATCGAAGAAATCAACGCAGCCTTTAAAAAAGCCGCTGACAGTTACCTTAAAGGAATTTTACAGTTCCAGGAAGATGAAATTGTCTCGACGGACATTGTTCATAATACCAACACATCGATATACGACAGTCTTGCGACATTGCAGAACAATCTTCCCGGCGAAAAACGCTTCTTCAAAGTTGTCTCTTGGTACGACAACGAATGGGGTTATTCGAACAAAATCGTCGACTTGTTAAAATATATCGACAGCATGAAATAATTTTACTTAGTGTACATCAAACGCGGATTTACACGGACTAAACGGATTTACGCGGATTAGCTTTATGCTTTGATATTTCCGCGTTAATCTGGGAAATCCGCGTTAATCGGTGGTTAATGTAATTATGTTATTAAGGGAGGTAAGTTATGATTAAAACAGTTAAAACCGTTGATTTAAAAGGCAAGCGCGTCATAATGCGTGTAGATTTCAATGTCCCAATGAAAGACGGTGTTGTACAGGATGACACGCGCATAACAGCGGCTTTGCCTACAATTCAATATATTCTTGAGCAGGGTGCAAAGACAATTACGCTGATGTCGCACCTTGGCGATCCTTCAAAGGACGCGAAAAAAGCAAAGGAAAAAGCCGAGAAAGACGGAAAGCCTTTTGATGAAGCAGCTTATATTAAAGGCAAACATCGAATGACGCCTGTCGCCGCGTATTTAGAAAAGAAACTTGGAAAGCCGGTTATTTTCGCGGTTGAAGACTCGCCTGGCGTCGGCTGTTACGGAAAGAAAGCGTTTATCGAAAGCCAGAAAGACGGCAGCGTTATAATGCTTGAAAACACTCGTTTTCATAAAGAGGAAACATCAAGCGACCCGGCTCAGCTGGACAAGCTTGCAAAAGAGCTTGCCACATACGGCGAAATTTTTGTAAATGACGCATTTGGTACGGCTCACAGGGATCACGCTTCAACGGCTTCTATCGCCAAATTTGTGCCTGTTTCCGTCGCCGGTTTCTTAATGCAGAAAGAAGTCGATTATCTTGAACCTATCGTGACAAATCCAAAAAAGCCGTTAGTTGCAATTATCGGCGGCGCGAAAGTTTCATCGAAGATCGCGGTGCTTGAAAGCCTTCTTAAAAATTCCGCGGCGCTTGTTATCGGCGGCGGAATGGCATATACATTCTTAAAAGCCCAGGGTTATAAAACAGGCAAGTCGCTTGTCGAAGACGATCAGATCGATACAGCAAAGAAGATCCTCGCCGCCGCGCAAAAAGCGAATGTGCAGATTATCCTTCCCCTCGATCATGTCGCCGCGACGTCATTTGACTCGGCATCCGCGCCAATCCCCGTTGATGAACTTAATCTTCCTGACAGCCTGATGGGTCTTGATGTCGGTCCTAAGACTCTTGCCAAGTACAAGGAAGTTTTAACCGTCGCAAAAACAATTGTGTGGAACGGCCCTGTCGGCGTTTTTGAATTTGACGCGTTCGCCAAAGGCACTGAAGAAGTCGCAATCCTTGTAGCGGAAGCGACCGCAAAGGGAGCGATCACTGTTGTCGGCGGCGGCGATTCAGTCGCGGCGGTAAATAAATTCGGCCTTGCTGATAAAATGAGTCATGTCTCCACAGGCGGCGGCGCGTCGCTTGAACTGCTTGAAGGCAAGAAACTCCCGGGCATCGAAGTTTGCAGAGGATAAAAATCAATACTCACACAGGAGAATCTTATGAGTAGAAATTACTATATCGCCGGTAACTGGAAGATGCACATGACCAGGGAAGAGGCCGCGCAGCTTACGCAGGAATTAATCGCGGCTCTAAAGGACGGAAAACACGAGTACCTTATCGCTCCTTCTTTTACGCTGCTTGAAACAGTAAGCGCTTTTATCGAAGGGACAAATATCCGCCTGGGAGCGCAGAACTGCGCGCCGGAAGAGCAGGGTGCGCATACAGGCGAAGTGTCGGTGCTTCAGTTAAAAGACCTTGGCGTCAATACAGTTATTTTGGGCCACAGCGAAAGACGCCACATTTATAAGGAAGACGACGCTCTAATTAATAAGAAAGTGAAGCTTGCCTTAAAACACGGGTTTGAAGTTATTTTATGCATCGGCGAGTTGCTGGAAGAAAGAGAAGCAGGCAGGGTCGAAGAAGTCTGCGAAAGGCAGACTGTTAAAGGACTTGAAGGCGTAAGCGAATCTGATCTTGGAAATGTTGTTATCGCCTATGAGCCTGTATGGGCTATCGGCACAGGCAAAACAGCGACGCCTCAGGACGCCGAAGCGGTTCACGCGTTTGTTCGCAAAGTAATCGTGCGCCTTTACGGGGAAGAAGCCGCATCGAAAATCATTATTCAATACGGCGGCTCTGTAAAACCGGACAACGCGGCGCAGCTTATGTCGATGGAAAATATCGACGGCGCACTTGTCGGCGGCGCTTCATTAAAGGCAGGCTCCTTTATTCCAATTGCCAAGTTTTCCTGATATAATAGCCGGAAATGATTGTTTTCTGCATTTTATGGATTCCGCTTGTATATTTTCTGCGGCGTTTCATTACAAGAGTAGGCGGTTTTTCAGGCGGCGTATGGGCGCTCATACTTGGCAGCATTTTTGCGATAATCCAAATCCTCATTGGTAATATAATCACCCCCGGAGGATTTGGATTTTCCCGCTTGCTTCATGGATTTTTCGATATAGTATGCCTTCCTGCACTGATTCCTTTGTTGATTTATTTAATAATTTTTCTTTTTCGGGGCTTTTCCGGCGAGGCTGACTTTGGCGGATTCGCGCTTTTATGGCTCATTCCATCGGGGCTTTTGCGCGCGTTAAGCTGGGGCGATACAAGCGATCCGATCTTACTTGTCGCGGCTCCGGTTTTATGGGCGGCGCTTGCCGTAGGAATCTCATATTTTATAAACTGGATAATTAATACAGACTACATCATTTTAAAAATCGTTTTTTCGATATGTATTTTAATTCCGCCTGCCGCGGCTTGTCTTTCCTATTGGGCTTTCTTTTCGATGCAGAACTTGCTTGGATATGGTTTTTTGGCTCTTACCTGTGTTCCGTTTATTTTATCTCTTGCGCTTCGCAAGTAGCCGGGACTAATCATGGATTATATTGATAAATTTCAGCAGGCGCTTAAAATTCCGACATATTTTAAAAGTGATGAGTTTTCGGTTTCCGATCATGAAAAAACACTGGAATGTTTTCAGGAGTTTCTTTTTAACAGTTTTCCGCATTTAAGTAAAACAGCAGAGCGTTATGTGTTAAGTCCGTATTCGGTTGCCTACAGGATTGCCGGTTCATCAGATTCGTCCGCAGCACAGCCAACGAAGCCGCCTGCGAATTCGTCTGCGGCACAGCCAACGAAGCCGCCTGCCGCGCTTTTTCTTGCGCACTACGATGTAGTTCCGGCTGAAAAAGAAAAATGGAAAACAGACCCTTTCGGCGCGAAGATACAAGACGGCTATATTTACGGGCGCGGCAGCCTTGATATGAAAAACACATTGATTGGTATTATGCAAGCCGCAGAAAATTTATGCGTTCAAGGGTGGAAGCCAAAGCGCGATATCTGGTTTGTCTTTGGCGGCGACGAGGAGCGAAGCGGTTTTCTCGGCGCGGGGAAAACAGCGCAGTGGTTTAAAGAAAGAGGGCAGCGTTTTGATTTTGTACTGGATGAAGGAACGCCTGTGGCAGAAGGCCAGATAAAGGGAATAGAAACGCCGGTTGCGCTAATCAGCATAGAAGAGAAAGGATACTTAAGCCTTAAACTTTCAGTTGATCAAGAGCCGGGGCACGCTTCAAGGCCGCCTGAAGTTCAGGCAGCCGCGGTTCTTGCGCGCGCGTTATGTAAAATTGTTAAAAAGCCGTTTCCATTTTTGTTAAACGCTACAGTTGAGCTTTTCTTTAAAAAAGCATCGAATTTAATGAGCGGGCTTAAAGGGTTTGTTATGCGTCATGCGCGCGCGCTGGGGCCTTTGTTTTTTAAGCATGCTGCAGTAAACCCGACAATGACTTCTATGCTTCGCACTACAGCCGCTATTACGCAGCTTTCAGGCAGCGCCGCAGATAATGTAATGCCTTCGGAGGCAAGCGCTGTAATAAATCTGCGCCTTCTTTGGCCGTGGACAGTCGAAAAGGCAGTCGCTTTTATAAAAAAAACGATAAAAGATGATCGCGTTAAAGTAAATATTTACGGAAACGCAACAAATCCTGTTGCCGCAAGCTCCGGTTTCATGAATCACGGCTGGCAGGAACTTACAGATGCTATGGAAGAAGCGTGGCCCGGTATACCGCTTTTTCCCTTTATTATGGTCGCAACAACGGATTCCCGGCATTATAAAGATATAACAGACTGTATACTGCGTTTTAATCCGTATAAATTAAATTCCGAAGAGCTGGGTAAAATTCACGGTCATGATGAACGCATTTCTGTAGAAAATCTTCACCGCGGATTATCATTTTATACAAGTCTTTTAAGGTTATTATAAAAGAAACTAATTACAAATATTTTATCTTATTTTGGAAACAGCTGATTCATGTAAGATGATAAAAGTTCCTTGTAATCGGATTCAATTTTTTGCTCCGCCGTTAGAAACGCGCGGTTTTCTGCAAGAGAAGTTGTGTTATGGCCTTCGCGTATAGAAAGCGTAAAAGGCAGCAGCACCGCATCAGCGCCTGCTGGGTCGGTAAGGCTTGCGTTTAATTCCATTTGAGCCCATTGATACTGCGTGTTAGGATACTCAGGGTTTGTTATCGATACATTTACATATAGCACATAATGCGGATTGCTTGTTCCTGTTCTAAAGCCAAAATCATTGAAGATCTTTGCAAAGGCGTTTTGAATTCTTGCTGATCTGTCGCCTGTAACAATTATTCCTATAGGAATCACTCTTGCGATATTTAACGCTTCAAGGCGGTATTGATCGCCTGTTGTCACTCCCGCAGGCGGCGAAGCGCCCAGTACGTTTAAAATGTTCGCGTAATCGGTGTTAATATCAGCGGCAGCGCCGGCGAATCTGTATCTGGAAACAGCCTCTAAAGAGTTTCCTTCCTCTTTTGCGGCGTTTACAAGATTATTAATCATCCGCAGGTTATCTGATATCATATTAGTATAAATCTGAATAGTTCTTTGCCTGTCCATGACAGCGGCGGCGTAGTAAACCCTGTTTCGTTCATCGTACCATGTTTCTCTTATTTCCGCCCCAATCAGGATATCCATTGACGTTGTTGTTCTGATTGAATAATCAACATCGGTGCTGTCAAACCATTGCGTCATCGCGCCGCTTCTTGCCGCCTCAAAGTAGGTGTTTCTGATTGTCTGGTCTGATTGTATTGACTGGCCGAAAAAGGATGAAAGATTCGAAAGCGCACTTCTTTCCGCCATTTGCCGGTCAGACGCGTATCCGACCGCCGCTACATATTGTAATCTGTTATAAACAGAGTTTAAATTATCTACCCATAACGGTTTTCCGCCTGAAGCAGATGAAGGCGAACCGCCGCACGATAATAGACCCAAAGATACAGCGAAAAATAATAGTGATAAATTTATTTTTGACATTTTTTTCCGGTATAAAAAAAGCGGCTGCGAACGATAAATTCAACAGCCAGCTTTTTTTAGTATAAATTGTTTTAAAAATCCCTTACGATAAGCTCTCTTGCATTTTCTCTTTCAATTGCTGCCTGCATCCGCGCTTCGGCGTTAAAAGCCGACATTGCAGGGACAGCAAGCCTTGCGGCCGCCTGCGCCTGAGAAATTTCCTGAACGGCGTTTGAAGCGCTTAAATGCACTACTACATAATATGTGCCGTCCACCCAGTCTTCATCCGCTACTACAACGCCTGTAAGTCTTGAATTGGTCAGCGTTACAGTTATACTTTCCTGATAAGCCATTGCCGATGCGGGATCAACTTCGCTTGACACAAGGTAATCGCGTATTTCTTCCTGAACCAAGCTTTCCAAAACCCTTGCGATTTCCGCTCTTGCTCTTGCTTCCGCTATAGTTTTTGACTGGCTTTGACTAGCAAGCCTTGCGCTTCCAATTCCGACCAATGTATCAGGCGGCGCGTTTCTTCGCGCGTTTCTAACAATGTCAGGTAGTCCGCTTGTTCTTGCGGGATCAGCGTTAGTATCCGGTTTTGAAGCGCATCCTGCAATCAGCATGACCAATGCCAGGGCTGTTAAAGCCCAAAAAGTTTTTTTCATTTTTTTCTCCTTGAAATAATAATATCCGCTTAGTATATTATACAGCATTTTTTGGGAATTTCAACATAATATTGATAAAATTACGATCAGAAGGGAATACCACAGAGGACATTCGAACTGGAGGTTCGCAGGTTGCATAGAGTGTTTAAAAATCCATTAATTAAAAGCAGTTCATATAAAAAATATTTACCGTTTGTTATGTGAAATTGTGCAGTACAGCATTATTTATTTAAAAAATAAATACTATTGCCATTGCTTTATTTTTTCTGTAATTGATTGTTCAAACATTCTATAATTATTTTCAAACTGTTTAAATTCCTGTAAAATCTCTTGATACATACGTTCAAATGATTTGTTATTATGATGCATAAAAGTAACAGTGCTTGTAGTAAAGAGTTCCGGAGTGTCAACATTAAGAGCAATTGCAATCCGTTCCAGCATACTGGCAGAAGGGAATTTTTTACCAACCTCTATCATGGCTATGTAATTGGGAGCAGTACTTATTTTTTCCGCTAATTTTTCCTGAGAAATCTTTTGTATTTTGCGGTATCTTTTCATATTTTCTGCCAAAATCAGGCGAATATTCGTCATTTTTCCTCGCTATTTTTAAAAACTGAGCCTTTTCTAAAACCCAGTTAGTTTCGGAAAAGCCTTAATTAATACAAACTCTTGTACTTTCCTATTTTTTTGATGTTTTATCTATTTTACTCTTGACTATAAGGTATATATTAGTTACTCTAAGGTATAAAATTATCTAATAGGTGGGTATATTTTATGAAATACTAGCTTGTATGGGCTGGTATAGATAAATTTAAGGAGTTTTTAATGAAAAACACAATCAATTTTTTAGGGATTATTGCCTTTACAGCGATAATGAGTTTCTCAATGACAGCTTGCGGCGATCCTGATGAACCATCAAACAGTAAGTTTGTAGGAACATGGACAAATGGGACTAATGGCAGGATTGAAGTTCATAATAATGGTAAATGGAATCAATACCTTATTCAAGAAAATGAAGAAATATCTTGTGGAACATATAAAATGGTTTCTGATACAAAGGTAGAGTTCACAATGACCCATGGAAAAAATCAAGGTCAATGGGTTGACTTATCAGGATACACAAAAGCAGAAGTAGAAGCGCAAGGGGGCTGGAAGACCGGCGTAATAGATATTTCCAACAATGAATTTAACTTACCAGTGGTTGGAACAAAATACACAAAGCAATTATAATCCTGCGTAAAGGTGTCAGGATACAATATCACTAATGTTCCTGACACCGTTTTAATCTATAAGCACTCAAATTATCTCTTGTGGCAGTATTACCTTTTGCTTGCTATTCTAACCTTTCCATAATAAAATTACTGGATAAAGAAGGAGTATATCAATTTGAAAAACCGGATAAAGATTTTTCTTATTATTACCCTGCAGACAGCGATTTTTTTTACTTTAATAACCTGCGCAGGTCAGCCGGCGGCATCGGGCAGCGCCCATTCGCATAGCGGGGACTGGGCGGAAATTAGTTTATATGCGGAAGCAAGGACTTGCGGCGTTTGCGGCGAAAAAGAGATAAAACTCGCGCTGGGAATCGGCGATACGGGTCCCGGAGGCGGGATTGTATTTTACCTGAACGCCGAAGGCTTTACGGTTACAGATGATAACTCAACGGCGTACTATCTTGAGGCTTCGCCTGAGAATCTTGGAGCGGTGCGGGCTTGGGCTTCACCTGGGTTTATCGATTCAAATTACGGGGGAGCAGGCGCGTGGACAGCGATCTCCGGTACTTCGACAGATATCGGCGCAGGCAGAAAAAACACAGCATTGATTCTTGCGGTTGACAGTTTAGCTCCTGCTGCGCTGGCGTGTAAAAATTACGCAGGCGGCGGAAAGAACGACTGGTTTCTTCCAAGCAAAGACGAGTTAAATGAACTGTATAAACAAAGGAGTCATTTTGGAATAACGTCAGGTTTTTTCTGGACTTCGTCGCAGCTCAGCGAAGACTGGGCGTTAGGCATGAATTTCGCTTACGGCACTACGCTTAATCCTCAGAAGAACAGTAACGGTTTTGCCCGCGCTGTACGCGCTTTCTGACGGCTTTTCACTTTTTATTAAAACGCCGGATCGTTTTTAAACGGTTATTAATATTTTAATTTGCCGTTGGCAAATTTTACCGCCTGTCAGGCGAAAATAAAAATCCATAATTTTATTTTAATAAAATTATGGAGAAGGGAGTTTTATAATATGAGGAGCTTATTTAGAACTTTTGGTTTTATTGCTGTTTTAGCGGCAATTGTCTTTTCGATGGCGGTATGTTCCAGCCTTCCGCCGCTGCCTCCGCAGGGACGATTCGGCGTATGGTATGAGACCGCGTGGGCGGAATGGCAGGGTAAAGCGGATGACGATCGTTTTTTCGCTCAGATTAGATTAAACGGCGGCGACTGGAAAAATGTGGATAATGAACTGGTGCGGAAAATTGACGGCGGCAATACATGGCGCGTAGACATTCCAGGTTTAAGCAATACACCCGGGTCAACATACGATGTTCAGATTTTAAACGCAGCTTTCACGCCGATTTATATGATCACAGGGCTTCGTCCTGTTCCGTTTGACAGACAGGGTTACGCATTTTCGTTAAATCCCGAGAACGGACAGACAACCACAAACGGCGGTTATAATGACGACGGCACAATAAAAGAAGACGCGGTGATTTATTATATCACCCAGGATAACGTTAATTTTATTTTAAAAGCCGGCGCTTTTGATAGTTACGCGAAACCGGTTATTCTGCGCTTTATCGGCAAGGTAGGAGGAATTGATCTTGATAATCTGCTTGACACATCAAAACTTCCGGCCAGCATTACTGCTACTGCCGCTAACGGCGGGCGTATGTACAGAATTCAAGGAAAGAATATCACTATAGAAGGTATCGGTCCTGACGCTTCAATCGAAGGATGGGGACTCCTTCTTAACAATCACAACAACGTGGTAGTACGCAACATCAAATTTGATAGATGGTGGGACGATGCCATGACTATACAGGCTTCCAATGAAAGCCACGCCAATTCACACACATGGGTGACTCATAATACTTTTGGTCACGGCGTAAACCGTTTCGCGATTGGAATGGGAGAGGCCGACCATGTTAAAGGCGATGGAGCTACCGACGTAACTAACGGCTCAACTCACTTTACAATCAGTTATAATCAATATATTGGAAGCGGTAAATCCATGCTGATGGGCGGCGGCAACGGCGCTTCTATCGGGCATGGAACTGTACACCATAACTGGTACAGGGGAACTTCTGAACGTACGCCGCGCCTTCGCAACGGCTGGGTGCATGTCTTTAACAACCTTTATGACAATGTCGGTGATGAACCCGGCGGCGGTACAGGTTATGGTATCGGCGCAGGCAACCGCAGCAATATAGTAGCGGAAGGTAATACGTTTATTCATACGCACAGGCCGTATTGTATTTCTGGCGAAAGCTCAGGCGTTGCCGCCGGCGCCAATCCCGACGGACAGGCCAACACATTCGGCAACGATGCCCCCGGCATCATCCTTACCAGTTTATATAAAGGCTCGCCAAGCGCTCTTGAATTAACAGGACGCGATCTTGTGCCGAATGAAATGGATGAATGGTCAAGAGACGGAAGATGGTACTTTGAGAACGCAGAGCTTGTAATGGCAAACGGTCCGACCATCACCAATAACCTTAGACCTAACGGCCAAACATTGACTTACACCTTTGTTCCGTTCCATACGGCAATGAGTTACAGGACAGACGGCAGCGCAGGCGCAGCCCCGAATCAATCGCCGGCTCTTAGGTTTACAGGTACGCGCGCGGCTATTAACGATACATTAAGCAGCCTTGGCGTAGAAACCGCCGCCGCCGGCGCAGCCAGAGCAAAGAACGAAGCCGGAACGATGCCCATACCATCATGGTGGTAATAAAGGCTGTTTAAATACAATAAACCAGAATAAGCTCCTGTAAGTATTTTTACAGGAGCTTTTTTTCGCCGGCTTGAACCTCATCCTTATGCTTGCTAAACTGTCAAAATGCAAAATCAAAATGTTTCTTCAGCTTCCAAGTCGCTTGGTATAAACATTGGTTCGACAAGCCTTAAAATGGCTCTTTTGGATAACGGAAAGGTTATCTGGACGGCATCCACACCCCATGAAGGGGACTTCAGCGCCGCGGTTCATAAACTTCTCGCCGAAGGCAATATTCAACAAGGTTCATCAGGCGGCGAAGCTTACGGCATTAAAGCTCTTGTAACAGGCAACGAAGGCCGTTTTATGTTCGATGTGTCAGGCACTCTGGAGCCGTTATGCGTCGAGGCGGCGCTTCGCACGCTTGGAATTAACGCGGACGCTGTTGTCAGTATGGGCGGCGAGGACTTGATCGTTTATTCGCTGGACGCAGACGGTAAAATAATCAACAATTTTTCCGGCAATAAATGCGCAAGCGGCACGGGCGAGTTTTTAAAACAGCAGCTTGCCAGAATGGACATGACCCTCGATGATATCGATAAAGTTCCTGACACCGCGAAAGTGTACGCCCTTTCCACGCGATGTTCGGTTTTCATGAAGAGCGACTGCACTCACAGATTAAACAAGCGCGAAGCGACAAAGGACGATATTGTTCTATCTCTTTCCGATGTAATGGCGGTTAAGGTTATCGACTTTTTAAAACGCGCCAAGGTGACATCGGGCAGGGTAGTGCTCACCGGCGGTATTACACTTAACAGGCATATCATCCGTTTTATACGCGAAAAAGCTCCTGCTATCGAATTTATCATTCCCGATACCGCTCCTGTTTTTGAAGCGGTCGGCGCCGCAATGATGGCGCCGGTTTCTGGAAGTTTTCTTCCGCCGGCTGATAAACTGTTGCGGACTAACGAAGTGCGATTCGGCGTTCTCGGCGCGTTACGCGATTTTAAAGACAAGGTAAAGTTTTTTGAAAAACCCAATGGAAAAGTGCGCGCCGATCGCAGTTACATTCTGGGCGTTGACGGCGGATCAACAACAACAAAAGCGTGTTTAGTCGATATCGCTTCCGATGAAATCGCTGCGAGCCACTACGGACGCACTCACGGCGATCCTGTCAAAGCGTTAAAAGAATGTTTAAAAATAATTCAGGAAAAAATTATTGCCGACACGGGCGGAAAAAAAATTGATATCCGCTTAGTATCAACTACAGGTTCAAGCCGCGAGATTCTCGGCGTGTTCCTTGAAACCCCCGGCGTTTACAATGAAATTATCGCGCATTCTGTAGGGACTACCTATTTTGATAAAGACGTAGAAACCATTTTTGAAATCGGCGGACAGGACGCGAAGTATGTGCTTTTAAAAAACGGCGTGCCGATTGATTACGCGATGAACGAAGCTTGCTCCGCGGGAACAGGATCGTTTCTTGAAGAATCGGCGGCGGGCGATTTATCGATTCACAACGCGGTAGATATAGGTCCTATTGCGTTAGACGCAAACGCCCCCTGCAAATTCGGCGAGCACTGTTCGGCGTTTATTAACAGCGATATCCGCAAAGCGGTGCAGCAGGGCGCAGGAAGGGAAAACATCACAGCTGGAATTGTCTGTTCCATCGTGGCGAATTATCTTAACCGCGTCGTCGGCAACCGCACCATCGGAGGGAAAATATTTTTACAGGGCGGAGTCGCCAAAAACCCGGCTGTTCCTCTCGCGTTCGCGATGCTTATAAACAAGGAAATACTTGTCCCCCCTTCGCCTGAACTCATGGGCTGCTTCGGCGTCGCCCTCCTTGCCAAGCGCAAAAGAGACGAAGGTCTTCTTGCCGAGCAGGAAATTGTGTTAGACGACATCATAAGCCGCGACATCGGTTATGAGCGCGTCTTCGCCTGTCAGGCCTGTGAAAACCTGTGCTCGATTCAGGTGTTAAACGTAAACAATCACAAGTACATGTTCGGCGGAAGATGCAACAAGTACACAAATATGCGTAAGCAGGTAAAAGACGTTCCTGTTTTTGATTATGTCGAAAAAAGACAGAAAATGCTGTTCGAGGAATTCGCCGCGCCGAATTTAATGAGAGAAAATATTTTAAGAAATTTTATTGTAGGAATCCCCCGCGCGTTTTCTGTGCATACGCTTTATCCGCTTTACAGCTGGTTCTTCCACGAACTTGGAATTAAAACATATCTTTCCACCGAAGTCGCGCACGCAGGCATCGCGCGCGCTGAGGCGCAGTACTGCTTCCCTGCGGAGATCGCACACGGAGCGATACAGGATTGCCTTGATAAAAATGTCGATTATGTGCTTCTTCCGCATTTCCGCGATATGCCAAGTTATGAAAAAAATGTTCACGCCAACTTTTGCCCCATAACGCAGGCTCTTCCTTATTACATGGACAAGGCGTTTCCCGATATCGATAAAAAAAGGTGGCTTCCGTTAGTTGTCAGTTTTAAATTCGGCGAAGGAAAGGCGCTTGAGCTTTTCTGCGAAATGACAAAACTTCTTGGCATAAGTGAGGCTGAAACAAAGGCGGCATTCGATACCGCATGGGCAAAACAAAAAGCGTATTTTGAAGCGGCGGAAAAAATGGGGCTGATAGCTCTTGAAGACGCGCGAAAAGCTAACCGCCCTGTCATCGCTTTGCTTGGACGGCCTTACAATGCCTTCACGCCGGAAGCGAATATGGGAATCCCGCGCAAGTTTACAACCCGAGGCTATTCAATCATTCCGTTTGACATTCTGCCGTTCCGCGATGAAACAATTTTCCCGAACATGTACTGGTTCTACGGCCAGCAGGATTTGAAAGCCGCGAGCCTTCTTAAAAAAGAAGACAATATTTACCTGACTTTTATTTCCAATTTTTCATGCGCGCCTGATTCTTTTATTCTTCACTACATTAAATGGATAATGGGGCAAAAACCTTTCCTTGTATTGGAACTTGATTCACATTCGGCGGACGCCGGCGTTGATACGCGTGTTGAGGCGTTCTTAGACATTATCGACGGTTACCGCGCGAAAAAAGACGCAATGGAAGCTGCTCGCTACGACAACGGCCTTCGCTTTGTAAGCGAAAAAATGCCTTCAGGTGAATTTGATCTTCGCATAGATAATGCTAAAACCGGCGATAAAATTCCTGTTATCGGAAATAAAAGAGTGAAGGTGCTTTTATCCAATATGGGAAATATTTCCACAGAGTACATGGGGGCGGCTGTTCGCAGTCTTGGAATAAACGCTGAGGCTCTGCCTGTTGCAACTAACAAAACGATTCAGATTGCGCGCGCTCACGCGTCGGGAAAAGAGTGCGTGCCAAGCCATCTTGTTTTAGGCAGCGCGCTTGAGTTTTTCTTCAGCGATAAATATAAAAAAGAAGAGCTTTATCTTTTATTTGTGCCGATAACAACAGGTCCGTGCAGAACGGGGCAGTACTATGTCTACTATGAAAATCTTTTCCGCGACCTTCGCCTGGAAAATGTCTGCGTATTTATTTTATCGGCGGATAATTCCTACACGGAGCTTGGCGGGAGCTTTGCGAAGCAGATGTGGATAGGCCTTGTGTTATCTGACTATTTAAAAGACATTCAATGCTCGCTGCTGGCGGCGGCAGCTGATCCGAAAAAAGCCGAGAAAGATTTTGAAGCATCGTGGCGGCGCGTCATGCACGCTGTTGAACATAAGCCAAAAGAAATGTGGAAGGAATTAAAAAATGTCGCCTTGGATGTTAAAAAAATTCCTTTAAAACGAAAAGTAACAGACTGCCCAAAAGTATTAATCGTAGGCGAAATTTATGTACGCCGCGATGATTTTGCCGTGGGCGAATTAATCGAGCTTATGAGCGAGAGAGGTATCGTAGTAAAAGTCGCCGGCGTTTCCGAGTGGATTCACTATCTTGATTTTGTGCGCGAATACGCGTTTAACAAATTAATCAAACTGCAAAAACCGGGAAGAAGACTTTTTTCTAAACCGTGGAAGGATTTAAAGAAATTGCAAATCGAAGAGTGGTGGAAACATCACATCGAAAAAAAGGTGCTTGCAATTCTTGAGCCGACCGGTTTAATCCCGAAAACGCCTCACGACATGCACGAAATTATGAAGTACACAGTCGAGCATTTTGTTAACCTTGAACTGAACTCGGAAATCGCCGTTTCCTCAGGTTCGGCCGCCGCCGCAATGGATAAAGGATATTCCGGCATCGTGAATATCAGTCCGTTCGCATGCCTTATAGGCCGCGTTATCGAAGGCTTGTTCACACCCTGGGCGCGAGAGCGCAACTACCCGATTTTATCGGTCGAAGTTGATGGAAACCTTCTGCCGCCGAACATCGTAAACAAACTAAATATTTTTATGGTTAACGTACTGCGCTTCAAAGGCGAAAACGATTTATCAACATTAGTTGATAAGGCAGGAAAAGAATGATTAACCGCGAATCACACAAAGTTTCGTGAAATTGCGGTTATTACCTATAGTTAATACCGCTCCCATACGCTAAATACTTGCTATATAAGGACTCTCGAACCATAGGTTCGCGCGTTGCTAGTTCGGTACGTCTGAACTAATGGAAAAATGATGTTATCAATTTTTCACAAATGGGAGTGTTGGCTATACACAATGATTTTACACTGTTTACAAGGAAAGTTCCATCGGGAAAAACGGTAGTTTATTACTACGCTTACGATGAGGACGGCCGCCGTTTGGGTCCCTTGACTACGGGGCATGAGAATAAAACGGCGACAAGAAATTACTGTAACAAATTGAACTGTGAAGGGAAACTGTTACATGGCGCTACTGGAATTCCGACGCTTGCGGAATTTGCCGCCGATTTTTGGGATTGGGAAAAAAGTCTTTACTTGAAGGAACGCAAGAAGCGAAGAAGCCTGACGCAGGCTTATGCGGATAAAAATAAAAGTATTACGGCATATACTTTGATCCCTTATTTCGGAAAAATGAAACTGGATAAAATTACAGAGGAAGTTATCAACAAATGGATGGACGGTTTGATCGTAAAAAAATATTCAAACTGAACTATCAATAGCTATTACAATGTTTTGCAAACTATGATGAGGTGGGCGGTTAAAAAACAGATTATCAGCTGTGATCCGTTCCTGGATGTGGAAAAATTGTTAAGGAAACAGAAAGAGAAAAAGATAATTACTCAGGGCGTTGTTTGTCGATGATTGGGAGAAAGCCTGGGATAATGATTTTCTGCATTGTACTGCGAATAAACTAGCGGCGTTGACTGGTATGCGCTGCCGTGAGGTTTTGAGGCTTTAGGGTTTTGGGGCGAATTTGTTTTCGACAGCCATATTTATCTTGCAGGTCAGTATGACGCTTACGGCTATCGTGAAACGAAAACAAAGATAAAACATCATATTCCTCTGACTGGCGAGATGATAAAAGGCCTGCGGAAGTTAATGATTTCAAACGGTGACTGCTATATTTTTTCTCTTGACGGCGGCGTTACACCTGTAAACCGTTATTATTTTTACTACGGTTTTAATAAGGCGTTGAATAACATCGGTATTACCAATGAACAGATACGTGAACGAGGGCTTAACATTCACACTTGGCGGCATTTCTGCAATACGGAGCTTCAGAGGGCTGGTTTGATCGTCCAGAAGGTACAGGCGGTAACAGGGTATAAATCGGAGAGAATGACGGAACATTACACGCATTTTGATCCGAAGGATTTCAAGGAGGCGCCTGAAAAACAGGCTAACTTGCTGAAGCCGAAAAAACTCTTACGGGAAAGCAACAATATTGAAACTGAAAAACCTGCCTTAAAACCTGTTAAGCTGACGGAAGACGAGAAAAGACCTCAATGCCGAAAAGTTTCGTAAATATTTTAATACATGATTTTCTGCTCTCGCTAAACTCGGCGAGGGCTTTTTACTATGTAATTTTCACTTTTTACCTATATCGCTGTATTTAAAATAATAATAAAAATAAATCATCTCGATTGAGGAAAATGATTGTTTTTAATTATTTTCCTATGCAAGTGAATACTCTAAAAATGAAACGAAGGAGGAAATCTACCCATAATCCTTATATTTAACTGTCATATTTGTTATCAGAATTATTTTGAATTTCGTATAAAAGTATAGTTTCAGAAATGAGGCTTTCGTACCTAAAGTCATAAATAGGCGGTGTAGAAGGTATATAAATGAGATTTTACAAGACTGGTAAGAGTACCAGTTCCTTTATGTATTGGTTCAATTTACTTTGAAATTCAACATGACTAGTACAAAGGATAGTTTCTTTGTGCGTTTGTTCGATTTATATTGATTTTTAGCAAACCTAGACTTAAGTCTAGGAACGATGTGTGTTGCTTCAATGTAGTCTGAAGTATTGCGATAAACATTCTGTTCTTTTTGCTGTGCAATCTTTCTTTGGAGGAAAATGAAATTTAGCAAGACTACCAGAAATGTTAGTTCCAATATGGGTTACCTTCGTTATAAATTAAAATTCATCAAGACTAGAGAAAACTCTAGTTCCAATGCGGTTTGCGTCAGGATATTTTGAATTTTGGTGTAATAAATTTTTCTTATTTTACTTATTTATTTTGATTATGGGTTTAGAGATATTAATTTTATGAGGAGGAATGATAAAAAACTGGGCTTTTTAGGTACATAAATTGATGTTTTAAACAGTGATATTTATTTCACTGTATTTTAAATTTATTAATAATTGAGGAGAGAAATATAGAAATTTATCTGGCTATCGAGGGGCTGGCTGTTTATTTAAAACTTGCGGAACAGACAATCAGACGGTGGGTACTCAACAGGGAGATACCTTTTCACAAAATTAGAAAAGTAATCCGTTTTCGAGTGTCGGAGATTGAAAAGTGGATTGACGGCGGAGGTGTTTGTAAACAGAAACAAAACAATGCCTCATCGTAAGATGAAATTTTTGAAAGTGATTTATTTGATGAAAAAACACAGGAGACTGACGGTATTTAATGACAGGCGGGACTTTGATCGTTACCAGAAAAATATCTCGTCATCAAGACTTTTTTAGAAAATTTACCGCATTGGGTTTTCCTAATGTTTCAATTACAAGTCTTGATAAAGATGCTTTGTATTTTAAAATTGACAAATTAAAGTCCAGCTTAATTTTAATGGATGCTTTGTTTTATACGGCTGGTACGCCATATATTATTAAAGTTTTATTTAAACAAAAACGATTTAGAAATTTAAATATCGCCGTTTTTGCTGTTGACAAATATCCCGCCGATCTTGGAATGATTTTTATTATTAATGGAGCAAAATTCTATGTTGATATTAATAACGGCGAAAATCAATATGAGAAAGGTTTATTAAGTGTTCGGAATGGAGAATAATATATTTCTCCTTCGGTTCAGAAAAGTTTTGAATTATGTAGTATTTTTCCTACTCTTGGAAGAATATTAACGGAAAGGCAGAAAATTGTTTTAATTCTTACTTGCTGCGGTTTTGACTGTAAAGAAATAGCGGTTAAATTATATATTAGTGAAAGAACTGTTAATAACCATACGCCTGTGTCATTGGTTTGTTAAGAAACCACGCTAAACGGAGAATAGATACAGATGTTGTTTTTGAAAATTGTGGAGTATAAAACCACTTGCTTTCTATGTTATTCATTGAATAACCTCCAGATCTGAAATAACTCCCACTTACTATAAGCAGTAAGTATGAAGGATGAAGATAAACTTCCGAACTGCCACCTTTAACATTTAGCAAACGAAGGCTGGCAGGGGGTGGTTTTTCTTCCCTTTACTTCCCGAGGGAAAAGACTACCTCCTACCAATTCGTG
>Ga0209755_10002865_pt1 | contig 22637 bp, 16 predicted proteins | sample TergutCo191P1_FD_187301 | JGI IMG/M metagenome (GOLD analysis project Ga0209755, IMG submission 187301) | Cornitermes sp. P1 segment gut microbial communities from Petit-Saut dam, French Guiana - Co191P1 (SPAdes) (version 2) | ecosystem: Host-associated > Arthropoda: Insects > Digestive system... | reverse complement strand
ATAACACCTATATGTGGAGTATAGATTTTGGTAATGATAGAGGTACATTCTTAATACTGTATCCTATTGGAATTGAAATAATGGAAGATTTTCAATACACAATTTTACAAACAGACACAACAAAAGTCCGCATTGTAATTAATCGCATTGATACAAGTGATAAAGTATATTACCGTGAAGGGGAAGCGCCGATAGCACAAACACCTCAATTTGTTTACTCCGTACAATTCAACAATCAAACAATTCCAATAACTGTTTTTTATTCTGTCTCAGGAGCAGACGGGGAAATGATGAATTTAGACCGAATGGTTTTTATGTATGGCAATAAAGAACAAACAATTAATCTTTCACCCAAAGTAATAGAAGCAGGTACACCTCAAGGATTTTTTTCCTATTTTGTAATACCTGCCGATTATAATTTTGACGGGTTTTTGGATTTTGCCGTTCATCATGGACATTTCAGCGGCTGGGAGCCGGATATAATATTTAAAGTTTTCCTATACAATCAGCAAACAGCAAATTATTCAGTCGATGAAGAACTGTCAAAATTACCCAATGTCAGAGCTAATAACGAAACACAAACAGTAATTTCTGTTGACGGTCCTGTTACCTCTGAATACAAATGGGTAAGCGGTAAATTGGAATTAATCAAAAGCGTGAATCAAGCTTTTTCAGGTCCGCAATAAGGAGGATATTTTATGAATAATTGGAAACATAGCATTGTCGGCATTTTAATAACATATTCCAGTCAATGAAATAGGCTTGTTTACGTTTTTATCATTTTAAGCTGTAAAAAAGAATAGACATGATTTCTTTGAATTAGTAGAATTTAAACATGAAATATCAGATTATTTATGCCGATCCTCCATGGGCGTATTTATGGGGTACAGGAAAAGACGGCGGCAATTTTGCCCCTGAAAAACACTACCGGACTATGTCTACGGAGGAAATTTGCGAGCTTGAAGTAAAAAAATTGCGCGATAAAAACTGCGCCTTGTTTTTATGGGGGACTATGCCGGCGCTGCCTGACGCTTTCAAAGTTATGGAGGCTTGGGGGTTTAAATATAAAACATGCGCGTTTTCCTGGGTTAAAATAAAAAAAGACGGCGCGCCTTTGCGCGGTATGGGAAGTTACACAAAATCGAACATAGAAGTTTGCTTATTGGGCATGCGCGGTCATATAAAATCGATAGATAAAACTGTTCCGCAGATTTTAATGCACGAAAGGATAGGACATTCCGCAAAACCGCCTGTAATCAGGGACAGAATAGTTCAACTGTTCGGAAATTTAAGCAGGGTGGAGCTGTTCGCGCGTCAAAAAACCGAAGGGTGGGACGCAATCGGCTTCGGCATCGACGGAGTCAGCATTCAAGATAAAATTAAAATGATTACTGATTCTGATTTCCAGTCATAAACCGCGCAAAAATCACTTACTTGTAAAATACGTTATAGATTGATAAATTAATAATATGGCAACACAGTTATCACCATACCGCTTAAGCAAAGCGCGTGATGTTTATAATTATTTTAATGTTTTTAACGCTATCTCATGGAACCTTCTAGTCGGGATTATTATCACTCTTTTTGCCCTTAGGCTGGGCGCGTCTCCCACTTATATCGGGCTTATGGGTTCAACTTTTTATATCGCTTTATTTATGCTTCCTTTCGGGAAGATGCTTTCAAGGCGGTTTTCGATTATCGGGATTTTTTCTTTTACGTGGATTTTAAGATCGATCTGCATGATACTGGCGGTCGCGGCCCCGTTTGTCGATTATGCAGGACACAGAAATACTGCGCTTTTATTAATAATGCTTGGTGTGCTTCTTTTTCATCTTATCCGCGGTATCGGAATGATCGGCAATAATCCTGTTTTAAGCCTTTTAGCGTCTGGTCCCGATCGCGGCAGTTACATGACTCAAATCCAGATAATTAACAGCGCTATCGGAATGTTCGCAAGCTTCCTGATCGCGATGGTGCTTGGCATGGAGCCTCCTGTTTTTATTTTTTCCATTTTATTAAGCGCCGGCGTTGTAACAGGCGTTATAAGCGGAATTGTAATAAAAAGAGTGCCGGAACCCGATCGTCCAATAGATGATCAGGGAAAAAAATTAGCCGACATTTTTAAAGACGCTCTTTCTCAGGATCATTTAAAGCACTTCATTTTTATCTTTTTTCTTGTTGTTCTTGTATCAGGCGTTACGCGAACATTTATTGTTGTTTATGCCCGCGAGGTATTTAATCATAACGACGGATTAATTTCTCTTTATTCGGTATTTGGCGGGCTTGGTTATCTAATGGCTGGCATAATCGTAAAGTTTCTTGTGGACAGGCTTGGCGCTAAACCTCTCTTTCTTGTCTGCGTAATCCTTGGAATTGCCAGTTTAATTCCTGTTATTTTATTTCCGCAGTCGGCTATAGACAATGTTACAGGTTCAATTCTTTTCATGGTCTTTTTATTTTTTATGCTGAACTTCGGTTTTCTCGGCTCTGAAGGGATCGCGCAAACTTATTTTTTGGGACTTATTCCAGCGGAAAAAATGCTCGATATGGGAATATTGTATTTCTTTATTCTTGGAGCGGCGGGCGCGATAGGCACATTTCTTGGAGGTCTTCTTATAGACCTTTTATTGCTGATTGGTTTTTCTTCTTTTGTGTCGTTTAAAATTCTTTATTTGATTATGTTTGCTTTGGCTGTATTGGCTGTCGCGATGCAGAAGAGAATGAAACCTCTAGGTTCCCTTCCGCTTTCGGACGCGCTGGAAGTTATCTTTTCTTTTAGAGACCTGCGCGCGATCAGCCTTTTGGATAAATTGAGCAAGGCTCAGGATTCTCACGAAGAAGGCCGCCTGCTTGAAGCGCTGCATGATACTCCGTCCCACCTTGCGATAGACGGGCTTCTTGAACGTGCGCGTTCGCCCAGGCTCGCGACACGGCAGGACGCCGTAAGAGCTCTTGAAAGACTGAATAAGATAAGTAAAAATGCGGAAAAAGCGCTGCTTGACGATATTGCGAACAATCCTTTTACTACCGCGTATATTTCCGCGCGTATTCTTGGAAATAATAACTGCGCGGACGCGATTCCAAAATTGCGGGAGCTTTCAAGGTCGGAAGATTATATGCTTGCCGGTGAATCTGTAATCGCGCTTGCAAAGATGAAAGACGACGAGTTCCGCCCGGAAATGGAAAAAATAATTCTCGATTCGCAGAATCCGCGGCTTAAGATTATGGGAGCTGAAGCGTTAGGATTTTATCATAACATCGAATCAATTCCTGTTTTATTGGACATTCTGCGCGGAAAAGATCAGCCGCCTTACCTTAGAGACGAAGTTATTCTTGCGATTGCGATGATTGTTGATACTCAGAAAAAATTTTACAATATCCTTGCGCGTTACAGCGCGAATAACGCGCTTGCGGCTACTTTGGCGGCTGATGAGGTAGAAGCGACAATTGAATTTGTAAATAAAGCTTTAAATAGAAAAAAATCAAAGGACGGTGTTTTTAAAATTAGCCCGTTTTTATATAATTTCCAATACATTGTTGATGATTATATAGTCAACAACAACGGCGCGGAATTATCACGCTGGATTTTGGAACTTCCCGAAGAATATTCAAGATCGGGAAGTGCTGTCAGAAACGTGTTTTCGCAGGCTGTTCTTGATATTGAATTAAGCGGAAACGATTGCCTTCGTTTGTTAATTATACATTGGGCTGCCCATGAATTGCGAATCTGGGCTGCGACGCTTAAGTAAGTTACCGGAGCAGTTTATTATATTATTTTCTTATGAGGGATTATGTCTGAAGAAAAAACAGTTTCTGCGGAAACGCAAAGAAACACGAAGCCTGACGCGGCAGGTAAAATAGGCACTGAGCCTGTCGGAAAATTACTGTTAAAATTCTCTATACCGGCTATTACCGGCATGGTTGTGAACGCGCTTTACAATTTTGTGGATCGTATTTTCGTAGGGCAGGGTGTGAACGAAATCGCTCTTGGCGGACTGTCCCTCGTACTGCCTCTTATGACCATCGGCATGGCGTTTGCAATGCTCTTCGGCATAGGAGCCGCAAATATGATTTCCATGCGCCTTGGACAGGGTAGAAAACAGGAAGCTGAGAACGCTATCGATCATTGTTTCTTTCTTTTAACCGGCGCCGGTATTGTAATAATGATTATTGGCTTAATTTTTATCGATCCGATTCTTTCATTGATGGGCGCGGCAAAGGGAAGCGAAGCTCTTGGCTACGCAAAAGATTATTTTCGCATAACGCTTTACGGAAGTATATTCTTTATGGTTAGTTTCGGTCTTTCCCATTGCACAAGAGCGCAGGGTTTCCCCGCTGTCACCATGGTCGGAATGATTCTTGGTGCGGTTCTGAATATTATTTTTGACGCGATTTTTATTTTATGGTTTAAATGGGGCGTTCAAGGCGCGGCATGGGCGACAATTGTGGCTCAAGGGTGTTCCACAGCATATATACTGAGATTTATATTAAGCAAAAAAGCGGTAGTCAGATTAAATTTCCGCAATTTAAAACCGGATTTTTCCATTATTATGCAGATTATGGCTTTCGGTTCCGCCCAATTTTTAATGCAGTTTTTAATGTCAATTGTTCAACTGTTAAACAACACGAGCGCCGGCTGGTACGGAGCTGCAGCTCTTGGCGTGGAAAACGGCGGCGACGTCGCGCTTTCGGGAATGAGTATAATGGGAGCCGTATTAATGCTTATTTTAATGCCCGTATTCGGCATAAATCAGGGAGCGCAGCCGATACTCGGATACAATTACGGGGCTAAATTATTCCGCAGGGTTTTACGCGCGTATATCGGCGCGATTACCGCCGCCACTTCTATTTGCATATTGGGTTTTGCGGTAGTGCAGATTTTCTCCGCTCAACTGGTAGGCATATTCGCTCCCGACGTAGGCGGCGCTTTAATGGAATTTGCGCCTCGCGCGATGAGGATAAATATGCTTTTGCTTCCGCTGGCTGGTTTTCAAATTGTTTCGTCTAACTTTTTCGTTGTTACAGGCAGGCCGAAAACATCGATACTCCTGTCTATGCTGCGCCAGTGTATCGCTTTAATTCCATGCATACTTATTTTCGGTAAATTCTGGGGTCTCTGGGGCGTAATTTACGCGACTCCCGCTGTTGACGGCTTTTCCTTCATTGTTACAGGCCTGTTAATTTACTTTGAACTGAGAAAATTGTATAGAAAAAGCAAAGAATAGGCGAATTTCCGCTTTTCTCTCAACTTGACAATCATTTTTCTCTTATATATGCTTCTATAGTATGGATAAATCAAGGGGAAACGGCATGATCTCGGTCTTTGCCGTCAGATTAATAGCCGTTCTTACTGTAATTTTTGTAATAATCATCGGCGCTGGACTTGGTTTATCGCTGGCAATGACCGCCAGTATTAAAAATCAGGAAAATTTTGTTGAATTTGCCCCGGCTCTCCCTACTAAAATTCTAGATATTAACGGAAATCTTGTTACTGAATTTGCCTCCGACGAAAAGCGCGAGCTTATTTCTTTAAGCGAATTGCCGAGGCATTTAATTCACGCGGTTCTCGCGCGCGAAGATCCCGATTTTTATAATCACAAAGGTTTTAGTATCCGCGCCATTACGCGCGCCGCGATGGGGCAGTTTCTAAAAAAAGAATGGGGCGGCGGCTCCACCATTACACAGCAGGTAGCAGGTACCCTTTACGCCAACAGACAGGAACGCACCATCAAGCGGAAAATCAGGGAATTGTGGTGGGCGCTGCAAATTGAAAGGCGTTATACGAAAAATGAAATTCTGGAAATTTATCTTAACTATATGCCGATGGGTCCCGGCACTTACGGCGTTGAAACCGCGAGCAGATATTTTTTTAAAAAAAGTTCAAGAGAAGTTGATATCGCGGAGTCCGCGGTTTTGGCGGTTTTGCTTTCCGGCCCGGCTCGTTTCGATCCGTTAAGAAATCCAAACCTTGCGAGGAACCGCCAGCACTTTGTAATTGAACGTATGGTTCAGTTCGGCTATGTTGATAAAGACGAAGCGGAAGAATCATTTCAAAATTACTGGGATAATTTTGACTGGACTCAGCCCGCTCTTTCCGCGTATCTTACGCGCGAAGATAAAGCGCCGTGGTTCAGCGAATATGTGCGCCGCGAACTTGAAGGTTTAATGTACGGTACAAGGGATATTTACCGCGACGGATTTGTAGTGCATACAACGCTAAATCTTGAACATCAGCAGGCCGCTCAAGCTTACATGGCAAGAGGGCTTGAAAGGGGTAACAAGGAATATGCCGCTTTAAACAGACGAAGCAATATTCAAGCTGAAAGAATTTTCCTGCCCATTGTCGATATGTTAACCCTTGTTTATGACTTAACCGATATACGCTTTGTTACATTCGGGCAGAATGAAGTAAGAGCTATTGCGCGTTACTCCAGAGCAATTAATCCGATTGTCGATATTGCGGCTCTTATTTTTAATATTCCCGAATTAAAAGAAGCGACCGGAAGAGGTTTTGCGCAGTTACGTGAAGATACAGAGCAGAATCAGGTTGAAGGCGCTCTTATAACAATAGAAAACGAAACAGGATATATCACCGCGATTATCGGCGGTTCAAAGTACGATGAATCGAATCAGCTTATCAGGGCGACGCAGGCAAGCGTACAGCCAGGTTCTTCGTTTAAGCCGCTTTATTATTCCGCGGCGATAGACGCAAGGGTAGTTACTGCGGCGACCATGATTTACGACATTCCGATGGCGTTTCATAATGAAGACGGCACTCCCTATGTTCCAAACAATTACGGCGGAGCATGGAGAGGACCGATTCTGCTTTATAACGCGCTTTCGCTATCGTTGAATATTCCGGCTCTTAAAGTTCTTGAAATGGTCGGCTTTGACGCGGCTATAAGCAGATCCGCCGCTTTATTGGGCATAACAGACGAAGCGCAAATCCGCCGGGCGCTGCCGAGATATTATCCGCTTGGGTTAGGTGTCAATTCAACATCGCCGCTTGCCATGGCAAGGGCGTTTGCCATTTTCGCGAATCAAGGCAGAGTAGTCACTCCGATTGCGATACGTACCATAGAAGACCGCAACGGCAAGGTTGTTTTCGATGTTGAAAGAGATGTCCGCCAGCGTCAGCAAAGAATGGCGAATAACGGTCAGATTGTAAGCCCGCAAAACGCGTATGTTATGACAAGGCTTTTGGAGTTTGGCGTAACGGCAGGAACTCTCGCGTTCGGCACCGAGGCAGGATCGAAATTCACGTACAGGGACAGCGAAGGCAGAACTTACAGGATGCCGGTAGCCGGAAAGACGGGCACTACTCAAAACTGGGCGGACGCATGGGTTATAGGATACACTCCATATTACACAACCGCGATTTGGTACGGTTTTGACAAACCGGGAAATTCTCTTGGAATCTCGCAGACAGGCGCTGTGCTTGCCGGTCCTGTTTGGGGCGATTATATGCGCGATATAAACAGAGGTCTTCCGCAAAAAAGTTTTTCGCGTCCTTCCTCAGGCGTTGTAGAAGTAACCGTTTGCAGAGGATCGGGACATTTGATGACTGAATCCTGCAATCAGGGCGCGATAACTCTTCCGTTCCTTGAAGGTACAACGCCGGGCCGTTACTGCGAACTCCACGGAGGATCGTCTCCGCACGGAACAAAAATGCCGGGTTCAACAACACGGATTAACGATATGAACATTGATCCTGCTGTTCTGGATGATATTCCAAGAATTCAACTTCCGGCGGATCTTTTCCCGGAATTAATGAATCAGCCGGCGCCAGTCCAGCCGAGAGTAAACCAGAATAACAGATCGCAGAGAAATACAAATCAGCGGAACAGTCCTTACACTAGTCCTTTCCTTAACAGCGATTCACCGGCGGATGATTACGGGGATGATCCTGACCCGTTTGCCGACAGCGAAATTCGTTTTGTTCCCGGAGAGGAAAATACAATTGAATTCGCGCATGAATACGACGATTACCTGCCTCCATGGAACCAACTGGAATGATATCTTGACTTACACCCTGCTTTTGATATAGGCTGATTTAACAAGGCGCCGTACCCAAGCGGTAAGGGAGCGGTCTGCAAAACCGTTATGCATCAGTTCGATTCTGATCGGCGCCTCTTAATTATGAATGAATCTAACTCTTATTATATTATTACTGTAATCTCATTGTTGGTCCTGCTGAGCCTGTCGACTTTTTTTTCGTCGTGCGAAATGTCTTTTTCGACTTTGAATAGAATTAAGCTCAAAAACATGGCTCAAAAAAGCAAGCGGGCGCGGTTTGTTCTAAAAATGCTCGAAACTTACGATAAAATTTTATCTACGGTTTTAATCGGCAACAATATTGTAAATATCGCGGCTTCCGCGCTTGCGGCGGCGCTTTTTATCGATCTTTTCGGACCGAAGGGCGTAAGCATTGCCACTTTAATTATGACTATGCTTGTTCTTGTTATCGGCGACATTTCTCCGAAAGCTCTTGCCAAGGAAACGCCAGAATTAACGGCGCTTAGAAACGCGCCGCTTTTGCGTTTCTTTGTTTTTTTATTATCTCCCATTAATATAATTATGACCGGCTGGAAAATACTGCTTATGAAAATTTTTCCTGTTAAAGGCGACCGTACAACTACAGAAGACGAACTTTTAACATTTGTGGGTGAAGTCCGGCAGGAAGGCGCGATAAATATTCATGAAGAGCATATGATCCGTCAGGTAATTGAATTTGACGATCTTAAAGCGTCCGGCATATTCACGCCGCGAGTTGACGTTGTTGCGGTTTCGGATGATTCAAAAATCGAAGAAATAGATAAAATATTTATAGATACCGGTTTTTCGCGCCTTCCCGTTTACCATGAAACCATTGACAATATAACAGGAATTATTTTATTAAAAGATTTTTATCATAAGGTAATGAAAGGTCTTAAAACACCCGCGCAGATTATTAAGCCTGTTGTTTTTATTACAAAGACAATTAAAATCGGCAAGCTGTTAAAAACCATGCAGGAGAAAAAAGCGCATCTTGCCGTGGTTGTTGACGAACACGGCGGCACTTTGGGAATTGTAACCATCGAGGATATTGTCGAAGAGCTTGTCGGTGAAATTTGGGATGAGCATGATAATGTCGTGGAGTCTGTCAGAAAAGACAGCGACGGCAGTTTTACAGTTTTGGGCGGCGTTAACTTCAAAGATATGCTGGACGCGGTTGCGGTGAGCGCTGACGCTGAAGAAATACCAGGCACCACTGTCGCAAACTGGATTATGGAAAACCTTGGAAGATTGCCAAAACATAACGAAGATTTAACATGGAAAAATTTGACAATCAGGGTTTTAAAGGTTATAAAACAAAGAGTGATGGAAGTCAGAGTTATTATAGGAGGTAATTTATGAAAAAAAGAGGATGTTTACTGTTTATAGTTCTTCTGCTGACGGGCGTTTTATATGCCGCGCCGATCATGGAAGGCTCAAATATCGGAAAATCAGGCGAACTTGTTCTGCTCCATACAAACGATTTTCACGGCGCTCTTCAATCGAACAGCGGACGCGGAGGTCTTGCGAATGTTGCGGCTTTTATAAAAGCAGTCAGAGCCGTAAATCCTGATGTTCTTCTTGTTGATTCCGGGGATTTTTCTACGGGCAGCGCTCTTTCTAACATGTTTAACGCGGAACCTGTTATTCGAGGATATAACATAATGGGCTATGACGCGATAACTTTTGGAAATCATGAATTTGACGGAACTCTGGATAAGCTAAACGAACAAATCGGTCTCGCTGATTTTCGTTTTATTTCATCTAACATAAAAAAACAGGATGGAACGTATCTTGGCGGCAATAGATATATAATTAAACAGTATAACAATTTTTCGGTCGGCATTTTTGGAATTACTACCCTGCGTACTAAAGTGATCGCGAGTCCCGATAAATCGTTAGTGTTTATCAATGAACTGGATGCCGCCCGCGAAGTAGTTGATATTTTAAAAAATACCGAAAAGGTTGATATTATCATCGGTCTTACTCATATGGGCGATGTGAAAGAAACTGATGATCACATAACGTCAATCGATCTTGCTACAGAAATTGAAGGAATTGATATTGTTGTAGACGCTCATTCTCATTCGTTTTTTGAAATACCAAAAAGAATCGGAGACACGTATATTGTAACGGCAAATGAATGGGGAAAATATATCGGTTACGGAAGAATTCTTTTAATAAATGGAAAGATGGAAGGTTTTAGCTGGGCGCCTATACCGATCGGCCCGGATCAGGATATTAACGAAATGTTAAAAACATATATCGATAAATCAGACGCGGAGTTAAAAAAGGTAATCGGTACTGCTAAAGACACATTTGTGTTTGGCAACCGCCTGCCGCGTTATCAGGAAACCGCTATAGGCAACATGATAGCAGACGCGAATGTATGGTATTTTAGAAATGTGTCAAATCAACAGTTGGATTTTGCCTTTCATAACGGCGGTAATATTCGCGCTGAACTTCCGAAAGGGGCTATAACTCAGGAAATGCTTTTAACTGTTCTTCCGTTTGAAAATTATCTTTACATTGTTTCCATGACAGGAGCGCAGATAATAGAACTGTTCGATTTTATCGCAACAATTCCGCAGGGAAACGGCGGTTTTCCGCAATTTTCAAGCGATGTCCGTTATACGGTAGATAAAACCGTCGGTAAAGGCGTAATAAAAGAACTTACAATCGGCGGCGCAAAAATAAATCCTGATAAGACATACCGTTTCTGCACCAACGATTACATCCTTGGCGGAGGCGACGGATACACGCCGATGTTAAACGCTAAAGACCGCTTTAACACCTCGCTTTTACTTTCCTATGTGGTAACCGAGTATTTTAAAGCGCAGGGAGGAGAAATCAGCCCTGTTACCGACGGCAGACTGAAAATTACCGGCGGAGTTACGCCTTAATGTGAATTCTTCAAAAATGATCAAAATTGTTCATTTTGAGTTTATATAAAAATATAATATCAATTTGAACTAACATTTCACATAAGGTGTATAAGGTGAAGAAAGAAAAAGACATCACGCTGAGACAAGCTGTAGTAAATAATATATACGCGATAAAACTGCTCTGGAGCGTTTCAAAAAGCCGTGTCATTCACATGGCGGTAATAGCACTTTGCGGATATATGACATGGATGTTTTACAGCACGTTTTTTATGAGGTATATCGCAGGCGCTATTCAGGACAATACTCCGTTCATGACAATATTTACATATGTCGCTGTAGTGTGCTGCGCGACTCTTGTGATTGTTATATACGAAACTTATGTTAAAAATGCGGTAATTCCCCTGAATGATGTAAAAGTGTATTCAAAATTATACGGAGAAATATACCGTAAGGCAGAAAACGCGGAACTGTCATGTTACGAGGACAGCTCGTTTTACGATAAATACACCATGGCGGTAGACGGCGCGAGCGATAAAATAACGCAGACTACCAGGCTTTTATTCGAGGTAATCGCGGCTCTTAGCGCCGCAATGATAACTTACGCCGCCATGTTTCAGATCGATAAAAAACTTATTTTATTCGTTTTCGCTCCCTTTATCGGAAATTTTATTTTTGGAACGATTCAAAATAAATTGAATCTTCGTATGTACAAGGAAATAACTCCGTTTACGCGCAGGACAGAATATGTTAACCGGGTTATGTATTTGGCTGATTACGCGAAAGAAATACGCTTATCGCGGATTTATAACGTAATGGAAAATACTTATAACGAAGCTGTGGACAATACGGTTAGTACATATAAAAAGTACAAATGGAAAAATCTTGGTTACGGCTTTGGGCAGTTTTATTTTTCTTATCCGATTATTTTCGAAGGTATTCTGCTTTATGGCGCGTATTGCGCGCTTGTGGAAAAAACTCTTGTCTTAAGCCAATTTGCCGTTCTTGCCAGCATGATGGGCATTGCGTCATGGGCTTTAATTAACAGCGCCAATAACTTAATGGAATGCGGCAAAAACGGGATGTTCCTTCATAATTTAAGATCTTTTATGGAGCATAAGGAAAGTATACCCGAAGATCAGGACGGTATTCTTCCCTGCGGACAGATTACAAGCATCGAATTTAAAAACGTCTGCTTTGAATATAAAAATGGCGTACCTGTTATCAGAAACCTGTCGTTTAAAATGACGGATAAATCATCAATCGCTCTTGTCGGTCATAACGGCGCCGGAAAATCTACAATCATGAAACTTTTATTTCGTCTTTACGATCCTACGGAAGGTGAAATTTTAGTTAACGGCGTAAATGTTAAAGAATACAATCTCAAGGCATTCAGAAAATTATTCGCGGCGGCGTTTCAAGATTATAAAATTTTCGCTGGAACCGTCCGCGAGAATGTGCTTATGGGAAGAGAATACGACAATCCTGATAAAGTCATAATTGACTCTCTTGAACGCGCCCGTGTAATTGAAAAAATTATGAGTCTTCCCGGTGGAATAGACGCTGTTCTTACAAAAGAATTTGACGAAGACGGGCAGGTTTTATCCGGCGGCGAGTTTCAAAAAATAGTTGTCGCAAGAGCGTTCGCGAATCCGGCTCCGATAAAAGTGTTTGACGAACCTTCGAGCGCTCTAGATCCGATTGCGGAATACGAATTATTTGAGAGTATTTTGGAAGAGAGCAAAGATAATTTTATGATTTTTATTTCTCATCGTTTGTCTTCGGTTAAGAACGCAAATGAAGTTTTTATGCTGGAAAACGGAGAAATAATTGAACGCGGCAGTCATGCGCAGTTGATGGCTAACAACGGCAAGTACGCGGATATGTATATGAAACAGGCGAAAAATTATCAGCCGGACGATAATGATACCGAAGATGATGAGGCAGCCGCGTGAATAACCAAAAAGAAAAAGTAAAAATGCCGCTTTTAAAAACAGTAAAACATAACTGGTTCATGATAAAAACCATTTGTTCCGCGTCTCCATTTTTATTTTTCTTTGTCTGTTTTGATTCTGTTAGATGGCACGGAATGAGCTTTGTGCTGTATACGCTTGGAGTAAGTTTCGCGTTAAGCGCTGTCGAGTTCGGACGCGATTTCAGCGAAGTGCTTCGCGTGATGATTATAATGCTCAGTTTGCAGGTTTTCTCCGGGCTTTATTCGGCGTTAGTTCACGGCTATGTAATACCTGTTTTTTCCGCAAAAGCGGAACAAAAATTAAAACTCATGCTTTATAAAAAAGCGAATGTAATGGATTTATCATGTTATGACGATCCCGATTACTACAATGAATTTGTATTATCGGTTTCTGAATCGAAAAACGCTGTTACGCGCACTACTCAGTTGATTGATAAAGCCATTACGGGTCTTATAGGGGTTTTTGCTTACGGCACTTATTTTCTGTTAAAAGATCCTGTCGCTTTAATATTCGTATTAGTGTCATTTGCCGCGAGATTTTTGTTCGGAAAAATTGTCAGCAAACTGGATTTTAAAGTAAAGCTTGCCGAAACTCCTTTTGTAAAGAAAAGAGCGTATATTCACCGCACGTTCTACTTGAATGATTACGCGAAAGAACTGCGTCTTAATAAGGAAGTTTCCCGCGGATTATATAACGACTTTGAAGACACCAACAGTAAGATTTTTAATGTCAGAAAAGGAGTTGCAAAGAAAAAATGGGCTCTTAATTTTTTCTCCGATTATTTCTTTAACGATTTTATTTTTGACGGAATTTATCTTTCATATTTGCTTTTTAAAACCATTGTACAGAAAACAATGGCGTTTAGTTCCCTGTTCATTTTATGGGGTGTGGCAGGAGCAATGCGCAGAGGCATGATTTTAATGTCGGAACTCCTGCCTCAGGCGATTGAAAACGCTTTGTACATCGATAAAATAAGAAACTTTTTGGAATACGAAACAAAAATTAAAAGCGCCGAAAATATTTCTATCCCGGAACAAATTAAAACAATTAAATTTGAAAATGTTTCATTCAGGTATAATGAAAAACAGGATTTTATTCTTAAGAATATCAATTTGGTAATAAACCCTATGGATAAAATAGCGCTAGTCGGTTACAACGGCGCTGGTAAAACTACGCTGATAAAACTGCTCATGCGGTTATACGATCCTACAGAGGGCGTAATCACGCTCGACGGTATTGATATACGCAAATTTAATTTAACCGGGTACCGTGAAGCGATAGGAACCATCTTCCAGGATTATCGTATTTATGCCGCGAGTGTGGAAGAAAACATCGTAATGGATTTACAGAACGCGGATGAAAAGGCGATCGAAAAAGCGGTGGCATTAAGCGGTTTTAAACACCGTCTTCATGAGATGGACGGCGGACTTTCTGCTCAGTTAACACGCGAGTTTGACGAAACAGGCACAGCGCTTTCGGGCGGAGAGAGCCAGAAACTTGCGACCGCAAGAGTGTTTTATAAACCGTCGAATTTAATTATTCTCGACGAGCCCTCAAGCGCTTTAGATCCTATCGCGGAATATCATATGAATAAATCAATGAATATGGCGGCGAAGGATAAATCAGTTGTGTTCATTTCGCATCGTTTGTCAACAACAAGAGGTGCGGATAAAATTTTCATGCTTGATAAAGGCGAGATCATCGAAGAAGGAACCCACGAACAGCTCCTTGAAATGAGCGGAAAATATAATGAAATGTGGAAGGCGCAGGCAAGTAAATATGTTTAGTTACATTTTACTAATAACTGTATCACCGATAGTTGGTATATTAAAAAAAATGATGTATAATCATTCCAGGAGCTAGATATGGAAATGCAATTTTTAGGAAACTCTGGCGGAAACAAACAACTGCCCGATTCACCCTACGGCTACGAAATGTGGAGCGCGGGCGGAAATGATCACAAGCTTACATGGTACGGCGCGGACAAGCACGGCGGCGCCGCATTCAGAGCTGAATGGAATAATCCCGATGATTTTCTAGGACGTATAGGTTATTACTGGAATCGCAACAAACCTTATACAGAATATAAAAATATTTTTTGTGATTTTGAATTTTCACGATCGGAAAACGGTACCGGAGGGAGATACTCGTATATAGGTATTTACGGCTGGTCGAAAGATCCGATGATCGAATGGTATATTGTCGATGACTGGTATGGAGACGGAATGATCGATCCTCTGGTAATCGGCGGCGACGCGCAAAAAAAAGGCGAGTTTACTGTAGACGGTTCGGTTTATTTTATTTATCAGGCAACGCGCCCGGCGGGTTCCGGGAATATCTGCGGAAGCAAAGACCCCTTCCCTCAATTTTTTAGTATACGCCGGAATCGGCGGCAAAGCGGATCGATTTCCATTACTGAGCATTTTAAAGAGTGGGAAAAAATAGGTCTTAAGCTCGGCAGTAATATGTACGAATCAAAATTTCTTGTTGAAGCCGCCGGTGGTACAGGCTGGTTTGACGCCTCTCTTATTTCTTTTTATCAAAAGGATTAAAGAGCGGCGCAGTAAAGGCTGTTATTTTTTATTATAGTTTAATTATACATGATTACATTTTTATTATTGATTGTTATTTATCTTTCTTTTATCAGCCTTGGGCTACCTGATTCATTGCTTGGCTCGGCGTGGCCTGCCATGTACGCATCATTAAATGTTCCTATGCATTTTGCCGGTATTATTTCCATGGTTGCGGCAGGCGGCACTGTCGTTTCAAGCATTTTCAGCGAAAGGGTTATAAGGCGTCTTGGCACAGGACTTGTTACGCTTGTAAGCGTTTTTATGACTGCCGCGGCTCTGATTGGAATTTCTATTTTTAATTCAATCGGTTTTATAATCCTTTGCGCTGTTCCGCTTGGTTTGGGCGCGGGCTCTGTTGACGCGGCTTTGAACAACTACGTCGCACTTCATTTCAAGGCAAGGCACATGAGCTGGCTTCATTGCTTTTGGGGTATCGGCGCTTCAATCGGACCTTTAATAATGTCTTTTTATTTAACAAACAGCAGTTCGTGGAGTTCAGGTTACAGAACGATAGGCATTATTCAAATAAGCCTTGTTTTTATTTTATTTTTGTCTTTACCTTTGTGGAAGAAAAATAAAACAGAAAAAGATACTGTTTTAGAAGAAAAACAAACGCAGACTAATAGTTCGCCGGCATTTAAAGAAATATTCTCGATAATCGGCGTAAAGCCGGCTCTCGCCGCTTTTTTCTGTTACTGCGCCATGGAAACTGTAACGGGGTTATGGGGCGCAAGTTTTCTTGTAATGGAAAAGAAAATGACCCCCGAAACCGCCGCAAAATGGATCGCGCTGTTTTATATCGGAATAACGGCGGGAAGATTTATATCAGGCTTTATAACAATGGCGCTTAACAACAAGCAGATGATCCGCCTTGGGCAGATAATTACCGGCTTAGGAATTTTAATTCTTGTTTTACCGTTCGAAAACAGCTCTCTTCCCGGTCTCTTTCTAATCGGACTTGGATGCGCCCCGATATATCCCAGTATGTTGCACGAAACGCCGCAAAACTTCGGCAGGGAATATTCGCAGGCGATTATGGGAATACAAATGGGATGCGCGTACATTGGAACAACAATAATGCCGCCTATTTTCGGCTGGGTTACTTCTTTTACAAGTTTTAAAATATTTCCTGTGTTTATAGGCTTAATACTAGTGTTTAATATTATTTTGATAGAAACGGTAAACAGGAAAATATCACGAAAAAAATAAAATCTTTTTCCGCGCTTTTTCGTGTTTTGTATTAATAAATTTGCTCACCCGTAAATCATTGTCCCGATAAAATCTTTATCGTTAAGAATATTTCTTAAGTTTTCAAGATTTTTTCCGGCGGCGCTGATTACTTTTAATCCTATTTTTTGCGCGTGACGGCTTGCGACAGGATCGAACGGCACATTTTTACCGGGAACCCATTCGTCGCCGACCATCGCGCGAAAGTCTGTCCATGTGATTTTATCAATCGGGACGGCTTTCGGATCAACTTTTGGGTCTGCCGTGTATACTTTCTCGATATTGGAAAGATTAATTAAAAGATTCGCGCCGAAGCGTTCGGCTAAAAGAACCGCGTCATAATCGGTGGAAAAACCGGGTTTCCATCCCGCCGCGACAAGTACGTGACCCGTAAGAGGATCAACCTCTCCGGGGTTTGTTACAACGTCTTGAACGCACCATTCGCCCATTACGGCTTTTATCAACTGGGCGTTTAGCCTTGTCGCCATTATCCCTATCCAGTCGGCTTCGTCATTTTTAAAATTATCGCCCTGCGAAATTTCGCGGTAAGCGTTCTGATAGCTCCGTGCGGGACCGCCGCCGCCTACTACAAAAATAAATCTTCTGCTATTGTCTTCTTCTATAAAAGAACGAATAAGGCTTACAAAGTTTTTAAGAAAATCAATATCGACATTATTTGGTGCGACAATTGATCCGCCTAATGAAATAACCGTTACCATAACAAACTCCTTTCTTGTTTATTGATAAATTCCGCTTATTGTAATATCTCCCCAAAGGCTGGAATATGATTCGAGCCCTCCGGCGGATTCTTCCCAGATATTTTGAAGTGAATATGACTGAGGATGCGAAACAAGCCTGCCGCGGTTTTCCATCTGCGACAGGACAAGCTCTCCTCTGGAAAAAGCGATACGCTGATTGTCCATATTGCCGAAATAGAAATTGGCAATATCCTTTTCGTTCATGGTTTCCTGCTTTGGCTGCGCGGTGTCAAAAACCGCTCCTGAACCCATCGAAATATCGACAGGCAGCCAGCCGAAATTGTCTATCCAGAACTCCGACCAGTAATGTCGGAATGTCTGTCCGTTTCGATCGATGTAAACGCCCGCAACCGGAATGCAGGGAATACCGGCGGCGCGTGTCATTGCCGTGTAGAGCAGAGCGGTTGTGTACGGATCGGATTGTCTTTTCTCCAGAGCGTCTTCTATGTTGTCGGATGACAGCGGCGAATTTGAAATATGCATGTTTGCGATTATCCAATCGTATATCGCTTTTGCCTTTGTGTACGGATTCTGCTCGTTACGCGCTATCGAATTTACAACAGATTTAATTTTTTGACTGTCGCTTAGAATTAACGCCGAACTTTGCGTGTGAGCCGCCGTAAGCGCGTTTTTTTCTTGTCTTAGCGAAAGAGGTCTTATTCCGGTTTCCACGGCGTAAACTTCGACACGATAGGAAAGATTGACGGATTGATTCGCGCCTGAACCGAGGCTGTCCAGTTTAAAAAGGCTTACACCCTTATAATTTTCCACAAAAGGCTCCGCGCTGCGCGAGACAAGACTGACATTTCTCTGAGAAGGAGAAGCAATCGGTTTTGGTATCCACAGATACAGGGTATTCGGTCTTGTCGCTTCCAGAACTTTAATATCAACCGTATAAGTTACCGTGTAGATTCTTTTATCTTTTAAATTTTTATTTCCCGGTCTTCCGCTTACGTCAAAAAAAATGCTGCGGGAGCTTCCGTGAGACGTTCTTATCTCAAGATTGCCGCTTACAGCGCCGTCGGGCAGGCGCACCCGCAGTTCGCGCGCGCTCCAGTATTCATAGCCCATTTCAAATTCTGATACTTCGATAAATTCCGGCTCTCTTATCATATACGGATTGACCGTTCCCGAATCATAATCCCATGAAAAGAAAACGCCCGCGTTTTCGCGCGTTACGCCGAAATTATTACCTGTAATGTTAATAAGTGTTCCGGGTGCTCCTATCTGCGGAATAATCGCAGCAATCTTCGGCTCCAAACCCATGTCATCCCCGTCAACAGGTCTTGGCACCGACGCAGAATTGGAAAAAAGAACGCCGTTGCTTTTTTTACCTTTTGCGTGCACATGGATTAAACCCGATTCTCCCAATTCGGGAATTCTTACAATAATTAAATCGTCCTGCCATAGATAATACGATGAACTGGTTGGCGCCGTTCCGGCGATGGATACATAAGATTCATCGCGTGATTCGCCGAAGTTGCTTCCCGTAAGAGTGATAATTTCTCCCATATTACCGATTTTTGGATCGATCGACGATATAACAGGTGTTTTATTTGAGCATGAAACGAAAAGAGATATTAAAGCTAACAGAAATATAGTTATTTTTCTATTCGCCATTTGTATCGGCGGCCTTTTCTTCTGTGTTTTCTTTTGGTTCCCTGTACCGGTTAACGGTTAATATTATTTCTATTGACGAGTCTAATTGATTGTTTGTTCCAAGCGGAAAATAATAAATAGGTTCGTTAAATTCCATTGGAACAGTTTGAATCGATGTGTAGTAACTGATGCCTCTTTTGGGGTCTTCTATCCAAATCTGTCCCTGAATAACCAATACGTTGTTATCACGGCGAATAAAGGGAGTAAACTGTACCGCTACTACAACATTTGAACCTGCAAGCTGAATGCTTACGGGGCTTCCCGGCATTGTTATTTTTTTATGCGATTGATCCCAAATTACATCCTGTTTGTTCTCCAGCACTCTTGCGTTAATGTCCAAAACAAGAGAGCGTCCCCTGAATTCGCGCGCCATTTCGGGTCTTGATACCTGCTGTTCCTGCGCTTCAAGAAAACCTAACGCAAAGAGATATAAAACACTGATAAAGCAAAGAGAACGGATCATTCTAGACTATCTCCCGCCTGCCCTATAATCGGCAGCCCTGATTATTGAAGGCTCTCCCGCTCGTGAAAAATTTCTGCTTTCCGGAAGCCGTAAAATTATTATATCCGAGCCGTCGGCGCCCAAATATTGAAGAACGCCGTTCAAATCCGACGATACCGGCATGATTCCCGGTATTTCATCTTCCGCCGCAAGAATGAAATCAACTCTGTCATTGGGCTGGCTGCCCGCAATAGCGTTATTTGAAACTTGTCCGCCCTTGAGCCAAAGCATGGCGACAAGCGCCAAAATTACCGCCGCCGCGGCCGCCGCGGGCAGCGGGATTGAGACTTTTCGACGCCAAATTCTGTTATGCGGTTTAAATGTTCTTTTTGATTCTAAATTTTTCCAAACCCTTTCTTTGGCATGCTGCATTTCTTCTTCCGTATATGTCCGCTCCTGTTCAGGTTCGTCCACAATCCGCTCTATATACGTCCTGTTTTCTGTTGTGTCTTTTTTGAATAATTCATGAAGCTGTTTGAATGATTCGAGCTTTTCCCTGCAAACAGGACAAACTTTTAAATGGGTTTCCATTTTTTCTTTCCATGGCGAGGGCAGTTCCCCGTCTACATAAATTGAAATAAGCTGTTGGTCAGGACACATTTCTACCACCTTGTTCGGTACTTATACCGATATTGCGCGCCAAAAGGGCGGCAAGCCGTTCACGGGCTCTAAAAACCCTAACTTTTACATTTCCTTCGCTGATGCCAAGCACTCTTCCGATTTCTTTATAGTTCATTTCGGCATACTCTTTTAAAATCAAAACCATCCTAAGGTTTTCAGGGAGTTTTTCAAGGGCTTCCTGAACTTCTTCGCTTGTTTCTTTTTTTACAAGCAGTCCCTCTCCTGTTTCTTCCTGTCTGTGATCCTCACGAAATGCTCTCTGATACGCTTTGCGTTCCCTGTCTTTTCGTTTTGCGTAATTTAACGCGGCGTTTTTTACAACCCGGATTAACCAGTATTTCGCTTCTTCCGGATTGGGAAAGACCATATTTCTTTCGTATAAACGGAAAAAACTTTCCTGACAAAGATCTTCTGCGGCTTCCCTGTTGTTTGTTACCCGGAAAGCCACTCTGAACAGAACCTGGAAAGCGGAGTCGTAAAGCCGCTTAAATTCAATTCCGCTCCAAACACTGGGGGCGCTGTTTTCGTTCCCCGCAGGTTCTGAGCCGCCTTCCAACTGTTCCCCTATATTTTTAAACAAGTTTTTTCCTTTTTTGTTACAGCGTTATAATCTCTTCCATGTAGTGCCGTTAGGCCCGTCTTCCAGTATTATACCCCGATCTTTAAGATTTTGTCTTATGGTGTCGGCGGTATTAAAATCTTTGGCTTTTTTCGCTTCTGTCCGTTTTACGATTAGTTCCTCGATTTCCTTTGCAAATTCTTCATTTTCCGGTTCGCCGTCAGGTTTACTGTTGACAGATTCTTCCAACCTAAACCCTAAAACCCTGTCCATATCGTAGACAGCGGCAAGCGCGTCCGCTGTAGCCGGTCCGTCCTTTAAAAGCCCCCATAAAACAGCCAAAGCTCTTGGCGTATTAAGGTCATCCTCGATAGCTTTATCAAAATCTTCTATATATTTGGCGACATCCGCCTCTAATCCGTTTAAATCCAGATGGGAATCTTCGCCCTTTGGGCTCGGTGGAGGTTCCGCGCTAATACGCGGTTTCTGTGTTCCAACTTTAGCCGATAAACTGTTTACCTTGTCCAAAAGCGATTTTCGCGAGTTTTTCGCTCCTTTAAGGCTTTCTTCGGAAAATTGAAGCTGGCTTCTGTAATGGCCTCCAAGCAGGAAATAGCGGTAATCAAGAGGGTCGAAACCGTCATCCACAAGGCTTTGTAAAGTGAGAAAACTCCCGGATGACTTTGACATCTTTCCCTTATCCAAAACAAGAAATTCGTTGTGAAGCCAGTAATTAACCCACGGTTTTTTTCCTGTTGCAGCTTCGCTCTGAGCGATTTCGTTTGTGTGATGAATCGGAATATGATCGATTCCTCCGCAGTGAATATCAAACTGTTCGCCGAGGTATTTCATGCTCATTGCGGAACATTCGATGTGCCAGCCCGGATAGCCTCTGCCCCAGGGGCTGTCCCAAACAAGGGCCTGATTCTCAAACTTGCTTTTTGTAAACCATAATGCGAAATCGAAAGCGTTCCGTTTGTTTTCATCCTGTTTGATACGCGCGCCGGCTTTTTGATCGTCAAGCCGAAGGAGGGCAAGATCGCCGTATGACGGAAACTTTGAAATATCAAAGTAAAGATTGCCTCCCGCAAAATAGGTGAATCCGTTTTTTTCGATTTTTTCTATTAAAGCGATCATTTCCGCGATATGGTCTGTCGCTTTACAAACAACCGAAGGACGCTTAATATTCATCCTTTCTGTGTCGTTAAAAAAAGCCTGTGTATAAAAATCCGCGATTTCAAGGACGCTTTTTCCGCGTTCTTCTGCGGATTTTACCATTTTATCTTCGCCGTCATCGGCATCGTCCGTTAAATGCCCGACATCGGTAATATTCATAACATGATTAACATCGAAACCGGCGCGGCGGAGAGAACGTACTAAAATATCATGATGCACATAGGCGCGCAGGTTTCCTATATGTGCATAGTTGTAAACGGTAGGTCCGCAGCCGTAAAAGCCGACTTTTCCTTCCTGCAACGGTTTAAAAACTTGTTTTTCGCGACCTAAAGTGTTATAAAATGCAAATACCATTAATAAATTATAACGGTATCGGTGTTTTTGTACAACATTGAGTGTATAATGGTTTGTATGAAAATACTTAAAATTTTTATTATTGTATTATTGGCCGGATCGCTTTTGATGGGATGCGTTGATGAACCACAATCGAATAATAACCCCACTCCAAGCGATCATGAAGGCAAGCTGTTGATTTTACAGGCATATGGTTCATCGAATACAGCCGCAGGCGCGACGCACTCTTTTGTTGAATTGTACAATACAACAGACAGCGCGATTAATTTAAACGGAATCAGTCTTTATTACGCCGATGGAATAAGCGGTTCTGATA
>Ga0209755_10002864_pt1 | contig 22638 bp, 20 predicted proteins | sample TergutCo191P1_FD_187301 | JGI IMG/M metagenome (GOLD analysis project Ga0209755, IMG submission 187301) | Cornitermes sp. P1 segment gut microbial communities from Petit-Saut dam, French Guiana - Co191P1 (SPAdes) (version 2) | ecosystem: Host-associated > Arthropoda: Insects > Digestive system... | reverse complement strand
TAAGACGGTTAACCTGATTGTTAAGCAAAATCCCAAGTCTAAAAGACTAGGCAAAGCAACGAAAAAACGCCGCCCCCGTGCAAGGTAGCGGACGTTTTTTCTAGCTAAAAAATGACGCAAGCCTGCCGTCTTTTAAGCGGCTGACGCATCGGGGAGAGTGTTATCATCACTCTCTCCATTTATATGCCAATTATAATGCCGCCATCAAATCTTGTCAATAATATTTTCATGATTTCCCATAGGCTGACGTAGGTGGGTGAAATACACAACATTCTTTTACCGCCTGCCTTGACAACTATACCCCAATATGTAAAAATAAAATTGCGTTATCGCAGAGGGCAGCATGGCTTGCGTCCCTGAAAGGAGGGTAGAGATACCTTAACCCGAAGGGAGTGATGTCATGGATGTTTTGGAATTGCTAACGCTTATCATAAAGGCCATACCGCCTGTTTTTAAGACGGTTAACCTGATTGTTAAGCAAAATCCCAAGTCTAAAAGACTAGGCAAAGCAACGAAAAAAACGCCGCCCAAGTGTAAGGTAGCGGACGTTTTTTCTAGCTAAAAAATGACGCAAGCCTGCCGTCTTTTAAGCGGCTGACGCATCGGGGAGAGTGTTAACAGCACTCTCTCCGTTTATATGCCAATTATAATGCCGCCACCATCTCTTGTCAATAATATTTTCATGATTTCCCAAAAGCTGACGCTGGCCGACTCTGACTCTCAAACGTGCAAATATATCACAGTTATTCATGTGCTTTGTTTATAACTTCGTCATACAGCGAGCGGCTAATATAACGACCACTGCTTATCAGATTGTCACAGAGCGGCTTTATCGCCGGTACGAGTTTCATTTGTTTCGCAATCAATAAAACACCGAGAGTACCTATTACGTCTAATCCCAACAGAGCCGCATATCTCCGTCCGGCAAACTCATCTATACACACTAAGGGGATGTTCTTGTCCTTGGATACAGTCATAACCTCCGCCTCGCCCTCGTCCAGTTGAAGCATTATACTCCGTTTGAGTTCTGCATTCAGTATATCAACCCTGCGAATCCAATTTGCGGTTGACAGCCGAGCATGGCCGAGTTTGTCTTTGCCGTCAACAAGCACCTCATTATAAACGGCATTAGGCACAATAACATCTTTGAAAATCTTAGGCAACAAATCAAGCTGATCAATAATAGCCAAACTGATAAGCGGCGTAGAGTTTACAATAATACTCATTGTGCCTCTCCTGCAATTTTATCGATTAGACTAAACTCACTCTCCAGTTCTTCGTCAGTATACTGATATACATCAATATCATATCGACTCAGGAAAGTAACAAACTCATTTTTACTCATTGCTGCCATTTTTGCAGCCAGCCCCAACCCTAAACGTCTTTCCTTAAAGTATTGCATAGCTAATATTTGTATAAAATCAGACTGTAATTTAGGCAGGTCAATTTTCAGAGTGAACAAAACCTCGTCATGTATCGGTATAGCTATCGTTTTCATAATATCATCCCTCGAATCCTCTGAAGTAGTTATTAAGCACATTGTACCAAAAAAACATACAAAACTCAACACCGCCTGTCAAAAGTATTTAGCCGACTATGACCACGTTGGCCTTTTCTCATGCAACAATTTATCATCCATCAGGCAGACATAATCATATTAAGGAGTCCAACATGAAAGCAAAAATCACTTCCCGCTCCAAAACACATGCATCCACCCCTTTCGACGACTCTGCAACTACCCGCCTCGAAAGAATGGGCATAATAGATAGCGATGGCAATCTTAATAACAGCACAATTACCACGCTTGCAGGCATCTTCGCAGGTCTTTTTTATGATGACCTGCGCGAGTATACCGGCGATACACGTACATTACAGAACATTTATGAAATGTTTAAAGAGCTATATCGCAATAAGGATTACCAGCGCATGTACCTATTCCTTGCAATCCAGCACGACCGCATAATTAAGCCGCTACCCGATCCAGTCTGGTGGATTGCAGGTCACAGCGAAGTAATCACCGCTTTCATGATATTGTTTTTCAAACGCTACGATAATATAACAAAATCCGATGGCGGCAACGTATCCGGGGAGGATAGTAACAGCTAATGAAAAAACTATATTATGCCATCTCAAAAAGTCGCTCACCGGACACCGTTTCATTCTTCTACGCCCAAGACCACAAGCTCCGTCAGAAACTTCTCCATCAATTCTATTTGCTAATGTCCGAGCCACTTCCAAACGAACCGACGGTCAAGCATTTTACAATTGAAAAATATAGCAGACTTTACGAACTGCGTACCAGAAACAAAATCATGGTGCGTATTATTTTTGCCTTGCAAGAAGACGGCAGCATATTGTTTCTCACGCCTTTTGTCAAAAAGCACAGCCGCAATACCATGCAAGCACTTGATGCCTCATTAAAATTGCTCAAGCAAACCGAAACCGGGTTATGCTCTGTAAAAGAGATACCAATAAATCAACTAATGGGAGGAACTGCATAATGAAGACAAAATCAACAAACATCAGCGCAACCGCACCGGAAACGCTGATACACCGGGAGGGCTGCGTATGCGAAAGCTACTCATAATCCTATTGCTCGCATTTGCGACAACCATAAGTGCCATTGCGATCCAAATACCTGAGAGTGAAATAAGCGAAAACCGTGATGGCCGGCAACTAATCATAAGGACCTTTACGCTCACCACGGATGAAAATCCCGAATCGCTAATTAAATATGACTTCGAGCGTGACGGCCACATGTACTCTTTTTTCAGCATAGTACAAGAACCCACAGAATTTGAGAGACGTAAGGTACATAGTGAAACCGTAACCCTCGAATCTGGCACAGGCGATTTAGCTGAAATACTCAGAATGTTCGATACAACAATATCATTTGATGACGGTGAATACTCAGGCACATTGTTTCTGGATCACACATCTATAAGAACCGAAGCAGCAGGGTATCGCACAAGGACTTTCACAACGTCTACAACCAGGACAATAGAAGGCCTTGAGCGCAATGACCCCAGCCTTGTGCCACGTACAACTGTTCACAACGGTGTCACGCTTAATCTCCAGAGCATCGAATGGATTGCACAAGGCGGAACTATAGGCAGCTCCCTAGAGCCGACACAGTTTACCGCGATCGCATCTTATTCGGCACAAACTTCACGCAGAGTTCCTGACGGACACATTACAACCGCCATTTACTCCGGGGAAATTGCATCTAGCGGTATTTCCTCAATCATTTACACCGTTACATATGTTGGTGAGCCTATTGTAATCGTCACAGAGCCGGAGCCCGAAATCGAAACTGAGCATGAGCCTGAAGCTGAGTCATTGTACGGCAATGAAGAAACGCAGGGAACCAACGCATTCCCGCTTATCGGGTATCTGGTCATAGTAGGACTTATACTGGCTGTACTCGCATTCGCTGTTGCAACATGGCTACATTATAGCAAGAATACAAAAGTATACTCACTTATCAATGATGGCAACGAGTTTGAGCTTATCGGGAAACTGCGAATTACCGCAAAGAAGCTGCTTATTGATTTGCAGTCTATGCGTTCATATCCACCGGAGGCCGCAGTTATCGAAATTAAGGCTTCTGCTGCACGTAAGCTATACGGACGCCTCATAAAAATCCAGCTTCGTGACGGCGCTGCAACCCATATGATTGAGCAGGCCGGAAACGGCAATTACATTTTCACTGTAGCCACATCAACCGTAGAAGGAGACATCCCAAAATGAAAAAGATAATAGCATTTATACTGACAATTGCACTTACAGCGCCGCTTTCCATCACAGCAAGTGCAGCATACTATTCTTTCCGCGCACAAAGCAATAACGATTTCCACCGCTCCACCTTGTTCGAGGAAATCAACGGAAGTCAGTTTAACTTTGGCGGCCCCAACGTGACAGACTTCAATACCTCCGTGCAGCTGCGCGGGTTCTTTTCTCCGACCCCGCAAACATCGGCACCGGGCCCGTTAGTTCCCGGCATATCTCCGTCACATGACATATCAGGCCTACATGTGACGGAGTTTACATACACTATTTCACCTTGGCACGATACCTTTAGCCCCTCCGGTGAGTTAATCCGCACTGACGGTAGCATCGGCACTCTTGTCATCCCCTCTCTGTCAATAAGCCACAGAGTATTTGAGGGTGCAACGCAGGAGAGCATGAGGCGCGGACTCGGCCACTTTTCTGAAACATCCGCATGGAATGGAAATATCGGTATCTCCGGCCACAACAGAGGCGCAGTGCACACCATCGGCAGCATACGAAACCTTAACATCGGTGACATAATTGAGTTTACAACTGACTTAGGCACAAGAACTTATGCTGTAACATTTGTAGGCAACATATCTAGCACCGACTGGTCACTTTTAGAGCCAACTCCGGACAACCGCATTACGCTAATAACATGTTTAGCAAATCATCCGCAGTTACGTGTCGCTGTACAGGCTGTCGAAGTCACATAACTCACTGCCCACTGCGCCGCAATGGTTTTTCGGCAAATGAATCTAAAATAAACCTTTGACAAGTTAGCACCCCGACATTATTATGATTATAAAAACAGAAGGAGGATTGATAGTGTGATAAACAAAAAACTTAAAACTGCCACAGCACTGATACTGGCTGCCGCTGTCATAGTAAGTATTGTGTCAGCAGTCGGGTTTAGAGCATCGGCAAACGAGCCGGCGCTGCTCACAGATTTGGCGCCGGGGACACACACTCGGGCAGATTTCGTGAATCTCGCAAACTCCGTTATATTCCACCGCGAGTTGACAGGCATGATTGTATTTGCCAACAGGACATATGAGGCCGGCAAGTTTTTCGACACATACGCTGATACCGGCATTACATTCGCTTTTGATAGCACAAGATTCAACCGCGAAACCCACCCCCTGCCCATCCATTTTGAAATATCGGGATTTTCCGCTGTACAGCATGTGTCTACTGTACAGACTTCCCCGCCACAGACACCACCTGCCGCTCAGTCAAACAGCATTAACATCTTTGCAGATGGAACGCTTGTCAATTTCGATCAGCAACCCATTCAAGAGGATGGGAGAACATTGGTGCCTTTGCGCGGAATCTTTGAAACTATGGGTGCTGATGTCATGTGGAATCCTGACTCGCAGACCGTCACTGCAATACGGGAAGATATAACAGTGGTTCTTCCCGTCGGCAGTGAAACTGCGGTGGTAAACTCAGAACCGGTCAGCATGGGCTGGCCTGCTGTGCCCGCAAGAATAGTAGGCGGCAGAACCATGATCCCGTTGCGCTTCATCTCAGAAACACTGGGAATGCACGTCCACTCAGAAGTCGGCGGCGGGACGATACGTATTTCTACAGAGGGGCAAGCTTCTTCGGTAAGAACACAAGCAACACCTGCTGCCACAACTCTGGATGAAGTAGCATATTGGAGAGCACATATTGAATCAACTCAATCTCAGATTAGGTTACCAAACAGACAGTTGACTGTAGCTGAAAGAGCTGCATGGATATCCGAGTACCACGAACTGGGCGGAGCAAATGCATTTGAGCTTGAAATCATACGGTTAGTAAACGAAATCAGACGTGAATACGGGCTAAACGAACTTGAAATAGAGCAAACAAACATGTACGCCGCCAGATTCCATGTACAGACACTTGCAACCCATCCGCGTACAGGAACAGCACACACAGCGGGTCCATATGGCGGTTCGGGTGCAACCGTTAGGGCATTCGGGGGAAATGGAAGTTCCGGCGCTTGGCAAGGAGGTGGTTTCACACCCGAGGGTGTAGTACGCGCGTGGATGAATTCCCCTGGTCATAGAGCCACTCTTATGATGACCAGAGGCCTTGACGTTGGCATTGGCACTTACGGCGCGCACCGATATATATTTGTACAACACCATATGTGGTAGCCATAACACTCTACCTGTATACAAATTATCATTTATTCCAAGAGGACACCTTAGAGATGAGGATGTCCTCTTGTTTATGCCCAAAACATGGCATTGTCAACACGGCCTGTTAAATAACATGTTTTGGAATATACACTATTTAAAGAAAAGAGGAAATGAAATGGACTCAATACTAACACAAAAGCGGCTGAAAGCCGCAATGACATTGCTCTTGATGGCAATTGTGTTACTCAGCGTGACACAACTCGTGGTGACTGCTTCAGACACACAAGCCGATACCTGCATTTTCAGCGGAGTCGAATATGTTTACTTGGAGGGCGTGAGAACTCCTGTAACAGATGAGCGCGTACTTGCAGTAACAAAACCAACCCCCTCACTTTTGAGATCAGGTGCCCCACCTGCACATTCAATAGTAACCATAGGTTCCGAGTGGACAGAGGATAATCTGATTCACATGAACGGAATGCGAGTGAGGAGTATCCGCTACTTCACAGAAGTAAATGGAGTGCGCTACGAAGTGTTTTGCATCGACCCCAATCTGGCAGGGCCCCAAAGAGCCGCCTCCGACGGACTTGGATATACTCTCTCAGCCGAAATAACCGGAGCATTAGGACAGCAGTTGAGAAATATTCTGTCTAACGGCTTTCCATCACACCCTCACACATCATCACATACAGTTGCGGGAAGTGTTCAGGTAGCAAATGCTTACATAACAAGAGTGGCCATCGCTATAGCAGGCCGTCCCAATGCCAATTTCACAGGAAATCAAACTACCATCAGCCGCGCACAAACTTTAGTGGCAGGCCGCCCAATAGTAGGCCCGCCACTATCTGAACTACCCCCGACAATTCGTGTAAATGGATTAGCAGACGCAAGCAATCTAAATCATGCGGTTTCCGCAAGTGCCTCGGTTGCTGCATCATCGGCCTTTAAGGTCGCCACAACCAGAGTTACACATGACTTGGAGCTCCCGTATATACTTGAGTGGGGAACAGGTACCCCTGCCGGAGCCCGGCTCTATGTAGACGGTACACATCATGCAACAGCCCCGGAAAACAACTCAGCCACAGTAATGGGCGACTCAACATTTGAAATCCGTATGCCAAACACAGATGAATTTCTGAGGCAAGTCGCTACAGTGAACTTGGTGAACCCAAATGCAGCTTGGGCAGGACGCGTGTGGCGTATGCATGTTCCCGGACGAGCCGACTTTCAGGATATTGTATTTTATATCCCTGAATATGCCGCAAGTGCTTCATTCAGTTTTGCGCACGAAGAACGCCTCCCCGGCAGATTCCGCATCTTAAAAACTGATATGTCAGAAAATGCACTCTCAGGTGCAGTGTTTTCCATAACAGGCCCCGACGACCAAATGCCACTGACCGTGACTGTGCCGTCCGCCGGCTGGACATCACCTGAACTAATCCCGGGTACCTATGAGGTGACAGAACGCACTCCGCCTCAAGGCTTCCGTTTGGCTGCTAACCCCACACAAACAGTTACAATAACAGAAGGGCAAACTGGGCTAATCACGCTCACATTCCGCAACGAGCGTGAGCCAAGCGGCCCTCCGCATCCGTCTCCTCCTCCGCCACCTCCACCTGAACCTGCACCAAGACAACCCGTGAGGATTCAAAAGATATGCGCAATCGGCAGATACAATGTCCCCGGGGCTTTGATGAGGCTGCAAGGCATGTCCGGCATGACTATTGTGACAGGTGACGGCCAGCATGTAACTTTTGATAACGCAGGCATTAATATTTCCCAGGTGCTTACCGCCGGTGCAACCATGCCTGTACAGATGCCAAATGGCGTAACCTCAGAAGTAGCAGATGGTGTGTGGACATTACATGGACTTCCTTTCGGATTTTATCAAGTAGTAGAGGAACGCGCTCCTGACGGCTTCTCGCTTCTGCCGCAACATACATCCTACGGCTTTTGGATTAACCCTCCTGATGTAACAGTTGCAATACGCGACACATCGGGCGTAGTTATACCGTGGGATCAAGTGATGCAAATGCTTAGTAACATGTCAGGCGTTAACATCCCTGAGGATGCTACGCTACAGGATATTCTTTCAATAATGCAAAATATACTCGGTGACATCGAACTCGTTATAATCCCTGAATATCAGATTACAGAAACACCAAACATAACCTCAGCGTTAATCACATTTGAAAACTTTCCCTATTCAGAGGTTGTGGTGTATAAGCGTGAGATGTCAAACGGCATCGGTAATAACCAACCGCTTGCGGGAGCACATTTCAGAATCCGCGGCTTTAACCCTGATGGCAATTCTCCCCAGGTAATAGACCGTGTTGCCGTATCTGATGAAAATGGGCGCGTTGTGTTTAGCAATCTCCCTGCCGGTGCTTTCACGGTAACTGAGGAGGCGCCCCCTACAGGCTACTTACTCGGTGAAAATAACGTATGGCATGTGAATGTCGGTTGGGGACAAACCGTAGCACGGGGCACGGCACCATCGCATACCTTTTTCAACGATCCGAAATCAGCTCTTGATGTAATCAAGGTTGACGTGACCACAGGCACAAGACTTGCAGGGGCTACATTTGAACTCACCGACCCCACCACAGGAGGAATGTGGACAGCAACTACAGACGTAAGCGGTGCTGCACGATTTGGTGTAGGCAATTACGGCAACTATCTCTATCCCGGACGCACCCTGATTTTACGTGAAACAATCGCACCGCCGGGATTCATTTTAGACACAACATCTCGTGAAGTGGTGCTCAGTAGCGGTGAAAATGAGCTTGTATGGTCTAACGTGCCATATGTGTATATCGAAATCACCAAAGTCTGTTCAGTTACAAATGATCCGCTCGCAGGAGCCACATTTGTTCTCCGTGACCCGACAACAGGCGAAACGTGGACAGCTACGACAGGCGAAGACGGTATAGCCATCATCGGCAGGCTTGCAAGCAGCCTGGGCAATTATCTCATTCCCGGACGTACATATATCCTTACCGAAACCATCAGCCCACCCGGCTTTATCCTAGACTCAACCCCAAGAGATGTAGTTTTGAGCAACAGGGGGCGTAACGCAGTTGTCATAGATAACGAACCTTATGTCTACCTGCTCATAACAAAGGTTGACGGAAATACAAATGAACCTCTTGAAGGGGCAACTTTTGAGCTCCGTGACCCCACCACAGGAGAAGTCTGGACAGCCACTACAGATTCAAGCGGCACAGCCATTACCGGACAAGGAACCGGAAGCATGGGCAATTACCTTATTCCCGGCCGCACGTTTTTTCTGGTGGAAACAATAGCACCCTCAAATTACGTGCTTAACAGCACACCCCGTGAAGTAGTGCTGAGTAACCGTGGCCGCAATGAGATAAAAGTAGCTAATTATCATAACCCCAGTCTTACCATACTAAAGCGGTGTCAAGACACACTAGAGCTTCTTGCAGGTGCAATTTTTACAGTCGAGTTTGAAAACGGGCAAACAATTCCCGGCGGGCCATTCACAACAGACGCACAAGGCCGTATTGTAATCCCGAATGTGTTAGGTTCTGACGAAACTGAGCGCACACTAATCGTCACAGAAACCGTCGCACCTCCGGGGTTCAACTTAGCAAACCCTAACAGCCAGCGTATAACAATCCGTGCAGGTGAAGATAATGTAGCAACATTCCATAACCGACGGATGTCGGGGTTAACAATACTAAAAATTGACGCTGTAACCGGCCTGCCCATACAAGGAGCATGGTTTGAGATATATTATCTCGGCGCAACGGCAGGCACTGGAAGTCAAAACATCGGCCCGGGCGGCCTACTGACAGGCAATCCGTTTGTCACTGATGCACAAGGCCGCATTACTATACCTAACACATATAGCGGACGCTACCGCATAGTCGAAATTCGGGCCGCAAACAACTACTGGTTAGATCCACAGGCGTCTAACCGCACATGGACAGTTGAAATCCGCGACAACGAAGATTATACACTGACCATAGAAAACACACTACTGCCCACCTTGGTTATTACCAAACTCAACGCGCTTACAAACAGACCTGTCCCTATGACACACTTTAGGGTATGGTTCGAGGTACCAAACAGCCCTAATGTAGTAGAACTTGGCAGTTTTGTTACCAATGAAAACGGGCAAATCATTTTGCCTTTCGTACAAGTCGGATGGTACAGGATACAGGAAACCAGGCCGGCTCCGGGCATGTCTTTAAGCACCAACAACCACTACAGGGTGTTCTTACAACCCGGCCAGCACAGCTACCGCCTCATAGAACAGGGTATAATCCGCAGCACCTCAATGCTAATTCCTGACGGGCACACACTAGCTGTAACCACCGTCCCAACAGCACCGGAAGAACAGCCCATCATTGGCAGAAACATCTCAAACGCACCAACTCCTGATATCCCGCTCGACACAGTGGTCGAACCCATTGAACCTGATATGGATGCCATCACAGACGAGAGGCTCATAGCGGAATCGGAATCCACGGCACCACCGGTCATCAGCTCACCTGCGTCCTCTGAACCTCCGCCAAACCCTGATAACCCACAAGACACATCACACATGACCGATGCAGAGGTTGTAAGCTATGTTACACGCAGCTTGCAAGTGACTGCCGGCGATGTTCATTTAACAGGTGAAAACATCTGGAACTGGCCACTTAATTCGATAGTCATTAAAAAATCATGTTCCGTGACAGGACAATTGCTACCAGGAGCAACCTTTGAAGTGATTCATACATCGGCGGGAGAAAGCGGTACGCGCGGTACTGTAATAGGTCGGTTCACGACAGGACACTCGGGAATAATCGTGCTCACAGGGCTCGTCCCCGGTTCTTTTGTGGTCGAGGAGGTCAGCCCACCTAACAACTTCACACTATCTGTAAACAACACACAGCATGTATTTCTCCAGCCTGACGGACACAGCATTGTTGAAGTGAACTTTGCAAATGACCCCTATGGCAGCCTGCTAATTATTAAACGGTGCGCAGTCACAGGCAGACCTCTACATAATGCTGAGTTTAGGGTGACAAGCAGTGACGGCGCAGTGATAGGCAGTGCTAACGGGCTTTTCAGAACCAGCCAATACGGCGAAATCCTTATCCCCAACATTCCCCCGCAGAGTGTGGTGGTAACCGAAATTCGGGCACCGTCAGGATTCATTTTGGACAGCGCCCCGCAGACTATCCGCATTAACGCCACAGGCCAGACATACCGGTTGGAGTTTACCAACAGCCCCACCGGCGGCCTTCTTATAACAAAGCGGTGCGAAGTCACTAACAGACCTTTGCCCAATGCTGAATTTAGAGTGGTTAACAGCCGTGGTACGGTAGTAGGAAACGCTAATGGGCTATTCCGCACAAACCAAGTTGGCGAAATCCATATACCGGACTTGCCACCTGACAGTTACATAATAACTGAGGTTCAAGCGCCGCCGGGATTCGTGCTGGATAGCACACCGCAGACCATACGCATTTCAGCCGAGGGTCAAATCTACCGCGTGGACTTTACTAACAGACCTGTAGGCGGACTTCAAATAATCAAACTCGACGATGATACACGCCGCCCAATACCCAATGTCGAGTTTGCTGTAGCAGAAATGAACGGCAGGCGTATCGGCACTTTCCGTACAGACTCACAAGGCCTAATCACAATCCCCGAACTCAGCAGCGGCTGGTTTTCTGTAACAGAAACGCGCGCAGCTCCGGGCTATATACTGGACACTACTCAGCACAGCATAGAGGTGGTTGATGGCAGAACCGCCGTGCTCACCGTTACTAACAGAAGGTCAGCATCACTGATGATAGAGAAAACCTGCTCCGTCACCGGTGAGGGAATCTACGGCGTAATATTCATTTTGTTCGACTCGAACATGAACCCTGTAATGCGGCTAACTACAGATCAGGACGGATTTGCATTTGCCGACAGCGAGTTAACTGAGGGCCGGTTCTTCCTGAGGGAAATGCATCCGGCAGAAGGCTTTGAGCCTGACACGAGGCTTAGAACAATACAAATTCAAGCAGGCGGAACCACGCACGTACGATGGACGAACAACCCTATTATGGGTCAAATCCAGATTGTAAAATATTCATATAACTATAACCCCGTGACGGGAGCTCCGGCAGGCACAAGGCTTCAAGGTGCAGTATTTGAAATAACTCGCGCGCGCAGCGGCGTAGTAGTTGGGCACATCACCACTGATGCCAGAGGGGTTGCCGCATCACCGCCGCTGCCTATGGGCAGATACTTCATAACCGAAGTATCCGCACCTCCGTTTCACAAGTTATCAGAAACACGCATGGAGGCAGAACTGGAGTTCCCCGGCCAAATCGTGCGCCTATCCGCATTTAACAAGAGCGTAAACCTGGGTACTGAAATTCGCAAAGTCGGCAACCACGAAGTCATAGCAGGCGATAGTATGCGGTACGATATATCAATAGCAAACACCTCAAATGTGCCGCTATCTGATTTCTACTGGGTGGACAGATTGCCAACCAATGCAACCAGGGCACAATCACTTACAACAGGCACCTACAACCAGCGCCTGTATTATCGCATCGTGTTCCGGACAAATGTAAATGACTGGCGTACCCTCGCTACAAATCTGCTCACTACCAATAACTACTCATTCAACCTATCCCCTGCCTCACTTGGCTTGAGGGCTGGCGAGTTTGTCACAGAAATACGTTTTGAGTTTGGCACAGTATCCGCAGGGTTTGCATCGGTAATGCGTCCATCTATAACGGTACAGACACTTCCGACACTACCGGCCGGCACTCAGATAATAAACAGAGCAGAGGTCGGCGGTCAGTACGGAGGTGCTCCGCAAGTATCAACAACAGAATGGTCTACATTAGTTGTGCGCTTTGGCAGACCACCTGAGCTCCCCCGCACAGGACATTAATACATCATATAAACCGAATAAGGAGAACAGTCTTTCACAGGCTGTTCTCCCAATATTAAGGAGGCAATTATGGCACAGTTTTTCAAAAAACACATCGGCCAAAAACTATTCCAATATTACATTTTCATTATCATAACGGTGCTAATTTCATCATTTATATCGCCCATTGCTTCCGCAGAGGATATGTGGGCTGTGGCTAACAGAATAATCGTAGACGTATATAACCGCATCGCAGGAATTTCTACCGTTCTTGCAGGCCTTATGTCAGCAGTCGCAGTCATTGGCGCAAAGCTGTCCAATAATCAGCATAAAACCGATCAGGCATGGGACTGGCTCAAACGGATTTGGATTGCATGGGCAATCATCAACGGCATCGGTGCATTCATCGCATATATCAGGCCACTATTTTCAGGGCTCGCCACTATTTCGTGACATTGTTCACCCCCTCCCATTTCTACAAACATTATTACACCCAACTCATCTAAAAACACAACAGGAGGTGGCAGTAATTTTAGAATTCATCCTTAGGGGCCTGCTTGAATGGATTTACGGCCTCTCCTTAGAGATAACGGAGTTTATTGTACGCGGTCTGCTCGGTGTATTTTCTATGGACTTAGTATACTTCGAGGCGACATTTCCCATAACAAGCGATATTCAAACCGTAATAATCGGCGCGGGCTGGGCACTTTTGCTTGGAAATCTCGTGTTCCAAGCCGCAAAAAGCATGATGTCCGGGCTGGGTTTTGAAGCCGAAGACCCCAAAACTCTTTTTGCACGGACATTTGTGTTCGCTTTTTGTCTGCTTGCAAGCCGCCAGATAATAAATATCGGACTCAGCATGACCAGCACCATTATCACCATGCTTCAAATCCCCGATAGCATTGTTGTAAGCTTTCCCGATGAAGGCTTTTTCGACTTAGGTGCATCGTGGCTTCTTCTAATCATTGTCGGCTTTGTAATTATGTGGCAACTAATCAGGCTGTTCTTTGCCATAGGTGAGCGTTACTTTCTCGTTGGCCTGCTGGCGGCACTTGCCCCCTTTGCTTTTGCTACAGGCGGAAGCAGGAACACATCTGACATATTCAAAGGCTGGCTGCGTATGTTTGCTTCAATGTGCCTGATGATGGTACTCAATGTTATTTTCCTGAGGATGTTCCTCTCGGCGATGGGCAATATGCCGTCCGGTTACGGAGCAATCCCCTGGCTCATAATTGTAGTTGCAATAACCCGCACCGCGCGTAAGATGGACGACTTCATAATGCGCATAGGCCTAAACCCTGCACATGCCGGAGGTCAGGGACGAGGACTTCCGGGAATGCTATCACTCTTAGTAATTAAAGGGATTAGCTCAAGTGTACTCAAGTCAACAGGCGGCGCGGCAGCAACTGCCAAAACGCCTCAAAGCGCCGCAAGTCGCCAAGCGACTGCAACAAATAGTCAAGCGACTAATTCAAATGGTCATTCGACAAACGCTGGCAGTGGCTGGTTTAACCGCAACAGCACCCATAATCATAACAGTTCACAAAATGCCGCCACACAAAACTCCCAAAACAGCTCAACGCAAAAAACAGCTGCTAATGTGCCCGGCGCTAATCAGCGAAACTCCGCAAGCACTTCATCTCAGCAAAATCCCGGCATGGCAGGAACCGCAAGTACCACAAATACATCTAGCGCAAGCACAACAAATTCAAGCTCTATCACTTCCACGGGCGGCAGCACCGCTTCAACGAGCACATCAAAAGTTGCCCACGGCGCAGCAGGAACAGCCACAAACTCAAACACAGCCACCACTCAGAGCCAATCCTCAACTCACACCATCGGTTCTAACGCCTCCTCAGATAATCACACGAGCCACAACTCGGGCCGGGGCCACGGAGCAAAGAATACTCTCGGCAAAGGTCCAAGCAGTGCAAACATAAGTAGGACTTCAAATCAGCAAAGCACCTCACGTCGTAGTTCCGCAACACAGCAAAACAGTACCGCAACCTCAGTTTTCAAAACAGGCGCAGCAGGAAATCCCGCCGCACCGCATTCTGCACCAACACAGGGCGCTTCACCTGCACATCCACCTATTCCCCGTTCCGGACAATCAGCACGTGCTCCTGACAGCACAGCACCCGGCACGGTAAATCCCCCACGGCCTGCACGATATTCCTCAGTACCTTCCAATGCCCGCAGCAGCCCACTTAAATCAGACAACCCCGGCACGGCAGGAACGTCAAATGCGTCATCAAACAGAACAAACATACATCAAGGTGGCTCTCAGTTTGCAAATTATCCTAAGCAACATACAAGCTCAAACGCCACCACAAACGCAAAGTTCTCAGGCGTGGCAGAAACGGAAGAACGCCGAAATTCAGCACCGGGCGATAACCCTGCAAAACCCTCAACTCCAGACGTTGCAGGAATCGGTACGCGGCAACAGCAAACTCAACACGGAAAGCCCGGAGACCGTCCGGTAGCTTCCGGTACAAACTCAATCCACACAAGCACTCAAAACTCAACGAGAATGCATCAGCCCAAAAGTACACTCTCTCCAGCTAATGCGCCCTCTGTCCAAACCGCTCCATCAGCTCCCGGCGCGGCAGGAACTGAATCCCGACGTCGTACAGCAACATCGTCATCCACGGCAAATCCCGTAAGCAGCATATCCCCAAGGGGCAGCAGGAACATGCCCAAATCAACGCACAACTATCCAAAATCTGCGGAAGCCCCAAAACCAGCACAAAAACAAACTTCTCAGCAAACCTTTAATCAAAGCGCAACGCCCGTTGTAAAGTCCGCCGCAAAACCAAATCACAGCACCGGACGCATCACTAACTCAGCGGCAGATTCAGGCAAGAAACCCGTAACCCACATCACCAGGCCGCCTATTGACGGTAGGGCGACCAGAATCACAGGCATATCAAATATCCAAAAGATATCCCGCAAATCCAAAAAGAAAGGCAAAGGTGTTCAAAATGAGTAATGAAACCAATTCCGAAAATGGCACAAGAACCGCATCAGCTATGTACAGCATAGCTAAAGGCGCATCAACAGGCGGACTCAAAGGCGCGGCAGTCGGTGCGGGCAAGGCATATTTACCCGAAATCGCCAAAGTTGCAGTCGTCATAATCTGCGCACTCATTTTCCTTCCCACACTCATATTTACAGCACTACCCAATTTTATGTTTGGCTTTGACAGCGCTCAGTCGGACGAGATTATCGCCATGACTGAGCAGGCGAACAGAATTGATTCCGCCTATGCCGAAGTACGGAGTATCCGTCAGTCCGAAATTGACAGAATTGTTGGAGCGGTTACAGCGGCACATACCTCTGAGAACGGCTACTCGATAGACGAAGTAGAGGTAAACAACAATACCGGCAACACCAACACCTATTGGTTAATTGCCATCACCTCAGTCGCATATCAACAGGATCTGTTCTCAATGGATGAAAGCAGCGTGAGGAATATGGCACTCAGAATGATTTCATATATAGCCTCAATTGTAACCACAACTGAAGGTGAGGGCGATTATGCTGTAACGGCAAACACGCTTATCATAGATATAGCGGACATGAGCCCCGAGTCTTTAATGGATGATTTGGGTTTTGATGAGGAAGCCCGCAACTGGGCACTATTAATATACTCAACCATGACGGAAACACAGAACATGGGTATTGGCGATTTCATAACGTCAGGTGCAAGCGGTTCAGGCCACACAGGCACAGGCTCAAGCCTTGCCGGAATCGTGTTCACCGATGCAGCTCCCCCTGTTGTCTATTTCAATCAGTTCGATCCGCGCTGGGCCAACATCCCCTTTGGCAGAAGCGGCACTATAGGAACTTCGGGTTGTGGCCCCACTTCACTTGCGATGATAGTAGCATCACTGAGAGATAGCAGTATCACTCCTGTAGAAGTCGCACGTTGGACTGTTGCTAACGGATTTCGTGCCGAAGGTAACGGTTCGTACAGGACACTCATGACACATGGCGGCCGGCATTACGGGCTCAATGTCGAGCCAATCGGCAGGGATGCCCGTAGGCTTGTGGAAGCGTTACAGGAAGGCAAGCTCGCAATAGCCATAATGTCACGGGGACATTTTACCCGTGGCGGGCACTATATTGTACTGCGCGGCGTTACTGCCGACGGCCAAATCCTGGTTGCCGACTCCGGATCAGTCAGCCGCTCTAACCGCACCTGGCCACTAAGTATTATAGTAAACGAAGCCAGCCGCAGCAATGCCGCAGGCGGACCATTCTGGGTATTCTCATGAGAATACCGGCAATGCGGCACCTGCGGCATAAACATAATATTTCAGTAAGGGAAGTAGCCCGTGCTGCCGGCGTTACTCCACAGTTTATAAGCAACCTTGAACTCGGAAAATACGTTGGACGGTATAACTACCGAAAAAAAGGAGAGGCACTAATACAAATTGCTTTTGAGAGCATTATATCAAGCAGGCTTGAACACATATGGCAGTTATCAGATGATTTCCTAAAACACCGCCACAACCTGCTTGGGATTGTCGAAAGCGACTTGGAGGATACCGATGAATTATGAAACATATTATATCCCGGCAAACTACACTGACGCAGGCAGAGTTTTCGGACTCTTTGAGCTCCGCAATATAATTGAAGCCGTTTTAATAGGAATACCGATATTGTTCATCTTCATGACCGCATTACCATTTGCACTCACAACCAGAATCATAGTAACGCTTTTTATCTTTGTTCCGGCCGCAGGCTTCGCCATGACCGGGATAAATGGCGACAGCTTATCACGGTATATGAAGTCATGGCTCGGATGGCGCAAGAAACGAAGAATATTAACTTACAGAGGGGAGTCAGATTACAATGAATTTGAAAGAACTTATCTTCGGTGGAAACATAAAAGGGTTTGATGATTCAGGCAGCGAATATGGCGGTAGTATACAGCAGTGGCTACCTGTTAAGAACATAATAGGCGGCACTGTCATTACGAAGGACAGGAGGTTTGTCAAAATCTCCGAAGTCCTTCCGGTAAACTTCCATCTCAAAACACCGCTTGAACAACAGAACATAATCTACTACTTTGCTTCATACCTCAAAATCGCACCAAACAACTTACAAATCCGGGTCATAACACAAAGGCTTGACCTGGATGGATACATAGCAAAGATGCGCAAATACGCCGAAACTGAAGAAAATGAGAAATGCAAGGACATGATTGAGGATAATATGCAGATGGTTTCAGATGTGGCCGCAAATGAGGTCACAACTCACAGGTTCTTTATCATATTCCAGTACGAGCCGCACATGAAAACCAAGGGTAACACCGTCAGAGCCATCGCTGACAGGCTTAACGAGGAAGCCGAAACAGCGCGCCGCTTTCTTGATTTATGCGGTCTTGAAGTGCTTGACCCCGACTATGTTGATAACGCTGTGCTTGAGCTTTTGTACGAAACTGTAAACAAAAACTCCGCCCGGCGCGTAAAACTTCCGGATGGAGTATTTGACATGATGACCGCCGTACACGGCATATATGGAGGGTACTAGGGCAAGTTCGACTTTATATCTCTCATGCCATAGAGAACCCGGTGTATTTCAACCACACCGTCATCCTCAATCACTTTATAGAAAACAAGATAGTCTAAAACTGCCATTTTTCGGTACGCCGAATTCCCTTCGTAGACTCCATATAGCGTAGGATTATCGCACAATTTTTCTACGCTTAGTTTTAACGCTTTCAGAAACTTTCCGGGCGTACTTGGGTAAAACTGTGAGAGATAGTTTTTGATGTTCGCTACGTCGTGCCGTGCAGGCACTATATAGACGAGCCTGTACTTCTTCATAAACCAAACTCCCGCCAAAAATCTTCATGTGAAATTCGCTCGGAGTTCGGATTGGCAGCCTCAACTTCCGCTTCGGCCAGCATTTTTGCTACATAACGCTTATGGGAGTATTCTTCAAACGCGGCATACTCGTCAATGTTGATGAGCACAGCCTCGCCCTTCCCGTTGTTCGTTATAATCACTTGATCGTGATTTCTGACAATCTCAGATAGTTCAGTATAATTGTTGCGCAAATCACGCACAGGCCGCACATGGACATTATACATATTACAAGCCCCCTTTCCGCATTGATTGTATCACAATAACGATACACTTTCAAGCGATATTAGAAAATGGAGTGATTAATCAGATGATCCCAAATAATAAAAATATCCGTACTACGGAAGCTACGGATGACACCACAGAGTTTGAAATCCCTGTAAAGAATAGGCGGTTCTCCCTATTTTCTTCGCTATTTCCCAAAAAGGAAACTTTTGACGATGAAATGCTGATAGAATCCGGCTCCACTACCCTGCTAGATGTAATATCCCCCACATCAGTAGACCTGACAGGCCGCGACTATGTTGAGGTTGACGGCATTTTTCATGCCTACCTATATGTTACAGGCTACGGCTATTCCACCACAGTTGGTAACGGCTGGCTCTCCGCACTGGTTGAAGCCGGTGAGGGCATCGGGCTTAACTTCATCATTAAACGCCAACCCAAAGATAAAGTCCTCTCAAAAATATCGCAGACAACTATGGCTAACAGGTCACGGATGCGCGATGTCGGCGATACCCGCCAGGATTATGAAGAGCTTGACAGTGCCGTTAACTCCGGCCTATATCTCAAAGACAACATTAACCGCAATAATGAGGACTTCTATTATATGCACACCTTGATTGAAGTCACAGCGGACAACCGTGACATACTTGAACACCGTGTATCCGCAGTTGAAACGCTGTGCGTCGCAATAGACATGCTCGCAAAACGCTGTGACTACAAGCATGAACAGGGCTTTCTTTCTTCCCTGCCTCTGTTGCACCTCGACCCCGACATAGAGCGCAAGGCGCGCAGGAACGCACTCACAACCGGTGTCGCCGCATCGTTTCCCTTTGCCTCATTTGAGCTTTGCGACAAAAGCGGCATCTTTGTCGGTAAGAACATGCACAATAACTCCGCCTGCATGATTGACTTATTTGACCGCGCCAAGTACAACAACGGAAATATAGCATGGTTCGGCGCCACCGGTGCAGGTAAAACATTCGGGCTGCAATGCATCGCCATGAGGCTCAGGCAACAGGGTAAACGCATTTTCATCATCGCCCCCAGCAAGGGCTATGAATACCGCTCAGCCTGTACCGCAATCGGCGGTGAGTATATAAAATGGGCACCCTCATCCGAGGACAGTTTTAACATAATGGAGATAAGGCGCAAAACTCTGGATGCAGATTCCGAGGCCCGCGGGATCTCACGCAATGACTCTTTGCTCGCAAATCACATATCAAAGCTCACGGCCTCATTCGCCCTACTGAAGAAAAATCTTACAGATGAGGACAGAAACTACCTGGACACCTCACTTGTTGAGTGTTACAGGGGCTTTGGGATTACATTTGAAAATGAATCTCTGTTTACGCCTGATGGTGAGTACAAGGAGTTTCCGACTATTGTTGACTGGCATGACACCCTTAAAAGCCAAGAGGAAACAAAACATCTCGCAATTCCGTTGCTCCGCTTCGTTTCAGGCTCTGCCGCAAGTATGGTGCGCAAGTCTAATATAAAGCGCGATGCAAAATACTATGTGCTCAATGTTTCCGAGTCTCCTGAAGAACTTAGGGAGTTTGTAACATTCTGGGCAACACAGTTCTGCACCGATATGGCACAGGAATCTATTTTAACGGAAGATGTGCTCATAATTGACGAAAGTTGGATTCTGGTTGGAGCAACCTCCACGCCTGAGATTGCAGGCAGAGTGCTGGAACTGGCTAAAACAATACGAGGCTACAACGGCATCCTCATATCTGCATCTCAAGACTTGGCAGACTTTCTATCCCTTGACGACGGCCATTACGGCAAAGGCGTCATAAACGCCTGCCGCCTGAAAATAATAATGCAGCTTGAAGAGCTCGAAGCAAGACTCGTCAAAGACATACTCAGCCTATCTGATAACGAAGCCGCACAGATAACGCGCAACCGCCGGGGCGAGGCGCTGCTCTCCATTGGAAATAGCAGAATCAGCCTGGCTGTATACTTTAGCGCTAAAGAATACGACGCTATAACCACCGCATCCGCTGACATAGCGGAACGCCGTGAGCGAATGTAACGAAGGGGTGAGACTATGGAAACTTTAAAAAGTGAAATGAAAGCAATCCAAGGCATCATATTTGAAGCATACAAGACTAGCGGAAATCTTATGGCACTGTTGGAAAATTCCGAAACAAGCTCAGCTGCCATCGCCGATGCGCTTGACAAAATGGCAGGGCAATTTGAAAGCAATGTGGTTATGCTCCGCAACCTGTGCGAGAGACATCACCCCGGCCCTGCGCCGTTCGGTTCAAAGCCACCGCTGCCACACATATCTATTTCGGGAAAAGTAGAAGTTAACATGTACGGTTGGCTGCATATTAAAATAAACACACTACTCCCGCATTGCCGTTTCCGCACACCTCAATACTTGCGCGACACCATAACACGCCTACTCGACAAATATGAAGCCGCAGGACGGACACTGCCACGGTTTGATAACGCAATGCTTATTATAGATGAACATTGCGATATTAATACCCGCGCAGTATATGACCAGGACAATAAGGGTTGGAAAGCTATACCGAACGCGCTAAAGGGCAGGGTCATAAGCGATGACGACCAGTTCTCTCTGGGAATTTCGCTTGTTTCTACCAGAACCAAAGACACAGCCTGCAACATCTATTTGCTCCCCCGCCACGATGCCGCAGACTTCTTCTCCCTGGTATATGACTGTTGATTAACGTAGGAAAGGCTGCTTCACTTGTGGGATAAACCCATCCCACAAACCCATACTGCCTTGTGGGATACCTGCAACCAATATCCCACAAGGCTCACTATTGAACGTATTGGAAACACTAATCTTGCCGTACAGTGCCTTTGGGGATTTTCCGAATTTTATCACCCTCCTATGTAACCTTAGCAAAATTATTATCCCACAACCCTAATTTTTACAACTCGCCTTCTATACTACATTCAAAACTTGTAGTCAATTTAGTATTTTTCAACAAAGTAGGCAGGCGTAACAATCTTCGGTCTTTCTATATCTACCTCATCAAAATCTTTATCCCCGGTAACAAAAATATCCACGCTTTCAGCGATAGCTGAATATAATACCGGATAGTCCTTTACATCACGTATTTCAAAAAGTCCAGGTTCAGGTTGTTCCGGCGTATATACCAGTTCATAGGGAAGCTGGCTCAACAACCTATCTACTACTAAAACTTTGTTCGGGAACTTTCTGTGAGTCACATCAAGTATTTCGTTCACGACATAAGACGAAAGAACAAGCTGATGTTCAGAAGTGACCTTAGACATCAGCCTGTTCATTGTTTCACCGGGAAACAGCAACGCAGAAAACAATACATTTGAATCAAGCATTACCCGCATTTGCACCATCCCCACCTTCATGACGCATTTCTTTTATCATTGCAACCACATCGTCCTCAGAATTCAACCCTGCACGCTCAGCCTCCCCGGAAAAAGCATCTTGCGCATGTTTTAAGGCAATCATAGCTGCGTTTTCAATAATAACGCGACCGTTTTCTTCAAGGAAAATCACCTTATCCCCATCTCTAACACCGAGTCTCCGACGAATTTGAGCGGGTATTGTTATCTGACCCCGCATAGTAATTTTTGCCAGTTCCATTTTCTTTCACCCCTTGTATAATGTATTTAGGTTTTAAGGGATAGCCTATAACCCTTGAACTGCCCGCCGTTATCGTAGATAATAGCGGAATGGGATTGAGTGGCGTCGTTCACTCCTTGAGTTTCTGACTCGTACTCG
>Ga0209755_10002863_pt1 | contig 22640 bp, 18 predicted proteins | sample TergutCo191P1_FD_187301 | JGI IMG/M metagenome (GOLD analysis project Ga0209755, IMG submission 187301) | Cornitermes sp. P1 segment gut microbial communities from Petit-Saut dam, French Guiana - Co191P1 (SPAdes) (version 2) | ecosystem: Host-associated > Arthropoda: Insects > Digestive system... | reverse complement strand
GAATTTCCGGGCTTAGGGCTATGGCTCTCGCTAAAGCTACACGCTTTTTCATGCCGCCGGAAAGCTCGTTTGGCATTTTTGTGCGAAACTCCGGCACAAGGTTTATGAGTTTCAGCTTTTCGGTCACAGAATCCTGAATCTGCTTTTCGGAAAGCTCCGGGTGATGCTCCCTGAGTGCGAAGGCTATGTTTTCTCCGGTGTCCATGGAATCAAACAGTGCGCCCATCTGGAAAAGCATACCCATTTTTCTTCGGATTGTGTGAGTGTCAAAGAATTTTGGCGTGGAAATTGTGATACCATCAACGCTAACTTCGCCACCATCGGGCTGCAAAAGCCCAATCATGTGCTTTAAGATAACAGACTTTCCGCCGCCGGATTGCCCAATAATGACGATTGTCTCGCCGCGCCTTATATCCAGATTGACATCCAGGAGAACATCTTGCTTACCAAAACTTTTGCGCAAGTTGCGCAACTTAATGATAATATCGTCTTCCCGAATGGCAACGTTAGGCATTATTTCTTTTTCGCGTCTTTCTTGGGTTCTTCCTTCTTCTCAGCAGCAGGTGCAGCGGCTGGCGCAGCAGCAGGTGCAGCGGCTGCGGCAGGAGCTGCCTCGGCAGCGGCATCACGTCCCTTTGAGATTGTGAAAATAACCGTGCGTTTGGGAGATACCAGAGAAGCTTTGCCTAAATTCAGCTTTTCCGCATAGTAGGTTGTGTTATTGGGCATTTCCGAAATATCCAATTCTATGCTTGCAGGAATATCTGCAGGTTTTGCAGACAGCTTTAGATAGTAGCTCTCTTGAGAAAGGCTGCCGCCTTGATTTTTAACGCCAACCGGAATGCCGGAAAGACGAATGGGGATGCGCACGGCAATAGGGGAATCCGCATCTATCTTCAAAAAGTCTATGTGAAGGATTTTTTGCGAAATATTGTGCTTTTGGTATTGGTAAACGATGGCCGGGTTTCCGCCCTTTCCGTCTATGACCAAATCCAGCAAAGTGTATCTTTTGCCGGGTGCAAGCACTGCTTCCAAGTCTTTTTCCGCAACGCTTATTGAAAGTGCATCTGAACCTTTGCCATAATAGATGGCAGGTATGTTTCCCGTTTTGCGAGTACGGCCGCAATCACGTGAAGAGCCGGCAGCACGAGCTTTTGCATTAAGGGTTATCAATTGCATAACATCTCCGATTTTATTGTTTGCTTTTATTGGGGTAGCTGGATTCGAACCAACGATTGGCGGAATCAAAACCCGCTGTCTTACCACTTGACGATACCCCAAGGGACACATAAATATAGAATTTTTTTGACTTATTTTCAAGGGATCGGGCCATTATTTTATAAAGAACCATTGACATTATGGCCTTTTTTTGCTATATTTTATGCATTAAAGGAGTATTTATGGAAAGAAATGCTTTCAAAACAAGTATTTTGGCATGGCTTGCCTTTTTGCTTTTTGTTTTTTCTTGCGAGAGCAAGGAGGAGAAAGAGCGAGCAAGGGTTGAGAGAGATAGAAAAAGTCTGTTGAATGAGAGAGAAGTTTTAGAAAATAGCATAGCAAATGCCCATATTTCTTTTGAAAAGGCTGTAGACTCCCTACGAATGATTCCTGCTGAACCTGAACGCCGAGATTGTCTTTTTGGCGAAAGATATACAATAAAAGGAGACCATAGATCACCAGAAAGGGAGGAATGCAAAACCTCTTTTGGTCGCAGTGTTGAAAAAGCAGCAGGTATTCGAGACAGCCTATTGCGCTTTGCGAGCAACCGTATCCGTGAAATTGATGAGCATTTACGGAGTTTACCTGAAAAATGAAAAAAATAGCACTTTCGCTTCTTTTGTTTTTAGCGATGCCTATGGAGGCATTTTCACAGTTCAAAGATGATTGGTGTTATCCCACTTATGGACAAGCTGAGAATGAGGTTCAGTATCTTAAAAATGCTTGCGTTACATATTGGGGTGACGGGACTATCGCGGACATAAGAATTAATGTTGTTGATGGTCAATATTGTGCTTATGGTACTTGTAATGGCTGTAAGGGTTCTAGAATTCTTTCAGCATATGATGGATACCGTGATAATTGCTGTCTTGTCGATTTAGAACCTAGTTCTTATTTCACTATTTCGAACTTTTGTATGGTTCCTTCATACCCTGCTGGTGGTTGGGGTATCAATGAAGCACAAATTATTGCTTCCTCATTTGATCCGTCTAGTATGTGTAAAAATCCTCCTTCTAATCTTGACGATTACTCTTTTGATACGAATAATTGCAAATGGACATCTAATTCTAGCAGTTCTGTAGACGGTTCTAGCTCCAGCCAGGCTATGAGCAGTAGCTCTGATGAAAGTAGTAGCAGTTCGGGTAGTTCCAGCAGTGGAGGTTCATCCAGTAATAGCGAAGATAATCCCAGCTCTTCGTCTGTAAATAGCGGTGACTCATCTTCCGACTCGGGTTCCGGCTTCGGTGAATCTTGCGAAATACCAAGTTACAATTGGAACTATATGGCAAACTATGGAGTTTTCAAAAGAACGCTTTATCCGTATCTACCTTATATGCAAAACAGAAGTGAAATGTATGTTTCAGGTTGTGGATGCAGTGGAGATGATTTGATTTATTGCCAGATTAGAAACTTTAACTATGTTCACGATTACCTGCCTAATACTCTCCAGCTATGTAGCTATTCGCACGGCTATTGGTGCAACGGAATAGAAAAAGACGGGATAACTTGTGATTTTTCAGGTTCCAGCGCATATATTTACCATGCGGACGTGCCTGGTTACGATTGGCTTGTGCAAAGCATGGGTGATAATTATTTATATCCTCTTGGTAGTCAATCTTCCGAGTTTGGAGTTGTTCACAACGCAAATACATCTTATGCAACAAGAGAAGTATTTTTTACGCATGGTTTTGCCCTTCCTTTAAATGTATATACTTCAGATTTGGAAAATGCGATATTGACAGCCTTGCCGGATTTTCCGTCTTTGGATAAGATGCATGCGTATTGCCGTGGAGAGTGGATACCTCACGATGAAGATTGCTATGGTACTCAAAACGAGGTTTATAAAGCAATGGGAGATTCCGTGGCCGTTTGTGGTTTGCTTGGTGGTATTGCAAATTACAGTACAAGTTTGTCCGATAGAGGTTGGTGTGTAGTTGGTGATTGTGAATTTAAGGAAGCTGAGAATAGCTCGTCCAGCGTAAGTTCAAGTTCTAGCCACAGCTCCAGTTCGAGCGAGGATGTTTCGTCAAGTTCTTCGAATAATGTAAATAATTGTTCAACATATCCTTTGCTTTACACTCCATCAGATCCTCTGAATGCGTGTTTTGCAAAAGACGGTAAATGTTATAAATGTAATTCTGACAGGGGACAGGAATGCGGCAATAGCTGGCTCTGGAGCAGCGGTTTCAGTGAGGGAAATATAGGTTGGTGGTACACGGAGGTTGCTTGCGGTGGCGGTGGCAGTTTACAAAATGATTCTGGTATTTGCTCGGCATATCCAAGAGCCACGCCATCAGACCCTCTGAATGCGTGTTTTACAAAGGACGGCAAATGTTATAAATGCAATCCTGACAGGGGAGCGGAGTGTGGTTATAGTTGGGTTTGGAACAGCGGTTTCAGCCCGGGAAATGTGGGCTGGTGGTATAAGGAAATTCCCTGTGGCAATACAGAGGAAGATGAGGAAGAAGATGAGTGGGAATTAATGCAATGTTCTGGTTCTATTTTAGAAAAAAAAATCTTTTCCAATGATTCCTACCAAGAACGTAATACGAATGAATCTGCCCAGTATGAAATTTGGGGAAACAAAACCAATTTCTTCTATGACGCTCTTGGGCGCAAAACCCAAGCTCATCCAGAAACTAGAAGGTACTTGTTTGTTCCGAAGAAAACATACGAAAAAGAACTATATTTAGAATTTTCAGAGTCAAAGTCGCTTTTGTCAAAAGAATATATAGAGGGATATGTAGCAACAAGGCATAAGTATGGCTTAAATTGGTGTACAAAGCCACCAAAAGGTTCTATATGTTTGCCTTCAACACCCTTAATGGGAAATTTGTCAATATCTTTATCTTTTATAACAGAAATAAGAAGATTTGAAAATCAAAGCAATCCTTTATTGAAAATCCACGAAGACAAACACGTGGAGATATATAACTCTTTGGGAAATAAAGATTGGGTTGAAATCATAAAAATTGATCTCTGTGAACATAAAACTATAAAAAGTATAGTGGATAAATATTGCCCAGAAATGCGAAAAATCGCTAAACAAAAATTTGAGGAGCAGCTTAGAATATTGATAAGTGCACAAAATAAATGGGATGACGATGATAAAAATAATGAATCGACTTATAGAATAGATTTACAGGAAAGAATAAATGATATGCAGCAAGACGTTGACGCATTTGACTGTTTAGAATGAAGTTTTTTGCAATACATATTGCTATTCTTATTATTCTTATTGAATATTCGTATTCCAAAGAAAAAAAAGACCATTGTGAGTCTTATAATTTTTTGCATGAGATGGCTCAACTTCCGAAATTTGATTCATCTAAACATTCTGTTATTGCAAAGTATTGCCTAAATAATGACAGTGGCTGGGTATTGTTGCATTATGAACAGGTTATCCCATTGAAGATTGAAATGCCGAAAGAATGCCTAAGATATTCTTTTGGCGGAGAAATCAGTTTAAAACCGAGCAGAACATTTTTTAATCAAATATTTGGAGGAGCCGGCAGTTGCGCTTCTAAATGCGAAGCAGAAATAATCAAAAGTTGTAATGGCTGTACAAAATATTTTGTTCTTGGTTATTGTTTCAACGAAAAAAGGGATGATGTATCGTACTTGTTTAATAAGTATCTTCCCATAAAACGAGATTTAAGCATTTCTTGCGATAATGAGGAAATGCCAATGCCTGTGTCTGAAAATGAATATATCTACATTTCCGGAATTTGCACAGAAGAACAGTTGAAGAAAAAGGAAGAATATGACAAGTATGGAGAAAAAAATAAAAAATGAAATTATTTATAACATCCATACTTGCTTTTTCTGTTTTTGCATTTCCTGACTGCGCAACAAATGAATATTGTTTTAAAAATAATGATCCTTTTATAGATGTTGTAAAATTAGAAATGATTAGGCGAGAAGAAGACTACTGCGTCAGAACAGAAGGAACAATGAAACTTTTTTATAGCAAAGAAGAGGTTGTTTATCTATCCGAGGAATACAAATTCTGTAGATGGAGTTCAGGACTTATTAACGCAAAAGTAATATTAGATGAAAATTTAACATTCAAAACACAATACGGCTTTCTTACAACTTCTACTGGACGACAAACGAAGCCTAAAGAATACGACAGCGTAGTTATAGAAAATGCCGATAGTTTTCGCTGTTATTCAGGAAATGGGCTTTCATTATCGGTAGAATGTTTAGAAGAAAATTCTGAGGAAGAAAATGAAAAATATAATAAACTTATTTTGCCGATCTTAAAGAAATCAATAGGTAAAACATATACAGCAGATATTGCAATAGACGTAAGCTGTCTAAAAGACTCAAATGATACAAACTACACCGAAAGGAAAACCTTGAAAATCAATCGCCCTGTTGTTGTAATTGGAGAATGCCATTGATATGAAATTTCCTATAATGCTTATTGCCATTCTCTGCATTTTTATAGAAATTTCATACGCTTCCACGCCAAAAAGCCATTCTTGCTCCAACGATCGCCGAGAATCATGTAAATCGCTTGACCTTTTGCATGAAATAGGCAAAGTTGCAAAAAATAGCCATGCAAAGCATTCTATGCTTGCAAAATATTGCCTGCATTTCAATGCCCAGAAAGATAGTATTTGGGAACTAATACTCTATGAAAAGGCTGCTTCATTATCTGAAAAAATACAAAAAAAATGCGACAGTTATTCTTTTTCTGGAAAAATTGATTTAGAACCTAGCAAAATATTTTCAAGTAATTTTGGTGTTGAATCTGGATTCTGTATTAAAACTTGCACTGGAAGCAAGGAAGCTTGCGAGAAGAGAGGCAATGAGTGCGAAGTAGATATAAGCGAAAAGTATAACATTCGTGATTATAAAGATGGTTTTAGCATAAATTCTTGTTTAAAAAATATGGAACAAATATCGCATTTATTTAACATGTATTTGCCAATGAAATGGGATTTGCAAATTTCTTGTGAAAACGAAAAGATACCTATATCTGGAAGTGATTACATTTACATCTCCGAAATTTGCACGGAAGAACAGTTGAAGAAAAAGGAAGAATATGACAAGTATGGAGAAAAAAGATAAAAAATAATAATATCAAAGGAGTATTTATGGAAGGAAACGCATTCAAAATAAGAGCATTCATAATATCCATAGCTGTTCTTTACGCCTTTGCATTATCAAACCATACTGCAAAACGTGAAGCAAGCAAGTATTGCTTCCAAAAAAATGATATGGGATTAGAACGGGTTTATGAAGGAACAAATGGAGAATATTATGTAAGAAGAGCGGATACAACATATTCGTCTTATGGAGAAATAACAAATAAAGTCTATTTATCCGAAGAATATAAATTATGTGGATGGAGCAAACGGCGCATTTACGCAAAAGTAAGCTTGAGCAAAGACGTGGTTTTTAAAACGAATTGCATTTATAGCATTGGTGCTTCCGGCAATATTGAAAAAGATGGCAGTATATCAATATATGATATTTCAGATTTTACGTATTATACTTTGTCGGATGAGACATCATTGAGAAAAGATTCTACAGAAAAGAGCAGAGAATATAATGATGTAGTTTTGCCAGTCTTGAAAAAGTCAATAGGAAAGGAGTTTACTGTTGATGTTGAAGTCGAAGTGAAATGTCCAAGTGATACAAATGAGACAAATAATGTAAATCATAAAAGTAAACTCGCATGTTATAACCCTCGCGATCTTTTTTCCATTTTTTTTCCGGCCCAACAACTATTATAAAAATCAGCTATCCTATGGTTATAGTTGGGGAATGCCCGAATTAAGATAGCATTTCCTTACTGCACAACAAATGAATATTGTTTTAAAATACTTTACTAAATTCCCCTATATGTCCAAACCCATATCCTTAACCGGCATAAAACCCACTGGAACCCCGCATTTGGGGAATTACCTCGGTGCTATACGCCCAGCGCTTGATTTGCGAGAAAAATACGATACCGTTTACTTTATAGCGGATTATCATGCCCTGACAACGGTGCATAACAGGGAAGAAATGCGCAGCAACACCCACAAGGTTGCGGCAACTTGGCTGGCTTTGGGGCTAAATCCCGAAGAAGGTTTGTTTTACAAGCAAAGCGACATTCCTGAGATTTTTGAGCTTTCCTGGCTGCTCTCGTGCTTTACGCCAAAGGGTTTTATGAACCGTGCCCATGCCTATAAAGACAAAGTCGCTAAAAATCAGGCTGCGGGTATGGATTCAGATGATGGCGTTAATATGGGGCTTTACAGCTATCCTTGCCTTATGGATGCCGATATTCTGATGTTTAAATCAGATGTTGTTCCTGTTGGCAAAGACCAGAAGCAGCATGTTGAATTCAGCCGTGATATTGCGGAGCGCTTTAACAAGCATTATGGCAAAAATGTGTTTGTTCTGCCGGAACCTGTAATTCAGGTAGAAACGGATATTATTCCGGGCCTTGACGGTCGCAAAATGAGCAAATCTTACGGCAATACCATTGAGATTTTTTTGGAGCCCAAAGAGTTAAAGGCAAAAACAGGCAAAATTGTGACAAATAGCCAGTCTATGGAAGAACCGAAAGACCCAACAAAATGCAATGTATTCGCACTATACAAGCTTTTTTCCAGCGAGCAGCAGGCAGAGGCTTTGGCGGCAAGGTACCGAGCCGGAGGCATGGGCTGGGGTCATGCGAAAGAGGCCCTGCGTGAGCTTTTGGAAGAACGCTTGGCAAAACCAAGGGAAAAATACAACGCATTGCTGGCAGACACAACGCAAATAGACAAAATCTTAGCTTACGGAGCAGAAAGGGCCAGGGCAATAGCCCGTCCTTTTATGCAGGAAATCAGAGATACGGTGGGGATTTGCTGATGGGTAGTGTTATTTCTATATTATACTGCGATATATGAGGCTTTTTGTATGCAGATAACATTAAAAAATGTTGGTTTTGTAAGTGAGGCAGAGGTTGGTTTGGCCGGATTGAATGTTATTGCCGGGCCAAATGGCACAGGAAAAAGCACTGTTGGCAAGACTGTTTATACAATTATTAAATCTATTAGTGATTGCGATAGTATAGTCAACGAACATAGAGAAATTATAATAAATAGTTTGTGCAGGGCAATATTTTATGGCTTGAAAAATGACTTGGATATTGCGCAACGTAATTCACCTTCCAAAAATTCAGGTGATATGAAGATACTTATGGATAATTTTAGTTACCAATTTTTAAATATCCTCTTGAAGCACTTGCAAAATGGAGAGGATGAGCAGGCAAGAAAACTTATAAATCATAATATTAAGCTTATGGATTCTTTTTCGAGTTTAAAAAGCAAAAGTAAATCATCTGTAAAAAAATCATTAAATGAACTGCTGAGCGTATTTAATGCTATTGATAGAAATGATATGATCAAGCAATCTTTGGAATTCATGTATGAAAAGATGTTTCGGCAGCAGGTTAACAATATAAGCAGCCACGCAACGTCTAAAATATTCTTGGATAATAATGGTAATAACCTTAAATATCATGTTTCTAATAATAGCAAAACATTGTCTTTTTCTGACCGATTGATTATTGATGATATTGGTGATTACTTAGAACAAAACATTATTCCAAAAGCAACTTTTATTGAGACTCCGTTGATTTTGCAAGTTGCATCTAATTTCGATTTGCCGTTTCATTGGACTGATCTTATAGAGATGCTTAGTGATGATAGCGTTAATAAGGCAAAATCAGGTATTTGCGCTAAAATTTATAAGGAAGTTTCAAGTATTTTAGGTGGAGAGTTGGTTTATATAGACGATAAACAAGATTTCTACTTCGTGCCCAAAGGCACGGATAATAAGCTTCATGTTAACAACATGGCATCCGGAGAAAAAATATTTGGTATTTTGCAAAAAATGGCAAAACTCGGATTCTTATCACCTGCTCACTTGTTAATTTTAGATGAACCGGAAAATCATTTGCATCCGGAGTGGCAAATTAAGTTGGCTGAAATTTTGATAACATTGGTAGATAATAATGTTCCTGTTCTGTTAACTACTCACAGTGCTACTTTTATTGATGCGTTACAGGAATTTGCGGAGGCAAAAGACATTACCGATAAAACAAGGTTTTATTTTGCAGACAAAAAAAGCAAAACGATAAAAGATGTAAAGTATTTCAAGACTGATAAGGACATCATATTCGAATCCTTTTACAACGCTAAGAGATTTTTGCCGTAATATGATTAATCTTTCTGAAAAATTTGACAATTCTTCCGCTTTATGCTCTTTGTGTGACTGTTGCAAGGCAGAGAATAAGAAAACTCCCAAATGGAATTGCAAAGATAACAACTCTACTCCTTTTATAAAAAATAAAACATTTTATGAAGGGAAATGTCTATGTAAAAAGGGATGTAATGCAGATTGTGTTTATAAATATGCTGGTTGTAAAGTCATTGCCATAGAGACAAAATCCAGGCCATTATGCAATATAAAAGAAGATGAAGAAGAGGGATATCCGAATTTAGTTGCCAAAATTGAAAATTGTTATAGTTGTGCATGCAATAATAAATTGACTCTTGTTGCTTTTATTTTGCAATTATCAAGTATCAAAAACTCATCAAAACAAAGATTTCAATTATTGGCAGAGTGCGAAAGGGGGTTAAATGCAAATAACTTTCGCATAGGTAAAGAAGGAAAGCTGGCGAGTAAAAAAGCAGGTTTGAAAAATATAAATGTAAAATTTGATATCGTAAAGTGCAAAGAATTAAACGATAAGTATTTTAATAAACTATTGGCTTAATTGTCGGGCATACCCATAACTTTTTTCAAAAAATGAGAAAAATGCCATAAAACCCCATTTCCCATACCCCTTGCTGAGTTAACTTTGTTAAAATAGCCTAAAAACGGTAAGAAAATCACACAAAAATGTCAAAAAAGTCTTAAAAATGTAATTTTTTTGTCTTTTTTCATTTTTTTTATGTATATTATAGGGTATATAAACTTTTGTGGAGGCTTTTATGAATAAGTTTCAAGTTGTCGGCTTGGCAGTAGCTTTGGCCGTCGGTACGTCTTTTGCGCAAGGTTCTTTGTGGAATCCTACTGCGGCCTATGGTATAGTGTATTTTGACTGGATAGATGAGTGCATGAATGGTCCGGGCAGTACTTTTGAAGAAGACAATTCTGAAGATCCTTGTTATAAAGACCATGGCGGTTGGTGGTTTGGCTATGTAGCCGGGCCAAGTTCAGGAGGTGATGCTCCCGAATGTGGGCCGTTAAGCAAGAAAAGCAGTGAACTAAATTCTGTGAAGGCTAAGATAGATGGTAACTGGGTGACTTTTGTAGGACCGGATGGTGCGCCAAGCAATTGTGAAGGGCCTGCAATCACTGATATAGAAAATGGAACATCATTGTTGGATGATGCTCTTGAAATTGAGTTTAGCATAGGCAATGGCGAAAAGATTCCTGCAAGTGATATATATGAGCCGGATATAGCAGCCTTAGCTGTTAACCTCAGTTATGCGGATAGCTATGCTGGAAAATCACCGGAGGTGCCTAGGGATTTTTCTGGCAAACCAGGTTTTTGCTTAACTTATGAGAGCAATCACAGCACTTTTTCTGAACCAGATGAAGGCCTTGGGATTGAGCTTGGCTGGCTTGAAGATGATGCATCTTCAACAAATAAAATACCATATGATGTTTGGCATACTAAAATACCTGCCGGGACTGGGAAAATAACAGCTAATTTCCCTTGGAAACCTTGGGGAGATGTCACAGGTGAAACTGGAGTGTTTAGACAGGAAGGATGGTCTGGTACAGGTAAATGGCCTCTGTCAACCGCGATAGGACAGATGCGTTCCGTTAAAATTCGTCTTAAGGGATATGAAGAGACAAAGGTTAATTTTAAACTCTATGAATTTGGCTGGGCAGGCGAATGTGACGGTGGTACTCCTCCTGTTTCAATTGCTGTCGGAGCTAAAGCAATTGTGAACTTCAGTATGGTTGGCAGAACCATCAATATGCTTGTTGCAAAGCCGGCTACCGTTCAGGTGATTAACTTGCAGGGCAAGGTTGTTCACACTCAAACCTTGACTCCCACAAGCCAAAAGATGAACCTGAGCAATTTGCCCACAGGCGTTTATATGCTCCGTGCTCCGTCTCTTGGCTACACAGATAAGATTGTTCTGAAATAAATAACTATATAAAAAGCCCCGGTTCAAAGAACCGGGGCTTTTTTATTTCTCAAATTATTCTTCAATGATTTTTTGCGCTCTAAAACGAAGTACTATAAGCGATCCTTCGTTTTTCGTTTGGTTTTGGGAATCGTATTCAACAACCCACAGGAATTTTGAAATTTTTGAAAGATCAAATGCTTGCTCGGTAAAAGAACCCATGCCTTCAAGCTCGCTCAAGGAAATTGTTACCGTTGCGGTATCTGTTGTGGCAGGAACTTCGTACTCCCAAAAATCCTCGTTATTTACAGATACGGCACGGAACCTATGGGCACCGCCCTTGCGTAAATACATAAAGGAGTTCATTCCTTCAAGCTCTGTTACACTAAGTTCCTGAATGGTTTTGCCTTCATTATTGCCGTCTCCTACATTTAAACCAAGCGCGGCTTGGTCGCCGGCTTTCCTGAGTTTGTATTCCTTCAGTTGAATAGCGTACCTGGCATTAGCTCCTGAACCAATCGCGTTGCGGAGAGGTGCATCGTAGTGAAGCTCCGAATATTGATTTGTCAGAGTATTTTGTAGAATAGCATCTGTTGCCTGAATGTCAAGAAGTCTGCATTTGGCTGCAGGTGCGGTAGTTTGTGCTGCGGTTGGGCACTCAGGATCGTCCGTATTCCAAAAATCAGCTAACTCTTCGTTTAATGTAAAAGCATAAGGGAAAGGTCCACCGCCTGGGCTTGTAGGGCTGTAAGGTTTAAATAATTCAGAAGCCAGGTTGTTAAAAGTAGCTATCATAACCTCAATAATTTGCGGCCCGGAAGGTGTATCCGAGCTGCTGGAGCTGGAATTATTAACTTCGGCGTTTTGCGAAGAACTTGAGTTTCCACCACTGGAAGACTGCGTTGGTGTGGATTCATCGCTGTCGCTGGAACAGGCAAAAAGCGCAAATATAGCACTTACTGCTATTATTTTTTTTAACATAAGCTACCTCCTAAGGTGTTTTAGCATAAAATAAATATAGAAAATATCACATAAAAATGCATTTTTCTTAAAAAAGTAATAATTTTTCGCTACTTTTACTTAAAATAATCTATATTTATATATATATAAACCATATTTGGAGATTTTTATGAAAAAATTATTGCTTTTGGTTTTAGCCAGTTTCTTCTTTTTTGCTTGTAACAGCGGTGGTGGCGGCCTTAACAGCTGCATAGGGGAAGGTTGCGATAATCCGGGTGAAGGTCCCGGTGAAAATCCCGGTTCCAGCAGCTCCGGGGTAGTCAATCCTCCATCCAACAAGTTATCTGTAAATGGTCGCGATATTATAAAAAATGGAGAGAAATTTGTTCTGCGAGGCATGAGTTTGTATTGGTATAAAGGTCCTTGGAACGGTGGCCAGCCCGGTGATAGGTTTTATACAGAAGAAACTGTCATGGCACTTGCCAATAATTGGGGTGCAAATCTTGTGCGCGCTGCCATAGGCAATGTTTATCAAGACACTCCAAATGCTATTAACATGGCTAAAAACATGATAGAATGGGCAAATAACGCCGGTATTTATGTGATTATAGACAATCATTCCCATGAAGCTCATAGGCCTGCCCATTCGGTTGCAGCTCATAATTTTTTCAGGGATGTTTCCGCTTATGTAAGAGAAAGAGGATATAACCATGTTATTTACGAAATCTACAACGAACCGGTTTGCGATTGGGATCAAGTTAATGTCACCAATTGCGGTAGTACACCGATAACAAGTTGGGCTACAGTAAAGGAGTTTTCCGAAGGGGTTATAAACACCATACGTAGCAACGATCCTGATGGAATAATTTTGGTTGGAACTCCTTTTTTCTCTTCGCGCATACATCAAGTTCTTCCTGACCGGAACCTAGGTGGCCCAATACTTGGGCAAAACAATATAATGTATGTTTTTCACTACTATGCGAGTGAGAGCAGTCACCTGGGATATCAAGAGCGTTTAAGAGAATTTTATTGCCAAAACTTGCCGTTATTCATAACCGAGTGGGGAACTACGCCGGCGAGTGGAAACGGAACTATAAATATTGATAATAACAATAGCTGGATGTCGCTTATTGAAGGAGCCGGCATATCTTGGGCTAATTGGTCGCTTTCAAATGCGGGCGAGAGTTCTGCGGCTTTAACGACCGTCGATGTGAACGGCTCAACTAAGGAAAGCGGAACAATTGTAAAAAATTGGATCAGAGAATTTAATGCAGGGCGTGGCGTAGCCGGCGTGGTGCCGACAGCAATAGCTTGCCCTTAACCTATTTAAAGTGAGGTCTTTATGAAAAACAACTTTTTAGCGATTACATTCGCTCTTTTATTCTCCTCTGTTGCCTTTGCGGGCCCTGTTAGCCATTTTGGCGCATTAAAGGTTTGCACCAATAATATTTGCGGAGAAAAAACCGGAACTTCTGTGCCTCTTTTATTAAAGGGGCCAAGCTTGTTTTGGAGCGATGGTGCCGGCTCTCCTTTTTACAGGCAGGAAGTTGTGGACTGGTTTGTTGACAGTATGGAGATCAGCGTAATTCGTGCAGCAATGGGAATTCGCTGGTACGGAGATGGTACCGGAGAAATAAATGTAGCGGGTGGAACCCGTGGGTATTACTTTGATTCTACCGGTCAAGAAACTTTGATTAAAAAAGTTGTGGATGCGGCCATAGCTAACGATATATATGTTATAGTTGACTGGCACTCCCATAATGCTCACCAAAATCCGGAACCGGCTTTGGCGAGAGCGTTTTTCAAAAAGATGGCAACCGAATACAGAGATGTTCCCAACATAATTTGGGAGGTGTATAATGAACCTATAGGTGCAAGCGTGCAAAATATTACCGATTATTCGGCTAGTGTTATAAACGAAATTCGCAGTGTTGGAAACAATAATCTGGTTCTCATAGGTAGCCCTCAATATGCAAAGCAACCGCAGCAACAGGCATCAAATTGGGGCACTTTAAGAGATAAAAATGTTGCGTTTACATTTCACTTTTATGCGGCTTCTCACGGGTTTCCAAATGGAGATGGCATAGGCACAAGTGCGCAAAATGCAAGAACTAATGGTTATGCGGTTTTCAGTTCCGAATGGGGTGCGGTTGATTATGATGGTGATTGTGGCCAGATTCAGAATTCCGGGTGTACCGCTGGGAACGTAGCTACTACAGCTACGGATAGTTGGACTAATTGGATGGATCAAAACAATGTAAGCAATTGCATGTGGAATGCGAGCAGTGCACCTAAACCCGGTCAAGCTACCGGTGCTCCTCAAGGCTCTTCAATGTTTACCCAAACTACGAATCCGGCTTCTCTTTCAAGCGATAATTTAACCGCTTCCGGAAAATATTTTAAGACTTATATGGGCAAGAATAAATGGACTGCGAAAATACCTTCAAATCATCCGAGATGCAAAGATGTTGTTTCTGGAGTAACCGTTAACGATGGAAACTCTGTAACTTTGAGTTCACAGCTAAGTTTAACGGGCGAGGTTTCGGGATTTGGCCCGGTATCTTCCGGAGTGCTTTCAATTGGTGCCGATAAAAAAAGCTTTATATACACAACAGGGGCCAGTGGCTCTCCGGATTCCAAGGTTCGGTTTATATATTATGTTACGCAAGACAGCGTTACGGTTCAGTGCAAAGCCATAATAGAAATTTCCAACAGACGCCCGATTCTGCCAGAAAAGGCTCCTGTTGCTGTTAGCCGCAGAGTTGCAAGAGGTTTCAGTTTAACAGGAGTGGGAACAGGAGGTTTATCTGCAAGTGATCCGAATGGTTCTGGAGTTGAATTGACACAAGTTTCTGTTTCGCCGGCTTCAATGGGAACTGCAACCATGTCGCAGTATAGGGATTCGATATATTTCACCCCCAGTTCGTCTCAATATAATGTTGAGTATGCAGAGGCAACGCTTAGTTACACGGTTAAAGCCAAAGCGGGTAGTACTGCAACAAGTACAGGGAGTTTTATTTTGAAGATTCAAAATATGGCTCCTACAATAAGGAGCATAACTAATACAACAGGTTACAGGAATATTCAAAATACGGAATCGGCAATTATTGATATAAGTGATTTTAATGGGGCAGATGCAGACGGAGATCCATTGAAGTTTGTACAAGTCTATTTAGATCCTCAGTATCCTGGAAGCTTGGAGAAGATAAACGATGAATCCTATAGATATATTCCTGAGCCAGGCAAAGTATTCAATGATCTCGTTCTTTTGGCTGTTATAACGGATGGAACTGCGAATTCTCCTACTGGTAGGCGCAATATAAGGGTACAAGGTCAGGGCACGGCAGTAGGTCCTTTTACGCCTCCTTCGGGAATTCCTGGCGTTGTTGATCCTGATCCTTGCGAAGTAGATCCTTCTTCTTGCAATGCTTCCATCATACCAGGATATAGCGGCTCTTTTGGCCTGAAATCTCTTGGCTCCGGCAGAGTAGAACTTTCTTTTGCTCAAAGCGGGCATGCTAAACTGGATGTTTATTCGCTTTCCGGAAAATATATGGGTTCTTTATTGAACGGTTGGCAAAATGCAGGTTCAAACGAGGTGTCTCTTAAAAATCTCAACTTGCAAAAAGGCGTTTATATTTTGCGCTTAAAGCAAGGCACACAAATTAAGACTGTAAGGATTGTCAATTGAAACCCATATTTTTTGGAGTTTTGCTTTTAACAATTTCCTTTGCAGGTCCGGTCTCTTACTATGGCGAACTTAAGGTTCGCCCAAACACTCCGTTTATAGACGGCTCAAAAACAAAAGCCAGAATGCAAATCAGGGGTGTCAGTTTTGGATGGAGCAACACGGGCTGGGAAAGTGAGAGTTTCTACAATGCAAATGCTGTTGAGCGCATGGCAAAAGACTGGAAGGCAGAGATGGTACGTGCTTCTTATGGTTCCACTCGCCTTGAATTTACCGACCCTGATGCCATAGCGAACCGCAAAAGAATAGAGACCATAGCAGATGCTGCCATAGCGAATGATATTTTTGTGATTATAGACTGGCACTCGCACAATGCCCATAATGAACTTACGCAAGCGAGTGATTTTTTTGCGTACATGGCACAGAAATACGGTAAATACGATAATGTTATCTTTGAGCTTTACAACGAACCTCTCAATACTGATTGGGAGGGCATAAAAGCTTATTCCGAGCAGATTATCCCGATAATTCGAGAGCATTCGGATAACCTTATACTTGTGGGTACCCCATTCTATTCTCAAAAAGTTCAAGATGTAATAGGCAAAAAAATCAGAGATGCAAATCTCGCTTATGTTCTGCATTTTTATGCCGCCAGCCACAACGTGGAAAATTGGCGAAGCAATATGAATGCCGCGATAAACGATACCATACCCCTTTTTATAACCGAATACGGAACCACAAATGCAGATGGCGGCTGCAGCCCCATAGCTTATGGAGATTGCTCCACTGACCATTACAACACGCATAATACCGAGCGTTCCGAAGCCTGGCATGCCTATATGGATGGCAGAAGAATATCTTCCGTGGCTTGGAATATAAATGATAAATATGAAGGTTCGGCATTTTTTGGCAGTGTTCCCATGCGCGGCGGCGGAGCTTTTGACCAAAGCTTGCCGGAAAACTGGTCGGATACAACAAAAATGACAGAGTCGGGCAAATACATATTCAAAAAACTAAACGAATACTACAAAACAGCCCCCTGGAACCCGGATGCAGTATCTATAAAGAGCCTGAATAGCAAGCTCCCCCAGCCCCAATCCGGCATGTCTTACGAGTTATACACCCTCCAAGGCAAGCTTATCTACAAATCAAGTGAATCCTTTAATTATATGAATTATGGCTCAGACAGTGGTGTTTACATTCTAATTTCAAGGCAGAATGGCGCAGTACAGTCAAGAATTTTGAGAATTGTAAAATAAATCGGTTCTTTTTCTGAAAAAAAATGTATATTTATAATCATGATTTTCTTCGTGGCATTATTTTTATGTTTTACCAGCGCTTTTGCCGCTTTCAGCGATTACCGGGATAGAGATTCTCAGCGTTTTTCGCCAAAAACAGTTAAGCCCTTCCGCGCAGATCAGGATATAGTCACAATAATCATGCGTGAAAGCATTCCCAGAGGCGGCGGTTACACTTACCAGTATCCGCGTGAAAACCCGGTGCCTTTCTTTACGGATAAATACGCTATGGAAGGCGATTTGTCAATGGAAATAGAATTGATCGCCAGTGATTATTCCGGTGTTGCTATTTGCATAGCCGGTTCTGCCAATATAGAACCGTATTTGGAAGACGGAGTTTTGCAGTTTTGGATTAAAGGTTCTCAAGGCGGTGAAATTGCCCAATACGTGCTTGTGGACGATGGCGTAAAGAGCGGTGGAGAGTCTATGCAGGTGAAAATAGGTTCCAAAAGCTTTGGCGAAATAACTACGGAGTGGCAGAGAATTTCAATACCTCTTAAATTATTTGGAACCACAGGTGTTTATTGGGATGCAAAAAATCTGAGAGAAGTTATGCTGCCTTTTTCTTGGAGTAATGTAAAGGGTTTTAGAATAGAAGTTCGCAAAGATGAAAACCAGTATTTCAAAGTTTGGCTTGACGATATAGTAATTAAAAAGGTAGGCGAAGAATATCAGGGTCCTGCCGGTTATCCGTTCCGCAATGTACTGTGAGGCATTAATGAGAAAAAATATATTCTGTTTGTTCCTTTTCGTTTCCTTTGCTTTTGCTCAAAGCGAGGTTGAAAGCAGATTGTCGCAGGTAGAAGCTCGTTTGGATTCTCTTGGAGAATACGCCGCTTCTACGGTAATAGGCAAAGACGATTCTCCTGTTGCTGTTTCCGGTGATTTTACCGTCAGGTTTGGCCATTATGAATATATAAAGATTCCTACGCTACAGGGCAGCGAAAAAATGCGTACATTTATAAATGCCGGATTGAATACTTTTATTGTGGTTTCTCCTGCATCTTATTTAACCGTATTTTCCAATCTTTATTTGCCTTTTGACTTTAGCGGCTTCTATACAAATCAACAGGCTTTTCGTCCTAATAGCGATAATTTAGGCGATGCCGGAGAAAGGGTGCAATGGTTCCATCCGTCAACGGATTTTTATGGAGCCTCTATAGCAGAAAACATGCTTACTGGTTTGGACATGCGTGGCGGCTCGTTTGGCGCAACGCTTCTCATGGGCGGAGTTATTTGGACCACCCAAAGCCCGCTTAGCATATATGAGCGCGAAACCAGCCCGCGCTTTGTCTCTCAATACGAACTTTACGAAGAGGAAAAGGTTGTTAGCACTTATTATAAGGAGAAGAGTTTTAAGCCGGTGAAGGAAGGCGGTAGAGCATTTTGGACAAATCGCCCCTTTGGCGGCATGTTGTTGGATGTGCATACTTTGCCTTGGGATTTAAAAGCTCAATTGATGCTTTCACAGCCGGCTAATGTGGATATCGGAACAAGAGATGGTTTGCGCTTGAACACCAGGGACAACAGCGAATTGGCTATGGTTGGCACTTATGATAGCCGAGGTCTTGTAGTTGCAGGGCGTTTTGCGAAAGAAAAAATTGAATTTGGGCAAGCCAGTTTAACTCTCGGCGCAAATTATATGGGAATTGACTTTGATCCGGCTCAAATATATGAACCCAATGTTTTTGGCCCCTTCAAGTACCCTGCTGATAGCACTGTGAAATTTGAAAATGTACGCGTTGCCACTTTGGATTTAAAAGGCAATTTAACTCCGCGATTCTTTTTGTCTTTTGATTTAGCGATTAGCTGGGACGATACCACGGTTTTCCGCCCCAATGAAGGCTGTTCCAATCCGGTAATGAATAGCCATTGCTATGATGCCAATGACTATAATTCTTCCAAATCCAGCCCGGTGTTTGGTTTTTATGTAAAAGCTCAGGATAAGCATTGGGAGCCCATAACACTGGAATTCATTTATCTGCCAAAGGATTTCTATTCGCCGTATTCAATGGCTAATCCCGATAGAGTTTCTTCGTGGCGCAAAGATCAATTTTATACCGGTGCGGGAACATTCCGCTATGGGCCTAATATGATTGGTGCAAACATTAAACTTGAACCGGAATTCAATCGCGGGCGCTTTGATGTGCAATACGGCATTCATCGTCAGGTTGAAGAAGGCAACGATATAATAAGTTTTAAATATAATCTAGTAGGTAGATATCTATGGGAAACATCTACAAGCTGGACCAGGCATAAGCCCTTCTATACCGCAGACAAAGGTTATCCGGGTTATGATAGCAAAACGAGATTTTATACCAATAGATTAGCCGGAAGAGAATCCGGAGGCAACAAGCTAAACAACTTGAGCGGTGGTTTGCGTAGCGGTTATGCTGAAACTTGGGATTCATTTACTCCATACGAAAATTCTCAAGAAGCCTTTTATTGCATGATGTCCAATGAAGACTGCAATATGCCTACAAGCGTAAAATGGAATTCTACCGTAGCTGTGGACATGGGTTATGATATTGGGCACTGGTTTAATACCGATAGAAATATAATGCTCTCTCTCTACACTGCGCTTTCTGGAGTTTCAACATCTTTTATTCCGGTTGCTTATACGGATAAATACTCAAACGATATGCTTATGTGGAATTGGTTTGCGCAGTCGGAACCAGCTATTGCAATCACTCCGAATTTGCACGGAATTCTGATTCTTGGCATTGAAATATTCCGTGCAGAAAAAGCTTATGCCGAAATTGGCAGTGCCACAGGAGAGTTAGGAGGTGGCAATGCGGCTCTATATCCGAACGGTACTTATAAATATGAGCTTGTTCCCATAAATATTTTGCAAACTGTGCTTGGTTTTGGTTTTGACTGGGATTTTGCCGCACGCGCAGGTTTGCACTTTCGCTATAAATTCTTGACCAGTAAAGATGAATTTTTGCCGCAGAATGATTGGAAAGTTCACTATGTTCAAGCCGAAACAAAGGTTTGGTTTTAAAGCGGGGCTGTAAATATGAATAAGAAACTGATTTTTGCCGTTTTTGCCTCTTGCTCTCTTGTTTTTGCAACGGAAAATTTTGAGCAGGAAATAGATAACAGGGTTGAGGATATTAATGCTCGCAAGGGAATTGAAATAGGAGGAACCGTTAGAAGTGCTTCTTTTAATTCTTATTTTGAATCGCCTCAGGAAAAGCCTAATGCGGCTGGGGTTTTTACAAATAAAATGCCAAGCCATGAAATAGCGGAATTTGTGCAGGTGGACTTGGATTTTAAATTCCGTCCTTGGGATGTTATAAGTGCCAATTTGAAATTGCGTTTAGGTGCAGGCATGCAGGAATATTTTGCCGCAGCCTCTACGACTGTAGCTGTTCCGTGGATGAATATCGAAGGCAATTTGGGCGAGAGTTTTTATTGGGTTGTTGGAGATTTCCGCCAGTCTTATTCTCCATTAACTCTTTATATGCCGGGTTTTGATATTATGTATGAGCCGGTGGCTTTTGCGCGCAAAAGGGAAATGGCACAAAAAGATGCTTTGCTAGATGGCAATCAGAGGAATTTGCAGGGATTCAATTTGCAGTTCAGGCCACAGCTCGGAGATGCTTTGGGTGAGCTTCGCTTGGAAGCTTTGGGAGCCAGACTTAGACGTGCCGGTTATTTGGACGAGAGCGGTGCTATGGGCAACATACTCCCTAACGAGGGTATTCTCGGAGCTACGCAGGCTGGGCAATACGACAAGTTTTTATTAGCAGGCAATCTTGAGTTGCTGCCTCTCAAAAAGAATATCTTGATAGGCGGAACATATTTGTCTATTGTTGATGCTAAGAGTTCTTCCGCATCATCGCTCAATACTTTGGATTCCATGCCGCAAAAGACTTTTGTTTTTGCTGGCAGGGCCGGTACGGATATAGCCGGAATATTGAATAACAAATCTTTGGTTATAAATCTTGTGGGAGAATTTGCCCGCTCAGATGACAAGGTTTACACTTTTGTTGAAGTTGATGATGGAGAAGGATCGGTTATAAATACAAATACCAGCAAACAGGAAACCGGCAATGCCATACTTGCGCAGATGGATTTGGGTTATAAAGGCGCTGTGGATGTAGTGCTTTCAAGTTCCTTTATTCGCAATGATTCAGCCTGGTTTAACAATGTGGCGCAATCACCTTCGTTTTTCGCAAGGCGGGTACTGAACTCGGATAAAGATGTAGGTTGCGGTACAGCAGCTTGCACCGACCCAAGATTTAATATAAGCAAATACGGAGTTTACGCACCACTTTATTCAACTTTTGATGCGCTTTATTTCTTTACGCCCAAACATTCGCCCATGGATGTTGCGCTTACAGAAGGTGCGCCTACAGGTAGTGCGCAAACTATTAGCTATAACGCCAATCCTTATACAAAAAATTCTTGGAATCCTTCTACGTTAACTCGCGCGGAGTTAGCTCTTTTGGAAGAACTCTCAGATCTAAATCTGCAAATGGCTTTGCCGGGTGGTTTTGCAACTTCTAACCGCACGGGTTTTCAAGAGGTTTTAATTGTCAATTGGAAAAACCTAGCAGAAGCCAAAGGGTTGTTTGCAAGCTATGAACAGCTTTCCGCCAGTGCCAACGCAAAAGCCGCTAAATACACAGAATTTGGCGGTGGAGCAAAAGTGGATATTTTGGGAATCTTGGGTTTTGAAAAGAATCCTCTTGAACTCAGCGGTAGCTACAAACACAGCGAGAAAGAGCAGCAATGGACGGGTTCCGGAGATGCGGAATATAATTTTGGCAAAGCGGAATACAAAAGCGATTTTATAAATGCAGGTGTTTATTACAGATTCTTTAGAAGATTTGGTTTGACATTCGGTTATCAGCAGATAAATTCCGATTTGAATACGGCTGGAGCCTTAGCCCAAAAGAAGAATGCCGGGTTAAGCATTAGAGTAGTTCCCGTTGTAAAGACCGTGCAAAATCAATGGATGGCCGGAGTTGATTACACCATAGCCAAAAATGCATGGCTTTCCATAAACTATGGCATTATGGATGTTGAAAATACTTATAAATTACATTACAGCGATTCTGACAGTTTTGTGGATTTGGAAACTGGGGTTATAGATAGGGCTAGAACAAATTTGCCCGGTTATTTGGCTGTGAACGGAGTTAAACCGGGACAAACGGAGTTAAAGCATGAATTTTCGCGTAATATTCTTGAAGCAACCATCAACGTGGAGTTTTAAAGTATGAGATATGCCTTAATAGTTTTTGGTTTGTGTTTCAGCCTCTCTTTTGCTCAAGAAACAGTGCTTGCCGCTTTGGATAGCATAGAAGAAAACACTTTAGGTTTTTCCTTGAA
>Ga0209755_10002862_pt1 | contig 22642 bp, 15 predicted proteins | sample TergutCo191P1_FD_187301 | JGI IMG/M metagenome (GOLD analysis project Ga0209755, IMG submission 187301) | Cornitermes sp. P1 segment gut microbial communities from Petit-Saut dam, French Guiana - Co191P1 (SPAdes) (version 2) | ecosystem: Host-associated > Arthropoda: Insects > Digestive system... | reverse complement strand
TCTGCCGACAGTTCTGAAGTAGCGCCTTGCACAAATGTTCCGCCCGCCATAATCACATCGTTTGGATAGCCGGGCATAGCAAATGATTCTGGTGTAACATATGCATCTACTGGTGATACGTGCTGAACCAACTGACAAAAGTCTATAAGCCTATTAGGTGTGTCAAACTTAACCGAGCGTATAAAATCGAAATCTTTAGTAGGGTCGAAGTCTTTTTTCACACTTGGGTGTGTTTCAAAACCTAAACTCTCTAGCACATACCCTAGCAGCAAATTGCCCTTCAGCGCTTGCACAGTTGTATGCGACGCTATAAAAAGCCCCTGAAATAAATATTGATAGCCCGCCGCATTACTGCCCACTTCCAAAGCCAAACCCGGCGCCGTTAGCCTGTTGGCAATTTTGTTTACCCACTTCTCTTTGCCAACAATGTAGCCACCAGTTGCTACAAGCCCACCGCCCGCGTTTTTTATTAAACTGCCAACTATAATGTCCGCGCCCACATCGGTTGGCTCTTTTATGTTAGTAAACTCGCCGTAACAATTATCCACCATTAGCGGTAGGCTTATATTATTTTGCTTTAACGCTTTTGTTAACTCGCCTATTTGGGCAATAGAAATGCTGTCGCGCCACTCGTAACCGCGCGAGCGCTGTAGGTACAAAAGTTTTATTTTTGATGCCGACTTGCCTTTAATCTCTTTTATAATCTGCTTTATGTTTAAACAACCACCAATCAAATCTATTTGCTTGTAGCCAACCCCGTATTCTTTAAGCGAGCCACAAGCCGCCTCACCACCTTGCTTACCGCCTTGCTTTAAACCTTTGTCTAAGCCTATCACCTTTTCTAGCGTATCGTACGGCTTGCCACTTACGCTTAGCATAATGTCCCCCGGTCTTAACATACCAAAAAGCGCGACTGCCAAAGCGTGCGTCCCGCTTGCTAGCGATGAAGAAACTATTGCTTTTAAGCTTAAGCCCTTAGCGCCCAAACTTTGCGCAAACACATTATTTAAAACTTCTCTGCCCCTATCGCCATAACCATAGCCAGTTGTCTGCACAAAATGGCTAGCAGACACCTTATTATCTATAAATGCCTCCAGCACCTTTTTTTGATTATGATACGCAATTTTGTCTAGCTCGGCAAACTGTAAAGCCAAAGCCTCTTGCGCTTCCAAAATTAACTTATGCATATATTTTTTGTAAAAGACTACAACACCGCATTACAAGACAACACAGCACTACAAAACCACAACACCGCAATTTTACAAGACTAAACACAACCACTACAAAACTACAACACAGCACTACAAATATAGGGTACTACAGCACCCTATATTTTTGCGTTAACTATAATTCTGTTTTATTTTCTGCTTTTAAGTAACTAGAATTGCCCCAAGCGAAAACAACCCCATTAAACCCTAGCGGCTTGCTGGCGGGCGTCTGTTAGAGTTGGCTCTGTTGGCAATATGCTAACTATTGCGTGCTTGTAAACCATAACTTGCTCTTTAGCAGAAATGTCTACTACTATTGTTTGGTTGTCAAACCCTCTTACTGTTCCCTTAATTTCTTTGCCTTGAAGTAAGGCAATCCTAACAGGAATTTTGTCTCTCCTTACAGTGTTCAACACTATTTCTTGAAATGCTGTTGACATAATAAAATCTCCTTTGTAAATTTAACTTATACTATTTTGCTTTTATTTGCTTATTTTATCTTTTTTTATTTTATCTGTTTTATATACTCATACATCTGCTTTGCAATATCTTCTGCTGTTAAATTTTCTGCATCTATTGCTACAGCGCCTTTTAAAGAGTTTCTAAAAAAAGTAAGTTGCTTTTTAGCATAATTTCTAGTACGCTGTTTTATAAGGTCTATCGTTTGTTGTAGGCTTATAGTCTCTTGCAAACCAATACCGCCACTCTCTAAGTTAACCGCTTGCTCTGGCTTTGTGGTAACGTGCGCCTTTTTTTCTAACCCCAACCCACCTTGCTGTGCAGTCAAATACTCGATAACCTCTTTATAACCTATTGCTCTCATCGCTTGGCTATTTATATTATAACCTATTTCTAATAAATTTGCAACTTCTTTCAACAAACATTTTTGAAAACATTTTTGCGCACCATTTTGCACACTGCCACTAAACATCAAATCTACCCTTTCATTAATGCGCGTATAAAGTGTTTCTCTGGGCAACTCTAAAACAAAAGTTATGTGCTTAAATTCTGGCTGTTGGTTTGCGCCGTAAGGCAACTCACTTTTTTTAAGGTGTGACGCGTAGTAAATCTCAAGCGCACGTATAACCCTTGTTGTGTCGTTTGGGTGAATGCTATCTGCCGACTTTTTATCAACCTTTGCAAGTTTGCCGTGCAAATACCCCGCCGCCAACTCTTGTGCTTTGTCTTTGCCCCACTCAGTTTCGTACTCAGCCACCTTATCTTGCAAAATGCATAGATATCTGTCTCTCATAGTACTATTCTTTATAGCAAACTGGCTACTTGTTGGGTATAGCAAACTAGACAAATAAAACGTAGTGCCACCAACAACAATTGCTACCTTGCCCCGCTTTTTTATGCAAGCAATTTTATCCATCGCAAGTTTTTTAAACTGCATACTAGAAAACTCTGTAGGCTTACCAAACTCGTCTCTCGCCCCCAGTATATCTATAAGGTGATGCACCACCCCACTTTCTGTCTCAGCCAGCACGAAGTTATCAGCCCCCAAATCTTTCAAGGGCAACTTCCTTAGTTTAACCTTAGCAGTACCAATATCAAGCCCTTTATAAATCTGCATAGAGTCTGCCGATATTATCTCGCCCCCAACAAGCCTAGCCAACGTGATTGCAGCAGCCGACTTCCCACTAGCAGTAGGTCCGGTAATAACTATAACTTTGTCGTTTTCAATCTTTCGCATATTTCCTTAACTACCATTATACCACATTTAAAATTTATCTGCAAGCAAAAAACAAAAGAGTCGCGCGTGGGCGCGACTCTTTCAATTAGTTTGTAAAATTTTATCCACAATAAGTTTTGTGGTTATCTGTTACGTACTCGTGGCATTGTACTCAAATTCGGTTACATAAAAACCCGTGGTTTATGTTACTGTAATAGTTAGGGTTATGTAAAGTGTTGGTACTGCTACGCTTGTAAGGGTTATTGTAGTTGTGCCTGCTGCTAGTGCTACAAACTCAAATTGACCACCCCAACTCCTATCAAGTTCTATAATGCTTTCGTTTGCGATTGTTACAGTTGCCGTATTCCAACTGTGGTGATATGGTCCGTCCCAATCTATTTGGACACCTCCCTCAAGCCAACGACCAACAGTTAAAGCAATGTTGTTACCATCTCTTGTACCGCTCCAAACCTGAAAGTCTATACCTTGTGCGTTATCCGCGTTAAATGCAATAAACTGTGCGATATTAGCCGGCGCTGGTACTGCTGGGCTACCACCCCAAGTAATTGTATATCTCTGAGTCCTAGTGTGTGCTTCGCCATCGCTTGCATCTGTGCTTTCTGAAGATGCGTAAACAAGCCTGCCGTCGTTGTCGAATATACAAACCAACGTATTAGAACCATATGTGTCTTCATTTTCAAAAACAAGCCTTGTTCCGTTTGCATAACTTCTTGCTGTTACATCGTCAATTACATCTGCAATACCATCCAACAAAGATAGAAAAATATTTTGTATATTTTCAGTAAAAGACCCTATAACAACAAATCTTTCGTTAACTGTTCCACCTACATTTGTATTAAGGTGAGAATAGTAAACACCATTATAATAATAGCCTCTGTCTCTAGCAAAAAGAGTTGTGCCGATTACTGTAAATTCGTGTTCAAATCTGTAAAAGCCATTTGTGCTGTTACTTACCACTTCTATTGTGGATGCGATGTGTTCATCTGATTCTGTGCCGAAAATTCTAAAAGCGCCTAGTTGTGATAGTGTGCTGTCCATAATTTTATCTAGAAAATTTTCCACTAGGTCTTCCGTTTGCTGAGTTGTTAGTGTTGCGCCCGGCGTGCCTAAGTTAATAGAGCCATCTGGGTTAATCGGGCTGGCATCTGTGCCGTTACCATTTCCGTTGCCGTTACAGGCTACTAGTGCAAAAACCATAGATAAAGCAATTGCACTAATTACTAAAAGTTTAAAAAACTTTTTTCTCATTGTGTTCTCCTTTTTTTGCGTTTTGGGTTTTATTTTAACAAACCTTTTGTAAAGCCAGAGTAGTTGCTATAACAACACACAAAATAGGTTTACAAAAAAAAGGTTTGTTAGCAAAACGCAAAAAGACACAGACTAAAAAATCTGTGCCTAAAATATTTATTTAATTTTGGTTTAAAACTAAAGTGTTGTCTGTTGTGCGAAGCACGCTAAAAGGGTGAGTACTAGCGCAAATTAAACCGCTAGTATGTGGATATGAATACCCCCCCCCCGTCGTGATTGTCAAGCGAGTTTTGCGCTGGGGTATAAAGCATATTATTTAAAGCGTAATTTCCATTTTTGTAGTTTAAAACAAAAACCCTTTTCATACAACTATTTTATCAAATTACAAAAAATTTGTCAAACAAATGCACTAACAAAATATTTATTTTCTACTAGAGTGCTAACGTTTGAATAACTTGTCTAACTCTTTCATAGTTATTGCTATTATTGCTGGTCTGCCGTGTGGGCAGGTGATTTGCCCTGTTGTTTTGAATTGGTGTAGTAGGCTTACTATGTCTTGCTTTTGAAGTGTGTCGCCTGTTTTTACTGCTCTTATGCACGCGGTTTTTGCTATGTGTTCTAGTATTAGGTTGCTGGTTTTTAGTTTTTTGTATTCGTATGCTAGCAACTCATCTAAAAAAGATTGTAGCGGTATGTTTGTAAAACTAGATGGAATTTCTGAGAGCCTATAAGTTAGATGCCCAAACTCTGATACATCAAACCCTATGTCTGCTAGGTGTGGCAACAGCCTATCAAGCACTTCCGCTTGCTTTGAATTAAGCGTAAAAACATACGGCACTAGAAGTGGCTGAGAAATAAGCCCTGTCTTTGTGTCGTAGGCATTTTTTATTTGTGTATAAAGCAAGCGTTCGTGAATTGCGTGCTGGTCTATTAAATATAAAACGTCTGCTTGCTCTACCAAAATATATTTATTTTTAAACACACCGATTATTGAAGTTGCTATAGTGTCTGCTTCAAAATTGTTGTCGCCTTGTATGATATCTGCAAGCCCCGCTTGCTGAGCCACTTGTCCCAACTTTTTTGAATGCTGAGCCAACGCTTCAGCACCCAACCCTTGCCCAGTAGTTGCAGAATGTTGCGCGCTTGCGCGTGCATTTTTAACTTCTGAAAATACGCTAGCGCCCGATTCACTAAGTATTTTGGGCTTTTTCGTAGTACTATGCGTGGTAGAGTAGTTTGTATTTGCTAAAAAGCCCGCAAAATCTGTTACTTGCGAAGCACTAGCCTTGCTTTGCACACCTTGCTTAGTTATAACCCTTGTAGCAGTAGATGCATTATCCGCACCGACACCAGCACCACTCACGCCCGTACTACCAACGCCAACAGTATCCGCACCCCTTACATTCACATCAACAACACCAACAACATTCGCTTTAGAAAACCCGCTAACAGACTTACCCACCTTATTACTTAGTGATCTTGGAATCTCAAGTGTTTCGAAAAGTGCTTTTTCTACCGCGCTGTTAACAAAGTTGTAGACTTCTGTCTCGTTAGAAAACTTAACATCTATCTTACGCGGGTGTACGTTGATGTCTACCAAATTATACGGCATATTTAAATACAGCACAAAAAATGGGTGCTTCCCATCCCCCGCGTGCTGTTTGTAAGCATCTGCCACCGCGCTTGCAATAAGTGGGCTAACAACAACCCTGCCATTTAAAATTGTAGTCTGAGCAGATTTTGTAGACTTAAAAATATTAGGCTTGCCCACAAAGCCATATAAATTATAAGTCGGCGTTTGCTTTGCGTTGTTTACTGTATGCTGTATGCTGTCCCCCGTATGCTGAATGTTAAGTTGCGCTTCTAAATATACAGTCTCACTTAGTATGCTTGCTTTGTAAACAGTTGTTAGTGCTTCTTCTTTGCCCCTGCCCGAAGAGCGATAAACTTCTTTTCCATCTATAGAATATCTAAACGCAATTCTCGGGTTTGCTAGTATAAATTTTTGCACCAACTCTGTTACTCTGTTTGTTTCTGTTTTATCTGACTTTAAAAACTTTAGCCTTGCCGGTGTGTTAAAAAACAAATTGCTCACACTAAAGTACGTACCCTTGGGGGCGGCTTGCTGGGCAAGGCTTTCAACCTTGCCCGCCTTTAATATAATTTTGCCGCCAAGCCCACTATCAACTTCACCCCCAACTTGAGATGTAACTTCTATCTCAGACACACTTGCTATGCTTGCAAGCGCTTCGCCCCTAAAACCTAGGCTTGCAATTTGCTCTAAGTCGGACGCCTTGCCTATTTTGCTTGTTGAATGGGGCAAAAAAGCCCGCTCTAGCATATTAAACAAAATGCCCGCGCCATTGTCAGAAACTTTTATGCGCCTTTTGCCTGCCATCTCAATTGCAATAACTATACTGGTAGCACCAGCATCTATGCTGTTCTCAACCAACTCTTTAACAACAGAACTTGGGTTTTCTACAACTTCGCCCGCAGATATCTTGTTGTAAATTTCTGGTGGCAACAAATTAATTTTGTGATTTATTTCTTTCATAATATAATTTTAAATGCTAAGTTTTAAATGTTAAATGTTTGCATACATTAAATGCTGTGGTTTTGAACAGTTAGAAGTTTCGTATGTGCGCAATTTGAAAGTTAACCACACTTTAAAAATTACGCCCCGTAAAATGATTTAGCCCCTTGTATAATTTTGACCGCGCAAGCGGGGTGAAATCATTTAAAATTTAACATTTAGCATTTAAAATTGTAATAAGCTTTCGCGCCCCCTATAATTTTGTCTGCTACTTGCTCTGGTGTTAGGTTGCTACTGTCTAGTATTAAATCGAAGTTTTTTGGGTTATGAATCTCTAGCCCATAAAGTGACTTGAAGCGAGTTTTCTCTTCTTTTGTTCTTGCTTCTATTTGGCTTTTTGCATCGGCAAGGTCTTTATAATTTTCTTCCGCGCCTCTGTTTGCATTTAGTATGCGCTTTGCGGCAGTAGCACTATCCACCGCTAAAAACACCTTGAAAGAGTGCGGAATAAAATGCCACGCAAGGCGACTATCAAAAATTATTTTATCCCCCGCTCTCTCTCTCCCAATCTCTACCACCGCGTTATCAATTTTTTTATCAAACTCTGGGTTCTCTTTCATATACACGTTAAACTCTAGAGTAGTCATACCCAAAGCAAGCCCTTTGTCGCGCTGAATGCGCCCAGTAGAATAAACCTCATAGCCATAACGCTCGGCTAAAATATTACACACGGTAGACTTACCGCTTCCTAAATTTCCTGCTAATGTAATAAACATAATTTTTTCTCCATTTTTTTATCCAAACTTGTTTGATATACTCGGCTAAAACATAGTACTATGTGTGTCATATTAGTATATATATTGCTATTTCTGCTTATTTTCTAGGCTTTCTAATATCTCTTTAGACCTATCCACCACCGCGTTTGGTATGCCTGCAAGTTTTGCTACTTGTATGCCGAACGATTTTGCCGTGCCACCATCTTGTATTTTTCTTATAAAGTTAAGCACACCCTCAATTTCTTTTGCTGTGAATGATAGGTTAAAGATATTTGCAAAATGGTTTTCTAAATTAACAAGTTCGTGATAGTGTGTTGCAAAAAGTGTTTTTGCTTTTATGGTGGTTGCTATATGCTCTAACACAGCCTGTGCAATGCTAACCCCATCGTAAGTAGATGTTCCGCGCCCTATCTCATCTAGTATTAAAAGTGAATTGCTTGTGGCATTTTTTAGTATGCTTGCAACTTCTAACATCTCTACCATAAATGTAGACTGCCCGTAGGCTAAGTCGTCTGACGCCCCTATTCTTGTAAAAATTCTGTCTAAGAGTGGCACATCTGCCTTTTGCGCCGGTACAAAACTGCCTATATGCGCAAGCAAAGCAATAAGCGCCGCTTGTCGCATATACGTAGATTTACCCGCCATATTAGGTCCGGTAATAATTGCTATCTTTCTTTTGTTGTTGTCTAAAAGCACATCGTTCGCAACAAACGGCTCTTCTTGCAAACTTTCTACAACGGGGTGTCGCCCATCTTTTATAGCCAAACTCTTAACGCTTTCGCTGATTTTTGGGCGCACATAGTTATGCTTTATAGCGCTTAAACTTAAGCCAAGCAAAGCATCTAAATGCGCAAGCGCCTTTGCAACCTGCTTTAGTGTAGACACGTTGCGCTTTAGCGCTTCTTTAATTTGTATGTACAGCCTTACTTCGAGTTCTACAGCAAGCGCTTCCGCATTCAAAATTTTGTCTTCTAGTTGCTTAAGTTCGTCCGTTATATAGCGCTCTCTATCCGCAAGGGTCTGCTTCCTTTTGTATCTGTAAGGCACGTTGTCTGCCTCTCGCCTGCTAATTTCTATGTAATAGCCGTGAACCTTATTAAACGCAACTCTCAAACCTTTTATGTTGGTTGCTTCGCGCTCTGCCTTTTCTAATTCTATAAGCCACTCTTTGCCCTGCACTTTTATATTTCTGTACTCTAAAAGTTGTTTGTCGAATTCTGGTTTTATATAGCCACCATCTCTCATATGCGCAGGTGGCGGGTTTACGATTGCCTCGTATAAAAGTTTTCTTAACTCGGTGTGGTCTGTAAGGCTAGTCGCTATGTTTTTTAATAGGCTTGGTAAAGTAGCGGTCGTATCGTTTTGTTTTGCGCCCCTTGTTTCACCCGCCCTACCCAGCAACAACTGGCGCAAAGCCGGTATAACATTTAGTGTGGTTAACAAACTAATGCACTCTCTAGGCACTATCTTGCCCGTTGCTATGCTTGCACTTAAGCGCTCTACATCTTTAGTTTGCTTCAGCAAATCTTTCAAACTCTCGCGCAAAACAATGTCGCCCACAAAAAACTCAACTGCGTCCAAACGCGCATTTATAATATCACTATCTTTAAGCGGGTTCTCAAGCCAATGCTTTATAACCCTTGCCCCCATATTAGTAACCGAATTGTCTACAACATCTAGCAAACTTCCGTGTCGCTTTCTCTCTTTATAACTCTCAGTAATCTCTAAAGACCTTCGCGCATTACTATCCAAAACAAGCCCGCTACCCTCTTTTACAACATCTATGCTGTCTATATTTTTGAGTGCGGTTTTTTGAATGCGCTCTAAATATTCTATAAGCGCGCCAAGCGCACGTATACCAATTTGGCGCTCTGTTTTGCTATCAAAGGCAATTGCCCCCGTTTTTACGTATTTAGATAGTAGTTTGTCTGCCATAGTACTATCAAAACTCCACTCGTACGTAGCAGAAAAGGGCGGAAGCGCCTTATTTTTAACAACTGTTAGGTCGAAACTTTTAACAAAAATACTCTCGTTAGATATAATTTCTGTTGGTGCAATTTTGCTAAGTGTAGTAACTATAAAGTCTATTGTTGGGTGCTGTTCTAAATTTCTTGCGTTTAACGCTAAATGCCCCTCGCCTATTTTGTTTTTCGTATGCCCCAAAAAATCGTCAAATAAAGATTGCTGAGCGCCACTCGCTGTTCGCTTGCCAGCCTGAGTGCTAGAGTGATTTTTAAACTCAAACGCACTTACATACATATCGCCCGTACTGATATCTGCCCACGCAATACCCGCCTCGCGCAAGTCGTCCGGACACCACACGCAAGCAATATAGTTGTTGGTTTTTGGGCTTAAAGCATCTGGGTCTATTAGTGTGCCGCGCGTTACAATTCGCGTTACGCCACGCTCTAACATCTTGCCCTTAGCCTCTTGCGGTGTGTTCAACTGGTCGGCTATAGCAACTTTAAAACCTTGGTCTATAAGCCGCGCCACATAAGTTTCAAGCGCGTGGTGCGGAACGCCAGCCATTGGTATTGGCTTTTCCAACCCACCTTGCTTGTGTGTAAGCACAATATTTAAAGCCTCCGATACTGTTACGGCATCTTCAAAAAACACTTCAAAAAAATCGCCAACCCTAAACAAAACCAAGCAATCTTTATTGTCTTGCTTAATCTCTAAATACTGCTGAAACATTGGTGATAACTTCGCCATAATTCTTTCCTTTTAAAAACCTTTTCTTTTATTATACCTTAAAAAATAATTTCATTAGCGCAAGCGGTGAGATAACTTTACACTTTACACTAATACACCCTGTAATCTTGTTCCGTTTACGCTTACAATTTTCACATTAACAAACTTACCAACATCATCTGCGTTGCCGGTAAAACTCACAAACCTATTTGTGTATGTACTGCCTAGCATTGTCGCGTTACCCTTTTTGTCGGGCTTGCTTTTTTTGTCTACTTCCTCTACTAACACTTTGTGTGTCGTGCCGACTAAAGCGGTGGCTTTTTGTGCAGACGTTTTGTTAACGGTCTCTATAAGTTTTTGAATGCGCTGCTTTTTAACTTCCGGGCAAATCTGCTTGTCCATTAAAGCGGCAGCCGTCCCTTCGCGCTTGTTGTATATGTAAGTAAAGGCGTTATCAAAACCCACTTGCTCTACCACGCTTAGAGTATCTAAAAAGTCTTGCTCGCTCTCTCCCGGGAAGCCTACTATTATATCTGTTGTAAGCGTAACGCCCGGTATTTTTTGCTTTATCTCGGCAACTAGGCTTAGATAGTTTTCTTTTGTATAGGGGCGGTTCATATCTTTTAGCACTTTGCTAGAGCCAGACTGAATTGGCAAATGTATAGCCTTACAAACCTTTTCGCTTTTGGCAATAGCATCTATAACATCAGAAGTAAAATCTTTTGGGTGGCTAGTCATAAACTTTATCCAAAAATCCCCATCAATTTTGTTAAGCCTTGTAAGCAAATTAGCAAATTGGTTTTCGCTATCTGCAAAACTCTCTAAACCTGCCCCGTAAGAATTCACGTTCTGCCCTAAAAGCGTAACCGATTTATAACCCGCCGCCACAAGCCCCTCAACTTCTGCAACAATATCGCCGGGCTTTCTAGACTTCTCTCTGCCGCGCACATAAGGCACTATGCAAAAACTGCAAAAGTTGTTGCACCCATAAATTATATTAACCCACGCATTAACGCCACTTGTTCTGCTTATCGGAACTTCCGCATTCTCGTCCGTCTCGTGCGTAATGCTTATAATCTGCTTTTTGGGCTTGCCCGTTTGTATGCTAGTTTCTCTAGCCTTTTCGTACTCGCTTAAAAGCCTTTTAAACTCTATCAGGTTATGCGTACCAAAAATTATATCTACAAAGGGGAATTTCTCGGCAATCTCTTTTGCCCTTTTCTCTAACTGAGTTATACACCCACCAACAGCAATTATCGGCTCGCTTTTACTTTTATCTCTACTTTTACTTGCACTTTCGGTTCCACTTTTACTCGTACTTGTGCTTTCGGTTTTACTATTACTTGTACTCGCGCTTTCGGCTTTACTATTACTTTTCGACTTTAACTCAAATAAGCCTCTCACTCGCTCATTCTTAAACTTTTTTGTATAACCTATATGACCTTCTGCCCGTGCTTCTGCCGTTTTTCTAACAGCGCAAGTGTTAAAAATAATAAGGTCTGCCTCCTGTTGCTGATTAGTGGCAGTATATCCTAACTCTTCTAAAATGCCCGCAAGTTTCTCAGACTCGTGAACATTCATAAAACACCCAAACGTAGATATATTATACTTTTTCATTGCTTAACTTCTATTATACAATTTTTTGCAAATTTTTTCAAGTTATTTTACCAAACAAAGTCATACAAATAACAAATTTCTGTTACGCTTCGTGTTAATTCCTATAACACAAAAAAGTGCGATTGACGCACTTAAAAAAACCTAATCACAATAACACAGAAAAATTATTAAAACCCTAGTGTTTTCATATAATCACTTTTTGCTGGTAATACCCTTAATATCTGAATTTCACTTTCAACCACTTTGTAAATTGTTATGTATGGGTACTTAGTATGTATCAGCATTCTAGCGTCTGTGTCCACACCAAATTTATTTCTTAGTGATACGCCCATTTTTGGAAATAGAGCCAAGTTTCTAGTGCTTTCAACTATATGGATAATCACATTTTCTGCACCTTGTAAACTGTGGTATGAAATTTTAGTTCTAATACCTAAAACGTCTTGCTTCGCTTCATCTTGTGTTACAATTTTGTATTTCATTACTTTAGCCCTAACTCCTTAACAAAATCTTCAAAAGGTTGCCAGCCATATCTATCCCCCGCATCTTCCCCCTTTTTTATTTCTGCCATTAAAATACTTAGTGCTTCTTCCTTTGTCATTGATTCAGTTGGTTGCTCTACATACCCTAAAAGGCTATCTAACTCTTTTCTGCCGATAACCACATATTCTTTCTTGCCTTTTGCCAACTTTTCAATTTCTTTCAGCGTCTCCGCTTTTAAAGGTATTGCTGTCATAATTTTATCTTACCCCCTAAACTTCCTTACACACTTAGTATATATCATTTTGCTAAAAAAGTCAACTCCATTTTTCAAGTTTATTTGTTTAAGCAACTAATAATTTATAGAGTTTGGCACAAAATATATATAGTAACAAATTAAGGAATAAATTGTATGGAAAACAGAAGTATCTCTAAAAGAGCAATTAAAATCTCGGCTGTAGTCTTAGCGGTTAGTATTGCCGTTGGCTTTATATTGACTAGCATTTATCTAGGCTGGGCTTTAAGAACACGCCCGCGCCTAGACACAGACCGCCTATCAAGTTTGAACCACTCTGTTACATTTGTGTGTAGTGAAGGGCAAAGTATTACGGGCGAGAGCATCGGCATTGGTCGCGTGCCTGTCAGTTTAGAGCAAGTAAGCCCATACTTTTTAGACGCACTTATAGTTAAAGAAGACAAAAATTTTTACAAGCACAAGGGCGTAGACTTTAGGCGAATCGTTGGCGCAAGCGTAGATAACATAAGGGCGCGCACCTTTAAAGAAGGCGCATCTACCCTATCACAGCAACTTATAAAAAACACACATCTATCCCCACAAAAAACATTTACACGTAAAATACAAGAGTTATCTCTAGCACGCAAACTAGAGCGCGAGTTTTCTAAGCAACAAATTTTGCAAATGTATATTAACGCAATTTATTTTGGCGAAGGCTCTTACGGGATTGAAGCAGCCGCACTTTCTTACTTTGGCAAAAATGCATCGTGCCTTACACTTGTTGAAGCCGCAAGCCTTGCAAGCATTATAAGAGCGCCAAACGCCCTATCCCCCCGCCGCTGTTTAGAAGTTAACAAACGCGAGACCAAATTTGTTTTAACGCAAATGTTTTTGGCAGACAAAATTTGCTTCACAAAATATCAGTACGCAAAAAGCCAAGATGTTATAACGAAGTCGCTACAACATAGCCCGCACAGAAGTTATCTACTAAGCGCCCTTAACGAAGCTTCTAAAAAACTTGGTGTATCGCAAGCCAAATTACTAAAACAAAACTATAAAATTTACACAAACCTATGCCGCCAAACGCAACTGCTGTCCCACAACGCCCTTTTAAAAGACAGTTTTCAAGTAAAAGTAAACGCGACTAACGGCGACACGGCAGACGCCTTAGTTGGTGTAATTTGCAACCACACAGGACGCGTAAAAGCATTTGCTTCTAAGTCTAAATACAACCTAACAAATATGCGCCGCTCTCCTGCTAGCACAATAAAACCCGTTTTAGTATACGCGCCAGCAATAGAACACGGCATTATAAGCCCCGCGTCCACCATACTAGACCAGCACACAAACTTTAACGGCTATGCGCCCACTAACTTTCGTGGAACTCAGGAAGGCTATGTAAGTGTCAGACACAGTATAAAGCGCTCGCTAAACATACCCGCTGTTAAAACACTTAACTATTTGGGTGTAGAAAATGCATACTACTATGCCACACAAATTAATATACATTTAGACGAAAACGATAAGTCACTTGCGCTTTCTCTAGGTGGACTTACTCGTGGCATCACCCCCCTTCAACTTGCAAATGCTTATGTACCTTTTGCAAACGGCGGCACTTTTATTGAAGCACACTTTGTTAACAAAATTACAAGTGGTGAGACAAACAACAAACCTAGGCGTAACTTTAACAACAACTCTAAGTATAACAACCACAAAATACTATACGAGGCAAACCCGAGTGCCAAAAAAATATATTCCGATTGCACGGCATATTTAATGACCGACATCTTGCGTGAGACAGCCCAAAGCGGAACTGCACGAAGGCTTGCAAACTTAAACTTTGATGTTGCAGCAAAAACGGGTACAGCAGGCACGCGCACTTTCAACACAGATATTTGGAATGTTAGTTATACAAGTGCTGACACAATAGTCGTGTGGCTAGGCAACGCAAGCGGAAGCGAAGCCAATAACCTACCTGTCAGAACGGGCGGGGGCGGCATACCCACCTTTATAGCAAGATATATTCTAGCAAACAAAGCAAGCAAAAGCGGCACGGCAAGCAAAAACATCACTACCGAAAAAAATGCTGCTCTCAGCCCACCTACCCCCCCACCACCATTTGTTAGACCAACCAGCGTTATAGAATTAGAAATAGACAAGCATATGCTAGAGCAATACCACAAAGTAGTGCAGGCACACCCACTATCCCCTACAAACTCTAAAATTAAAGAGCTTTTCAGCGTAAAAAATTTACCGCCAAGCCAAGAGCATTTATCTTACCTAAACCTAAAAAACTTTGATGTATCTATCAACAACTCTAAACCGCAAATCTCGTTCTACCGCAAAAGTTTTGTAAACTATAAAATTTTAAGAGAATGCTTAAACAACTCATCTGGCGCAAACCTAACCAAAGTAGCACACTTAACCCCAAACTGCTTTGAGACACCAAACTTCACACTAACAGACAAATCGGCAACAAGTGGTAACATCTACAAATATAGCGTTATCCCCTACTTGCCAAACCAGCAAAGCACACCTACAAACACTTCACCTTATCAAGCATCTGAAAACACAAGCGCAAACTCTACGTACCTGCACAACAACTCACAAAACCCATATTATATACCACCCGCGCAAAAAGTAACAACCAGTATAATAACCCCTTTCAACCTAGTGCCAGACAGCAAAAGAGCAAACGAAAACAACCAAAGCAACAACGAGACACAAAACAACACCCTAGGCTCTAACAACCAAAACAATACAATAGGCTCTAACAACGAAAAAGAGTGGTGGCTTATAGCATAAAGCCCCACTCTTTTTTTAGTCTGTTTAATTAGTTACTAAACACAAACTTATTATTCCACAACAATTATTATAACAGTTATGTAAATATTAGGAAGTGCAACGCTTCTAATAGTTAGTGTTACTTGACCCGCACCGATAGTGTCCATATACTTAAAGTTATTCTCACTATAATAGTCTGCAATCCCATAGTCATCAATCTCTACAGCATTACTATCAGTAAGCGTAAATGTCACTTTATACCAAGTCCAATGGCTATCCTCAGTCCAATCTACCTGTGCATAAATATCTACCACTCCACCAACACCAATTGTAACTGTGTAAACACCATCTGCATAAACAACATCTCCTGAAGTATATATGTTTATATTTATGTCATCAAAAATATCAATTGATGGTGCAACAAAATCTGCTGGGTTAGGCGCTGTAACAGTAGGTGTCCCGCCCCAAACAATTATTCCCGATACTTCTTCTATCTCTAATAACTCTTGCATATCTTCTGTAAAAACTGTTATAGTTTTTACTTGGCGACCATTGTTGTCAAATACCAAAACAACTTCGTCCATCATATCATAAAAAGGCTCGTCTGCAGTTAGTGTTATTTTTGTTCCGTTTGCATAAGTCCTACCTGCAATTGTTGCGCCGTAATATTCAATAACTTCTAAAGCAAAAAGCGCATCGTCCATCAAAAAGTACTGTAGGCTTTCTAAAAACTCGCCAAATACTACAAAACTCTCAATGTCAGAATAGTCTCCGCCAATTATCATTCCGTCTTTCATAAACTCTGTACCATTGTGCATATACCTACGATAAATCATTTCTAGTAAAACAGAGCCATCATCACCTTTTATAGCAACTTCCATTGCTATAAAGGCATTTACCCCGTTACTTACCGCTTCCATACTAACAGTCATTTCTTCTTCAAAAAATTCTCCGCTTAATCTGAAAGCGCCTAAACTTGCTAGCGTGCTGTTTTCTACTGTCTCAACCCAGTCTTCTAATATTTCTGTTGCTGCAGTTGCTGTTAGTACTGCGCCCGGCGCACCTAAGTTTAAAGAGCCATCTGGGTTAACAGGGCTTGGGTCTGGAACATCGCCATTGCCGTTTCCGTTGCCGTTACAAGCCGCTAGTGCAAAAACCATAGATATAGCAATTGCACTTACTAATAAAAACCTAAAAAACTTTTTTCTCATTTTGTTTTCTCCTTTCGCGTTTTAAAATATTTGGCTTTAGTATGTTGCAAACTTACATTAAGACTGCAAGTTTACACACCGCCATATAAACGCTTTATGCCTTATTCTAACATAACTCTGCAAAATAAGCAAGCGTTTTTGCGGCTTCTACAATTTATGACAAACTTTTTGCTATGAAACTTATTTGAGAGTTTGCCCGTTTATTTATGCTAAATTTTTTACCGCGCTAAATTTTTATGGCTTCTATATTCTCTAGTGCTTTCTTAATAAGGGCTTGTATATCTTGCCCTGTGCTTTTAAGGTTGGTGCAATTTAGTTTGCTCTCTTCTTTCAGCACTTTTTCTAACTTTGGTTTTGTTATTGGACTGCGCGGAACAAATGCTGTGCAAGTGTCTTCGTATGGCAGTATGCTTGTTGCGTATGTGTTTATGCGCTTTGCTATGTTTATAATCTCTAGTTTGTCTAGCGCTATTAATGGCCTTAAAACTGGTGTTTTTGCCACTTCGTTTGTTGCGGCTATACTCTCAACTGTTTGGCTTGCAACTTGCCCTAAACTCTCGCCCGTAATAAGAGCCAAATAGCCGAACTTATCTGCAACAGCATTAGCAATCTGCATCATCACGCGCCTTGCCAAAACCACAGCATAAGCATTATTACAATGCGCATCAATTGCCTTTTGAATGTCCAAAATGTTAACCATATACAAGTATCTGCCACCCGTATAGCCCTTAACAATATTAGCAAGGTCTATAACCTTGTCTTTGGCTTGCTTACTTGTGTGCGGGTAAGAATGAAAGTGTATAAAGTCTACTTGCAAACCGCGCTTAGCCATTTTGTAAGATGCCACCGGGCTATCTATCCCGCCCGACAAAAGTGAGAGCGCCTTGCCACTTGTGCCAATAGGCAAGCCCCCGCCCGCTTCAATTTTTTTGAAATAAACGTATGCAAGCCCCCTTTCTCTAATTTCTAAATGCACGACAAGTTCCGGGCTAGATAAATTAACCTTTAAGTGTGGCAACTCTTTTAATATGTAAGCCCCAACACTGCCAGATATAACATCACTATTATGCGGAAACTTTTTGTCTGCCCTTGTGGTAGTAACTTTAAAAGTGCTAGCCATTTTGCTTTGCTCTACATCTCTTCCACTCGCAAGCATTTCTTTAAGCCTAAAAACAGCAAACTCAGATACGCCTTGTAAGCACTCACCTATAGCAAGTTTGTAAGCAAAACTATAACTTGATATGCCAAAAATTTTGGACAGCGCCCCCGCTAGCAAATTTTTAAGCGCTTCCAAATCTTTATTTTCTTGGGCTTTAATATCTTTTTGGGTGGCAAAATTTTGCAGTATTATTCTGCCTTGCTCTTTTTTTAAATCTGCGCTTATGTCACAACCCAAAAGCCCCGCCTTAATATTTTTAACAAGCGTATCAATAAAAAAATCTCTGTTTTTGCCCTTCAAAAACAGCTCTGCATACCTAATTAATACTACTATGTCTGGCATAGTAGTATCTTTTTGTGCTACACTAGCGTTTTTTTGCGCTTTTGCAGTATTAACTTGCGCTTTCTTTTTAGTCATATTTGCACCCCAAACTCTAACAAAAAACAGACTAGTGAGAATACACTAGCCTATTTTCTGCTAACCTATTTGTAATTTGTTACTTGTTACTTGACTAAGCCCTTTCTACCTTGCCACCTTTTAAGCATCTTGTACAAACCTTTTTTCTAGACATTGCACCATTTTCTGCTTTTACTCTTACTTTCTGCACGTTGGGCTTCCAAACTCTGTTTGTTTTTCTGTTAGAGTGAGAAACATTGTGCCCACTCATTCTGCCCTTGTCGCAAACATCACATATTCTAGACATTTTATATCACCTACCTTTTTTGTTTTTTCTGCGCTACCCACACAGATTTTAAAGTTTAAACTCTAAAAATTTGTAACTACAAATCTTTCAACCTATTTATTATAGCACACTACATTTTTTTTTGCAACTATTTTAACGCACTTTATTTTTATCAGCAAATAAATACTACGAAAAAAGCGGTTTGGGTGTTTTGTGCCATAACCGCTTTTTTTGTGAGTTAGAAAAATATCGCTTAGAAAATATATCTCTTAGAAAAAAAAATATCACTTGTTAAGCAATGCGGGTTGCGCTAAAGTTTATTTCTGTGTCTGTGCCGCTGCCCCAATCGAATACAGTGCCTGTTATACGCATAGATAAAACACCATTTATATATCTTGCGCTACTAACATTTATTGTTCTTGCGGGCTGACTGCCTAAACTTAAAGTAAGGTTACCATTATTTGCGTTGCGGTTGGTGATTTGACCGTGCCTTTGATTTAGCGGAACTCCGGCTGGAAGCCCATTTGCCTCGTTAGTATAAATGTGAATACCAATTCCATTGCCCGTTATGGTTATTCTTGCACGCCCGTATTTAAATGTACCAGACTCTATAAACGGAATTACTTCTGTTGTGTTATGCCAGCTGTACCCGTACCACTCTTGCTCTTCGCAGCACAACCCATCCTCCCACATACACCTATTATAATATGGGATAAGCACGCTTGTACTGCCGCGCGTTTTTGTGAATGTCCAGTAAATGTACCCTCTACACTCACTAATAGATACAGCCGATGGCAAATTTAAATCGCCACTTCTCAGCCGCCTACCCTCAATAGGCGTTAGCCTTACAGTTAATTCCGTACCTACTGCAACTGCACTCAAATCGTCTGCCCCGTAAATACCCATTTCAAGCGAAATACCATTATGCCCTAGTGTCCATTCACTCTCTCCTACGCTCACCGCATAAGCCCCACGACTACCGCCACCGCTTCCGCTTCCGCCACTACTACTACCATTATCACTATCGCAACCTGCCATAGAAAATGCTGTAAAAGCAAACGCTATACTCAGCACTACCGCTAATAAAAATTTTGTTTTTTGTTTTTTCATTTTTTGTTTTCCTTTCCTTTTTTTTGAAATATTTTGTTTGCGCAAGGCAAATCTTACCCTGCGCAAACCACACTTAAAGTTTGTTCCAATAAATAGCAACCTACCTACACATTACTCACCCTTCGCGGAGTTGTAATACGCGGCGGGGTTGGTATGCCCGACACACCTTGCCCTGTTATGCCCTCTTCCTGACAACCCCACGTGTAAAGTTGCCCATTAAAGACACCACTAGATGCTATGCTAGAAAAGCCCGATGCCCTTGGTCTGCCCATAGATGCAAATGTTACCACAACGCCATCTGCAGAAACTCTCCTTGCTGAAGTAATATTACCAGAAAAACCAGCAGAACCCAAATGCCTAGACTCTGCATTAGCACCAAACGCCCATAGCCTATTTAAATTGTCTATCGCAAATGTGCCGTTATAGCCAGCAAACACTCTTTGGAAGTTAGGAATTGTTGCTGTAGTTGTAGACCCAGTTAAACCAGTATACACCGACGCTACTCTCCTAGGTCTAAGAGTAGTAGAACCCGTTACCCCAAGCCCCGTTCTACCCCCAGCATTTGAGCCAAAGCCCCACAAAATGCCATCAATACAAATTGCCACGCTATGACTTGTACCCGCCGCTACATATCTCCAAAGCGGCGCCGCTATTGCAGTAGTGCTTGTAGAATTACCCGGCATACTAAATACATTTACTATACGGCGCGGTCTGTTGCTTGTAGCCGTATTGTTTAGCCCAAGTTGACCACTAGCATTAACCCCCCACGCATACATCTGACCCGCTGTAGTTATTGCTAAGAAATGCTCGTGTGTTAAACTGATTTGTCTGAACGTGCTAGAATTTGAAAGTACGTCCCCCGTGCCAGAATACACTTGGCTTATCCTTCTTGGTCTTGAATAAGATGGCGTTGTGCCGTGACCAAGCCTGCCACCAGCGTTAGAACCCCACGTCCAAACCCAACCATCAACGCAGATTGCTGCACTTAAGTTGCTACCCGCTTGCACTTGCCTCCATAGTGGTGCGTCTACTGCTATGTTTGAAGCCGTATTGATTGGGTCGAATGTTAGCCCTACTAATGTTGGTCTTGGTGTTGAGCTTGTCATTGTTCCGTGACCCGTTTTGCCACTTGAGTTATCACCCCAACTAAACATTCTGCCATCTATACAAAGCGCAAGCATATGCTGGAAGTTACCCTCTACACTCGCAAACCTTGGTGCTACTACGTTAGTACCACCCGATGTGTTACGCACATACGGAAGCCTTGAAGGCCATTGATTCATAGTGCTGACCGAACCCTCGCGCCCACCAATATGATTTGTGTTTCTACCCCACGTCCACAGCCCGCCGTAAGAGTCTACCATTGCGCCCGCAATGCCTCCACTACTTGTGTGTACAACTGTTGCGATGTGTACTGGTATGTACATCTCAAGTGTGCGGTACTGATTGTTACTTGGTGTAAACCTTGCCCTTGCCATAAATGGTGAAGCATACGCGGCAGATACAAAAGTGTTGCTTGCAAGCCACGCCCACGTTCCGCCAAAGCCACTTGATGGAAGCGGCGCTTGGTTAAGCCTAAAGCCACCTAAAATGCTCATATGCGGTATTTCGTAATTTGGTATAAGCCCCAAAACTCTAAGCTGAACCGCTCTTGTTACTGTATTATATCTAATAGTATTCTCTGGTGTATAGGTTGCGTTAAAGCCCCTTGTAGTAGTCCCCGCAGTAATTGCGCCTACACTCTGCGTTGGGTTATCCCAAGTCCAACGTTCTGGAAGCGGTAAATCTGCAAGGGTCTGAGAGATTGTTGCCTCAAATGGTCCCGGTGTTGTTACAGTTGGGTTTACTCTGTTAGATACGTTTATTATTAGGTTTCTGGTAATGTAGTTAAAGTTGTATTCATCTTCTGGTGTATATCTTGCTTGATGCTGGCGGTTGTTGCCTGCCGTGCCAACGGAAGTGTCCGCGGCTGCAACCCACGCCCAACCTCTCGGCAATTCTATCTGCCCTAAAGTCTGACCTACGTACGCGCTCATAGCCGGAACATTTGCTGGGTTTGCATTAGCCCTTGCTACATTTATAACCACATCGCGCACAACGCTGTAATACCTAACCGAGTCAGCAGGCGTATATCTTGCTTGGTGAACTCTCTCGCCCGCGTTGCCTACATATGTAGTGCCTACCGCCACAAATGCCCACCTTGTCGGCAAAGTAATATCAGCCAAAGTTTGCCCAAAAGTCGCATTTAAAGCCGGCGGGATAGTGTAGTTTGGCGTAAATTGGTCTAGCACTTCTACTGATATATCACTTGTAACTGTAGTGAAGTTTACGCTGTCTGTTGGTGTGTAAATCGCGCTGAATGTGCGCGTGCCTACAGCACCTACTGGCAAAGTATTGTCTACCCACGCCCAGTTACTAGGTAAGAACACTTGCGCAAGAGTTACACCAACGCTTGCCGTAATGCCGGTTGGCGCGCTAACATCAGGTGTTGCTTGCGTGATTGTCATAACTGCATTTATAAAATAAAAGTAATAGTTTGCAGACACAACAGAGCCAATTCTCATCTCAATTCTACGAGCGCTCTCAGAAGCATTTACGCTTGTATTCGAAGCAGGTGAAACCCTACTAAAGTTTCCGCTCATTGCTGTTGCTCTTGTGTCACCCTCTACAAATCCAGTAAGTGTATAACTGCCCGAAATAGGTGGGTTAGCCTCGCCAAATGCGCGCGTAAAAGGAAGCGCCGTAACAGTTAGCCTTGCCCTTTCAACCGTAATAGGCACAAGCCTAGTAACCGCATAGTACATAAAACTTGTAGGTACATATGTTGCGTAGTGGTAGCGCGTACCAACATCGCCAACGCGCGTGTTGCCCTCGCCCGTAAATGTCCAGCCACTTACAAGCACAACATCTGCAATAGTCTGCCCAAAAACTGCCACCGTATTAGGAATAACATAATCAGGTGCCGATTGCTCTACACCCTCGGGCAAAACAATTATTGTAACCGCCCTTGTAACTTGGTAGTAAGTGTCTGCGTAATACGGCGTGTAAGTTGCGTAATGTTCTCTAAAGCCAACATCACCAACATAGTCACTCTCACTTACCCACGCCCAACGACTCGGTAAATCTAAATCCGCCAAAGTCTCACCAACATTTGTTATAAACCCGCTCGGCACACTATAACTAGGGGTAATTAGAGCAGGTAGCCCCCCCCCCCC
>Ga0209755_10002860_pt1 | contig 22653 bp, 17 predicted proteins | sample TergutCo191P1_FD_187301 | JGI IMG/M metagenome (GOLD analysis project Ga0209755, IMG submission 187301) | Cornitermes sp. P1 segment gut microbial communities from Petit-Saut dam, French Guiana - Co191P1 (SPAdes) (version 2) | ecosystem: Host-associated > Arthropoda: Insects > Digestive system... | reverse complement strand
CAACACGAACAACCAAACCGCTTTCCTGTTCATGATGTTCCTCCAGAAAATTTTGTTGAGTTCGCTTTGCATCATAACCTGTGGCCATTTTCGATAATGAACTTTTTTTGTTATTATTTTTCGGGCGTGATGCAACGATAGCCCGTGAATGGGTTGTGACCACATGCCGCGCAAGCTTTCTTTGCTGCCGGACAATGATTCTTGTGTGTTTCATGTCTACAACATAACAGGAGGCAGGTTTCCGTAATGAACTTTTTTGGTCATTTTTTTTCGTACACGGGAGCGAACCATTCTATTTGCCACACTATGTCACGCCTAACACCGATTCGGGTGATCATCTCAATGTGCATTGCATTGTGGAGCAGGCCATATCTTGCTTCTTTGTCGTTATCGAAGGCAGAAACCGCGTCAACCATACCTTTCGATATATCCCTGTTGATGTCCTCGGGGCGATGTTCGCCGACATAACGGAATCTGGCGCAAAGGCAGGATGGAATGGTATTTCCCTCAAGGCCGTCCGGCACCTCGGAGAAATTCGACACACGCACGGACGGTATGTAAAACATGCAGTCGGCCTTTTCTTTTGGAAACATTGTCAAACCGATGTAAACGGTAGGGTTTTGGGTATTGGGGATTTTATCCTTGTCATTAAGCCAAAAGTCCCGCCCCGTTCTAGCGAGTAATACCGCCCATGCATCCTTGGGCATGGTGTGTCGCCTGCCAATGCAATGAAACCTGGGAATGTGAACAATCTCCGGTCCGAACAATACATCGTCCGCAAGTTTGTTTGATGGGAACAATTGTAACGGCGGCTTGATCTTGACGATTTGTCCCGTTTTTCGCACCTCGCCTGGGGTCAGGCCGAATTCCTTCCTAAACGCCCTTATATAAGACTGCGTGTGGTCAAAGCCGCATTCGACGGCAATATCGACAATCCCCAGCTCCGTGTTAAAAAGCATGTCAATGCTTAGTGCCAATCTGCGAGAACGCATATAGCTTGCAAGCGGCATTTCAAAAGTGGCCTTGAATAACCTCCGCAAGTGAGTGGGCGACACAGACAACGAGTCGGAAAGCTGCCCGATGGTCGGGTTTTCGGGAAGGGTTTTCTCGATTCTGCTTAATAGATTTCTCAAGATGGAATATACCATGTACCACACCCTTTAGGTCAGTATAGCATATGGTCGATACCCACAATGAGCATTTTTGACCATTTTATTCTCATGCTTGCCCACCCCTTCCATAATGATACAGATCTTTCAGGTAAGGGATCCGACAACCTTCGTTCCATGTGGTCGCCAATGCTGGCACAAAAAAAGCCGTCCAGGAAATAATTCCTGGACGGCCCCTCACTCATTATATCGAAAATCTAAAGAGTCGCCGCTTCTATGCGCTCCACAAGATACGATATGTTTTCGTTGTCGCTGATAAACTTAAACCTATCCCCCGCAACCTTGTTTATCATTGCCTTTCCAAAGGGTGTCTGGTAGGAAATGACATGGTTTTCAGGGTCGGATTCCCAGGGGCCAAGTATGGTGTACCTTTCCGTCTGGCTGTTGTTTTCGTTTTTCAGAACGATAACGGTTCCAAAGGAGACCCTGGAAGTATCGATCATTACCGGGTCGAATATCTGGGCACGGTCGATTTCCTCTTTTAGTTTTTCCGTTGTGGTGTTAAGCAAGGTCTGCTTTTCCTTTGCCGCTATGTATTCGGCATTTTCCTTGAGATCGCCGTGCAACCTGGCCGCCTCGATTTCCCTGGAGTTTGCAGGAACCTCGACATCCATGATGTGAACAAGCTGCTTCTGCTTTTCCTCGTACTTGGTCTTGGTAACGGTAAGCCCCTGGGAAACCCGCTTTTCGACGGTTTCGGTGAATTTAAAGTCCGGGAACCTGTCCTGGATCTTGCTTCTAAGGCTTATCTTGTCCTGCGGATCAAGGGTCTTAAGGTCGCTGATAAAAGAATAGATACGGGTTATCGTGTCCCTTTCGGAGCCCTCGACAAACTTTCCAAGAACATTGTCCTTGAAAAGGATGTTGTAAACCTGCTTGTTGATCTTCCGTGCCTCGACTGTGTCCCGCTGGTTTTCGATGTCCCTGTATGTTATGTCAAGAAGGTGAATCAGAACGATAATCTGACGCTCCTTGCTTACACCGGCGGTCTCGTACCACCTTACCCTGTTTTCGGCCTTTGCCCTGGCCTTGTTTTCCGCCTCGCTGCCTCCGCCGTCGGAAGCCGTGACTTTGGCCTTGGCTTCGGAGTACATTTTGTAAAGCCACACCACAGCCTCACGCCGTTCCCTATAACGCTCGAAACAGTCCGCCGTCAGTGCCGTAAGTTTTTCGTCGTTGTCCTTTTCAAGTTCCTCGATAATCGTGGCGTCAATAATCCTGGGGAACAACTGAACGTAAACATCCGCCCAGCCGTAAACGTTCCTAATCTGGCGGATAAACTCTTTCTTAAGATGACTGTCCTTCAGGCTGGCATAGAGACCAGCAGCGTCGGTAATTCCCTTGAAGATCTCGGCAAAGTTGGTCTGGGGATTACTGTCGGCCATATCCTTAAGCTGGGCCGGGTGCTTGCCAAGCAGTTCCTTTATAAGAAGACAGGAGGCCACAGCCTGCTCGCCGGACTGGTTCGAGGTCTTAAGGAACGAGCCGAAGTAGGAAAACATTTCGGCAAAATATTCCAGATCGTCCTCGGAATAATTCTGGTTGGCAAAGTTGCGTATGATTGCAATGCGATGGTAGAAATTCCGTTCCGCCTTGAACTCGTTGTACAGCTTTTCGGAAACGCTTATCGGGTGTTCCCTGACGGTAAAGACATCGATGTTGTCCGGGCTAACCCCAAAGCCGGGATCGGTTCTGAGTATCTCCCTTGCCTTGCTGCTCCACGTCGTCCATTCCTTTTCCGAAAGCACGCCAGGGCACAGTTCCGCCTTTATCCGCTTCAAGTCGCAGGAATTCCCGAAGCTCTTTATGACCGTTTTGAGTGCCCAGGTCTTGTCTTCCTTTATTTTGTCCGTAAGCTTTTCCCGTTTCCATGTAGCCCTGAGTACCCATATATGTTCCTTGGAAAGCGTCTGGAGGGCCTCGACCGCCATTTTCAGCGACATTGAATGATCACGCTTTTTGGCGAAATCAATCCGTATCTCGTCACCCTCTATGCCGGAAATCCTTCCCACTCCCCACGTACGGTGGAAAACATAGTTCCCCTTGTCAAAGGCGATGTGCTTCTCGAACGCGGCGATTGCCTCGTGGACATTGCGGAAGTTCTGGGAAAGGTTCGAAACACGGACATAGTCGTCGAGCTGGCTATGGGCGGCGTGTTTGCGCTTGTAACAGTCAACGATTTCCCTACGTGCCGATATGTTCCTTTCGTCGTACTGTAGGATGGTTTTGAGGATGCCGATGGACGTGTCGATATTCATATCCTTGTAGGAATTGTACACAACCGTCAAAAGGTCAATCGCCTTGTCATCGCTTATGTTTTTGGCGACTTTTTTCTGCACATGAAGGAAAAAGTCGATGTCGCTCGGCGAGTGGAGAAGGAGTTTCTCCCATATCTCCTTGACGTTGGCAAAGACACCCTTATTGATGTAACGATGAAGCGCTTTTTTGTAATACTCTATGGCTGTATCATTTTTTTTCTGCTTCTCGAAGTGTTCCGCAAGAATCCTGGCAGTGTCCGCATCCTCATAATCCGCCTTAACCAGTCGCTCCTGAAAGGAATGCATGGCCTCGTCGTCGTTATCGTTCTTGCAACATTCAATCTGGGTACGCAGGGCAAACTTCGATTCACCGTAGTCAAGTATACGGCCACACAGATATTTGACGATCGCCCACTTGTGGTTGTCCGCAAAGATGGTAACCAGGTTGATCATCGCCGCATCGTCGATTATCTGATAGGATAGTGCCACCATGCCAGAGAGGTACAGAGCGATAATGCTGTTCTTTGAATTGGCAAGATGCTCATCGCAGTTCTTCTTCAATTCATCAACTACCTTCAGTTTCCTGGCCTCTTTTAGGAGGGAATCGAAGTCCTTGAACTGGCTGGTCGAGTAATTGCCCAGGGTAGCCCTAGTCCACTTCTCCTCGTTCAGCATCTCCCGCACGTTCTTAAGCAGGCCCTGCGCTTCGGCAGAAAGGCCACTCGCAGGCGCTTCCTCCGAAGCCGCCGCACCCGTGGGCGCAGCCTCCACTACCGGAGGCGCTGCCTCTACGGCAGGTTCTGTTCCAAGATCTGACATTGTTTAACTCCTCGTTTTTACCTGTCATACCAGTCATAAATGCCTGGATCGGTAAGTTTTATTTTCAGCAAAACCTCTTCCCTCAGGTAGGGATCTTCCTTCTTGATCTCGTAGTAGTCGAGTAGCCATTGATACCGGTTGATCAGCCTGGGCTTTAACGCGGATGCCCGGGCCGGATTGCCCCGACACTCCGTCTCCATCGTAAAAATCGACTGCTTCAACCTGCCAAACTCAATCGGCTTGAGTTCCCGTATAACCGAGAACACCCCCCACAGCTTGCCGTACACCGGCATCCATTCCCGTAACTCGTCCTCCCGCAAGCCTTTTTTCTCCTGCATCAGCTTGTCCCGTAGGAGAAGTATCATGTCCGACTCCATCATCCGCAGGTCGATCTTCTCGGGATTCAGGAAAAACGCCTCCCGAAACAAGGCCTTCGCCTTTTCGGTCTCGCCAAGCAGGGCATTTACGTCCGCAAGCTCCGCCAGGGTCTCGCTGTCGTCACGGCGAAAACGTGCCGCCTGCTCGACGTACCTAAACGCCTCGTCGTATATGCCGACACCCTTGTAGCAACGCCCCACCAGCAGAAGCAGCCCGGGATCATGCTGGTTTACCCCATCCCCCAGAAGATCCCTGAAACAGCGCAGGGCGCTGGAAAACACGAAACGCCTTACCGCATACTGGCATAGGTCGTCATACTCATAGTCGTAGTCGCTGGAATGGATATCCAAAAACGTATAATACTGCCTAAGCCTGGAAAGGATGAATTCCCCTTTCTCGTACGGGTTGTTCATACCCTCCGTCCGGTCGATATTCACAATCCACCATTCCACGGACTTCAAAGCGTGCGTTATCTCTTTCCTGTCAAAATCTATCCCCAGCGCCTCCTCTAGCAGTGCCGCGGCACTTCTTAACACTTCAACACCCTGGATATCTGCCTCGCTTTCGGCACCAAAGGCTCTCAGTTTGTCATAGGCTTTATGAATAAGCCTTGCTGCCTGCTTTTCCGTATCCATTTTTCCTGGGTATCATTGTATCATACCTTCCAAAACAGCATACCACCCCTTATGAACGGGACTACTGTTTGCATGAGGCTAAAATCCCACCGTAATTATATCATTTTTGTGCGGTTTGACAATAGTACCGTTTTACAGCATATTCATGGGTATGAAAAAGACCATAGTTGCCCCCTCGGTTTTGTCGGCGGATTATGCCGATTTTGGCGGTGCGCTTGCATCAATCGAAGCCTCCGGGGCGGATTGGGTTCATCTTGACGTGATGGACGGGCAGTTCGTGCCAAACCTGACCTTTGGCCCAAAACTTGCGGAGGATTTAAGGCGACGCAGCTCGGTTTTTTTTGACGTTCACCTTATGGTTGAAACGCCGGGACGCATGGCCAAGGCATTCGCCCCCTGGGCAGATTCCATTACTTTTCATGTCGAGACTACAGCCCACTCGCACCGGCTTATCCAGGAGATACACGACACGGGAACAAAAGCCGGGGTAAGCATAGCCCCGTCTACCCCGGCCTTCATGCTGAGCGAGCTTCTCCCGTTTACGGACCTGGTTCTGGTCATGACGGTAAACCCGGGCTGGGGAGGGCAGGACTTTATCCCCCAATGCCTGGAAAAAGTGCGTTCCCTGGCGGAACAGCGGCAGAAAAGGGGGCTTGACTTCCTTATTTCGGTCGATGGCGGCATTCACGGACAGACCGCGGCGGCGGCGGTTGCCGCAGGTGCGGACGTGCTGGTTACCGGCTCCGCGTTTTTTGCCGCAGAGGACAAAATGGCTTTCGTGCGAAACTTGAAAGGGGAATGAGGCAGACTGAGGCCTTTGACGGAAACGGCTTCATTTGTTTGTCTGTATTTTACGAAACACTATGGCCCCGTCCCAGTAAAACTGAATATCGAAGTCTCATCACGCATGATCTGTATACTCGTGATGTAAAAGTCCATGTTGTTGGCATAGGTATCCAGCGTTTGTAACCGCAGGGTGTTTTCCGCCCTGGCTGCGTGGCCAATTCCGATGTCAATCGTCATGGTGAACCCTGGGTTTGCCGTGGAAACATTGGCTTGGGCAAAGAGGGGCCACGGAGAGTTCGGTCCCTGAAGGGCTACCCGTGCGTTTGCCAGTGGATTAACCGCGATGCCGGTAATCGTAACCGTGTATGCGACCGGGGTAAAGTTCAACCCCCGGATTTCCATGCCCTGCCAATTGGCATTCCTGCCGGAAACGCGGCCCGTACCCTGGTTAAAAGTTACGCTGCCAGGATTTGCGACCAGGGTTATGCCCGGAGCAGGTCCGATCCCTGGCCCCGGACCGGATAGCGTGAAAGTGTCGCCGGCAAACTCGCCGAGGAATTGCGATGCGTGCTGTGCAAGAAAGGCATCGGGATCCGCCACCGCAAAGAATGCCTCCTTTGGTCGAAGGTTTGCGTCCCAGAGGTGGGCCCTGCCAGTCCGCCATGAATTGCCGTCGTCAGGCCCCCACAGCGATATCCTACGCAGGCGGTTCGGGTGAGCCTCGGCAAAGCTCGTGAAAAGGTTGAAAAACCGCGCCATTGTTATGGCCTGCCGCCTCTCCCAGTTGTCCGTGCCGCTCGTCCCGTAACCCAAGGTAAACTCGGTTACACTGACATACACGTCCAGCGAGGCAAAACGCACAAGCGTGTTTCGCATGTTTTGGACCAATTGATCGGGGCTAGTGATAAACCTGTCGGTATAATTGTAATGCCCCTGCGTACCAATGGCCTGGATTAGGTTCTGGTTGGGAAGGTCGGCGACAAGATAGTGGTATGGGTGGCTTGGATCCCTGTGCCTCTCGTTTATGTCCTTGACCATCCGGTAAACGGCGTACATTTTTATCGGGAAACGGGCCAGGTTGTAGTCGTTGTAGTACAGAATTACGTCAAGGTTATTCTCGTTCGCCACTCGCCTTGCCTTTCGGAAAGCGATTTCCACGTAGTCGTCGCCTATTGCCCCCCTCCAGTCAACTTCCGCACCCGGATGCATCTCGTCGCTTGCATCCCTCACGTTGCGCAGCCCCAGCCTCCAGTCCCATTGGGGATTATCCCGTGGGACGAACCCATACCAATAAGGACCGCCGCTTGTGATAACCTCGTTCAGTACGTCCCAGGACTCGACCCTGTTTCCGACTCGCAGCATGACGGTTTCGATGTGCCTTTCAAGCCTTCCAATTGCCTCCGTCCGGGTAATGTTTTCGGGAACAAGCCACCTAGGGGTCTGCGCATGCCACGCCAGCGTATGACCGTGGAAGCGTATGTCGTTCGCCTCGGCGAAACTCAGCAGCCTTTCCGCATGGAACCAATTCCAAGTCCCTGGATACGACCCACCGCCCCGGAGCGCCGAGGGCTTCATGTCATTTTCGGCGGTCAGAAGGTTGAAGTGCCTGGAAAGCAGGTTCGAAAGCCTCCGGTTCGCCAAATCGTTGCGATAGACGCTTTGGATAATATTGCCCAGCGCAAAGTGGTTCTCATAGACTTGCCACAGGCTGGGCAGGCCGTCTTCGCCGGAATCGTCAGACATTGGGCACCCGGCAAGTACGAGACCAAGGGCCAGGACGATTCCCACCAAACCTGCGATTTTCCTCATCATATGAAACTCCTTTCGCACCACTTTGGATCTTATCTCTTCGGTAGACAAAAGGAAAAGCACGGATGCTGCCTACACCATGCCTCGTCATGCCTATTCGTTAACCACGTGCACTCGCAGGACGTATAACCGGTTCCTTGGGATCCTTGCGGGAAAATGTGCAGGCCCTACGGGCGGCATCCGCCGGGAGGGTCGCAAAGGAACAAAAATCTTTCATCTCTATTTCGTCCACCAGTCGGCTTGGGACTCCACCGGCACGCATCAGAAGGGCCGCTATCTCCTTGGCCCCCGAACCATGCTGCCGTCCCTGGCCCACGTATACCCGTATATAATCCTCCAGACCATGCCGTCCCTCGTTCGAGGCTCTGCGGTCTTTCCCGAACGATTGCCTTCCCCTGTCCGTCCGGTTTGATGTGGGGCGGTCTTTTATCCGTCCACCACGCCTGCGCTCGTCCCGGCTTCTACCGGCGCCTCTGCCGATAGCTCCCCTGCCTGGATCGGCGAAGTCCTCCTCGGAGAATTCCGTTATCGGGCCGTATCGGGCAGGATCCAGAAAGTTGCCGTAGCTCATCGTAACAAGCGCCTCGACCGCCTTTTCCGCACCAAGCCGATCGATAAGGTTGCGGCAGACTTTGGCAAGAAACGGCGAGACGGAACCGGAGTGTTCGTCGGGCATTTCGCCACCGGTATTCTCGCCCGTGGCCTCCACCATACCAACTACAGGCGATGCATCCGACGCAGGGGGCGTACTAGATATAGCCGCCGCATCCGCAAGGTTCAGACCGGGTAAGGCCGCAACCGCCGAGGAACTAATTCTTCGGCGCAGGGCCTTCATTACGGCCTTGACCGAAGGAACCTTCAAAAACAGAATGCTCGTCCCGATGTTTTTTTCCATCATCTTGGAAAAGAGATGCACCCTGCGCCTGTCGGCAAGGGTCGCAAGGCTTATGGCGATACCTCGCCGACCAGCCCTTCCCGTCCTGCCGGTGCGATGAACGTAGGTTTCACGGTCGCCGGGAAGATCCCAGTGGATTACGTGGCTAAGATGCTCAATGTCCAGCCCCCTCGCCGCCACGTCGGTGGCGACAAGTATCGCCGGCTCGCTGCCCTCGACCGCACGGTGCAGGCGGAAACGCCGCAGGGTACGCTCACGCACCTCCTGCGAAAGATCGCCGTGTATCGCCTCGGCAGGGTAGCCGGCCTCGACCAACCGCCTTGCAAGCTCGTCGGTCTCAACCTTGGTGGCGCAGAAGATAAGCCCGTAGAATTCCGCCGCACTGTCGATGACCCGTCTTAGCGCCTCCAGCTTGTCCTCTCGCTTTACAAGCATACAGAACTGATCCACCAGGGGCTTTTCGTCCTCGGGAGCCGTGTCCACGATGATTTCCGCATCCCCGATGTGCCTACGAACCACTCTTAGGATAGGTTCCGGCATGGTCGCCGAGAAAAGGGCTATGTGAAGCGACCGCTCACGCTTGTCGCCCTCCGCCGAGGATTTGACCGCCGCAAGTATCTTTTCCACGTCCTCGAAAAAGCCCATGTCCAGCATCTCGTCGGCCTCGTCCAGGATGAACCAGTCCACCGCCGAAACGTCCAGGGACTTGCGCTCCATCAGATCCATGACACGGCCCGGGGTTCCCACCACGATTTCGGTTCCCCGGCGCAGATCCATTATCTGGCTCCTGATGGAAGCGCCGCCGTAAACCGCCGTCACCCGGGGATAGTTCCCCGAAACCAGCGAGGCGATCTCCCTGGAAACCTGGAGCGCAAGCTCTCGGGTGGGGGCAAGGATAAGGGCCCGGGGGGCGTGACCAGCCTGGGGCAGCCTTTCGATTAGAGGAATGCCAAAGGCGGCTGTTTTTCCGGTTCCCGTGCGGGCCTTGACGATGCAATGCCCTTCGTCTGCGAGCAGCCTGGGAAGGGCAATGGTTTGAATCGTGCTGGGTGCAGTCCAGCCTTTACGGGCAATGGCCTGAAGCGTGGCTTCGGACAAGCCGAAAGAGGAAAATGTATGGTTTTCGTCAACTATCATATTCAATGAACGAACCCCACCGTAAGCAGCGAGGTATCGTTCGTTCTCCCGTGGGATTGCATTCGGGGTATTAAACCCCTCAGCACGAATAACAAAAAACGGGCAGGCGGCGATGGTTAAGAACTAGCCGCTCCTGCCCGTTATCTATGGTCTCTCTCTACTCGTTTAGAGTATTGGTGCCGGAACCAATGCCAGTTCCGTTTCTTTGTCAAAGTAGCGGGCCTTTTCCATCCTGGGGATGAAATTGGCGGTGTCACCAACCTTGAAGATACTTTGAGGGTTGGTACGGGCAACCAGAGGTTGAGTGCCGGTGGAAAGCCAAAGGTGAGTTTCAGCGCCCAAGGGTTCAACCACGGTTACCTTCGTGGCAAAGCTGTTGTTCCCGGCGTTTTCTACATAGTCAAGATCCTCGGGGCGAATGCCGAAGTGAACCTGCTTGTTCACATACTTCTTGAGGTATTCGACATGACCAGGATCTGGTTTGAGCTTGAAGGAATCCTTGTTTTCGGCCAAAAGCAGGGCACCGTTTTCTTCGATTACCGTCACGGTAAGGAAGTTCATGGGCGGCGAGCCGATGAAGCCGGCGACAAACTTGTTCGCAGGGTGGTTGTACAGGTGCAACGGGGCACCAATCTGCTGGATAAAACCGTCCTTCATTACGACGATCTTGCTTGCCATGGTCATGGCTTCCACCTGGTCGTGGGTAACGTAGACGATGGTCGCATTCAGGCGCAGGTGAAGGCTGGAAAGTTCCGCACGCATCTGGACACGCAGCTTGGCGTCGAGGTTAGAGAGCGGTTCGTCGAAAAGGAAGACCTTGGGGTTACGAACGATTGCCCGTCCTACCGCAACACGCTGCCTCTGACCGCCGGAAAGGGCCTTGGGCTTGCGATCCAGGAATTTCTCGATATCCAGGATTTTAGCGGCATCCTTGACCCGCCTTTCGATTTCGTCCTTCGGCACCTTCTTGATCCGCAGACCGAAGGCCATGTTTTCATAGACGTTCATGTGGGGATACAGGGCGTAGTTCTGGAACACCATGGCGATGTTCCTATCCTTGGGCGGAACGTCGTTCATAAGCTCGCCGTCGATATACAGCTCGCCTTCCGTGATGTCCTCGAGGCCCGCAATCATTCGGAGCGTGGTCGATTTACCACAGCCCGACGGGCCTACCAATACGACAAATTCCTTGTCCTCGATTGTGATGTTGGCGTTCTCGACGGCGCGAACACCGCCTTCGTACACCTTACCGATGTTTTTAAGTTCCACTTTTGCCATCTGCTGGCCTCCCTATAGGGTTATTTTATCGAGCCCTTTCAATTGGAATCAATTGGAAAAGGCATACTACAATATACAGGGGAAGGGGTGGCTTTGTCAACTCAATGTGTTGAGATATCGTTGGGGCATGGCAAGCGCCAAAAAATGGCAGCATGAACCCTACTGCCACACAACCTCGTAGATCAGTGGCGTTTCCAGCACCAGGATGTCCAGAAGCGGGATCGCAAACTCCGCCCTCCTGCCAGAGAAGGTACCGCCCCTGACGCTCTGGATTGGCCCCGGGAAATCTATCCAGGCACGGATTGTGGCTCCGGCTATTTCGTCGGCTATGCCACTGCCGTACACGGCACCTACTAGAAACAGGTACTCGTCCCCGGTCATAGCCTCGCCTGTTGCGACGGGGGCCATAAGTGCGGCAAGGTAGTTGGTTATATCGGGGGAAATAAGGGCCAGAATATCCCGTCCAGAGTCACGATCAAGGCTGGCGGTAAAACGTCCTCCTCCGCCGGCTCTCTGTTCAAAGGTGATAAAGTCCGCACCGCCGACGGCAAGAAGTTCGCCGACATGCGAGCTTTGTACCAGCCCTTCGATGGAAACAGGCGAAGTGTTACTTAACGAGACCGAGGCAATGCCCGGCGCATGGGCCATGGAGGCGGATATTGCCGGGCCGTCCAGGATAGCCGTCCCAGGCGCAATTCCTGCGGCGGCGGCAAATCCCATGATAAGTGCCGCCATCCTTGGTTGCAGGGCCGCAAAGATGTTCAGGTCCGCTTGACCATTCTCTTGAAGGGAGCCTGAAATTTGGGTTGCACAGGACGTAAAGGACAGCATGAAAGCCAACAGGAGGGAACAAACAACGGGAATCTTAGTCATATGTCTTATTATAGTACATTTTGGTCGTATGCGGCAATAAGGGACTTGCCAACAACCAGCCGTTCTAGGTATCGTGTGTCATGCCCATAAAAATCAGCGACGAATCGATAAGGCAGGCGGCAAAAGTCATTTCCCAGGGGGGGCTTGTGGCGTTTCCCACCGAAACGGTCTACGGCCTTGGCGGCGATGCCTTCAACCCAGATGCCTTAGCGAAAATTTTCGAAGCCAAAGGCCGTCCACGCTTCGATCCGCTGATTGTCCACATTGCCGATCTTGAAACACTGGAAAAAGTCGCCGACCTTTCCATGTTGGACACGGCCGCACGAAAAAAACTTTCCCTACTGGCGGAAGATCTTTGGCCCGGCCCCCTTACCCTGGTTCTGCCGAAGCAAAAGGCCGTTCCGGATCTTGCCACCAGCGGCATGAATACCGTGGCGGTTAGGCTTCCTGCCCACGAAACGGCACGGCGGCTCATCGCCCTTTCCACCGGGGCAGTGGCGGCCCCCAGCGCAAACCCCTTCGGCTATTTAAGCCCAACCAGGGCGGAGCATGTTGAGGAAATGCTGGGCGAAAAGGTCGATTTGATACTTGACGGGGGACCGTCGCAGGTAGGGGTGGAATCCACCGTGCTGGATCTCTGCAACGGACAGCCGGCGATACTTCGCCCAGGCGGCACGCCAAAGGACGCAATCGAGGCACTGATTGGCCCAGTCGCAACAGGCCCTGCCGTCAATGCCGACGATCTTGCCGAAAGCAGTGGCCTACCTTCCCCAGGCCTTATCAAAAGCCATTACGCACCTCGCACCCCTCTTTTGGCGCATGACGACGAATCCATTTGCGCTTTATCCCCTTCCAAAGAAGATGGTGCGGCATTTCTTTTTTTTGACGGTGCTTCTCGCAATAAATGGCTTTCGGTACAGTCGCTGGAAAAGGGCTTTGCGGTTGCCGTTACCATTGCCGTCCTTTCCGAAACAGGTGACACGCTCGAAGCGGCTGCACGGCTTTTCCAGACCCTGCACGAACTGGATCGCCTAAGCCCAAAACGCATACACGCACAGCTTGCCCCCGAACATGGCCTTGGCATGGCGATAAACGACCGCCTGCAACGTGCCGCAAGTGCCGCCTAACATTCACGATTTGCCGTAATCAGGGGTCTGCTCCGCCGCCACCGATTCCCAGGTTTCATCAAATTCTGCCAACTCATACACATATTCGGCTGCGATAGAATCGACCCGTGACTGGAGTATTGCGTCCTTCACTTCGGCCACGCACAGGTCAAGGTGTTTTTCAATGTCCCTGCCCCAAAAACGCAGAATCGTCCAGCCAAGTGTCGTAAGATGTCTTTCGTTGCCAGTATCCCTTTCGATGTTGCGCTCGATTTTTTCGACCCAGAATTCACGGCGAGTTTTCAGTTTTTTCTTTGTCGAATTCCAGTCCTTGCCATGCCAGAACTCCCCATCGCAGAATATGGCAATTTTGTGCTTGGTGATTACTATATCAGGCTTTCCAGGCAGGCCCTTGTAATTTTTTCGGTAGCGTATACCGCTGTGCCACAGTGCCTTGCGAAAAATAAGCTCTATCTTTGTGTCCTTGCCTTTGACCCGGCTCATGGTGTAACTGCGTACGGAACAGACACCCTCTTTGTCCTCGTTTTTGCTTTTGTCAGATGCGGTTTTTTTCTTCGACAAGGCCTCCTCCATCTACAGTAATTGCACACAATAGAGGGACTGTCCAGCCCTGAACACTGTATCATCTATCTCGTATTATCTCGTAAAAATCGCTTGCCTTATCTGACCAACAGCATTACGGTAATCATAGTGGAGATGACCGAAAGGACAGGAACTATATACTGACCAAGAAAAAACATTGGATGGTTTGCCCTGGCGGTAATGACTGTTTCCGGGGTTATGGCATCACCTGGCCTTAACCGCCTTCCTGCCGAATCAACTATGACAACGCTGCTGCGGACATTACGCCCAGGAATAAATCCACCAGCCAAGGCAACATAGTATTCCCATCCACGGTCAGGGATAAAAGGAAAACGCCCAGGATTTACAACCGGCCCTGCCACCGTAACAAAGAACTGCCTGAATGGAATTATAAGCGTATCTTCATCCTGGACCAGAACCTCGCCACGATATGTGGCATCAAAAAGGGCAAGGTTCAGGTTTAACGGCACGATTTCACCATTCTGCCGTATGACATAGGCATTCTCGGTATCCGATACTGCGGAAAACCATTCCCTGTTTCGGCGAACCATAGCGGCATAGGTTTCGCCGGTGTGGAACCGCACCGTTAACCGGTTCGTGGTAACAAGGTCCGCAGTAATATCGATACCTACGGCCCCTTCCACAAACACGACCGGCTGCAAATCGCCAATCGTTGGAATGTGTATCAGATCGAGATGTTCCAGTGCAAAGTTGCCCTGCAAATCGTCCAGTGTCAAAAACAGCATGTTCCCGGAAACGTCCTCGCTGTTTACACGCCGCACCACCTCTATCCTGGTTGGATCCGCAAGCGGCGTAAGACCGTCGCCATAGATTTCTATCAGTTCTCGCAGGTTTTCATGCAGCATCAGTTCAAAGGTACCGTATCGTCTGACCGCCCCTGAAATAGTGATTGTGCGTTCCACGCGCTCAACAGGAACCGCAGGCCTAAAATCGGTGATACTTGGTATCGAGACTATATCCATGTGCTCCAAGGAAAAATCACCCACAATGTCCTCCCCGGATAACAGGATTATATCCCCGGAAATCTCCTCGCTACCTACAAACCGCGTAAGTGTTATCCTGCCCAGATCTGCCAGCGGCGTAAGGCCGTCGCCATAGACTTCCACCAATGTCCGCAGATTTTCGTGCTGCATTAATTCAAAAGTGCCTGGTCGCCTGACTGCCCCGTAAATTGTGATTGTCCGTTCTATCCGTTCGACGGGAACCGCCGGTCTAAAATCGGTAACGTTGGGTATCGATATTACATCCATGTGATGCAAAACCAAGTTGTCCGCAATATCCTCCTCGGACAGCAGGATTATATCCCCCGAGATTTCCCCACTGCCCACAAACCGAGTCAACCGTATCCTGCTAAGATCCGCCAACGGCGTAAGACCATTGCCGTACAACTCGATCAGTTCCCTAAGGTTTTCCCCTACCAGCAACTGGTAGGTACCAGAACGTTCCACACCCCCCCCTGATATGGTAACCAGCCGATTAACCCTGTTAAACGTGATTACATCGCCTGGCCGAAGGTAAGGGTTTTGGGTCTGATTGCCAAAACGCCAAAACTGGAACAGATCAAACACCCGTGTCTGCCCATTGGAAGACCTGATCGTCACGTCGCGGGTGGACGCGAGTCCAGTTAAATTATCGTCAACCAGTGTGGACAGCCTGGTTAAACCCCAGGCGGAACGCTCCCCGGCGATATATACCTCGCCATTCACAAAAACCCTAAAAACCGCAGGCTGGGTTAATATCAACTGCGGCCCACTCCAGGGGTGATTATTTGCGACAATGGTCTCGACCTGATTTCTCACCTGTATGAAAGTCTGTCCCCTTCCGTTCACAACCCCAAGGTTTGCAACGCGGATGCGGTAATCGGTACCAACTACCAATGTATGCGAAATGAGGTTGCCGCCAGCCATAAAAGTCAGGGTGTACACATCCCCGGGCGTTACCATGTAATTGGGGCTGGAGCGAGCCAGCCCCACGTCCTGGGCAAACACATAAGGCACGGTTGTCAATATCGCCATGACAAATATGATAACTTTTTTCTCGTTCATGCGGTTCCTCTATTCATGAAATGTAGTGCAGTGAAAAAAGCAATGACCAAGAAACAGGCAAAGGTTAGAGCGACCAACGATGACCAGGGATTTGCCAGTTTTAGCGAAACGATTACCAGAACACTTATAACTGTCTGTAGCCCGAACAGTACCGCGTCTATTTTGCGAACGCTAAGGCCAAGATTCATCAGTTTGTGATGTACGTGAAATTTGTCGGGACTTCCCAGAGGCTGTCCGTCGCGTGCCCGCCGCCAGACGGCCGCCGTGGTATCCAGAATGGGAATTGCAAGTATCACCACTGCGTAAAATACCGGTAGGGTAAAGCCCGTGTCACGCTCTTTTAACAGCGGCATAAGGGCCAGCGTGAATCCAAGAAACTGACTTCCCCCGTCTCCCATGAAAATTATCGCCTTGGGAATGGGGGCATTGAATACCAAAAACCCCGCAACCGATCCGGCCAGGGCAATGCAGATCATGACCGATGTGGAGATTCCCGTGTACAGGAAAAAAATAAAAGCGAAAGTAATGGCGACTATGACGGAAATCCCCCCGGCAAGCCCGTCAACACCGTCGATTAAATTCACGGCGTTGGTCATTCCCACAAGCCATAGGACGGTAATCGCATAGCCAAGCCATGTGAATCGTGCCAGAAAGCCGGCATCAAAAAAGACGACGTGACTAAACACATAACCCGGAATAACCACGCATAGGGCGGCACCGGTTTGGACAAGCAACTTTACCAAAGGCCGTAAGGGGCGGAAGTCGTCCCATACACCGAAAAAAACAATGACACAGACACCGGCAAGGATCGGCAGCAACCGCACGAAGGAACCCGTGCCATCCGATGAAAGAGTGATGACCGAGACGGCGATGACAAAGACCGGGGCAAAACCAAGACCACCCAGTCTGGGAACATTGCCGCGGTGTACCCTCCGTTCGCTAACGCGGTCATACCACGATTTGCTGTGGGCAAGGCGGATGAGCAGCGATATTATGCCCCCTGACGAAGCGGCGACCACCAAAAAGATGAAAAGCATGTCAGGCATATGGACATTTCCCCTACGGTTGCATTGTTTCTGGTTCCAGATCGGCTATATCACTCTCGCTCTGGAGGAAGAACAGGGCCTCCAGCACTTCAAGGAGAAAGCTTTGGTTTTCGTCGGTCAACCGCTCAACGGCTTCGTGCAGTTGCTTTTCCCTCAAATCCGTACGATTTTCCATGATTTACTATGTAGCATGATATCAAATATAAGTGAAACGGTCAACCTACATAGTAAAAAATCCCCCTTGTTATGTATGAAAAAAGCGGATATAGTCCAAATATGACGGTCAACGAGAGGATCCGGCAGCTCAGGCAGGCCCTTAATATGTACCAAAAGGACTTTTCAAAGGCCATCCGTGTCAGTAACGGTTATACGGCGGAAATCGAAAATGGGCACCGGGTAGCCAACGATCGCATAGTCCGCCTTATCTGCCTGACTTTCGGAGCAAACGAAAAGTGGCTAAAATCCGGCGAGGGGGAGATGTTCGAAAGTTCCACGGCGGAAAAGCGGGAGCGGATACTGAACCTGTTTAACGATCTTAACCCGGATTTCCAGGATTTCGCCCTAACGGTGGTTGACCGCCTGCTGCTGCTGCAAAACCGGAAGCTCACGGAGCCTTGAAGCCTGCCCACGATAGCAAATCGTGGAAATGCGCCGTGTTGCGAGTTGCCCCTGTTTATGCTATATTTAACCCATGACACGCACAGGCTGGAGGGGCGCATGACCATTACGCAAACCGTGGAAATCCCGGCCGACCGCCGGCTGACCATTGACGTACCTCATGAAGTGCCAACGGGGCCTGTAATTCTTTCTTTCACCCCGGCAGCCAAAGCCGCAAGCGGCGAAGCCGATGACTGCCCCCTCTGCGCAAAGTACCGCAATCCTGAAACAGGGGCATTGCGCTATAATGCCAAAGTCTTGACCGCTATGGAAGAATCCAAAGCCATCATGCGTGGAGAGGTACCTGCAAAATGGTACAAGTCCATTGACGAAGCACGAGAGGATTTGGGGCTTTAACCTGTGCTCGACTTCTCTTTCTCCAATTCAATTCAAAAAAGACCTCAAGCTGATGCACAAGCGTGGCACGAAACCTGCACGAAAAGCCGAAAAACACATAGATTGTAGTGGTATTTTCCCTATTATATGCTATGATTGTATCATGGGTATTAGAGTTGCTGGAAGGCTTGCAATAATTTTTGTTTTTCTCCCACTTTTGTCCGCCTGTGGGGACATGAATTCCATGTTTACCCCAAACAACAACTACCATGTCATGGTCACAATCAACGGCGTGTCTCTGGAAACATCCTCTATAATACGATCTGGCGATAAAATTTCACCCTCTTTTGTCATTTCCGTGGAAAATGACCCCGATTTGACTGGGCTTTTGGTCTATTTGCGGAACTCGCAGGGCGAGCTTGTCGGCAACAGGATAAGATACGTCATCGGCATTCCCACCGATCCCACGGAAAACGATCCCACGGAAACGGAAGATGTCGAGAATACGGATTATGATGATACGGATGAAGACGACCCGTCGGAAGGAAGCCTGTGGGATTTGCCGCCGGAAGGGGGGCCGATGGCGAGATGGGCCTTTACCGGCAACCAGCACGAAACGGACGATTCTGTCGTTGAAATCGCGGTAAGGTCTTTTGACGAGGAACTACCCCATATTCCCCTGCCGGAAGACATGGAAATCGGCCCACACTACCTCATTTTCGAGGTGCTTGGGGGAAGGGTAACCCTGCGCCGCATTGAGCTTCCCGTCTTTTACCTGGCCGATGCGGAATTTTCCCTAAGGGACATTTCCGTATCCCTGCCAGGGCTGTTCGACACACGCCTGATACCGCCAGGGATCAAGGTTTTGCTGGAAGCAAGGCTGGATTTTGACAGCCGCCTAGACCCTTACCTTATTTGGCGCAGCGGCAGAAATATCATCCGCGAGGGAAGGATGAGCGAGGGAGCAGGGAGCATCCTCTGGGAGACCCCGAGGCAGGCGGCTTTCCATCCCCTGCGGCTGGAGGTGCTTCCCTTTAGGGTTAGGGGTAGCTTCGCCGGCATTTCCCGAGAGATACTCCTGCCGGTATCGCCAAACGCCGAAAGTGCGGGCTTTTTCTTTGGCACGGGCCAGGGACATCCTGCGCGGAATCGGTTGGCCGAGGGGATATTCCACCTGGACCAGTTTCATGCGGTGGACGCTGAGGAAAACGACACCGATACCGAAGATGTTTTGGAATTGCCGGAACTGCTCAGATGGTACCAGTTCAAAGGCAGGCTCTACGATACGGTATCCGACCAGAACGGGGAACGCTTCCTTATGCCGGTCGGCCAAAATCACCCACGCTGGACCTCCATGGGGCATATTTACGGCCTTTCCACTGGCAATGATGACGCATTCCTCCTTTCATCCGTGAACTTTTTCCGGGAGGGGCAGGATCACGGTGGGGGTATTTTCCTTTTCCACATCAGGCCGGTTGCCGAAGGGACCATTTTCAGCGTTTTCTTCCCATCATCCACATCTGGGGGTGCATGGATCGATATGTCCAGATACGGAAACGCCATTGTACTGCGCCTTGGTACGGCGCAGGCAACCGTCGAGATGCAGATGTTCCTTTCCTATTTCGAATTGCGAGACCTTCTTCCCGTTGCCGTGAAGTTTTATATTCACCCCGACCGGCTGGAGGCAAACCTTAGCGTAGGCGAAAACGCTTTCCTGCAAAGCACCGTTCATGGCGTGGAGCTTTCCGATGCCTTGACGGGCGAAGGGGTTGTAAGGCTTGGGGGGGCTCCCCTGAATTCATGGTCGGAAATGCCGGCGCAGGTATTTGCGGAACTTGCGGTCCGGGCGGATACCCTGGCATGGGAAGCCGCCACGGCGGCGGTCATTGGCGGCGATACGAATGCCCCTCCCCATTGGGAAGAATGGGAACGATTGGAAGGCTTGGGTGAACCTGATGAGTTGGAAGAAGGCACGGGATTCTTGGCGTGGGACGAAGCGGAGGATCCTTTCCAGACGGATATGAACATGGGAATGGATCTGGAAACGGATGCCGAAACAATCCTTCCTGCCATAACGACAATATGGAACGAATTTGCCATCATGCTTTCCTCGCTACCGTTTCCCAGGCCGATAGACGAATACGACGAGGAATACCTGGAGGAAGGGGAGATAGCCGAGATACAGGACGACTATTACGACGCAACGTTGGCGATGATAACCCCGGAAGCACTGTACGATGAGGAACCTCAACCCGACGCAACCGAAAACATGGCCCTGGAAAATGAAAATCAGCCAGCGAATATCCAAATGGAAAACGGCTCCGTGGTTCAGGACATAGTGGAAACAGAAACCCAGGAAACTGAACCAGGAGTATCATGAAAATAGCAATTCGAACATCGGGACGGGAACGCTCGCCGTTCCATATTAGTCCGCCTGGGGGTAGTTGTGTCCACCCTCATACTAATATAAACTGGCTCAGCTACATGAAACTATACGCAACCCTTCTATTGTCAGTCCTGCTTACCGCTTGTGTCGGGCAAGCCCCTCAAAGAATAATCGTCCCCAGCGATCCGGTGGGAACCAGGTTCCAGGACTGGCTCGATCCCCTTGAAGCATGGCAAATCGTCGAATCGCAGAACGGCCCAGGCATGACTGGCCTTCCCCGTTGGGTTCATTATTTTTACACCAGAAACATCGAGATGATTGAGTCCATGGAACGATTCAATGAAAGATACGTGTTTATCGCGATAAACCAGGGCGACAACTTTCATGCTCTTAGGCAGTGGGCCGAAAACTTTTGTCCGGAACAGGACATTGCCAGGCTGATTGTCCACAGGGTTGAACAAAGGTTTGTTGCCGGGGCTTCCCTGTACCCCGACGATCAATACGGCGAGTATTTTATGCGGGTAATACGGGGCATATCGAACGGGGAATACACAGGTGCGGTCAAGGAAGAGCTTTTCTGGGTTAGGCGGGAAAAAGTTCGAACCGAAAACGACGAACCCGACTACATGGATATACAGACACCCATTGACACGGAACGCTTTGAGTATCTTGTGCTGGTTTCGATAGACATGGAGACACTGCAAAATCAGATTAACCAGATAATGAATAACGTTAGGACAACGACTCCGCCTACAAGGGAACAAGCGGCGGCAATCAGCAATATTCGACAGACTTTTTTCGAGGGGTTCTAGCCTATGGAAGCGATTCTGCAATGGGGACTCGATATTATCAGGCTGATTCAAAGCGGCGCAAGTCCGCCGCTAACTTTTTTTATGCAGGTTGTCAGCGCCTTGGGTTCCAGTGCCGCCTACGTGATCCTGATTGCATTTATTTACTGGTGCATCGACGAAAAAAAAGGCCTGCGCCTTGGAACGGTACTGCTTGTTTCGGCATGGCTAAACATCGTCTTCAAGTTCCTACTGGAGCAGCCACGCCCGTTCTTTGAGGGCTACGATCCTTCGCTGGGCATGGTTTCGGCGGACATGGGTGGGTTTCCATCTGGCCACGCCCAGAATTCGCTGGTTGTATGGCTCATTATTGCCTCATGGGGGAAAGCGAAATGGCAATTTGTCCTGGCGGCAATCTTCTGTGTTTTGATGGCTTTTTCCCGTGTGTATCTTGGCGTACATTTCCCCACGGACATTCTTGGCGGCTGGCTGATAGGCGGCGTATTGCTGTGTGTCTACTTCCTTCTCGGCAGGCGGATTGAGACCCTGCTGTCCGACCACGCCCCCCGTGCAGGGTTGATTGCGGTCGCCGCACTGTCCTTTGTCATGACCCTATACAGACCTTCGTGGGAGGTGCTTATACCAGCAGGCATACTCCTGGGCATGGGAGTCGGTTTCTACCTATGCAAACGTTATGTCGGCTTTACCGCACTGGCACCTTTAGGCAGGATTGGGGCTGCCAAGTACTTTACGCTGTTTACCCGTTTCGCCATTGGTGCCACCGTAGCGGTTTTGTTTTTGGTGCTGTCCGAAAACCTCCTTGCCACCTTGCAAAATTCCGAAAACATTAACCTCTTTGTTTTTATCCGTTTTACCCTGCTTGCCCTTTGGGTTTCGGTCGGGGCTCCATGGCTTTTCCATATCGCACGTTTAACCGAAAGCAACGTCATCCACTACCAGGAACACGATTAATGCCTGGTTCCCCTTACGGCGATGATTCTCCCATTGCGGCCTTTGCAAGCGTCCCCGGCAGAAGTGCCCTTACCTTGATTCGCTGTTCCGGCACAGGCACGTTGGAACTTGCGGCAAACGCTTTTTCCGCAAGGGAAAAGATGCTACAGACCAAGGGGAACACGGTTCTTCACGGCTGGATTGTTTCCCCTGGTTCCGAGGCAGGCCAGCAAGGCGAAAAAATAGACGCAGTACTGGTATCGGTATTCCGTGCCCCCAAAAGCTACACCGGCGAGGACAGTCTAGACATTTCTTGCCACGGCGGCACGGCGGCAGGGAACGGAGTGATGGCCGCCTTACGGGCCGCAGGTTTTCGGGACGCTCTGCCCGGCGAATTTACCTTTCGTGCCTTTATGAACGGCAAGCTTGACCTTACCCGTTGCGAATCGGTCATGGAACTGGTTTCCGCCAGAACGGAAAAAGGCCGCAGTAATGCGGTAAGTCGGCTTTCTGGAACTTTGGAACAGGAAATGAACACCATCAAAAAAAGACTGGTGGAAGTCCTTGCCGGAGCGGAAATCTTTCTCGACTATTCCGAGGATGAAATAGGCATGGATGCCGAGGAAGACGCAGGGCGGCTCCCCGGCAGGCAGCTTGCGGAAGAAGCCCTTGCCCGT
>Ga0209755_10002859_pt1 | contig 22654 bp, 24 predicted proteins | sample TergutCo191P1_FD_187301 | JGI IMG/M metagenome (GOLD analysis project Ga0209755, IMG submission 187301) | Cornitermes sp. P1 segment gut microbial communities from Petit-Saut dam, French Guiana - Co191P1 (SPAdes) (version 2) | ecosystem: Host-associated > Arthropoda: Insects > Digestive system... | reverse complement strand
TTCATTCGTGGGCCGTTGTTGTACTCCATTGTTGCCCAGCCGAATGAAACGGAGTTCATGTCGTGAATCAGATTGCGCTGTGCGAAAGAGCCTTGGGCGTAGAAACCGTGTAGCCAAGGCTGTGTGGCCTGCGCATTAGCCCCTACCTCGGGCAATTCTCCCCGAGTGGCGGGGCGGGTTTGGTTATGTCCGGTGGTAGTAAAAATCCGCACGGTTCGTGCTTCGCCGTCCCATTCCACCTCTGCGCCAAAAATTTCCGAAACAGTGCGAAGCGGCACAAGGGTGCGGGCATCTACAATTTGCGGTGGAATATCAAGCACAACCCGCTCCGTTGTTGAATACCGAGGTGTGTCTGAAATGTCCCGAGTTTCCACCCACATCTCGTTTCGCCCAATTGCTAGATTAACGCTAATCCTACCACGCCCAAAGTTTTCCCGTGCGTTGATTTGTTGATGCTCTTCTTCCCATGCAACGTAAGCTCCCAATGCTTCAAAAATTACCCGCATGGGAACCATTGTGCGGTTGTCAATAATCATGGGCGGCACGTCAAATTCCAGGCGTTCGCCATCTAAGTAAACACGGATTTCCGCCGCATTTACCGCCACGGGTAATGCTAAGAAAATAATAAGAAGCAGAAAAATTTTTTTCATGATGACTATTCCTCCCGCTTTGTTTCTGCTTCTTTAATCAACTTCTTGACGATGCTTTCAAGTTTATCCGACTGCTTGGATTCAAGAAGCGCATTGGTTAATTCTAAAATGTGAAGATGCTCAAGTCTTGTCATGATTTTCCTCCTTTCGGCTATTCAATTACGCCCTCTGCCGGGCCGAAGTTAATTTTCGCACCGGAAATAAGCGGGGCAGTTTTGCCCGGCTCTATAATCATGTTTGAGTCGTTGCCCTGTGCCTTGGCGAATGTCCAATTATCCTGTGTAACATTGGTTAGCCCCCATTTTCCAGGCTGTGACGGATGCTTGGACATTTTTCCCACAATGGTTGTAAAGTCGAAATTTCCGTGTAAATGGTGGGCAAAAACCGAACTGTTGTGGTTAAGCATAATCACTTGCCCTTTGATGTTTAGCCGTGGGGGAGGGGATATGCTTGCACTGCACGACCAGCATACGGGCTTCTTATTATAGAAATTTTCCTTGCCACAGCTTTGGCAGTACAAAATCAAATTTTTAAGGGATGCAAGCCCGTCTTTCCATTCCTTTTCCACAATGCGTGCGTTAACATCCAGCAGACCCTTTGTGAATGCACGGGTAAACATTTCCCGCAAGTACGGCGGATACATTCGCCAGAAAATGATTGCGTTGTTCTGATAGCCCGGGATAGGGCGGTTTTTTTCGTTTTTCGGGTCCCATATAAAAATCGGCTCGTGGCCGTAGATTTTCTCCATAGCCTTTGCATCAAAGCACTTGATATTCGCTTCCACAGCACCCTCCAGCGGATGATGCAACATAAACATATAGAATAGCAGCACCGCCATTGAATACAAATCCGTTTCCGTTGACGGCGATTTTTTGCCGGTGATTATTTCCGGGGCAATGAAGCGAGGGGTACCGTTTGTTGCGCTTTCCGTATCACGGTTAACGGTAACATTGTCGTTGTCGCAAATAAGAACATCGCCGTTTTTTGGGTCGAAAAACAAGTTGCCGAAAGAAATATCACGGTAGCAAAGCCCCTGGGAATGCAGACTCTGATACCCATCCGAAAGATTGATGCCCGCCATGCACAGCGCAGAAAACGTAGGCTCTGCCCGGCGTTTCATCAAATCCACGATACCCTTGTACATAGGTGGGCGCAAACGCATTACATAGCCAAAAAGTCCGTCCTTTTTGATAATGTCCAGCGGCCAAAGGAAACGCATATCCGGCGCACCACGCTCAATCAGCCGTTCAATCAGCTTTTCTTGATACGCCGTGGCAGAGTGCTTGAAGTACCATTTTAGCGCAAGACGTTGCCCGTTTTTATCCTCCACTTCGTAGACCTCACCCTGCCCGCCCGAGGCTATGAACCGGATAACCTTGTACGTGATGCGATGTTTAGAAAGCAACTTTTGCCCGTCTTTTAGCGCATATATCATGGTAATTCTCCTTTTAGTACGGTTTTGGTACAGTTTATCACATTTACGGCGTGCGGGAAACTATTGCTTTATGAGGGAGATTTCGTTTTGAAGTGGTTGGTGTCACTAACCGGATGAAAAAAATTTGCCTATGCAGTTGGGGAAGTTTGTGATAGTCTGTCCCGGAAAGGATGGTTGTGGCATGAACCCAAATATACATATGGTGGATGGCGGTAAAAGAAAAACACACGCCAAAGCATCTGAAGAATATATTCACGTGCAGTTTCGGTACGGAAACGACACGTGGGACGGGTGGGTGCCCGTAGAATACCGCCGCACAGGCGTTTCAATAAAATCACAAGACGAATTGCACGAACATCTGAATGCCGTTTACGAACAAATGAGCCCAGAAAAAATGGAAACATGGTTATCCACACAGGAAGTGTTTTGGAGAGAAGAAAAGGGAAATGCAACGAAAACAAAAGCCTTCTTCAACAGCCTTATCACTGGCGGCTGGCAATGTGTAAGTTGCACGTTACCACCAAACCCCAACTGGGCGAGGAGGATTCAAGACCTCAAAGAATTTGGGTACACGCTTGCCACGGATACGAAGCGACTTTGCGAACACTGCAAGTCTAATAAGACACATATTCTGTTGCTTCCAATTGAACGTGGTGTCATGGAAGGAAACGGCTACGAAACGTGGTCGCCTGCGTTGAGAAAATGTTCTCGGTAGGCAGTGTATGTTCGGGGATTGAAGCTGCATCCGTTGCGTGGAATCCGCTCGGGTTTAAGTTTGCGTGGTTTTCCGAAATTGCGGATTTTCCGTCTCGGCTGTTGGCAGAAAAATACCCATCCACTCCAAACATGGGCGATATGCACGGCATCCCCGAGCTAATCCGTTCAAGTGAAATTTCCACAACAGACATTATCTGCGGCGGTACTCCATGCCAAGCGTTTTCTCTCGCAGGACACAAAAATGGGTTAAACGACCCTCGTGGGAATCTCGCAATGAAATTTGTGGATGTAGTTGACGCAAATGACGAAATGCGAGCCATGGGCGGATTGCCACCGTCAATTGTGTTTTGGGAAAATGTCGAGGGTATTCTCACCGATAAAACAAATGCGTTCGGAAATTTTATAGCCGCACTTGCGGGCAGTAACGAAACTCATCTACGGTGGCCATCGGCAGGCGTAATTAAAGGAAAAAAGCGCAATATCGCATGGCGTGTGATTGACGCAAAATATTTTGGTGTTCCTCAACAGCGTCGCAGATTATACTTGCTTGCAGGCGGAAAAGATTTCTCACCCGAAAATGTTTTGTTCGAAGAAACAACTTCTCCCGAGGAAAATTATCCGACTTCGCCACTTTCGTTTATAAAAGATGGACACAAATTCGAAATTTTTCGTGAATACACCGATTGCCTTTATTCTGCCTATGGCACGAAATGGAACGGTAATGCCGCCGCATACAATGGCTCGTTGTATGTTGTTCAAGATGAGAGAATCCGCCGTCTATCCCCATTGGAATGCGAAAGACTAATGGGCTTGCCGGATAATTACACCAACTTGCCCGGAGCAAAACGCACCAACCGATACCAAGCAATCGGTAACTCTTGGGCAGTTCCTGTGGTTCGGTGGATTGGCGCACGCCTGCAAAGCTATGACACATTAACATCAGTAACTCAAGTCGATGCAAACCCCTCTCCCCAACCCAAAAACCCTTTATTTACAACGATGTATTCGATTGTGTCGCCCGAAGCACCCGAAGAAATTTATATCTCGCCAACGGGCTGTTATGGGATAGTAAGGCGTAAAAACGAGAGAAAATTGCGTATGAATTCTCGCTTGGAGGAAGTTCTTCTCAATATTTCATCTGCGTGGTCACAAGATGAAATTGAGCGGCGTTCACGAGTGCAAAAAAGAGGACGATTTAGCACGCCATTCTTATTATAGGCCTGTCCGGAGGTTATAAATGATTCAGTCAATAAATGCACTTTTGGCAGAATGGAACGAGACGAGACGCACTACACTGGCGTTTCTAAATGAACTAAGCGATGCAGACCTTGACAAAAAACTGCCACGCAAAAAATTAAACACCATACGCCTACAAGCGTATGAATTAGTCCTATTTCAGCGGGACGTTGTTAATTCTTTAGGCACAAGCGCATTGGTATACGAGGAAGAATATGTGTATGTAAATTTGCCGACAAGTGAGATTATCGAAAGAATGAATGAACTGGATACCCGCTTTGAAAAAATGCTTGAGACACTAACCGGTACGGAAATCATGGACTATTATGGTGAGGAACGAAACGTGCATCAAATTATTTCCATGATGATAGGGCATGAATGTATGCACATAGGGCAAATCATTGCCTTTTGCTATGCAGTAGGGATAGAAATTCCCGAATGTATAGTGGAAGCTATGGCGTTGGAGGGGTGAAATCCACCCCTATACACCCGGCAAACTTTATGATAACCTTTCCAGCGAAAGGAGATGTACCATGAACTTCATCGCTTCAACTTTCGATAGGGTAGGGGGCTTGTACGCATCTATGTTTGCGGACTGGCTTCATGTCCATTTTATTATCCGCACAGTTATTGTTTTGCTAATTTTGTGGCTATTTATTTTTTTGGCGGCACAAGCGATTCAGTTTGCAATTGCGCCGCTTATTTTATTGCTGTACCACCGCATAATTTCACGTGACCCGTACGTTACCTACCGTGAAATGCTGTTTCCCGCACGGCGGTTTGCCACTCATTTTATGCTGGTTATGGCGGTGGCGGCCACGCTTTGGGTTACGGCATTCGGCTTGCATCACGAATACGCCGCACCCGTTATGCTGGAGGTTGAACCGGCGGAATTCACGGAAGAATACCTGCCCCCATATTATGAAGAAATGCCGTACTATATTGCAGAATCGGAAATTGCCATAACCCCATCCGACTGGGACGAAGATACCGTTTTAATCCTAAACGAGTACGGGCAGCAGGGCGCAAGGCTACGGGATGGTCCGGGAATTGCCGGGCAAACAGTAGTAGAAATCCTATGGGACGACGCAACATTGATTTTTAGAAACGCTTACGTCCCGGACGAGTATGTACGCAGGTTATACTGGCTGAGGGTTGAATCGCCCTCCGGCACGGTAGGATATATCAGCAGTCGTTTAGTAGAGAATATGGAGGAAAATTCATGACAGTAACCATTACGAAAAACAACTTTGACGCAGAAGTAGCAAAATCCGAAACGCCGGTGCTTTTGGATTTTTGGGCACCTTGGTGTAGGCCATGCCTTGCAATTTCACCGATACTGGACGAAATTGCGGCAGAGCAAACCGCAGTAAAAATCGGCAAAATAAACGTGGACGAAGAGCCGGAGCTTGCCGCATCCTTTGGCGCAATGAGTATCCCCCTGCTGGCATATGTAAAAAACGGCACGGTGGTGAATCAAAGTTTGGGCGTTGTGCCAAAAGAGAAAATACTTGAAATGATAGGGTAGGGGAGTTTTTATGCAAACAGGAGATACTGCAACAGTAAGCACCATTGTAACGGAAAAAAACACGGCAATAGCCGTGGGAAGCGGCAACCTTGCCGTGTTTTCTACACCCATGATGATTGCACTGATGGAAGAAGCCGCCTGCGAATGTCTGTCAAGCGGACTTGAACCCGGGCAAACATCTGTAGGCGTAAAAATATCCGCAGAACACATCGAAGCCAGCCCCATAGGCGCAAAAATATCCGCCACCGCCACAATAACCAACATAGACGGGCGAAAAGTTTTCTTCACCACCCGGGCAAATTGCGGCGAAAAAGAAATTGGCAACGGCACACATACCCGTGTGATTGTTAACGCCGAGAAGTTTATGAGAAACAATAGGCAAGCATAAAAAGTGCGCCCGGCGCACAGCGAATACCGGGTACACGTGTGCGAGCGTACACGTTCTCACGAAGCCAGGTCCAATTTCCTAGCGAATAAAAAAGTACGCATCGAAAGTTGCCAGCCTTTCTTTGCGTACTTTTTTTGTGTTTGCGTTTGCAATGAAGTATATGGTAGAATGGTTTTGCAGTACGAGTAGAGTCCGTGAGGTGTTGGAAGCACCCCACGGCGCAGTGTAGGGATTCAACGCATCACCTACAAGACACGGGCTTTCGCCCGCCACTACGTATTCCAGTTTATCACTGATTTGTTTGCGTTTCAACAGCGTGGCTTTTCGTGGTTGTTTTGGTTGGGTATAGAGTGGCGTGGGGTTTGTTCCGTTATCCTTTGATTTTTAGAGGTGTGTAGGTGATGGCGGGTTTTTGCCGTCCTTGCACATCTTTTTAATGGCGGCTTGCGGGGGATTTCCCCCCGTGGGTCTTGCCGGGAAGATTATTTTTTAAGGAGAAAGGGATGTTTTGGAATGAGAAGATTTTTGGCAGTGTTTGTACTTATGCTTTTGGTGGGGGCATTTGTTTTTGCCGCCACAGCAAAGGCGCAAAATTTGCCAACAGGCACGGTAACGCACACGGGTGCGTTTGCGAATGGGCTTAATTGCGACACAGCCGGTGCGCCGTGGCGGTTGTATGATTGTGGTACGCTTGTGATGGATGGTGGGTTTATATATTGGAGCGGGATATCCGGCGGTGGGAACGTTTTGATTTGGAGCAGCCCGTGGCATACTCACCTCTTTGAAATAGAGCAAATCATTTTTACTGCACCAATTACCGCAGGTGGGAACTTGCAAGGTCTTTTTCAAAATTTGGCAAATGTGACTGTGATTGAAGGGTTGGAGCATTTCGATACCGGCAGTGTGATAAATATGAACGGTATGTTTAGGGGCGCAAGTAGTTTAACAAGCCTAGACCTATCCGGTTGGGATACTAGCAATGTAGTGAGAATGGACACTATGTTTTGGGATGCAAGTAGTTTAACGCACCTAGACCTATCCGGTTGGGATACCGGCAGTGTGACAAATATGAGCGGTATGTTTTCCGGCGCAAGTAGCTTAACAAGCCTTGACATAATATCCGGTTGGGATACCGGCAGTGTGACAAATATGAGCGGTATGTTTTCCGGCGCAAGTAGCTTAACAAGCCTTGACATAATATCCGGATGGGATACCGGCAGTGTGACAAATATGGGCAGTATGTTTTCCGGCGTAAGTAGTTTAACAAGCCTAGACCTATCCGGTTGGGATACCGGCAGTGTGACAAATATGAGCGGTATGTTTTCCGGCGCAAGTAGCTTAACCAACCTTGACCTATCCGGTTGGGATACTAGCCGTGTGACGAATATGTCTGCTATGTTTTGGAATGCAAGTAGCTTAACCAACCTTGACCTATCCGGTTGGGATACCGGCCGTGTGACTAATATGCCCCATATGTTTTCCCGCACAAACTTAACAAACATTGACTTGTCCGGGTTGGATACCGGCAATGTGACAAATATGGATAGTATGTTCTTAGGCGCAAGTAGTTTAACGCACCTAGACCTGTCCGGATGGGATACCGGCAATGTGACAAATATGAACCAGATTTTCTGGCAAAGTAACTTAGCCGGTCTGGACCTATCCGGTTGGGATACCGGCAATCTGGTGAGAATGGACAGTATGTTTTTCCAGGCAAGAGACTTAACGCACCTGGACCTATCCGGTTGGGATACCAGCAACGTAGTGAGAATGGACACTATGTTTAGCGGTGCAAGTAGCTTAACGCACCTTGACTTATCCGGCTGGGACACTAGCCGTGTGACGAATATGTCCGCTATGTTTATCAACGCAAGTAGCTTAACCAACCTTAACCTATCCGGTTGGGATACTAGCAGTGTGACAACGATGAGAGATATGTTTCACGGTGTAAGAAGCTTAACTCACCTAGACCTATCCGGGTGGGATACCGGCAGTGTGACAAATATGAGCATGCTGTTTAACAGAGCGCAGGGCTTAATCAGCCTAAACCTGTCCGGGTGGGATACTCGCAATGTGACGGATGTAAATTTTATGTTTTTTTACACTCACAATCTGCGTGAGCTTACACTGGGAGAATATTTCCGCTTTTCCGCACAAAATCCCAACTTGCCTGTCGTACCCACAAACGCTACATTCACCGGTCGGTGGCAAAATGTAGCCGGGGGTTCGCCCGGCAATCCGCAAGGTACGCACGTTTTAACCTCCCGGGAACTCATGGATTTCTACCTCTCCAATCCGCCAAATCTTGCTGATACATGGGTATGGCAACGAAATTATCTACCCGATTGCATAAATTGTGCCGATATAGGTTGCGTAGTATGCTCCGCCGGCGAGTGTGGGCATTTCCCGTGCCGTTGCTGTAATCAATGCGGATTTTACCCATGCCAGTGCTGTAATGGCTGCGGCTACTTCCCATGTCGCTGTTGCGAAAACTGCGGCAACTATTCATGCGAATGCTACTTCACCATAGTGTTTGAGCTAAACGGAGGATTCTTCTCCACAACAACCCCACCGGCGATAGCCTTTGCAAGCCCATCCGCACTAACCGTACAATTCGGCGAATCCATCGGTACCCTCCCACAAATGCCAACTGCCGACGCACCATACGGCATCGAAAAACCCGGCTACCGCTTCACAGGCTGGTTCACCGACATAACAGACGAAACCACACGCTGGCGGCACAACACCCCTGTAACAGGCGATGTTACCCTGCACGCCCGGTGGGATGAAATCCCCAACGGATTCCAAACGGGTGCGGTTGGCAACAACGGTCGCATAACATCCGCCAGTGCAACATTACTTGCACGCTGGCTGGTAGCCCTGCCCGAATACCGTCACACATTAGGATACTTCTGCCACCTCGCCGCCGACTTAGACGGTGACGGCGAAGTCACCGCTACCGACCTTGTTTTGCTTGCACAGTGGCTGGTAGGACACAATGTGCGGGGTTTGATAGCGCATTAGGGTGCTGATACAAAAATCTTTCCTTATTTCGGGTTTTTACCCGAAGTTACATATTCCGAACAAGCATTTTCCAGCTTCTTGAAGTCGCAACAATCTTTTACCATTAAAGGGTCTTTCAGGATTGAACAATACTTCTTAATCCCTTTGACGAAAGTGAAATCCAGACCCCTAAAACGCTCCCGCTTTAACTATTCGCAAAAGACAACTTTTGCGAAGTTTCATCCTTATAAGAATCTCTAGGGGTGCGTGCAACGAGAACTGGTTAGTGACACCAACCACTTCGCTTTTGAAATCCCATTTGAATTTCTGTAGTTTTTGCGGTATAATACCAAAAACTTACGTGGGAGGTGTTGGCATATGGCTTTCTATTTCGAGAAAGAATCACGCACATTTAACGAATACTTGCTGGTTCCCGGGTATTCATCCGACCAATGTGTGCCTGGAAATGTATCCCTTAAAGTGCCGCTTGTAAAACACGCACACGGCGAAAAGCCCCATATCGAGCTAAATGTTCCGCTGGTTTCGGCAATTATGCAATCGGTATCTGACGACAAGATGGCGATTGCACTTGCACGAGAAGGCGGAATTTCTTTTGTGTTCGTATCCCAGTCCATAGAATCACAGGCGGCTATGGTGCGCCGTGCGAAAAACTACAAGGCAGGATTTGTGCAAAGTTCACTAAATGTACGACCAGACCAAACTCTTGCCGATATTTTGAAACTGAAAGACGAAACCGGCTTCGCCACCGTTGCCGTAACAGAAGACGGTACGTCTGCCGGCAAATTTGTAGGGCTTGTCACAAGCAAGGATTACCGCATAACCCGAATGCTTCCGGAAACGCCCGTTGCAGAATTTATGACACCTATAGACAAGCTGATTACCGCATGGGAGGGTACTTCCCTACCCCAGTGCAACGATATTATCTGGGAAAAGAAGCTAAACGTGCTACCCATTACAGACCATGAAGGGCGGCTTGCGTCTTTCGTTTTCCGAAAAGATTACGATACACACAAGGTAAACAAGCAAAGTCTCTTCGATGAAAGCAAGCGATACCTGGTAGGTGCGGGTGTAAACACGCATGATTTCAAAGAGCGAATCCCCGCCTTGGTTGAAGCAGGCGCAGACGTTTTGTGCATAGATTCCTCCGAGGGATTTTCCGAATGGCAAAAAAAAGTACTTACCTTTGTGCGAGAAAATTACGGCGATAGGGTAAAAATAGGTGCCGGAAATGTTGTATGTCGTGAGGGTTTCCGCTTCCTTGCAGATAGCGGTGCGGATTTTATTAAAGTTGGCATTGGCGGCGGCGCAATTTGCATAACCCGTGAAGCAAAGGGCATTGGACGAGGGCAGGCAACATCTTTGCGTGACGTAGTTGCCGCCCGTGACGAATACCGCAAAGAGACGGGTATTTACGTGCCTGTTTGCTCCGATGGCGGCATCGTACACGACTATCATATTACGATTGCCCTTGCCATGGGCGCAGACTTTTGTATGCAGGGCAGATATTTCGCCCGCTTCGATGAAAGCCCAACAAAACGAGTAACCATCGGCGGCAGTTACATGAAAGAATACTGGGGCGAAGGCACCGAGCGTGCCCGCAACTGGCAACGCTACGAAGGCGACGGCGGCATGATGTTTGAAGAAGGGGTTGACGCTTATGTACCCTACGCCGGTAGCCTACGAGACAATCTAAACATAACCACCAGCAAAATAAAGGCTGCCATGTGCAACTGCGGCGCATTAACAGTGGCAGAATTCCAGGAAAAAGCCCGGCTTACACGGGTTTCACCCTCAAGCATAATAGAGGGCGGCGCACACGATGTGTACCTCAAGGATAATGCGAAAGTGTAGGGCAAAACGCCCACGCAAGACATTTGTTGGATAGAAATTTTATGGATACAGACGCAAGAGCCGTCCAAGATGGGCGGCTCTTTTTTTGTATGCCAGAAGTTTTACAAAATTACAAAATATTCTGCCATTCCCTGCGATTATAGAGAATACGGAATACATACACTTCGCTTTTTTCATCATTGATGATGTAGAAAGCGTTATAATTTTCCACGGGCATTAGTCGAACACCCATTGATGCGAAGGGTTCTTCATGCACCAACGAGAAGCGATAGGGCATTTTATTTAGCGATAACACTTGGTCTTTTATTGACCAATAGATACGCTTTGCTGATTCCGGGGCTTTCAACACATCCGTGATATAGTCAAGAATGCCGTATAAATCCAGAGCGGCAGTTGTTTCTATAACTACATCGTATTTTTTATTTTCTTCCACCGAAACCATACTCCTTTTCGATGTCAGCGAAAACATCTCTCGCCGGACGACCGCCTCCGGTTCTCATTGCAGACAAACCCTCATTGAGCAATCTGTGGACTTCTCTGCGGCCAGATAATTCTTCATAAGCGGTATTGGAAAGCACAACCAAATCACCCGTGCCGTTTTTTGTGATATAAACAGGCTCATGGTAAGTGTTGCAGAAACTGGAGATTTCATTGTACTTATTACGCAAGTCAGAGCTTGGAAGTATCTTTGCCATTAGCTTCACCTCAAAATTTAATATGACAAATCTTAGGAATCGTTAATCCACAAGCGGAAATTCTATCTCATGGCTGTGCGCCATGCAGGTTGCACGCCACAGCATAGGAAGTACAAGCGTATCGTTTGCAATTTCGGTTTCGGATATCATACCGTCATGGACAAATGTAATTGAATTGCCGTCCTCGATAAATGTACCGGAAATATTCATGTTGTGAAAAAGGCTGGCAGAAAAGCGACCGTTATCAAACAACGTAACCGATTGACCACCTGCAACCGCAAAAACACGAAAATCCGGGCGTGTAACCGCATAAACCACAGCGGCGGCAATGCACAGCACAAAAAGTGCGGCACACGCTGTCATTATTGCAATTTTTCTTTTTTTTGCTTTCTTTTGAGCGGCCTCACGCCGCTGTTTTTTTGCATTCATTTTAGCTCTCCTTTTTTCACATTTATGCAAGCAGTTTTCGTAATGTCGCTACCGCCGTCAAAATAACAAACGCCGCAATATTTACCATAATAATTGTTGTGGTTGGCGGAAGTTCAAACAAAAGTGCGGTAAAAATGCCAACGGGCGAACAAACCACGGCGATAATAACCGCACAAAGCAGTACGCCATTGTATGTTTTGGAAAGGCGCATTGCAGAAAGTGCCGGGAAAATAATAAGCGATGCAGTAAGCAACGAACCCAACAAACTCATAGACATTGCAATAACAACGCCCGTGATTACCGACAGCATAAGCTCGTATGCGATTGGATGTTGCCCGGTTGCCTGCATAAATTCTCTATCGAAAGTTACCGCATAAATTCGGCGGTAGAAAAACAGATAGAAAACAACTACCAGCACGGTAACTACAAGAGCCAGCCAAACTTCCTGGGGGCGGGCGTTTAACGTAACAAGTCGTGTGCCACCAAAGAGAGTTTCGCTAACGGCACGGTCTATATTTCCGCCACGAATGGAAAATGTGTTGATAACAAAATGCCCTATTGCAAGGGAACCCACGGTAAGCATTGCAAGGGAAGAATCGCCGCTAACTTTTTTGAAACGGTTGCCTAGCCCAATTAGCAAAATTGTTGCCACAACGGTAAGTGGCATCACAAGCGACATAGAATTTTCCATATCAATCACAAGGGCAAACGCCATTCCCATAAACGCAACATTTGAAAGCCCAAAACCCATAAAGGAATACCGCTTCAAAACCAGGGGAACGCCAATTAGTGATGCGCATATTGCCATCAAAACAGAGGCAACCAACGCGTACTGCGTGAAAGGGAAGCTAAGAAGTTCCATCACACTCACAGCGAACGCCTCCTCTCGGCATACTCATTTACCGTACCAAAAAAGAAGTCCTCTTCCGCATTTTGTTTTCGTAACTCCAGCACGTGTGTTGCGTATTTTTCCGCACCCTCAATATCATGCGTCACCATTATTATTGTGATTTTTTCGTCACGGTTTAGCTTCCGCAAAAGCTCGTAAAATTCCTTTGTGGCTTCGGGGTCAAGCCCTGCCGTTGGTTCGTCCAAAATCACGGCGTTTTTTGCGGTAACAAGTGCCCGTGCCAACAAAACCCGCTGTTGTTGCCCGCCGGATAATTCTCGAAAGCATTGCCCAAGAAAAGCGGTAACACCGGTTTTTTTTGATGCCCATGCAATCCGCTCTTTTTCTTGCGTGGAATAAAACGGCCTGTACCATTTTCCCCTGCTTAACGCACCGGAGGATATGATTTCTTTTGCCGATGTTGGAAAGTCGTGCCTAATTGCGGTCTGCTGGGGCAGGTACCCAATTTCACGCCTATGAACGCTAAACTGCACCGTGCCGTAAACCGGCTTTTGCAGCCCCGATATGGTTTTTAGCAGCGTACTCTTACCTGCGCCGTTTTCGCCAACAATGCACAGGTAAGAGCCGCTTTCTACGCTAAAACAGATATCGTCTACGATGGATTTTCCGTCATATCCGATGCAAAGGTCGTTTACTTCCAAGATTGGCACACTCATCGCAAAGCCACCCTTAGTGCTTCGAGATTTTGTCTCATGCCGCCAAGGTACGTAAACCCCTGCCCGATATGGTAGGTGCTTACTGCCTGAAAATCTTGCAATGGGACTATCTCAATATCACGCCCTGCCGCACTTGCAACAGAACCCGCAACGGACTCGTTATCAATAATTATAATCACGTCCAGCGCAAGTTCATCAAGGGCATTTGCAAGTTCGGCTTGCCGTTGGAAGCTGATTTCGGTTGCGGCGAAACAACCGTCAAAGGCCGAAAAAAAGTTTAGCCCGTAGTCAACAGTTAGATACAAAAATGGAAACCTATCAACTACAAGAATTGTATCCCGTGACGAATTTTCAACCATTTCGATAAATTCGCTGTGAAGTTCGTACAATTCCTCGATATATGCGGCGGCGTTAGCCGTATAGTAGTCGGCATTTTCGGGGTCTAGGCGTGCAATTTCCTCTGCAATTCGCTCCACAAACCGCATGGCAAATGGCAACGAGAGCCAAACGTGTTCATCATGAAACTCGCCGCCACAACAGTCCTCGCCGCCAACATCGCCGGGTATCACGCCGTCAACGGGAAACGCCAGGGTTTCATGTATGGTAAGCATCCGCATTACAGGAACATTTCGGCGATTTTCGTTAGCGGGATTTGCCATCGCATTAAGAACCCAATCGTCGGATTTGCCGCCAACCCACAGGAATAAATCCGCCGCACTTATTGCCGCAATATCTTGGATGGACGGCGTGTAAAAGTGCAAATCAACGCCACTTTCCAGCAAATATCTAACGCCCAGCCCGCCCGGATTGCTACCCAAAATAACCCTAGTCCAGTCATACAAGGGGAAAATAGTTGTCACGATATTGTCCGAATTTATCAAGCCCCCGGAACTGATGTTTCCATCAGTCCCGGCTGAATCGCAACCAACAAGCAAAAAACAAATAATCAGGAACGCCGCAATCTTACATTTGCCCATCTAATTCACCTCGAACATTGTTCCGGAAGCCGCTAGAATTTCCCAACTGTGGAAGTGGTTATCAATGTCGGGAAGTTCCAAGGTGAAAAGGATGGAGTATCCGCTTCTTTCGTATTCATCTTCACGGGTTGGTGCCGCCGTGGCAATGACGTAAACCGTAAGCTCGGACAGAATGTGGGCTGTTTCGCTGTTAAGCAAAAATGTGTATACCTCGCCGCCATGGCGGTTACTTACAAGTTCGTTGTTGTGTTGCCCCATGGTTATGGATTCACGTCCAACGCCATTTTGAATCATGCTAAACCAATGCCCGTTTTCAGGATTTTGCCAAAGAACCATAATTTCCTGCGGGTTTGGTTCTGCGGTGTGCGCAGGTATTCTTGTGGGTCTGCCGTGGTCAAAGAAGTTGTATGCAAATGCCACAAGGCGCACCAAATGTTGCCCCTCGCCGCCATAGGCAACACGCAGTGTAGCAGGCACGGCTCCCCCTGCAATAAGGGCATCCGAGGTGATTGCGATGTCCATAAAATCGTCACCGTCTCGGAAAGTGTATTCCATTGTTTCGTTGCGGTGCAAATTGTACGTGCCGCTCCACAAGGGCAGCGCATGAGTGTCTTTCTCAATCGAAATCATCGGGCTAATCCATCTGATGCCGTCATCGCTGGCATTGTCGCCGCACCCTACCAAAACAAGACTCGCCATAACTGCGAGCATAGCAAATAATTTCTTCATAAAATCGCTCCTTTTTAATTGAAATTTTGGTATTCGCAAATTCGAATTCCATTTCAATTATTAAGGCGCACTTTTAGTGAAACAAGGTCTATGTATGTTATGTGAGTGCATTCAAAATCCATGCCCAGAACAAACCACGCATATGCGGGAGTCGAAAACACTTTGTTTGAAGCAATGCAATTTGAAAATTGACTTTTTACCCTGTACGTGCCTTGGCAAATTCTGCAACATTCTTTTGTGCCTATGCAGTCCACATCGTGTTGTTCATCGTGGCATATATGCGTATGCACCGGCACTGCTCCGGCATAAACGACCAAAAAAGGCATGGCAAAAAAACACAGAAATACAATTGCAATCGTGAAAATGCGGAGTTTCATGTCCACCTCCCGCACATGATGAAGTACATCCATTATACAACACTTTTTGGCAAAACCGCAAGCGGGCGCAGTACATTCTGCAACGAACACTGCGAACACGCAAAAAAACGCACACATCCCCCACCCCACTGCCGGGTTCAATTTCCCGGCATATCAAAAACCATCCGGTTAGTCACACCAACCAGTTCGCCTTGGGCAGGAAAATTTTTTGATTGAAAACATCGCAGACTCTGGTATAATTTGCTTAATTTAGGTAGATTTTGTCAAGCTAAGGGAGGTGCGGGCAGTGGATTTTTTGATGGTTGCCGTTGACAATATCGAAGTTATAATAATTATTTTGGCGATTGCGTTGATTCTGGTTGTCATATTGGGGTTACGCAAGATTGGTGTTACTCGTTCAGAAGTGGCAGTAGCTGTAATTTTTATGTGCCTTGCTACGCTTAATCCTCTCCTCATTGCTTCATTGACTTCACCTGATTTCTTTTTGAGAGAGTATACCGACACACACGATGAAGAACTTTCTGCACGAATAGAATCTGTGGCAAGTGAATTAGAAAATGTTGCACTTGAATTGTCTGCAATTCAGCTGGAATTGGAAAACCGGATAGAGTTGGTAGAATCCTTGCAACAGGAAGCTGCCACAGCGCAAGTGATTATGGATTTATCGCAAGAGCAAGTAGCATTAATTGACGAAATCCTCATGCGTCGCAATGCAGAAAATACGCAATCGGCAATTTTATTAGCCATTATCCAGGGCATATCAACTACAATATTAGGTGTAGTTCTCGGTCTTATGATACCCAAACTGCTTCGCCGCATGAAGCCAGAAAAAAACAAGGAGTAACCATGAACCTACCACTTTTCATAGAACAACTAAACCTACTTGTGCAAGCGGATGCAAAACCGCTGTATGGGCTTTGCGATTTGTTGCGTGCGCATTTGCGTTGCGGCGTTTGTGTGCGCAGTTCCGACGGCAGTGTTTTGGTGGAAATTTTGGCGGAAGACGGAAACTGCGAACTTACTGCCGGCTTCATAACCTTGCGGCGCAACGAAAAATTTTCCGACAACGAAAAACTTGCCGCAAACATTGCCCTATCCATATGTACGATTTTAGTACGCCACCGAGAAGAAAACACTGCGGCGGAAAAACAAAGACGTGCAAAGGCTGTGCGTGCGGTTATAAATTCCCTTTCATTTTCAGAACTTGGGGCGGCAACACAAATTTTTTCGACACTCGAAAACAACGAGGGGCTTCTTGTTGCCGCCCGTATTGCAGACAAACTTGGCGTTGCCCGTTCCGTTATCACCGGCGCACTGCGCAAATTAGAAGGAGCGAATCTCATCGAGACCCGCTCCCTAGGAATGAAAGGCACTTACATACGCATAAAAAACACACTGCTTACAGAAGAATTGGCGAAACTGTAGTCCCCTACCCTACTGCGTAATATTCACAATTTGCTCTGCATAGTGGCGAACAATACCATTGCGCAAATACTCCAGCAAATGGTTAAACATTGCGGCGGCTTCTGCCTTGGACATTGCACGCCGTGGATTAAAATTACCCTGCTCATCCGGTGCAATCAAATCAAGTTGCAACGCCACGTTTACGCCACGAGTTGCCCAGTAGGCAATATCAGCACTGTCTGCAAATGGCGTAACAACGGTTGGGTTAAGCCCCAAATTCATAAGCCCCAATGCACGAACAGTGGTAACAATTGCTTCCTGTCTCGAAATAGGATAGTCGAAGTAAAATTTCCCGTCTGCTCGCCCAAATGCGATGCCGGCACGTTGAATCGCCTGAATATATCTAAACTCCGGCCGGTCAGAATTTACGTCCGAGAAAAGCGTTAGCGCAACAGGTTGCTGACCACGCCTTGCCCTGGGAAGAACTACTTCTTCAACCGGTAGCTTTATTGCCCGGGCAAGTGCAGTCAAAAATTGCCCACGAGTAATCGCTTGGTTAGGTACAAAGAACCGTGGGTCTCCTTGCAAAATTTGCATCGAGAAAAGCCTGTGGATATCATCCTCGGCGGGATGCCCCCGCAGGAACGATAAATCCGGTGCGGGCAACTGTTCAAACACGTTAAACGTCTCCATAGAATGGTTGCCCTGTGTTGGAACATCCCACATAAAATTGGGACGCACAAAAATATCGTAGCGAAGCCCCGCAAAACTTTGATGCAACTCACGGAAATTCCCCTCAAAACTAATATGCGTTGGCGTATTGTAAACAAACTGCAACTCCTTGTTAACCGCAACGCTTGGGCGAATTTGATACTGCAACGCCCAGTTATCGTTTGTGATAGAAACATCCATCACATGAGTTTCCGTGGCAGACCATGCTGTTGCATAGCCATAAAATCTACCGGTTTTTTCAACGATTGTAACCCCATCGGGACCACCGGTATAAACCAATCTGGCAGAAATATCTCCCCGGTAAAAATTAATCCCGGGTGTGCGGTCTTCCCAAACACTAATTACGATAGACGAAAGCGCAGGGTCAAGCACAAACGTACCCGCCGGTGTAGTAATCGTTTCCGCCCAGTTGTCACGGTTAATTACATACGTGTAAATCATTTGCGTACCGGTTAGACCGTACTGCGCTTCAAATTCCATAGTGCGCTCGATAACAACGTCACCGGCTTCTGCGCCGGGGCGCACACGATGCTCTACTCTATACGTTCCCGATGTTGAGCCGTTTGCAGGCGCACCCGGAATAATTTCCTTAATACCCTCGAAAATTACAGGGGTTCCGCCCAAGAAAACAAATTCGCTGTATGTCATTTCAATGGCGGCGTTACGATTATTGCCCCCTCTACGATTGTTGCCGTTTTGCTCCAGCAAAATTGTTTCCAAAGTGCGAGGCAAATGACGAGCTTCACTTATGCCACCATGAAACCCCATGTCCCCTATTCTGTGCGTCCTCGCAGAAACAGCCAACGGAAACGCCATTAAAAGCAAAAACGCCACAAAAAAAGTTTTCTTCATTTAAGAACCCCCTAGGTTTTAATTTTCAACCAGCACAATATACACATCGGCAGAAAGTCCCGGCGCATGAGGTGACGCATCACGCTGTGCATCGCTAAAGGCAAGAATTTGTTGTCCTACACGCAACCCACTTGCGGGAATAACTTCATTGCGGTCTACGATAATCGTATTTGCGTGTAAAGTTACGCTTCCCGTTGGGTTTACGTTACTAAAACGACTCCATGCACCGGTGCGTGGGTTGTAAACCGTCATATCACGTAAGTTTACAGTGTCTCCGTCAATCGCATAGATTATTCCACGTACCGTTAGATGTCCGGGTGAGTCTGCAACTTGTGGGTCTGGCTGGGTAAACGGCGCATCAATAACACGCACGGCACGTCCACCATCTACCACAACATTAAACACATCGTTAATAACAGAATCGTCCGTGAAGCCGAGGAATGAATCTATACCTGTAACTCCGCCATCATTGATAAACAGCGTGTTGTGGTCGATTGTGAATTCACGTGCCACCGGCGTAAATCTCCAACGGAAGCCATCGAAAATGCTAAGTGATTCCACACGGAAACTTTCGAAAGGCATTACCCTGGAAACTCGTCCTCGTACAATTTGAACGCCCGCCGCCGTAGGTGCCGCACCGATATCCACAACTGCGGCTACCGGCCCAACAAGGCTTACACGTGCCCAGTCGCCCGGTGCAATATGCTCCGGGCCTACAAGTCGCCCGTTGCGAACAACGATTGTTGCGGCGTTGGTTTGGATGTTGCCAGCGACTTCAAGCAGGCTAATTTGATTATTTGCCGCAGTAAGAACAGTGCCATAACGGGTTAGCCTATTGCCGCCCAAAATGTTCACGTGAACGGCACGCTCACCCGCAAAATGGTTTTCCAATGCCATATACACCACTGCGTTGGGGTCACGCTGGAGATAGCGATTTACGTGAGCAAGTGTCACCGGCGAACCATTGTGGAAATAGCGCACATTAGGTCCGCCAATATCATATGAAGCAAGAGGGCTGTGATTGCTCCACCCCGCAGGAGTAAGTTGCAACGCATTGTGAACCTGCAAGGCATTTTGCCCTGCGTTAAAACCCGAAAGCTGACCGGAAATTACGCCGGTGATATGATGACCGCCACCGTCGAGGGCGATTTCACGGATAGATTCGTCCATAACGCCCGGTGCAACAATGTGTTGGTTAACTGTAATGCGAGCCCAGTCCCCTGGTTGAATTACATTGGGGTTTGAGGGTACACCGTTTTGCATCACTCGAATACCCTGCACAAAACGATACCACGCCGTACGCCCGTTCTCAAATTCCATGAGCATATCAAAATATCCACCCTGGTCTACAATTTGCATAATGCGTCCGTAGCGTGTGGTGGTATTCTCCACTGCGAACAGTTCGATAATTCTAAATGGGTCATCCTCGGCAACACGAAAAACAACAATGTCACCCACAACAACGGCAGACATATCCACCATGCGAGGATCGGGGCGAACAGACGGGAACATATCGTGCATCCCGCCGATGGTGTCACGTGCATCATAAAACGAGCGGCGATGCACAATTAGCTGACCGGGGTTATACGTGAAGTCGTGTTCGTTTCCATCAGAATCAAGAATTGTGAGATAGCCGAACGCCGGGTTGTTTATCACAACGATGCCACGATGCTCGGGAATAAGCACTTCATCGCCCACAAAATCAATTGCGGTAATTACACTGCCCACCAGCGTTACATCATAAAGGGAGCCAAGGGGCAAACTTGCCGCCGGATACAGGTGATTTCCACGCATACGAATGAACGGAACATCATCCGGACCGACACCGAAAAGACCGCTACTCATTGGAAATGTAAACACAACATAGTCATCGTTGCGGAATGTCATTGTGCCGTTTTCCATGTTTATTAGCTCAAGGCGAAGTCGCTCTGTTCGGGTTATCGCACCGCTTGTAACATACACATACCAAACCGTACCCGTTTCCGTATGCACAAGGTATTCGATGCGGTCGCTAACCTCAAGACCGTTTAGACCCATCACATTGCCACCACGCAAAACAACAGCATCAAGAGACCCGTCTTGCGGAGATTGGCTTCCGGTTTGCGTGAAGCGTAGCACATCCACTCCGCCGTCTGCACGGCGCACACGGATATGTCGCCAAACTGTCCATTCACCGGTTTCGGCGTATTGCTCGTGAGTGATATCAGATACCACGCCTACTCTGCGCACAAGACCGAGAGCGGCATAGTGGAAATTATCGAGATTGCGGATGATTTGCGTCATTTCCATCCGTGTCACCGGGCTGTTTGGTCCGAAAGCAGTTGTGGTTTGCCCACGCATAATATTATTGCGAAGCAGGAAATTTGCGCCAGGTGCCGCACTTGCAGACACCGATTGCCAATCTATAAAGTTAAGAACCGGCAATCCAACGGCAGGGGCTTCCGCCGCAGAGGGATTTGCATATGAGAGTGCGGCAAAAATCCATGCCGCAATGTTTTCACGAGAAGCTGTAGCGGTACGGTCGAAAGGAGGTTCTTCGTCCGTTTCTGCCGCTTCATTATAATATACCTCAAATTGCTCTTCGGTTGGTGCAAACTGCGTCTCAACTGCGTAAATCGCATCATCCACCCATTCTGATGGAATTATTCCGGACTCCGCTGCAAAATCAAGGTAGCCCAGTGACCAAGCCACATTAAGCGGCACGCCTTGTGGCAAATCTTCAATTATTTCAACAGCTCGTTCACGGGCGGAGTTACTGTGTCCCATAACACGAACCGCCAGCGCAATTGCTTCCTCGTTGGAAACCACCGCATTTGGGCGGAACACCCCCCCGGATGGGCGAAAAATTTCCAAAGCGTGGCTACGGATAACCGCATCACGGTAGCCCTCGGGTAAATCCGTAAACTGCAACTGATGAATCAGTGCATTTACGTTTGCCCGCCCGGTGTATGTATTATCAACCGGGTCGGTTTGGATGAGAGCATCTTCCATTGCACCAAAGTTTCCGTTGGTGCCGGGTGCGGCAACATCTTCCGCAAAAAACGTGGCAGAAGCGGCAAGAATAAAGGCAAGAGCAAGGCACATTGCCCGCATAAACAGCGATTTTCTCATAGTCATACCTCCAGTGGTTATCATTATATATCAAATGGGACGTAGTTTCCAGTGGTATTTTTTATTTTTGTGATTTTTTTTGTTCGAATGGCAAAAAAATCCCTAAAATCTTGACAATCCACCAGTCATACCCTATACTTCCCCTCGGTGGCGGCAAACATTCGCCATGGTTTTATTTGCTAACATAGCTCAGGTGATAGAGCAGCTGATTCGTAATCAGCAGGTCGGGGGTTTGAGTCCCCCTGTTAGCTCTTGATGGAAACCCCCGTAATCACAGCGATTGCGGGGGTCTTGCTTTTCTTTTCCTTGTACATATCCTCACTGCAAATCACCCTATTACACCACTAGGTGGTGGAAAAAATGGTGGAAAGTTTTTCGATAGCTTCGACGGTTTTTGCAAAAAAAATAACGCACTGGGCTAAATGGTCAATAGCCATTCGATAAATTCCGCCATTATCTCTCTTGCGATATCAGAGTCTCCCGGACAAATGAGGTTTTTTGTCGGGTACATATTCCAGAATATCCGAGACTTCGCAATCCAGCACCTTACAAATACGGCTTAGGTAATCAAGGTTTATTCGCTCAATTAGCTCATGGTACATTTCATTAATTGTGGCGGGGCGGATATTGGTCTTTTGTGCCAATTCCGCCTGCGTCATGCGTCTGTCTCCCAGTTCACGAGAAAGGTTTATTTTTATCATGCAAATAGCTCCCGTTAATTTTACGTGATTACGTAAAGTAATGCTTGTACGGGATGATACTAACGCATTAGGTAATGGAAATGCCTTTGGCGTAATATTATTGCGCAATAGGTAATTTGCACGCAAAAAAAAATAAGGCTTTTAGTAATTCCTTATCAGTAGTTCACAGTACGGAGTTTGCCCTGCCTTGTTGCTCAAATTGTTTGGGCGGCTTATTTCTTCTATGTTAAAGCCACGATACAATTTTTTGAT